>Ga0049107_10000148_pt1 | contig 17682 bp, 14 predicted proteins | sample WorMetilPIANOSA1_FD_61187 | JGI IMG/M metagenome (GOLD analysis project Ga0049107, IMG submission 61187) | Marine gutless worms symbiont microbial communities from Max Planck institute for Marine Microbiology, Germany - Olavius ilvae PIANOSA.1 | ecosystem: Host-associated > Annelida > Digestive...
TAGAACAACCAAAAGACAGACAACACATACAATGAAAGCTAACAATACATAAAAAGGGGCCCTAATAAACATCAACACAAAAAACATGCTAAGATATAAAACAAAATCTAGGCCTGGTTTGTCAGCATAATGCAGCTGATCTTACTGTTTTCAGTAGCATACATTTTGGCCTGGGGTTGAGCGCGACGAGGCTGAATATTAAATTATCTTAAGTGCTGCATACAAGCTCAGCACATACACAGCAATATCAAACTGAGTACTGGAATAATACTTCTGTTTTAAACGTTACAAATTACTGTATTTGATCGATAATAATTTATCCACACGGAATTCAACAAGGTTAGCTACCGAAAACAGCTCGCGCGTCAGAATTCGTCTGTTGCGAATGGTGGGGCATACATGTATGCATTGGGATCACAAAAAAATTTGGCGCCTTGAGGCCAACCCATAAGGTCGGGGCGTGGTGGACCCTGGAAAATGTTACTCTCACTCGAAGCATTCCGAGCATGGCTGACCCAAAAAATAAACTCCCTCCCTACGTCGACGTCGGTTACCGTATCAAATTTGGTCGCTCAAAGTCAAATGGTACAAGCATACATGTACGTAGTGAACTCTACGTCCAAAACTAGGCCTCACGGGTTCCGTGTTTCAATGTCACTCAAGGTCATCAAAAGTGACACGATTCGATCGGGTCTCTGTTACTTCCTATTAATTAATGATCCACAATAACTATGAGATTATCTCGTACCGTTTTCCGAGGTAAACGACGATTTTGGTCAAAAACGCAATTTTCCTACCCTGTGTAGGCCTATTTTATTTAACGCCCTGACAGTACGGGTCTTTTGCAGCACTGTTTGGGCTGGGGAAAAACAGAATAGTTCTTGTCTAGTTAGGTCTTTTATACAGTTGTTTAACTTGTGAACATCTCTTGTTCAGATGGATTAATGAACGAATACAGACACACACTGCTGCTGCTGCTGCTTCAGACAATAATTACATCACGTGTAACAAATCTGCATCGTGACAGTGCAATAACGTTCATGTCAACGCAGTTAAATCAAATATTCAGTCAAAGCCAGCAGGACGAGATGTACCAAGTTTTGCTCGCTGTTTTTATGTTTAAAAATGAAGTTTTTAAGTTATAAACAATTCCAACGCTATCAAAATGAACTTACATATTTTTATTATGTTCAGTAGACTACGTGACATAGTTATCTTTTATAAACTTTTTGTTAGTATAAAAAGCGTTGGTTTTTGCATCTGCTGATCACTTGTTTGAGCGTTTAGGTATACTTTTTCATTTTCTGCTACTTTTTATGTTTCAACATTTAAAAAATTATTAAGAACGTTTTTATATCTATAATTAGCAGTGTGCTATTCTACAGCAATGGTTCAGATACAGGTCCAACAGACAATGTGAATGTAACATCCTGCTTGCAGTCATACAGTCACTGGTACACGTCATACAGGTTTGTTCATTCACAAAAACAGAAAACAGCTTAACAATAATACACGCCGCCTAACTGCCAATCAGTATCCGTACTACTGCATGATGACGTCATACAGCATAATACACACTTTATGAATGAAATAAAGTGTTTTCCTTCCACCAATTAAATACAGTACAGGGCTTACTCGTGAAATCAACAAACATGTGACAATTTTTAAATAAATTAATCAGCTCAAACTGCACATTTAAATAAAACAATTCTGACACTTACTGTTCTCAGAAAAGACCCTTTCTAAAACCTTGTATTTCGCCCAGCCTGACCCGCAGCGCTCTGGACAGGTTGCCCAATAAAACAAAAACTGAAATCGATTACTGCATAAGAACACCATCTACTAACTGCTGGAAAACATTTAATGCCTGTGAGACTAAAACTATCTAGTGAGATTAAAATACTTAACGTTGATTTGCAGAACAAAAAGCACCAAAAAAAGCAAAAATGCAAGTGAATGACACACTGTTACGTCGCAGTAACTGCATGTATATGTCAGTTTTGTACTGTAACTGAATATCATTGTGTTAGTAATTAAAGTGCACACAAAGCCTGAAAAAATTCATTACAGTAAATTATTATTTTAAGTTACGTGTGTACATATATTAAGGCATATTTAATACAGTTGTGAGATGTGATCACGTAAGGATTTGAGTAGGCTTAATGAGAGAAGATTCGAGAATGACCAAGAAGACGAGCCAGAACACAAGACAGTCTATTTACAAGTCAAGAGTTCTGTTTTCAAACTGTCCAGTACTTCCACATAAACTTCACGTGCAACCGAGCATCACGTCGACCTATGCTTCCTCGTCTTCCTCGTCGTCTGGTCTCTTCCGCTTCTCTCCTCGGCTCACGTCTGCGTCAGCAGCCACAGCCACAAGAAACATTCACCGACTGTTGCTACAGCGCAGCGCATTCTCTATTACAACAATACACGGCAAACTACCTGTGCAGTCACTCGAGCCCCTCAACCACTTCACCTTCTCCCGGCGAGTTATCCTGCTATACAAAACGACACATACAGGTAGTCCAAAATAAACTCCTGTTCTGCAGCCCCTCCTCTGGGCGTGCGTTTGTACCGGCTCATCGTCTATCGACGCTAAGAATTTGATCTGAATCTGTTCACAACTTTTTGGAGTTATCTTGTACACAGACATACGGACAGAAAGGAAACACATGCTTCTCCGCTGTCGAAGGCAGCAAGGCAGAGCGAGTATAAAACTGTTTGTCACGGATCCGCTGAACCAGTTTATGCAATGGCCGACCCCTGCTGCACGGTCAATGTCACCCAAGCGTGGCCAAGACAGTGCTGGTGTGTTGCTATTAATCAACAAGTTGCTGCTCGTTGAGCCAGGTTACTACTGAGATGAGTAGCAGTCTCTATGTGGGTAAACACATCTCACTATCAAATACCCAGGACCCAGGTCAACTCAGCCGAGCCATCCTTTCGTGAATAGGTTGTCTGTCATTGAGGTCTAATAGTTTAGAGTTGGAATTGGGTCAACAGCTGACTCGTGACCTGACTCGACCCAGATGCTGTTGGTTCTGAAACACAAATATACATCTTGAATCATTGCTAGATACTATCCTGGGTCTGCCAGACTGACCCGTGACTTGACTCGACCCGACCAATCTCAAACAGGCCAAAATCTCTGACCTACTAACCCTGTTTCTTCCAACTCCATCGGAGTGCTGTGAAGACACTGAAACATGCTTCTCTGTCAATATTGTAATTCAAATTATTAACAGCAAGACGTAAAGACGACAGAATCATCGACAGACCTTCTTCGCTTTCCCCAGCTTCTTCGTCTTCATCTTCATCATCAAGGTCGCCGTCAGCTGGTTCAAAGTCATCGCCCTCACTATCATCCTTCATACACACAGACACGCGTCATTACTAGCCACTTACGAGTATTATGTCTGCATCATCTTCTTACTTAGCATCTTTCCACTTTTTTCGTTTTTCTTATTCTGCCAATTTTTGATCAGTATTTTTCTGTGGACTTTCGTCAGAGCTCAGCATCTTAATACGATACTAGTCTGTTTCACCAACTTGTAGGAGGTGTGGTTGTACACAACGTTGAGCAACACCTGAAAATATCACAAAATGGTAAAAAATAATAATTACACTGAGACATTCAACTCCAACGCCACATCATTTACTACCAGTCAGCCGGCACCGCCAAGCTAGGCTAGCAGTGCAGACATCACGGTTGTTTGCCCCACGCGACTGTATCTTATTAGTTAGTCTATGTTCTTGGAGGCAGACTATTTTTCTTGTATGTGTCTTTCAATTTTTTTCTTCTTTCTTTTTTTCCTTACTTCTCTCTCTCTGTTTTAACGGCCATTTTCCAGGTGAACCTGGGTTAGCCAGTAAAGATGATGGAGGTGGTGGTGACAACTGGAGCTTATAAGATGTGCAAAGCTCCAGTCAAATTATCACCACCAACAAAACAACATCTAGTTATTTTACAGGCCGGATGCCCTTCCTGTCACCCAACCAACAGGGTCAAAGCACTGAAGAGAAATTTTTCTTCCTTACTTACAAAATATATTTCTCCTCAAATTCAAACATATCATCCTGATATTGTTAACAGTATGTAGTTGGCCTGATTGCTATCAGCTGTGCTATTGCTATTATTCAGTTTGGAAGAATATGCAAGCGGTTGCTGAGAAAAATGCAATGACGTGTATAATGACTTTGCAGCCTCCACAAGATTTCGCTTGCGGTCCATCGCAGTAGTGCAGCACTGTTGCAACAGCGAAAATTTTTATAAATACTTTTTAAAAAAATTCGATTGGTTGTGGCCGCAAGATTTGGTTGTGGCCCTAAGCTCTGCGGCCCGTGCAACTGCGGGTGCTGCATGGCCCTAGACATGCCACTGGAAGAATGCATAACAACAACACTGTCTGGGAGGTAAGGAGCTCACAAATACAACAAGCTTGAGGAGCACGAAGTGACATCTGGCGAATTGACTGGCTATTAATGTGGTCAAACAGCACATAATGTTGCCTGTTTGGTCTGTTGGTGGAACATCTGCTTATAATCCGTAAGTCTGATATTCGTTCAGGCAAATAAATTAAATTATTCGTTTTGCACAACACAGATGTAACGCAGTTTCCACAGACTACTGCAACGTCTAGGCAGACGTCCCGGCTAACTACGGTAGTGCTTCTAGTATGAATACATACGACACGGCAGTGATATCTGATGAGCTGAGTCAACTGGAACATACCTCAAGTTCGTCGACGGGTTTCTGAAGATATTCCAGTCCAACATCCTCGTCATTCTCTTCATCAACTTCATCCTCATCTTCCTCGTCTTCGTCCTCTTCATCTTCCTCATTACGAAAGTTCAACAACTCGTCGTGACCTGAAACATTCCAAGAACTAGCGAACTATGCAGTCTGAAGTCACATGTAATGCTGACGGAGGCCCAATCAGTGGTAATCTCACGTCAAAGGCTGTCATTGTGATTAGGGGACATGTGGTTGAACACGGTGATCTGACGGCCCTGGACGCCGCGGCGTGCTACTCAACTCGTCCCCATGACACGTTATCTGGCCAAATTGTCTAGCTGTGTGCCAAATGTTACAGCGTTGAGTTGACGGGGTCAAAAATTTGCACCATGGGGCCTTGGCCCCTTGGGCCAAGGCCCCATGGTGCAAATTTTCTTCCTCCTGTCTCTGAGTTACACCGTCAAACGTTATAAGCCAAATATACGGTCTCCAAGAATTTGGAATCACTGTTTGGGGGCATGGCGGACCCAAACAACTTTCACCTTCCCAAAGCGATCACTATCGAAAATGTTGGTCTTTCTATTATACTGTGTGGGGTACGTAGTAGGGTAGCCCAAAACGCCCATAGGTCCTTTAGGTTGGGGCATGTTCGACCCCTAAAAACCTGCTTCTCCTTATGATCAGTGATGGTGCCAAATTTGATCACTCTAGTCAAAGGGTGTGGGAGTATGTGGAGGATCCATCCCCTAAACTGGGGGTGCTGGAATCCCACCCCACGGGTAGGGTGCATCATGAACTCCATGAAAAATTTGTCACCTAAATTGTCACCATGCAAAATTTGGCCCGTATATGTGGGCGTACAAAAGGTAGGCCTACCCACGTGCTTTCTTCCTAGACAAGTTACCATGCTAAATTTGAACGCTCTATCTCAAAAGGTATGGCTGTTGTTAGGGAGTCTAAAAAGGACTATGCTCTGGGGGTCCCACACGTTAAAAAAGGTGACATTAACTAGAATCTAGTGCAGCTTTGGTGCATTGTTCATTTGCCTGTGGCCGTGAGCCTGAACGTGGAAAAACCATAACCTGTGAGTGCGACGCCAGACCTACAGTTACCTTCTCAGCATACGATGGTATTCACTAAGCTTACCCAAGGTGCATGCCCAGGCTGTTTTACCTGGGTGGCTCGTTAGGTACCAAGATGGTCACCAATTGCAGAACTAAACAGGATCAATGTACAATAACTCGGCTGATCAAGACCAGCACAGCATCGCTATGCCAAACCGCCATCACACGTTAAGGTCCCCCAACACCGCCATATTTACAGTTCATTCTTCTGCTTAGTCTGTTCTCGCACGTTAGCCAAGGCTTAAAAGACAATGATCAACAACCTGTAACCACTTTGGCCCTACTAAGCACTGTTATCAGGATGATGATAACATGAGTATAAGGACCACATGTAACTTCTGAAACAAGGTATCCATATTTTAGCATACTGACAACATGGTTGGACTAACCAGACAAATCGCCATCATCTTCATCATCTTCGTCAGCTTCTTGGTCATTTCTGTCGTAGCCGTCGAGGTAAAGCAAGCCATCAAGCAACTCAAAGACCTTTTCCCGGTAGCTGTCTGCATTCGTCACTTCACAGTTGAAGAGATCAAGAGTCTGAAGTTCTTGCAACTGTTTCTGAAACAAATGAGACCACGTACGTATAGATAGCATTAAACACAGCCAAACTGTGAACCTAAAAAGCTAAATTATGATAGCTTTTAATCCACATTTATTATTTTATTATAACTTTTCTGTGATGGGAGAAAGATCAGCTTGTTAGTATGTTTCCTATTGCTTTTATCAAACAATTGGATTCAGTGGGGCTCTTCCATAAGGGAAGGGGCAATGGGCTATTATAATGTCTGTACATTTGACCTAGTTACCTATTTGGGCACATTGTACAGGGAACATTTGACTGGGTCGACTGTCCTTCACCCATGGAGGTGGGACTGGAGGTCATAGCCAGAGCATCACCGGAAATCACACGTGTTGAATAAATCAACACAGCCTTTAGTGACCGTTTTCCAGGCAAACCTAGGTTAGCTCAGCTGGTTGCGCCTTGATTTTCCCTTTCAGTTTATTCTTAGGCTGTGCATCTTCTTGGGGCAAGCCTAAACTGTTGACGTCTCCCTGACACAGTCACACCAAGTCTTCCTCTGTCTTGTTCCACGTACTCCATAGTCACACAATGTTTGATCATCATCATTCAGCATGTCCAAACCATCTCAATCATCGTCGGAGGGCCGACGCCCCCTCCCACTCATGAGTCTGCTGGATGGCGTTGAGAAGGACATCTGGCCATAAAATTTGCTTCAAAAATCCCCCATGAACCACAGTAGTAAAGAAAGGAATAATTAACAAAATAAACATTTACTGTATACACACGTATCTAAGTGACTGTTACTGTAATAAAAAATAAACTGACGTATTTCCATAACTCTAGTTAGGCATTACAAATCAACAGATATCTTTTCCAGCCTGTAAAAGTTGGGTGTTGGTTTGTTGGTAGTGACAATGTGACCGGTGCTTTGCACGCCATGTAGCTCAGTTGTCACCACCACTGCCATCATCCTGTGCTTCAGTAAACACCGGCTAACCCAGGTTCACCTGGACTTCAGAAAAGTTACACTCATTGTCACCATCATCAGTGTTTTCACTAACTACAAGACTTTTTACAAGGCATCCAACCCATAGAATACCTTGCATCAGCAATCTCCAACGGTTCTTCTTTGGAAGACCCAACCTACCTTGGAGTATGGGCCGATTAAAAACGACATTTGAAAGCCTGCTTTTCTACCACTAATAATCATTTCAGTGAATTCAAGAACTGCTTTACAATAACTATATGAATGTACGGGGCAACTTGGTAATTTTCACAACCACATCACCATCAATTCAATGGCGAGTTCTGATTTCCTACAAAATAATGAAATACTGCTGTACTCACCAGTGGTTCAAGTGTTTCAATGTCTTTAATTTTGTTCCCACTCAGGTTGAGATAATCGAGCTTTGGACAACCGTGAAGAAAGTTTAAACCGCCAGATATTCTGTTGTCACTAAGTTCCAGCTGCAATTTTAAAATGTTGCAAACCGTGTTGTAACAAGAATGAAACAAGACAATGTAGCAATAATGGACAAGCTAATCGTCATCACCTCAGGCGACAGCGGGCGACCATTGACTAATGCAGACTGTGATGAAGATCTAACGTCTCACTTGACTAAATGTGCTTATTTTCACTAATATCCCTCTTAGTATTCCCCTGTTATCGTGCACACAAGAACCTGTACCAATAAATTACGACCGTGACGCTATATAAATTCGATTATTATTATATGGATGGAAGAACAACTCTACAACATAATGGTCACTTTCGCTCTACAAACACAGAATACAACAGTAACCTGGGGGAATAATAGCCACGTCTACAGAAACTGCTTCCAAACTAGATCTACTTTTGTATCCCAGCTTTAACTGACTATCATGCATTAAAAAATCCATAAAATTTCAATTGTTTTTACCATCTTCTCAACACAAGCAATGCATAAGCGAGGTCATTGCTGTCGCCAGTGTCCGTCTGTCACGTTCCAGACGGCTAAAGATATTGTCAAATTTCTTTCTCCGTTCAGTAGCCCCATTACTCTAATTTTTTGATTACGAGCCCCGGTACCCAATTCCAAGGGGAACCCCTTCAGCAGGGGCGTTAAATACCCATGTGGGAAAAATTTACGATTATCGACTGAAATTTCTGTTTATCTCGGAAATGGTACGAGACAGAACCATTGTTGCTACGGAACTTTAATAGGAAGTCACAGGATCGATCCGTGTCAGTTCCGATGACCTAGAGTGACCCTGAAAGGCGGGAAGCAAGGATCTCCTTAATAACGCTCGTACCATTTGACCTAGAATGGCCAAATTCGACAGGATGTGGGCGAGGGGCGTATTTCTAGGGGTAAGCCACGCCCACCTCAAGGGGGCGGGGTCCCAGCACTCCTCAATTTTGGGGTTCCCTTCTATTTATGCATACACCCTTTGTCGCAGGACTACCAAATCTGACGTGGTAACACATGTCGGGGAGGGGCGTGTATCTTGAAGTCAGCCACGCCTCCCATCCCAAGACAGTTCCAGCGCTCCCCAATTTTGGGAATTCTCCTGTATTTGTGCTTGCACCCTTTAACGCAGAACGACCAAATTTGGCATGGTAACACATATAGGGAGGGGCATGTTTTAGGAGGTCAGCCACACATTTTCACAAATGCGTCACGCAGTTTGTCAGCGATAGCTGAGTTTCTTGTTTCAACAACCATGGCATTAGGTGTTGCTCAAAGCTATATATAAGAATAACTAACACTAATCAGCTAAACATATGGGTGTGATACGAGGATTATCTGACGAAAATTCATGAAGAAGCAGTGTTGTAAAGTTGGCAGCAAATAAGAAGAAAAAGAAAGAAGAAAGAATAAAATTGAAACATATTGAGAAATAACAGTAAGTCTGGATTTGGCATAGAGATAATAACAGCAGTACTTCAACACTTCCTGTAACTTAACTGACAGAACAATGAAGACACATAACAATGTTATTACAAAGCCAGTTAAAGTTGGAATATACTGTAAACAATTTTGAAAACATCTTCAAAATTCAAATCGGCAAACCAAAGAGAAAACAATAGGCTACAATAGAAAACTCACATTAGCATACACGGAGTTCATTGTATTCTGAATATAACCACTAAAAATACAATTTAACTGACAATGTCTGCCTGTGTGTGCGTTTGTCTGCTATGACATTGACTGTTGGATAAATCACTATCAAGTTTCATCATTCACTTCCAGCCATGTTTTAGAACCGGAGTATTTCAGCTTATTCGTTCACTGCTTTCGACACTGTGGACCATGTCATATAGAAAAAGCATAAAATAATCCAGCACCAGCAATCCCCAACGGTTCTTCCAGTGGTGTAGATCTGTCGTAAAGTCTGAGGTCAGGGTCAGTCAAGTCACGCCATCAAACTTTTTTATATTACATCATATGTCAATGATTTCCAAACACTCAACAATCCTGGTTCCTGTCAACCTGTAGGCGTCTTGAAAAAATAGTTTTACCTCCCATTTTTGACACGTCTTTCATCCTTGAGTATGTGAAACTTGCAGAGTTATCTAACAACAGTTTTGAATGAAAGAATGAAAAAACGTGACATTATAGGGAGGGGTCAAAACATACTCTGACCCCTCCTACATATTTTCAGGGGGTCAAGACCCCCAACCCCAGAATCTGTGCCCCTGGGTTCTTCTTTGGAAGACTTGAGGGGACCCGGCCTAATCTGAAGTAAACTGGAAAAATAGGCAGTTAAATAAAAGTAAACTAAAAAGTATAAGTATTTGAGCTTGTCAGTAGAATGTGTGTAACAACTGTCCACTGCTTCTACAAACAGTACGTGTTATAACGTGAAAAGTAAATACTATCATCATTCATCACTGCATGTGTACAATACTCTACGTGCTACAGATACCGGTATCTATATCTATATCTGTGTTCTGTAAGCTCTCTGGTTAAATATACAATGACAGTAACAACTGTAATATCAGCAGTAATTACCTTTCTGAGGGAGGGTAGATTTGGAAAACCCTTTAGCGTCGTCAGACCGACATTGATAAGACTAAGCGTGGTGAGGTTGGTAAATTCATCTGTCAGACCTTCAATCTGCGTCGCTCTGCAATTGTCGAGATTCAGATCTTGTATCTGCAACAGGAATAAACTGGGATAAAAAACATGACAAAATAACTTTGCAGGTGCTGCAGTGTCAACACAACATCACAATACTGACTATATACATAGGAGGCTAGCAATTAGCATTAGCATCATTTGCTGGTGGCACTTTGGCAACCTGCAGTGCTGTTACCGTTGCTAAGCTAAGCTGACCAACTGTTACAGTTCCACAGAGTTGAAACCCGGTCTCCAGCCACGTCAACCATTTGGCCATGTTGAGTTTGGTCACCAGTCAGTGTATAAATTTGTGTCTCAGAATGTTCAATGGCTAGATCAGGTCAAAACTTTTTAACCCTTTCTAACTCTGTTTATCGTCATACGTCTGCCATCTTAACGTTCTCAACCGAGCGACCAAGGCATACATGTTGACATTCAGTTGTTGGCACGTTCCATGTTGCCATGCAAATTCACAGAAATTATGCATAAAATATATTTCACTGTCTTCAAGCACTTCGTACTTAATTTCATTTGCTTCGTGTTTTGATCGTGAATGACCTTAAACAGACATTTAAAGACTCCACATAGATGCCTGTGGAGTGTGGACGTGGACACCTGCTGTATGGCCTATCATATAATTAATGCTGTACAATTTATTTCATAACTATTAATCTCTAAAAGTCGTATTAACCTTCACAAGACGTCGATAGCAATGGTCAATGGTGAAGGAGGGCACCTGGCACAGGGTTTCAGCCTCTGCCCCCAGACTGTGAGCCACCCTGCTCAGTAGGATGAAATAAAAATGAACACAACAAGCTGTAGGTGGGCGGCCGCCACGATATGCCCCCGCCTCTCTCCTCCCTCCGTGGGCGCCGAAGCGCCTCGCGCCACCGAGCCGACTACAACGTAGCAGTAGTTTCCTACGCCCAATAGGTTCCCACACTCACCACTGCAGCTGTCTGACGCTTAACGCCGCGGTGAGTAAAGCGGCCTGGTGACCTTGACCTTTGACCTTCTGACCTTGAAAGTGGTCTCCGATTCACGTGTGACGTGGGCTACCTCTGTGCCAATTTTAGTCTTCCTAATGCCTCTCTGTTCTCGACTTAGCCCCGATGTACGCGACAGGCAGACGTCAGACAGCATCACTGCTTAATGCCCCCGCCTATTAGGGGCGTGGGCATAATAACTAGCGGCTGCATCATTCATCTATCAACAAGTAAACGTGTCAAATTTCGTGTCTAATTTCCAGACTAACTGAGGCCGGGACCCTGCAGGGGGGGGGGTGCGGGGGGGGTTCAGGACACCCATAAGCCCTAGTTGACTGAGACTCCCAACCCCCGAGCCTCTTTGTTTCACAGTGTAAGTAAGTAAGTAAGTAAACTATATTAAAGTGCGTCCAAAAGCCAGCTGAGCTGGCTTAATCTGCCGCACTGACCAATGTTTTCAACGCCAGAGACTTCCGTACACGTGCTGGATAAAAACTGTGAAATCAGTCCGTTAGAGAGAGAGAGGAAAGTTACGGGGAAAGGATCTGGAGAAAAGGTGAGTTTTAAGACGAGAATGGAAGACCCTGTGAGACACGCCGACTACAGATTTAGGAGCAGAGTCAGAGTCAGTGTCGCTTTAACTACTTTTATCCATGATATGAAAAAGTGAATGACGACGGACAGAAGTACTACGTGATGATGAAGAAGTGTTCAGTCATTGCGTGACTGTTTCGTCATCGACCCAGTCACGTGTGTGCACTGTATCAAATGATTGAACATAGGGAGATTAGCCATAGCATCTAACTGTGAAAATGTTTAAATCGTTTATTCTTCTTTTTCCAATACAGATACCAACAATATATTAAGTAACGTCGTGCCGCGATACTGCTGAATTTTCTTTGTGATTTGCTTGCGGTAGGCATAGTGGGATCGTAAGTTTGCAACATCGTCGGTCGTGCCAGCGACGCCATAGTGGCTATAATGTTCATAACGGCAACGCCACAGCCTGTGTGTGCCACGATATCAGTTATTCGGCTTACTTACTGGCTGAGCAAGTGCCCGTTGCCGACGCCCAAAGGTACAGTAGCGCAAGCGATGACGCACAAGCGCCAGGCGGATGAAACTGTTTAGCATAATATATGACAGCGGTCACGTGACGCTCAAAGGCCAGTAGCCAGCGAGCATCGACCTCCCGGGCTGCGTACTGTTCCTCGCTGAAAATGTGGCAGTGGCTGGCACAAAAGGATTTTTTTCCGCAACGTGTACGACACGTTTCCTATCTTCTAATCAAGCACTTACACTTGTATATGAATTATCAACCATTTGGCATACAGCAAAATAACTCAGCATAAACGTCCGACTTTTATCAGGCAAAAACTTAGCGAAGACGGACGTAGACCGACTTGGGCGAGCGCCATGATCGATGCTTTGCTGCATAACGAGCTGGGCGGCGGGCACGACGGACGTCTATGGCCATGTAGCACGTTAAAATGTGCAAGTTACGCGCATCTATTCGCGCCGAACATTAATTGTGGAAATCTGGTAACTAACGACACTTCGGCAGTTGGCGTTCTGGCCGCTAGTATGGTGGAAACGCATCGACGTCGGCCGTTGTAGGTGGTAATTATGCTCGCATGTCGCACCGCGATTCGGAACGGAAAATTCAATATGGCGATCGACTCGAGCGTGCATTTTGGCTTTCGTCGGCACTAATATTCACCGTTTTCTCCGGTATCTGTGCATAATTTTTATCGAAATTTAAATCAGTTAGCCAACTTAAAACACGTCTGATTTTTGCTTTCGTCAACTGAATAAGCACTGATCTATTTTCTCTCCGTAAGCCTAACTGAACGTGATCTTCATGACCACTGTAGGCCTATGTGGTACAATGGTATGTGGTACAAACAGATAAAATGCATACTCTTTGCTAAATGTCTGTAATAAATCGGGCCTAAATATCAGACTCTTAACAGTGTTAATCAGAACGTGTTATTTCAGTAATGAGCATATGGGCACGTCATTATAATATCATGTCTCTTACTTACTGCAGATTTGACACTGGTCACATTGTTTACATAGCGCAAGCTCACTCACTGATAACCTAGGCCTATCGTTTCACTGTGACCAAACATTTGCACGCCTGTTTAGCACAATGAGATGGACCAAGTGTTCAGAATAATATACCGTACTTTACTTTCATTTGCTCCCCCCCCCACGCTCATCTACTTTCAATGCTGTAGGCCTATACTACTGTCATAATGCGCTGAAGTTCTTGTGAATCTTGTAAAGTGTTCTTTAGCGACATCGGTCTGCCTCTAGTATCAAAGGTATATTTGCGGATGCTCATATGACCTGGAGGTTAATGATGACATCATGAAATTGCGATTCTCTGAACGTTACAAGGCCACGCAGCCCTGCACTCTTCACCTGAACGTCACTTACCTCCTCAGCGGCTCTTCCTCGTTTTTCCAGTTCGATCCTCTTTTCCATGTCTGATGCAGTAGATTCGTGCGAATTCATTCGCTTCGGTGCGATAACGGCAGGTATGAGGTCCGACGAACAACCGCTGCGGCACGTACCGAGATAGTTGCTCGTTCGAACGTTCAGTTATGGCCGCCAAGAACCGTGAAGCAACGACGTTCTCGTCTAGCCCGCTACCGCTCGACCGCATTGCATATGCATTAAGTTCGAGGCCGCGCCCACGCAGGCCGCCGGCCGCAGCCAGGTGATAATGACGCTCGGCTGATCCATAGTCATGAGCGTCCGTATCGACCGACCACCAACACAAACAACGCCCGCTCACCAACTGATCACTGCAACGTTTTCAACCCGAATTTTACCGTAAATTAACTATGCATTAATAACACATACACACAGGTAAATTTTGTCACTGTCTTAATGCCTCTACGGGTGTTGTGCTTTACTGACTGAAATGAAATTAGGTCACAGAGTCACAACTTCACAGGTAACTCGCCAACTTCCTTTTCACCCACTCCCTGCAGGATGTTTTACGGTGCTGTTTACATAGATGTGACCTGGTTGCATAATGAATGACACAATTCACGCTGATGTCATGTCACGCGTCTGAAACAGGAATCTACGCGAGAAAGTTTTCAGTCTATTGAAACAAGCTACAGCTATGCCTAGGCCCATAATCGAACCTGTATGAAAATTGTCGCACTTCTATAAACGGCTGCTATTACGAGTTCACGACGAAATAATTTCTATCGCGCATCAGCTGCAGTGAATGCAGAGCGCGATACTATGTTAGTAAATCCGTCCGTCTGTCGGTCCAATGCCGGTAGCCTATATACTGTGTCTAAAGAAATGGACATATCGTCACAGTTTTTTTGTTGTTGATATTCTGCTATTCTGATAGGGACGTCATTCTAGTTTTGGATGCATCGACGTTGTAAAATTCCAATAGGAAACCCCAGCGTGGCGTTACATACACGGGTGGGAATTTTTGTTGTTGCAATTTTCGCCGTTTATCTCGGTACGTGATAGGCCCATTGTTAGGCCTATATATGAATCACTAATAGGGAGTCACGGGTAGCCGATCCCATGTCAGTTCCCACTGAGCAGGATAGTATTTGTAGGTAAAGTCAGTGAGGGGGACAAGATCGAGTGGCCATAGCACATCAGCACACAATAGGCCATTTAGTGCCATACCTCGAAATTCAGTGACCAGGACATGTCCAGGATGTCCTCCCGTCCCCCCTGGCAAATACCACCCTGCCACTGAGTGACCTCCTTGAAATGCAGAACGCGAGGGGTCATATTCCCCGGCGGATTTGTAATTACGCTCGCGCCGTTTGACATAGAACGACCACATTTGGCAAGGTGACACGTGTGGAGGGGCATATTTTTACGGGTCAATCACGCCCCATTCCAAGGGGCGGGGCCCCAGCGTCCCAGAAATTTTTTTGCGACCTCCTAGATGCGCGCACACAGCAGGAGAAACAGCAACCACATTTTGCATGACAATTAAACTAGGTATTCCAGCGCCTGTTAAATTACGACCGTATGACGCTATATAAATTCGATTATTATGCCCCGCCCCTAATAGGCGGGGGGCATTAATCGATGCTTTTGTCTGACGTCTGTCTGTCTGTCTGACGTCTGTCTATCGCGTACACCGGGCCTAAGTCGAGAACAGAGGCCTATAGGAAGACCAAAATTGGCACAGGGGTATCCCACGTCACACGTAACTCGGAGACCACTTTCAAGGTCAAAAGGTCAAGGTCACCAGGCTGATTTACTCGCCTCGGCCTTAACGCGTCAGGCAGCTGCAGCGGTCAGCGTGGGAACGTATTCGGCGTGGGAAACTATATATTGCTCCGTTGTGGTGTGCTCGGCGGCGCTAGGCGCTTCGGCGCCCTCAGGATGGAGGAGATGGGCGGGGGCATATCGTGGCGCCCGCCCGCCTACAGCTTGTTATTATTATTATGCCCCCTCCCCAGGCGGGGGCATTAAGCGATGATGCTCTGACGTCTGTCTGTCGCGTACATCGGGCCTAAGTTGAGAACAGAGGGGCACAGGAATACCAAAATTGGCACAGAGGTAGCCCACGTCACACGTGACTCGGACACCACTTTCAAGGTCAAAAGGTCAAGGTCATCAGGCCGCTTTACTCACCGCGGCGTTTACACATCAGGCAGCTGCAGCGGTGAGCGTGGGAAACTGTTCAACGTGGGAACCTACTGCTACGTTGCCGACTGCAGGCGCGGCGGTCGGCTCGGCGGCGCGAGGCGCTTCGGCGCTCACATAGGGAGGAGAGGGGCGGGCGGGGGCATATCGTGGCGGCCGCCCGCCCACAGCTTGTTATTATTATTGTTATTAGGAAATTTTGTACATGGTCGACCTGCAGCCCTAGCCAAAAATTTTGGTGACACGAATGTTGACGTGCGATCTGTTTGCGATAGCTAACACTCGTCTTGTTTTAACTCATTTAATTTAAGGCCTACCATGCACATTAGGCATCTCACCGTCATAATTTCTGGGACGCGCCAAGAGGGGCCCAGATGGTGACGAATACCCAGAAATTATGACGGGCTTAAGGCGTCCTGGTTGAGGCGTCGAAAGGTGTCGATCATGGGGTATGAGCGTACGGACTGTGGAAAGGTGTCAGATTCAGTGCAGATTGTTTGCAAACTGTGCAACGCTAAATGAGTTAGGTAGATTCGACTAAATAATCTTAAACCACAGAATATTGCAACATTCAGAAAACATGTTTAATCCATATTATTGCATATGGTGCTACATAAAACATGATCGCAGCCTATACAACCTGTCACATTGTTTAAGGTGCTGATCACATTGTTTACGGTGCTGTTTAGGCTACATAGATGTGACCTGGTTGCATAATGAATGACACAATTCACGCTGATGTCATGTCACGCGTCTGAAACAGGAATCTACGCGAGAAAGTTTCGGATGTCGGCAACAGTATTCGGATCGTGTTTCAGGCCTATCGTACCTTAAAATCATAAACTGGTGACACAAATGAAACGAATAAAAAACTATGAAGTATAAAAACGGCATTTATAAAAACAAATAAACTGAAATAAAACCAGTATAAACGATAACAACAGGCGATATCATCACGCGTGCGACATTTCAAGCATGCGTATGCCTCTAGACGAGGCGACGCGGACAGCGCAAAATGTCGTCTGTTTGGGCGGCCGGTTGATAGGCCAAGTTGAACGTCGCTAGAAGTCTCTGAACTCTCGTTCGTACTTGTCGTTTGGCAGCGTCTTGAGTGGTTTCTCGTCGTACTTGTCGAAGTTACTCGAGTCGCCGGCGCCTTTCGTTTGCGGCACATACACCGGTTTTACCTGCAAGCGCCGCCAACGACCAACGAGTGTATCTGCCTCGCTGGTTATATCACTCACGACCAGCAGGACTTTATGAATACAATCGCGGAACTGGCAGCTGAATGGCATTATGATGAGCAAATGATGCCACAGACATGAGCCGCGGTGCTACAGGCGACGAGTAATATGCAGTCAGCTGCTATAGGTCTTCACTCCATACACATTCACTAAACTGCTACTCACATCCCATCCCGCTAAGGGTAGGAGGTCAGTGTTCGAATTACATGCAAGCCAGAGTATGCCGGGCCCCCTCACTTCTCGCGAGGGCCCCCATACTTAGTGAAATTTTCGGGGTGCAGAGGGGCCGGCTTAGGCCCCCACACTTAGAC
>Ga0049107_10000149_pt1 | contig 17667 bp, 12 predicted proteins | sample WorMetilPIANOSA1_FD_61187 | JGI IMG/M metagenome (GOLD analysis project Ga0049107, IMG submission 61187) | Marine gutless worms symbiont microbial communities from Max Planck institute for Marine Microbiology, Germany - Olavius ilvae PIANOSA.1 | ecosystem: Host-associated > Annelida > Digestive...
GCTAATGAGGAATCCTATGCATGACGTCATAGGAATTTTTAATAGCGAAGCACGCTATTAAATTTTAATACACAATGATCACTATTGCCTAGAACCGTAACCCTAAAACTAATCCTAACTCTAACTTTAACCCTAAAAATAACCGTAATTTATGCGTTACAAATGCCTAACGTGCTCCGGAAATAGCGTATTCCTATGACGTCACACATAGGATTCCCTCATTAATGTGTTCAGAACCCGGATGTGCGGGCAAACATTGCTATTTATAGTAATAGCGAACTGCGCTATTCCTGCTGTTGCCCTATGAGTCAATGGTGACGTCAGTAAGGGCATCTGACCAACAGATGCTCCACATTCTAGGAAAATTCCCACATTACATACGGGCTCATCAGATCTCTTGAAAGGAAGTGAACAGGTTGCTAACGAGCATCGTACCTCTGCTACTTGGCAGCCTTGTGCACTGAGATCACCTTGACAGCAGGTGTAGCTGTTGTCAATTGCTCCAGCAACTACAATTTCACCACAATTTACAGAACACAGCTCAGTGGAACACATACTTATAATCTGAATCGTAATCTCGATTCTGAACCATTTCCAACTGTTGACCACTTATTCGCTGTCCCAAAACCTATCTATGATAAAAAATGTAGCAAAAGCACTAAAAATGCCCCCCCATATTATATAATTCACATCCTTGATCTGGACAATACTCCATAGTATTCACATATACCAAATGCTGCATAATATAACACGACCTCAACACGTCAATACGGGATCTGTATTGTGGTGTTGGGATATAGATCACTTCCTAAACTTGATCATATATCATCTGTCCTGACAAGTAACCAACTATAAAATTTTTACCAAATGCAGTGACAGAAATAGTAGACAAACTAACCGCGTTTCTTCCACGCCTTGCCCCAATGATACACGCACTGTTCACTGCGAGCATACGATCCGTCGGCATAGACAATAAAGTGCTTTCCACATCGACAGCAGACCTTCTCATTGGCTGCATGCACACGTTACAGACTAACATAAACTAATTGTGACACGGTGTGTATAACTACATTTTTCAGTGGCTAAGTCACTTGAAAAACAACTGCCAGTACTCCAGAAAACCAGGGTAACCCTTTACGGTATCAGACAATTCTGCACATTGTTAACAGCAGTCCCAACCAGAACTCTAAGGTATTCAAAGCTCCCCAGTCACCGCCAATTGGTATACCACACTTAGTCTTTTTTTACAAGTCAGATGCCCTCCCTATTTCCCAGCAATGTCAAAGCATTGAAAGCAAACGCATATGATTAAAAAGTGCATAAAAAGCAAACTAGAAATCAAAAGCATCACCTCGAAGGCATGGTATGGTATGGTATTGTATACTAGAGTTTAATATCCCACTCGACACAGTATAGGTCATTTCGGAGATGGGGGGCCCCTGAGCAGTGATGTGCACCTCTCATTCAGTAATGGAGGGCCAGCAACATAATAACCCCCCTTAACCTGCGTTGGTTCTGTTTACAACAGCCCAAAAGGGATGGAGCTGGCTCTTAACCCACGCTATAGTGGAGGCAGCTAAAGCTCTAGGAGGCTCATTTAAATTAGTTACGCTAATGCCAAAAACTGTAAGGAAGATGACTCAACTGCTCAGTGAAACATAAAAGAATGGGGACATACAAACAAATCAAAAAGCACAAATGAACACACAAAGCACAAACCAAGGCTAAATAAACAAAAAACACTCGGCCCAACCGGGCTGTATGAACTGGTCCTGGTAGCTGTGCACATGGAAAACTTCCAATGTACAGCCTAAATGCCAGGGGCCACTTCAACTGCTCTCCCCTCCTTTTCTCATGACCATCACCACGAAACAGATGCAGCCAAACGGAAAGGGGGGCTCGAAGGCAATGCATCACTGGCAGGATGTAGTCATATTCTCATTAACACGTTTTTCGTTACACATTTTGAAAGAAATGTCTGTCAGTGACTCGTCGTTAATGACGTCACCGAATATCTAAACAGGCGTTGTCGCACAGTAATTAGTCGGTAAGTAAGTAAGAAGTAGACTGCAGTTGCTACTTTGACTGTCTTGGCTACTGAGATAACTTCTAGTTATCATGCTAGAAAAATAATGCAGTTTAGAGTTACATAGCGTGTCCATTCCACCTATTAGCCTACTCAAACACGGGCCATCTGGATTCCCGTGCGGCTTGCTTCTGGGAGGCAGGAGACGGCCTGAAATACAGTATCTCCCGTAACATGCGAGAGATTTGGCAACAGTAGCATACCATACAAATTGCTGTGCACCGTCAGTAGAGTTCATTACTATCTCAATAGCAACCATATGAAGTATTTCGCACAGTCTTCTGCCAACTGTTACGTTTTGGAAAATTTCCATTGCAAATTTGCAAATCTAGTGGCGCCACCTATCGACAAAACCGCGAAAACTTTAGTGTGTTGTAAAGGATATCTAGTGCTCTAACAGAAGGCGAAACTACATCCAAATCGATCCATAAATGGCGATGCTATCCCTCCTCAAACTCCTACAAAATTGACGAAAAAAATGTGGTTCTGAATTTGACGCTCTACTGTGGCACCAACTGATGCCGCAGGGAAAAACTGCAATATGGGTGCACAACTACAGTCCCTTTGGTACACAACAGCCTCAAACTTATTTTGGAAAATTTACTTCCTGTATGACTTTTTATGTGGACAAACTTGTTTGTTCCGAGCCATTTTTGGACTCCCGATGCAAAATTTGACAATTGCTGCCAGCGCTATATAGCGACCTGTGAAAAAAAATTTATAAGTGCACATCTACGTTCCTGGCGCTAAACTACTGCATTGGAATTTTTTTGCAATCTCTCAGCTATCTATACGAAGTGGTGCGCACACACTTTTCTGCCAATTTTTGGACTTTTCGCAATTTTGATCGCAATTTTTTGGAATTTGTGGCGCCATCTAGCGACGAAAATGAGAACCATATACTACCTCTGAAAGCACGATTCCTTCTGAAAAAACGGTGAAAACCGCATCAGAATCGAGCCATAAACCATCACACAATACTTGTTCGAATTATGCACAGCCTGCGAGACTCAGAGCATGACAAAAAAACAAGAACCAAACACCATATTTTTCCAACCGGCGCGCATAGTACAATCTTCCCCAAACTTTGCATGGTGGATTGGTGGTAGAGAACGTCAAGACCATTAAAAAAGGTGCCAATCATTTCTCGATCCAACGCATAGTTTTTCCTACAGGGTGCTCGGAAAAATTCGGGGTAAATGACTAGACGCACAGTTTCTCAGCAATAACTCCGTAACCAGTGAAGCGAATCACCTTAAATGTAAAACATTAATGCAGGGTGGTTGGGTGTATAAAAGCCCCTAGCAACTGTAGAAATCGGTCAAAGAGTTCGCCCCTGTGGGGCGAAACTGCTAAAAAGTGGAAATTTTTGCCATTTTGGAGCCACGTTCCCACCCCCGTGCAGCAACTGGCGTGAAATTTTGCAAGGCCAAGTGGACGCATGTGCCCCACATCTGTGCTAAATTTGATGTGAATTGGTGCAACGAGTTGCCCATGTGGGGCGAAAATGCTGATTTTGGGGCTGTGAGTAAATTTAATACCAGCAGTTTGCCGCTTTGCAGCAAGCCTGCCGGTAAAAATGAAACTAGCTGGATGGAGCATTCTATATAGTTAAAACTGATCTTCTTACTTAATAGACTTCCAAAACATGCATTGTATGCATTTACCTATGAACAAAATCAGTCATCTTTATTAAACAAACGGTCAAATACAATTAATTGCTAAAGTCCCATCCACTCTGACAGCACACACACATTAAGTCCATTATCGATAACCTGGCTGTAGCTGCTGTAATGATGTGGGTAAAATCTGAGGTAGGATGATAGATGGGAGACACGTACATTTTGGAGATGGAAGAACTGCTGAGCACTTCTCCTGCTGGGAAACAGTAACAACAGCGGTGCCAGCAACCGATGCATGACTGCGTGGAAAACCATGCTCCACCAGCTGCGCTTCAGTCAGTAAGTACTGCTTCAATCGTTGATGGAGAATGGGTGCTGCAGCAGTACAAACATCATCAAAAACTGAACTGAACTGCCCACTTCTCTAAGCTGTGTAATTTTATTTCTCTTTACAGTAATGTCACCCACGCATTTGACGATAAGCATTTCAGTTCTATCATTGCACGTCTGGTACATTTTTCATCTTTCATACATCAAGTAACTCATACAACTTGCACAGACCTTCCCTTTCAGCGACAACAAAACACTCTAAGAACACTAAGTTCTATTAATTGTACACATACAAAAAATGTTTTTATGCAAATTTCCAGATTTACCTCAGTCATCCACATGTCCCTTAAAAGGCTTGTTACAGTTTACTGTTTAGCAACAGCAACCATTACAAGAATGATGAGAATAATGGGTACACACACATGTGCATGCACTTTACTGCAGCAACAGCAGCAGTCTATTTGTACGACACAGCACATTACGCAGTGCCTCTAATGCACTATGACGTTCATCTGTGTCAGCTTTAAGCAGTCCTCAACACTGCAGCAAGATTGATCATCCGTAAGCTGAAATATGACACCATATCGTCTACAATCCGGGACATCCTGCATTGGCTACCAATCCGACATTTGATCTGCAAAGGAGAATGGTCAGCGACTGAACTTGCTGCGACGGCGTTGTGGCATGACCAGCTGACAACGACTGGCTGACCACAAGTGCTTAAGGCTGGAAACGTCAGATGTATGCATGCAGCAGTCAACCAGGTACTGGGGAGCTCGGTTCTGAATTATTCATAAATTGTGACTCCGAGCTTATATGAGATACATTGAGGAATGTCAGTCAGTGTAGTTCAGAATGAAGTCATTGAGACAGGCCGTGGTCAAACTTCCGTGAAACGGTGATAACTTGAGCTGCCATGTTCAGCACATGCTGAAGCCTGTCAGTAATAAACTGCGACGACTCAGCCAGCATGGTACTGCAACAGTTGACACAAGACGCAACTACAAGCATATATGCGTCAATTCAAGACGGCCAAGCGTCCATAAGTGCCTGGTGACGCCACTGTTTGGAAACGGTTTTTCTGCGATAACTTCCTTATTTTCGTCGTAGATCGAAAAGAATAGCATTTTTGGAATCAGTGAATTTTTATACGTGTGCCTATACACAACTTTTCAATTTACGTGACGGTCATGTGACCACTTTTCGGCACCCTTCAGGGGCCTATATCTCCCAAATGTCTGGTCACAGACTATCCAGACTTGCAAAACGCACACCTTCAGAGTCTCGGCTTTCCATCGTTACCATTGGTTTGGGGGTAAAACTGTTTCCTGTAGTCTGTGTGCAGGATACCGGAAGGGTACCCTAAAAACGCGAAAAATGCTGTTTTTGGTTCTGGCTCTGCCCACGCTACAAAATTCCGGAATTTTTCACGATAGTCCTCACCTCCACTTTGACGGTTTTCCGCAGAAATCGCGGCGATCCGTCGTCTCTATATAGGACTTAGGGTGCGTAACAAGTATTACAGAAAAAACAGTCGTTTTGGTTTGGCCTGGAGCCGCCCACGCGCCGATCGCGCTCTAAGTCGACCCACAAGTGTATTCCATACAACAATAGGTGTGTGCACAATTTTATCCAGATCGGTTGAGATTTGGCAGTACGAGAGCCAAAAACCTGTTTTTGAGTAAAAATAGAGCATGGCCAAGCCTATGCTTAAGCTTGGCCATCAATAAGAGCGTGTACAAGTGTCATTGTGGTCTCAACTGTGACTCCAAGCAAACATACATGGTTACTGGTTCTGACTGTCTCTGTTCTGAAAGGGAGTGATGGTCCACTGCTACCAAAGAGAGCAGAACCGTATCTAGACTCAGCCCAGAGCTAGTAAACAAACCACAGCTATGAACTATATATAATATCAAATGCATACTGTTTCTAAATCAAAATTACTTCTTTCAATTTTCGTTTAACAGGCCTGAGATTACTCCAGGTTAGGACAGGAAGAACCTTCACGCATTGACAGTACAAGATTTTTATATGCTGCATGCCTTTCCTGTCATTCAACCAACAGCGGGAAAGCACTGAAGGGACATTTCTTAATCGAAATTAATCAACATACATCAACTCTAAAAATGACATTAAGGCATTTATTTCATCAATGAAAATTTTCAAACACTGACAACGGCCTAAAAATAATAACATGGCTGAAATTACCGCTAAAATTTGACGGAAGAGATGGCTGTCTACCAGATCGATGAAGTGTGAAACTAGTCTGACAGGCCTTCGGACCTCCCAGAACAAGTTCATGAGAGATAGAGTTGGGATTCTTTGTTGGCGACGGTGTAGAGGCACCGGTAGTAGTATCGGCAGCAGTCGTCTCTTCACGTAACCGACGTAGCGTATGGACAGCAAGATTGAGGTAGATGGACTTGGAAGAGCTACGTTCATAGATGGACTTCTCCTCCTCCACCGCCTGAAATACAAGAACTCGATGAAGAGTTTGGTGCAGGTGGAAACAATAAACCGATTAGCAGCCGACAAATTACACAGAGAACTCATGTCAGTTATGTCAATTTTCAGTTTTTGTTTTTTAATTGGCCTTTTTCTTGAGAATACTGCACGTTAGGCCAGGTCCCATAAAGGCCTTCAAAGGAGAACATTTTCGGGATTGCTTAAGCAGATTTTCTACAGGCTGGATGCCTTCTGTCGCCTAACTACCAGCATCAATGCATTGAAGAGGTTAACTCACTCATATACATCTCTCTCCCTCTCCATTTTAACGCAATATTTATAGGTGGACATGGGTTAGGTGGTAGCCAGTACCAGAATGTTTCCTTGCGGAATTTATTGGAGCTAAGGATGATGGAGATGGTGGTGAGGTGACAACTGGAGCTACAAGACATGCAAAGCTCCAGTCAAATCATCACCAACAGAGAACCAACACCTAACTTCTTACAGGCCGGATGCCCTTCCTGTCGCCCAACCAACAGTGTCAAAGCACTGAAAGGAACTCAAATAACCACCATCTCCATCATCCTTAGCTCCAATAAATTCCGAACGACTTGCGGTTATCAGACATGTCTTTAGAAACATTTAGGTTTAGGCTGAAAGCCTTTCTGTTTGGACACTGGCCATTTGACAGCCCATTTGCTGCTGTGTGCGAATTTGGGCTATATAAATAGCATTATTATTATTATTATTATTATATACATCTGACCTAATTAAATCATTGTTTAGTTGTTTTGTCAATATAACAAAGAACCAACTGGGTAAATTTTAATGTTGCTGAAGTTCACATGAAAGATGAGACACAGAAACATGCAATGACAAGTTGACAACAAGCTGCAATAAGTTAAATAAAGGGCATTCAGACTAGACACTAGACAGATGCGTGACATTGGGGTCACTTTATACTCACACGCTGTCGTGCATCTGCATCATCAGGATAAATCTGCATGCAGACGTCGAAGAAACGATCAAGATATGCCTGCCTCACATTAACCGGAATCTTTGACGTGCCCTCAACCTTCAATATCGGCTTCTTCAATACCGCCTGCAGAGATAAACAAGATCAACGAGATCAGTAGATGACATTTGCTTAACGTGGCACTTGTTAATTCCTGCATGCATTACGCTGCTACATACTGACAAACATTCCTGCTTACAATGGAGCTATGCCTGAAACTCTGCATGTAAAGTCTGGTAACATGTCAAAATCTTTTTTGGCAGATACAGATCGGAACGACCTGCTTGCATTTGTAAGCAAAGCAAAAGTCTTTTTACCAGACAAGTTAGCATGACTTTCAGTGGTGCACGTGCAAGTAGGTAGATATTTCCAGGTTATTTATACGGATGAAACTAACACATAACATATTTGTGACTCTTACTAGTTTGGGTTTATGAGCAACTCGATCTCCAAGCTTCGGTTTAGTCGCACAAGGAACTTGTGAGCCGTTGGGTGCTGCTGCTGCGTTGCTCACTTTGTGAACTGAAAGACCTGCCGACTGTTTCACTGCAGAACTACTGTCAGTACTAGAAGACCGTTTCACTCCAGCATTACTACTACTGCTGCTGCTGGCAGCCCTCTGCAGTGCTTCAAAACGATTCAACATCTGCTGGGCAGGAGTTATCTGAACTTTCTTCTTCTTTGCTGGCAAACGATTTGATTTCATTGTCTGTCAACATTCAAACACATACGACGACATTGAAGGGCTACGTGAAAGAACCGAACATCTCGATATATTTCTTTTTTCCGCCCTTCACTCAATGGTGTTCTATTTCCGATGTTCTGTTTACTGGTGGAAGGAAAGTATCAGATTTTAGTGTTTTAAAATATTATTAATTAAATATTAATTATTCGGTTAATTTACTGAGTGAATGTCTACGTATTCTAATCGACTGCAGCCAGCTCCCCAAAACCTATTATAACGTGTTGTTTGGTTGCTCTGCCTGAGAAAATCACTCATAAAGTCAGTGACGTGGCAGAAAACCTGCAATTATAACGTGCTGTTCAGTTCTTCCACCGGAGATCGTCATGCATGACGCATATATCGGTGGACGTTCAGAAATAACACTAAATACGTCTGCATGACGATCTCAGGCAGAAGAACCAAACAACTTGATATATTCTGCCGTGGATTTACGAGTGATTTTCTCAGTTTCGTAGTTGTGGAACATATTTGGTTCTTTCACAGAGGCCTTCATTTTTCTAGAAGTGTCGTGATTACAAGAATAAATGTGCAATGTAATGCAAAACGTACAAACTGTGCTTCCAACGTGCACATGGCACAAGCAATAGGGTAGTGTGGTTAGATGTATAACAATCCTCATCACATCATCACCATCAGCAGCGGCAAAAAATAAGAAAATTACACAACTAAAAAGTAGAAAAACAACAACAACAAAAACTGGTTAATCAGAGTGACCCACTGTGCCAGTAGAAGAAAGAATCACAGAGGACAGGGGACATGTCAACACACACTAACATCATTATCATCCACAGTACTCCTAATTAGTCTTATCCATTTACTGCAATCAATTTCCTACATTTCACTGTTCTTATTTCACTTCAAATTCTTTTAATCTCCCTAGCTACTTCTAAGCTTCACAAGTGTTTCACACCCTCAACCTCACATCGGTAGATTTTTCACCGAACTGTTTCCATCCTTTCCTATCATACGGCCATACCATCATAAATTAGTGCATCGTAATACAGTAACATTATCCCCCAATCCTAATCCAAACCTCAATTCCACACATCCATCTAACCATTCTCTCACCTCTGCCCTACAGTAGTAGTGCCAACTTACTTTCCTTTTTCAGTAAAGGCAGACAAAGTATGTCGTTAAAAGCTACATTATTAGTATTTCATCTTATCAGCAGTAATGAGGTTGGTTAATGATCGGTGACCCACCAGCAATGCCAATAAACCAGCTGTACCAGCATGAACCTTAACAAAGTTGCCATGTTCTACATCTACAGTTACTTACAATGTGTCTCTAAAAAACATCCACGTTATTTTTTCTGAACAACTCAGTGAAAGATCAACCAATTTTAATAATTTTTGGTATGGTATGGAACATGCGGAGGAAACTCGACACTGGTATGGTATGGTATAGTAGAGTTTAACGTCCCACTCGACACAGTATAGGTCATTTCGGAGACGGGGACTTGACACTGGAAAAATATAAATGTGCCCATCTCATGTACAAACTGTCGCCGCGTTATGGTACCTGGGATTTTTTGTTTGTTTGTTTGATGTTTAACGGTACATTCAGCACAAATAGGCTATATTGTGCCATAGGTGTATGAAATATATATTGTGTAGGGCCGGGGGAACACATAAACAAACCAAATGAAAGAAAAATACACACAAACACGCTCTTCCACCTGGGCTTTGTGGAGGTAATCTCCTCACCATGTTAAGGTGTCCTCAGAGGGGTCTTTCCAGCCAATCACTTGGCAAGTATTGACAACTAAACCAAAGCAACCAACAAACATCAACATATAGCAGAATACAACAACAGACAAAGAATCCTTACTACGCGACGATACACAATGAATACGCACAAGAAAATCTTAGGATAAATCGACAGGACAGACAGAAGATCATGTTCCCTGGATCTGCTTACCCCAAGGAGATCTCCCAACAGTGCACTCCTGTTACACACAAAAGCAGTGCACTGCCAGGGGGTCCTCTTGGGGTCTTCCATCCCTGTTGCAGACCATTGAAGGCTCCTGGATCCATCTTGGGGGGGGGGAGGGTTGCCAAACCTCTCGTCAGCCCGCTGACGCCAGTACCCCCTATGGTAGCTGGGAAGTGCATGATAGAGATTTTTCAACTGTATGCAACGATGATTTAGATTAAACAGCCATTTTTTATAATTCCCATTGTATTCATCATTTTACGACAGTAAATTGCAGCCCTCTAATAGCCTACATTACACTGTTAAGTGTTTAAAGTGATGTCATTATGGCAGAGCTGCAGCAGCAGCACTTGGTTCAGAGCTGATCATTCCACGAGCACATTTTGGACAAGCTGATTGAATAGCATGATAACAAACTCTATTATTTAGTTTGTATACATTGAACACTCAATGTAACATGGGCTAGTCACTGACATTTTTCATTGTTTTAACATGATGACTGCTGTGGAAATGTTTGGAAATGCTTTGAAAAACTAACTGCATAATAGAAATTACTGATGAATATTGTTGAAAAATCACATTTTGCACTTCCCAAAGTTGCGCAGCAACAGTTTATATGCGCGGTGGGCAAGTTTATAACTTTCTGGTGTTAAGTTGCTTCAGGATGTTGTACATCAAAAAATTATTAAAACTGGTTGATAGATACATAATTTTTAATATATAAAAGGGGATTTATTTCAGACATGTTGTACCCTTAACTGTTAAATATGTGATATGTTAAATGACACACTAACATATACACTGAATGTCAACGTGAACAACTATAAATTTATATAGCACACATATCCACACATTTCCTCTAATGCACTGCATAGGCCTACATTAGAAAATAGCAAAAAAGGAAAGTCTTTAATCGTGATTTTTTTGAAACTGTCACTACTGTCAGTCATATTTGCAGTGCATCAGACGAGTTTCAGGCCACAGTAAAGGCGTGATGGCCAAAAATGCTGAGATGGAAAATGCAACATCAGCAGCTGGGGATGGGCGGCAGATCAAAGGTGCAGGCGGAAACGTTACAGCACTGAGATAAACGTAACACAGTGACAGCATTTACCAGGCCAACTGATGAGCCATGAGCCACTCGTTTCTTGCCAGGTACAGCTGCATAGTCTTCACTACTAGACACGTTCTGTGACATACATATTGGATGAAATGAATACAGCTCAGTACACATCAGAGCTATTTACAACTTCACAAGGCAACAAAATCACTCCAGACAAATACTATACGATGAACTGTATCTGTTCTCGGTCATATAATATCAACATATTATTGATTAATAGCAAACATATTATTGATCCATCAATTTTAACGGTAATTATAATTTTCAGTGTAACACTGACACCATCAAACAAAGCCACAGGGGATCCAAAAGTCACTGGGCAAAAATCAGCAGAATCCTGCACCGGTCCCAAGCCTGGATAAATTGGGAGAGTTGCGACAGGAAGGACATCCAGCATAAAACTGGGGGGAGGTTGCGGGGGTTGGTGGCTGTTTTCTCGGTTGGCTTGGGTTGCAACACAACTGAGATGGCGCCACAATTCCTGTTCCCCTTGCCCCAAGGGCCAACAAAATCCAGAAACGACATGGCAAGACAGAACAAGCTGTGTGCATGGCGACATGACATGCCCCCGCCCCTCTCCTGCCCCCATTGGCACCCTAGCGGCGTGCCTCGCGCACTGCCAAGCAGATGCAATGTAGCAGTAGTTTCCCATTCTCATGGTCACAGCTGCACCTGCCTCACGTGTTAAGGCCGCACTGAGTAAAGCGGCCTGGTTACCTTGACCGTTGACCTTTTGAGCTTGAAAGTGGTGTCCGAGTCACGTGTGACGTGGGCTACGTCTGTGCCAATTTGTCTTCCTAGGCCTCTCTGTTCTCGACTTAGGCCCGATGTATGTGACAGACAGACGTCAGACAGACAAACGTCAGACAAATGATTCGCTTAATGCCCCCGCCTATTAGGGGCAATGGCATAATAAAGGTGTGGCTCTGGGTGCTCCCACATGCCTAAGACAAAACAGTAGATGGGAACCCCCAGACTGACTGTAGCATAAAAGTGTTCCAAGGCAAAGCGTTGTGTCCATGATGGCCAACAGCCTGATAAACTGCAGAAAGGCGGGGTTTTCAGAGTTGGTACCTGGAACGTAGATTCTCTGACAGGTAGAGCAGGTAAAGTGGCAAAAGTGCTAGATGATAGAAAGGTCGATGTAGCTTGTGAACAGAAGACGGATGGGCTTGGGTTGTAGATATTTTGGTGCTTTAAAATGTGGATATGAAGAAGAACAGAAAAGATCAGCTGGCTTGATAGTTACTAATAAGGAAGTTCTCAGGACCCTAAAAGAAGACAGGCAAATACTGAGTTCTATTTGACAAAAAAGGGAACATATATGGATTGGCCACATTTTGAGACATGATGGAGTTTTGCATGAAATTACTGAAGGCAGAATGAGAGGTAAACCAATAAGGGGAGAAGAATTCAAATGCTACATGATTTGGCAAATGATGGTGGCTATGCTACACTAAACCGGAAGCTTGGCAGCTGAGGACAGAGAGGGGTGGAGACACAGAGAATTGATGTCAAAAATCTACTCTACAGCAGAAGACCACTGATGATGACAGTGAAAGCATGTATCAATGTATTATAAGTATAATGAACAAAATGACTAAATTGTAACAAGAACAAATAAACTACTATCTATTATTATAATTATAAACAAGATCATTTGAAATATATAAGAAAATATAATCAAAATGAATAGTCTAATATTTTAATTAGTAAAAGGATTTTCAGATGACTGCAAAGTCAGCAGCAGTGGGGTAACTCACATTCTGAATGCTTGTGCTTGTGCATGTGGTTGGTCTAGACTGTTGCTGCTTTGCTAACTGATTATACAGCCATTGACACTGTTGGAACGTGTTGTCATGGTCATTGGCATCCGAAAGGTCGTCATCAGATATCAAAACCACCTCGTCATCAGATTGTAAAGTACGACGACTAACTGAAGACTTGCTGGGTTGTAGTTCTCTATGTTTTACTGGCGACATCTGTGAGAAATCAGATTCTGTATCACTGTCCTCACCAAACAGCTCGATGTTCCGAACCGTGTTAAGATGCTTCAAATCTGCCTTTGTGGAGACGGAGTTTGACGCAGCCTTTGGAGGGGAAGATTTCGAATGATTGCTACCTACTGGTTGAGTACGCTCAATGTCAGCCATGTCGGCAGAATGCCTGTGTTTACTGTGTTTGTGATGAGATGCTTTACTCTCCTTACCAGATACAGCTGAGCCATCATTCCTAGCAGTTTTTGACTGACAAGACTCTGCATGACTCTTAGCTTCCAGCTTGGTGTGATGACTGTTATCTCCGGTGTCATTCTGTTGACGTCTACTGTCTCTATGATTGGAGGTTTTGTGCTCTTTATCGTGTCTATGAGATGATATGTCTTTGCTACTGGAACTTTCACTGCTACTTGTTTTGCTTTTGTGTCCAATTATTTCAGATGACTGTTTTTCTTCCTGCTTGTCTCTATGGCTGCTGGATCCGGAGTCTTTCTTGTCACATTGCTCTGAGGCAGCATGTGTATGATTTTCCTGATGTTTACTACTGGAGTATCGATGAGTTTCAGACGACTGTTTTTCTTTCCGCCTGTCTTTATGGCTGCTGAATCCGGCATCTTTCTTGTCAGAGGCATCAAGTGTACGATTTTCCTGGTGTTTACTACTGGAATGTTGAAGAGTGTCAGAATTCATTACAATCTTTCCAGCAATGACACTACAGCTATTCTCACTGGAGTTAATTTGATAATGATGATCGGACTTAGTAACAGTAGCAGATCCATCAAGTTTATGACCGTCTCTGTTGCTCTGTTTTCCACTAGTGGCATCAGTGGACTGACAGCTCTGGTGATTATCAACACTACTATGGTGACATTTACTTTTGGAAGTCTTAACACTGTCGGTATTTCTATGACCAGTGTTCTTATTATGGCAATTATTGCTCCTTTCTGAGAAATTACTGCAGTCTTTGTCAGTCTTCTGTTTGTCATCTCTGCGAGTTGCTACCCTTGAGGGAGAAAACTGCTCTGTGACCGAATCATCATTTGATGCAGTGGATGGCAGCTTAGCTGAGTCCAAGTGATTACAGCTGACAGTCAAGTTTACCTGTGACTTGGATGACGTTAAACTGCTTGAGGAAGAAACTTTTGGCTTAGTCTGTGTGGCTGAGAACTTTGTACTTGAAGCAGATACTGGCACGTTTGTGTGCAATGTCTTCAGTGCACTATTATCACTGCTCCTCCGCACCTTCACTGCAGGTTGGTTTGACAGTGATTGTAATGCACTGCCTTTACTGCTCTTCACAGACACAACGCTGCAGTTTGTTACGTGAACAGTAGCGACTGCCGGGATACTGGTTCTGCTGGAAGTTCGTTCATCATCACTATCACTAAATTTTGCTTCAACTTCATTGACATCAATCTTTGACCGCTTTGCAGGTATCAACGTATCACTGCTAAGCGATCTTTTCGTGCTATTTGGCAGCGTAACACGAGACGACGATGCAGAGAAATTTGAGACTGGATCATATTCAAATCCACTACCAGTCAGTTTTGCTTTCAGAACATGAATTGGCGTAGGCTGATAGTCAAGTTTCTTTGTCTGGCACTGGCTACTGAGCATGCTTGGATCCTTCAATCCATTAATCTTTTTCAGCGCCCCACCAACCATACTCAGCATTGATGATGTACTTGATGTAGCTGCAGTTGTAGTGGAAATTCCAGCAGTCGATACTGTGTCTCCAACTAGTCATAAAAAATACAAAAAAACCACTATGCTCACTGACAAAATACATCCAGAATATATTTGCAACACATAAAAAGAAGACAAATTGACAAAGAACACATACACACACACAAACAAACACTCCATTTTAATGGCCATTTTTCTAGATGAACCTGGGTTAGTCAGTTGCCCCCTTAATTCTCCTTCTCCACTTATTCCTAAATTGTGCATACTTTTGGGACAGGCCTAAACTTTCAGTACAATCCCATCGGGTCTTTTTTGAGCACCTCTATGTCTAATTCCTTCAACTTTCCACGTCATACAACATTTGGCCCAGTCATTATCATCTTTACGTTCAACATATCCATATCCAAACCATCTCAACCTACTCTTCTTCATCATCATACAAGTTCTCGTCATGCCAAGAACTGGAAGAATTACTACCAGCTTCTTCTTCTGATGAAGGTCTCTGATAGAGACCGAAACATCAACAAAAAAAGTAAGAATTTGTTGTTTTATGAATTTTTAATCTGAAACATTTACCAACCAAATGAATCTGCTTACAGAATTTATCTACCTTTTCCAGTGATACCCCATTACCAATATCCAGATGCAAACCAGTACTAACCTGTCTGTGATCGGCCTATCAACCTTACAGCTTCTGCATATAAATGACTAGCTTGCCTTAAGCAGACTTCCTTTCACTACACTACATTGTTTATGGATCCACTGCTTGCAACTGTGGTGCAAAACTGAATTATTGCTGACTCCCTTCCTACATACATCACAGAGCCACTTACCTTTCTCTTCCATCCTATCTTTCATAATGCATGTTATCTGTTTCTGAGATGCAGATTATGATTCGCATTTAACACCTGAAACACCCCCTAAATACCGCCTTGTGCTCAACTATTTGTAATTAGCCAAACTATGGAAACACTTCACACCCCTGTAGAGAGCCCATGTTCCAAAATTCATAAATCCACCAAATTTTCAAAAATGAAGTATCTAGAGTGCCCATACCTTGTGCAATCGATCGAGAATTTAATTACCGGTGCCTGTATTTGTGTCTCGTCAGTAAAATATGGCATAGATTTTAAATACATCATTTTCAAGTCATGTATCGATGGTGCCTATATTTGTACGAAGTACAGGTGCCCATACTCGACACAACCTTTCAAAAGACGAACTGTGGTGGATTAACGACAGTGGACTTCCTGAAAAGTGCACCATATCATATTGTTTATTAATTATAACACAGTTAGGATTAAGGTTGTGGTTACGGTTAGTTTTAGTGTTAATATGTAACATAACGACAGCTAACAGGCTATCATATGTTGTAAGCTTAGACTATACAAACATGATACGGTGTACTTTTCAGGTAGACTCCTTATAGTAAATAACTAGCCCACAACTGTGCTGTGTACGTTGTTTCACTGTGCTACACACACATACACAGCAAAGATCGGCGAGCAATTCTGTGCAGCTGTTCTAACGTAAATAATGATGAGAAATTTTGCACCCAATTATTACAGCAATTACAACACAGAGCCATGCAGCAGGTTTTATTCAAGAAAAATGTTTACTTAAAGGAGAAAAATAGCTTTGAAACAACTTTCACATCCACACATATTCAGTCAAAAAAAGTAGTAGCACACCATATGACGTAGTACATAAATAGGTAATTGGTTTCACCCAACAGGTTCTGCTAGTGCTGCATCATACCATATTTTCTGAATTTGAGTACTCTACTGAGTGATTTATCATATAATCCATGAAATTGGCAATTAAGAGAATAAATAAGTAGAGTTGTTGAATGCACATTTCTGCCGCATACTCTGTTTTTCACCATTTAATTTTTAGTTCCAGCTTTAAAAGTTTGAACAATCGACAAAGTAAACGAGTATTCAGCACAGCTCTGGCCTTTTTTCCGGGGAACGTAGGCCTAACAAAATGTGTAAACAGATCGGAATATAATCGTTTGTGCTCCATGAATACATGGAGGTAATAAAATGTTGGATTTTCGCAAGTTATTGACAATGTGGGCTTATTAATAAGCAAGCTGATAAAGTTAATCCATTAAACCATGTTTTTGTATGTTTGACAAAAACGTGTCTTTCCTGTATCCACTAAGTGAAATTGATGCTTACAGCATAGATATGTTCTGTTTGCAGAGACTTTCAGCTGTGTATACTCTATATACATTATACACAGCCGATACTTTGGCGAGTAAATAACTCTGAACAGTCTCTAATCTGCAACTCACAATGCCAATAAATTAATACGCTGGATGCTGAAATTATACCAGACATTGGTGAGGACAAAACTAGAATATTGCGTGAAAGCATGGAGGCCATATTTAAAGGATATTGAGACGCTTGAGAAGGTGCAGAAAAGAGCCATGCGGTTGATGTTTAGGGATAAAGTTTATTGCATGGTGTAAGACTACAGAAATCAGGGCTTACTACACTAGAAACTTGAAGATTGTGTGGTGATCTAGTTGAAATGATTTACAAATGTTTTGACGACAAAGTACATTTTTCAGTCTGTCAAGCACAGAGCTTAGAGATCATGATTTTTAATTATATACAGTAGCGGATCCAAGGGGGGGGGGCGCACCCGGCGCGCGCCCCCCTTATTTTCGGAAGAG
>Ga0049107_10000150_pt1 | contig 17657 bp, 18 predicted proteins | sample WorMetilPIANOSA1_FD_61187 | JGI IMG/M metagenome (GOLD analysis project Ga0049107, IMG submission 61187) | Marine gutless worms symbiont microbial communities from Max Planck institute for Marine Microbiology, Germany - Olavius ilvae PIANOSA.1 | ecosystem: Host-associated > Annelida > Digestive...
TCACCGCCGTCATGCGAAAGCTCGTCGTCCTCGCCAACACCCTGCTCAAAGACGACCGCCTCTGGCTACCCGCCAACCCTTGACACGCAACACAGATGCTCCCCCTCAAGGGGGAGGGGGATTCTTCTTACGTGCCAACAGGTTCCCTCCCCCCTTGCGGGGGAGGGTTAGGGTGGGGGGTGTTGCGGCGGCCCGTGCAAGACCAGACGTGTCGCGCCTGTCGCCGCCGCGCTACTCCGCCGCGTGGCCGAGCCTGTCGTCCAGACCGCCGGTCTCGATGATGAAGCGCACGATACGCTCGACGCCGTCGCCGGCCTTGAGGTTGGTGAAGACGAACGGGCGGTCGCCGCGCATGCGTTTCGTGTCGGCCTCCATGACGCCCAGGTCGGCGCCGACCAGCGGGGCGAGGTCGACCTTGTTGATGACCAAGAGGTCCGAGCGCGTGATGCCGGGTCCCCCTTTACGCGGGATCTTCTCGCCGGCCGCCACGTCGATGACGTAGATCGTCAGGTCGGCGAGCTCTGGGCTGAACGTGGCCGCCAGGTTGTCGCCGCCGCTCTCGATGAAGCACAGCTCGGCCGCCGGGAACAGCCCGCGCATGCGGTCGATGGCGGCGAGGTTTATGGACGCGTCCTCGCGGATCGCCGTGTGCGGGCAGCCGCCGGTCTCCACGCCTTCGATGCGCTCGGCATCGAGCACGCCGGCGCGCGTCAGGATCAGCTGGTCCTCGCGCGTGTAGATGTCGTTGGTGACGACGAATAGGTCGTAAGCGCCGCGCATGGCGCGGCAGAGCTGCTCGGCGAGCGCCGTCTTGCCGGAGCCCACCGGGCCGCCGATGCCGATCCGTAGGGGGCCGGTACTCATGAGCGGAACAGCCGGGTGTACTGGGTCTCGTGCGCCATGGAGGCGATCTCCTGCATGGCCCCGGCGGCGCCCAGGTCTTCGAGGGTCATGTCGCGTGCCGCGCGCGCCAGGTCGAGGACCGGCGCCTCCAGCGCCGCGATCACCCGCTGGCCCGCGGTCTGGCCCAGCGGCACGAGCCGCACCCCGGCCGACACCAGGTTGGCGATGAAGGCGTGCAGATAGAGCGTGAGGCTGCCTTCGAGGGGGACGACATACACCCGGCACGCGGCGCCGGCGACCACGGGCAGGGAGGGGGCGATATCAGCCAGCCATGTCCGAAGGGCTTGAAGATCGTCCGACGGCCAGGCGGCGACGACGGTGTCGAGGAACGCCTGCCCCTGCATCTCGGTCTCCAGCGCGAGCTCGGCGCTCGGCCGCAGCGCCGCGGCCAGTTCCGCAACCTCGATGAAGGCCGCCTGGTCGGTCGCGGATCGCCACGCCGCGACAAACAGGATCGCCTCGTTGCGGCCGCTGCCGAACGTGAGCAGGCCCGTGAGCCAGTCTTCGAGCGACCGCTCGTCGTCGACCAGCCCGGCCTCGACCGCGTACTCCAGCCCGTGGGAATAGGAGAACGCGCCCGTGGGAAAGGCGGGCGACAGCCAGGCGGCGAGGCGCAGCGCTTGGGGCGGCGTCAGGTCAGTGGTCATGGCCGGCATAGGCCCCGCGCTCCGGCTGGAAGGGGGCGGTGATCTCACGCACCGTGCCGCCCAGGCCGACGATCATCTCGGCGATGACGTGGTCGCGGCGGATGCGGATCGTGGTGCCGATCTCGGCGGGCACGTGCCGGTTGCCGATGTGCCAGGCGAGGCGCAGAAGCGCGTGCGTGTCGGGCGCGATGATTTCCAGCAACGACTCCGGCGCGGCGTACACCGCGACCCAGCCGCCGGTCTCGGTCTTGAGACCGTCGCCCTGGGCCATTGCCACCGCCTTCGGGAGATCGAGGAGGAGAGCGTCGCCGCGGTCGGTCGTCAGCTTGATCCGGCGGCGGTGGCGGGCGTCGTAGTCGAGCGTCACGGCGTCCGCCGCCTGCGCGGCGGGCCAGTGGCCGACGGGGCTATGGGCGACGGCGCGCAGCATCAGAACAGGAAGTACCGCTGCGCCATGGCCAGCTCATGCGCCGGCTCGCAGGTCAGCAGCTCGCCGTCGGCGCGCACCTCGTAGGTCTCCGGGTCGACGTCGATCGCGGGCGTCGCCGCGTTGTGCACCATGGCCGCCTTGCCGATTCCACCACGGGTATCGCTGACGGGCACCAGCGGTTTGTCGACTTCCAGTCCCGCATCCAGGCCGGCGGCGCTGACGAAGGTGACCGAGCTCGCCGTCAGCGCTCTGCCGAACGCCGCGAACATCGGCCGCATGTGCTCGGGCTGGGGCGTCGGGATCGAGGCGTTGGGGTCGCCCATGCGCGCCGCGGTGATCATGCCGGACTTGAGCACCAGGTCGGGCTTGACGCCGAAGAAGGCCGGCGACCACAGCACCAGGTCGGCGAGTTTGCCGACTTCGACCGAGCCGACGTGCGCGGCGACGCCGTGGGCGATCGCGGGGTTGATCGTGTACTTGGCGACGTAGCGCTTCGCGCGCGCGTTGTCGTTGTCGCCGGTCTCTTCGGCGAGGGCCCCGCGCTGGCGCTTCATCTTGTCGGCGGTCTGCCAGGTGCGGATGACGACCTCGCCGACGCGGCCCATGGCCTGGCTGTCTGACGCGATGATCGAGAACGCGCCCAGGTCGTGCAGGATGTCCTCCGCCGCGATGGTCTCCTTGCGGATGCGGCTCTCGGCAAAGGCCACGTCCTCCGGGATCTTCGGGTCCAGGTGATGGCAGACCATCAGCATGTCCAGGTGCTCGTCGACCGTGTTGGCCGTGAACGGCCGCGTCGGGTTGGTCGACGAGGGGATGACGTTGGCCTCGCCGCAGACCTTGATGATGTCGGGCGCGTGGCCGCCGCCCGCGCCCTCGGTGTGGAAGGCGTGGATCGTGCGGCCCTTGAAGGCCGCGATCGTGTTCTCGACGAAGCCCGATTCGTTGAGCGTGTCGGTGTGGATCAGCACCTGCACGTCCATGGCGTCGGCGACGCCCAGGCAGCAGTCTATGGCTGCCGGCGTGGTGCCCCAGTCCTCGTGCAGCTTCAGGCCGCAGGCGCCGGCGTGCACCTGCTCCTCCAGCGCCGCCGGCTGGCTGGCGTTGCCCTTGCCGAAGAAGCCCAGGTTCATCGGGAAGGCGTCCGCCGCCTCGATCATGCGGCGGATGTTCCACGGGCCCGGCGTGCAGGTCGTGGCGTTGGTGCCCGTCGCCGGGCCGGTGCCGCCGCCCATCATGGTGGTAATACCCGCGTGCAGCGCCTCCTCGATCTGCTGCGGGCAGATGAAGTGGATATGCACGTCCAACCCCCCAGCGGTGACGATCCTGCCCTCGCCGGCGATGGCCTCCGTCGCCGGGCCGATGACGATGTCGACGGGGATTTGCTCGGAACCCTGTACGTCGGGATTCCCGGCTTTGCCGATGGCCACGATGCGGCCGTCGCGCACGCCGATGTCGGCCTTGACGATGCCCCAGTGGTCGAGGATCAGCGCGTTGGTGATGACGAGATCGACGGCGCCGTCGGCGCGGCTCGTCTGGCTCTGGCCCATGCCGTCGCGGATCACCTTGCCGCCGCCGAACTTGACCTCGTCGCCGTAGAGCGTGCGGTCGTCTTCGACCTCGATGAACAGCTCGGTGTCGGCCAGGCGCACCTTGTCGCCGACGGTGGGGCCGAACATGTCGGCGTAGGCGGCGCGGGAGAGGCGGGTTGCCATCGTCAGGTCTCCCCGTCCAGCGGGCCCATGACGGTCTGGTTGAAGCCGTAGACGCGGCGCCGGCCGCCGTAGGGCACCAGCGTCACCTCGCGCGACTGCCCCGGCTCGAAGCGCACCGCCGTGCCGGCGGGAATGTCGAGGCGGCGGCCGCGCGCCTCGTCGCGCGGGAAGTCGAGCGCCGCGTTGACTTCGAAGAAGTGGTAGTGGCTGCCGACCTGGACCGGCCGGTCGCCGGTGTTGGCGACGGTGAGCGTCACAGTGTCGAGCCCGGCGTTCAGCTCGATCTCGCCAGCGGCGGGGATCACTTCGCCGGGTTTCATCGGATCGGGTGGTGCACGGTGACGAGCTTGGTTCCGTCCGGGAACGTCGCCTCGACCTGCACGTCGTGGATCATTTCGGCGATGCCGTCCATCACCTGGTCGCGGGTCAGGACCTCCGCGCCGGCCTGCATCAAGTCCGCCACCGCACGGCCGTCGCGCGCGCCCTCGACCACATGGTCGGTGATCAGCGCGATCGCCTCCGGGTGGTTCAGCTTGACGCCGCGCTCCAGGCGCCGCCGCGCCACGTTCGCCGCCATGGCGACCAGCAGCTTGTCTTTTTCTCTTGGCGTCAGATGCATCGCTCTCCCCTCAACACGTCCAGACCCGCGGCATCGTCGGCGCCATGTCCAGCAGCGACGCCCGCAGTGTTTCGTACAACGCCGTCAACAGGGTGCGCACTGACGCCGCGTCTCCCAGCAGGCGCACGACCAGCAAGCCATTGACGACCGTCGCGCCGGCGCGCACGCCGGGGCCCAACATCTCACGCACGTCGTCGCGGCGGGCCGCCAGGTCCGGACCGGCCGCCACGAGCGTCGCGAGGGCCTTGTGTCCGGCCAGACCGCCCGCCGCGCTCAACGCGGCCGGGCCATCGAGCCGGAAGGCGTCGGCCCAGCGAAGTTGACCGCGCGTGCCGACCCGCCAATCGTCACGCACGGCGAGAGAACCGATCGTCTCGCCCATGGCGGTGCGGCCAAAGACCAGCGTCTCGGCGGCCAGCAGGCGCGCGTCGGGCGCGAGCTCGATCGTCGTGCGCCGGGCCAGCCGCGCGCCGTCGAACAGGATCGTCTCCTGCGGCGCCCAGTGCAGCGCCGCGCCGGCGTCCGCGCGCAGTTCCGTCGTAAGCGTCGCGGGACGGTCGATCGCCCGGTAGATCTTCTCCGCCGCCTGGCCGACGACGGTCGCCGCCGCGCCGTCGTCAACGTCGACCGCAACGGTCAACTTGTCTCCGCCGCAGACGCCGCCGGCCGTGTTGATCAGCACGGCGACCGGTTCAGCGCCTTCGTTCGGCAGCACGATGCGGCAAGGGCTGCGCTGCGCCAGGTGCGCCAGCCGCGTCTTCCCGTCGCGCACGAAACCGACGCGCGCGGCGCCGTCGGCGCGGGCGAGGGCGGCGTCGCTGGCACGGGGCGTGTCGTCGATCATCAGGGCGACCATGGTGCAGAACTTATCGGCTGCGGCGGCGGTCAGCACCCTGCAGAGCACTACGTGGCGGGCGCATGGCCCCGCAACAGTACAAGATGCATGCCACGCTGGAATCGCGATCTGGCCGCCCGCGGCGTCGAAGACGCCGAAGGAACGGGCACCCAAGTGAGGATTGCCCCAGGACCGGTCACGACGATCTTGCCGCCAGTCCGTCCAACGCTCTCGCGCTCAGCGCTGCGATTGTCTCGCCCGGTGCCGGTATTCCGCCCGGCGCCCGCTGATTCAGGTCATTCCGGCGACGGCCGCCGTCCGCTACCCAGTCGTCGGGACTTCTGCCGCGTGCCCGACGCTTTGTCGAGATGACGCTATGCTGGCACCTGCGACCCCGGAACGGCCGACTGGCGTGGCACGCCCGACGCTCAGCGCACGTGACCTGACCAAGGTCTACCGCACCGGCGAGGTCGAGGTCGAGGCGCTGCGCGGCGTCGACCTGGACTTCGGCGAATCCGAGCTGGTCGTGCTGCTGGGGCCGTCGGGCAGCGGCAAATCGACCCTGCTCAACATCCTGGGCGGCCTGGACGTGCCGACCGCGGGCGCGGTGTTCTTCCGCGAGACGGAGCTCACCGCCGCCGACCAACGGGCGCTGACCCGCTACCGGCGCGATCATGTCGGCTTCGTCTTCCAGTTCTACAACCTGATCCCCAGCCTTACCGCGCTGGAGAACGTCGAGCTGGTGACCGAGGTCGCGCCCGATCCCATGAAGGCGCGCGATGCGCTGGCGCTCGTCGACCTGGGCGAACGGCTCAACCACTTCCCGGCCCAGCTCTCCGGCGGCGAGCAGCAGCGCGTCGCCATCGCCCGCGCCGTCGCCAAGCGGCCCGACGTGCTGTTGTGCGACGAGCCGACGGGCGCGCTGGACAGCCAGACCGGCCTGCGCGTGCTGGAAGCCATCGAACTGGTAAACCGCGAGCTGGGCACGACGACGGCGCTGATCACCCACAACCGGACCATCGCCGACATGGCCGACCGGGTGCTGTCGTTCTACGACGGCCGCATCGTCGATATGCGCACCAACGCCACCCGCCGCCCGGCGCACGAGCTGGAGTGGTAGGCATGCGCCCGCTGGACCGCAAGCTGTTCCGCGACCTGTGGCGCCTGCGCGGTCAGGTGCTGGCGATCGCCATGGTCGTCGCCTCGGGCGTTGCCATCCTGGTGATGGCGCTCAGCACCATCGAGGCGCTGAACGAGACGGCGGCGGCCTACTATGAGCGCTATCGCTTCGCCCACGTCTTCGCCAACGTCAAGCGCGCCCCCGACCACCTGGCCGCGCGCATCGCGGCGATCCCCGGCGTGCAGACGACGGCCCCGCGCATCGCCAAGCTGGCGACGCTGGACGTCGCCGGCTTCGCGGAGCCCGTGGTCGGCCAGTTGATCTCGATCCCCGAGCGCCGCGAACCGCCGCTCAACCGGCTGGTGCTGCGCGCCGGGCGCGCGGTGTGGCCCGGCCGGCCGGACGAGGCGGTGGTCAACGAGCCGTTCGCCGAGAAGCACGGTCTGACGGTCGGCGGCCACCTGCAAGCCATCATGAACGGCCACAAGCGCACGCTGACGGTCGTCGGCATCGCGCTGTCGCCGGTGTACGTCTACGCCATCGGCCCCGGCGCCCTGATGCCCGACGACCAGCGCTTCGGCATCCTGTGGATGGGGCGCGAGGCGCTGGCCGCGGCCTACGACCTGGACGGCGCCTTCAACGACATCTCGCTGACCGTGCTGCGCGGCACCGACTCGCGCGACGTCATCGACAGCGTCGACCGCATCCTCGACCGCTATGGCGGCGTCGGCGCCTACGACCGCGCGGACCAGATCTCCAACTGGTTCCTGATGAACGAGATCCAGCAGCTCAAGTCCACCGCGACGATCCTGCCGGTGGTCTTCCTGGCCGTCGCGGCGTTCCTCACCAACCTGGTCATGAACCGGCTGATCGCGACGGAGCGCAGTGAGATAGGCCTCCTGAAGGCGTTCGGCTATCGCGACGCCGAGGTCGGCTGGCACTACGCCCGCATGGTGATCGTCATCGCCGGCATCGGCATCCTCTTGGGCTGGGCCGGCGGCGCCGCGATCGGGCGCTACAACACTCAGATCTATGCCGAGGTGCTGTTCCGCTTCCCGTTCCTGGTCTACCGGCCCAGCCCGTCGGCGTTCCTCGTCGCCGGCGCCGTCAGCATGGCGGCGACGCTGTTGGGCACGCTGGGCGCCGTGCGCGCCGCGGTGCGCCTGCCGCCGGCCGAGGCGATGCAGCCACCGGCGCCGCCGCTCTACCGACGCGGCGGGCTGTTAGCCGGCTGGCTGAGCCGTCAGCTCGACCAGTCGACCCGCATCATCCTGCGCCAGATCGCGCGCTGGCCGGGCCGCGCGCTGGCGACGACAGTCGGCGTCGCGCTGACGGTGGCGGTGCTGATCACCGCGCTGCAGTGGCTCGACGCCATCGACCACATGGTGACGACCTACTTCTTCGACGCCCAGCATCAGACCCTGACGGTCGGCCTGGTCGACGCCAAGTCGCACCGCGCGATCCATGACTTCGCGCGATTGCCCGGCGTCATGGCCGCCGAAGTTGGGCGCGCGGTCAGCGTGCGCTTCCATTCGGGCACCCGCACCCATCGGGGCGCCATCGAGGGACACCAGCCCGACGCGCGCCTCACGCCTGTCTACGACGTCGCCGGCGGCACCGTGCGCTTGCCGCCGGCCGGGCTGGTGATGGCGACCAAGCTGGCGGAGAAACTCGAGCTCGGGCGCGGCGACAGCGTGACCGTCGAGGTCCTGGAGGGCCGGCGCCCGGTGCGCGAGGTGGTCGTCGCCGACCTGTTCGAGACCTATATCGGCACGCCCGCCTGTATGGACCTGGACGCCCTCAACCGCCTGCTCAAGGAGGGGCCGAGCTTGGGCTACGCCCACCTCTTGGTCGATCCGCGCGACCAGCCGGCACTGTTCGCGGAACTGAAGGACCTGCCGTCGATCGGCGCCGTGATGCTGCGCCGCGCGGCGGTCGACAAATTCTACGAAACCATGGGCAATACGCTCTTGGTCTTCGTCGCGCTGTTCATCGGCTTCGCCTGCACGCTGGCCTTCGGCGTCGTCTACAACAGCGTGCGCATATCGCTGTCCGAGCGCAGCCGCGAGCTGGCGACGCTGCGCGTGCTGGGCTTCGGCCGCGGCGACGTCTCCTACATCCTGCTGGGCGAGGTCGGGCTGTTGATCCTGGTCGGGCTGCCGGTCGGGTGCCTCATCGGCTATGGCCTGACCTGGATGATGAGCACGGCGTTCGAGACCGAGCTGTATCGGGTACCCTTCGTCATCGAGGCGTCGACCTACGGCATCGCGGTGCTGATCGCGCTCGCCGGCACGCTCGGCTCCGCGGCGCTGGTGCGGCGGCGGGTCGACCGGCTCGACCTGATCGCCGTGCTCAAGACGCGGGAGTAGGCCTGAGGATGCGCTGGCGCCGGATAGCCCTGTGGACCACCCTGAGCGGCCTGGTCGCGGCCGGCGTGGTCTATGCGCTGTGGCCGCGGCCGACGCTGGTCGATATCGCCGCGGTCAGCCGCGGGCGGCTGGTCGTCACGGTCGACGAGGAGGGGCGCACCCGCGTCCGCGACGTCTTCGTCGTGTCCAGCCCCATCACCGGCCGGCTGCGGCGCGTCGAAGGCGACGTAGGCGACACGGTGGTCGCCGACGCGACGATCGTCGCCAGCATCGAACCGGTCGACCCCGCCTTCCTGGACGTGCGCAGCGAGGCCGAGGCGCAGGCGGCGATCGAGACGGCGCAGGCGGCGAAGGCGCTGACCGAGGCGCGCCTCTTGGAAGCCCAGGCCGAGCTGGACTTCGCCGTCACCGAATTGCAGCGCGCTCGCGGCTTGATCGAGACGCGGGCGTTCTCCGAGCGGGCCCTGGACCAGGCCGAGCGCTTGTTCAAGGCGCGGGCGGCGGCGCTCGAGTCCGTGCGCGCCGAGCTGCAAATGCGCACTTCGGAGCTGACCATGGCGCGCGCCCGGCTGGTCTCGCCGGTCGATACCCGTCTGCAGCGCGAGGCCTGCGAGTGCATCTCCCTCACCGCCCCCGTCGACGGTCGCATCCTGCGCCTGATCCGCGAGAGCGAGGGCGTGATCGAGGCCGGCGCGCCGATCATGGAGATCGGCGACCCGCGCGATCTGGAGATCGTCGTCGACTACCTCTCCACCGACGCCGTCAAGATCGAGGAAGGCCAGCGCGCGATCATCGAGGAATGGGGCGCGGGCGTGGCGCTGGCCGGCTTCGTCAGCCGCGTCGAGCCGTACGGTTTCACCAAGGTGTCGGCGCTGGGCATCGAGGAGCAGCGCGTCAACGTCATCGTCGACCTGGCCGACCCGCCGGAGCAGTGGCAGCGCCTGGCCCACGGCTTCCGCGTCGAGGTGCGCGTGGTGTTGTGGGAAGGCGAGGAGGTGCTGCGCCTGCCGCTGACGACGCTGTTCCGCGAGAACGGGCGTTGGTTCGTCTTCGTCGACGAGGACGGCATCGCGCGCCGCCGCGAGGTCGAGCTGGGCCACAGCAACGGCCTGGAGGGCGAGATCGTCGGCGGCCTGACCGCTGGCGAACGCGTCGTGCTGCACCCCAGCGACCGTATCGCCGACGGCGCGCGCATCCGCGCCCGGTCGTGAGGTCCGGCGGCGCTACTTCACCGCCCCCGTGGCCATGCCCATGATGATGTAGCGCTCGAGCACGATGCCGACGACGACGAGCGGCGCGATGGCCGCGCCCGAGAGCGCCGCCATGGACCACCAGTTGATGCCCTGGCTGCCGGTCTGGCTGGCGACCATGACCGGGATGGTCTTGGCGTCGGTGCTGGTGAGCAGCGCGGCGAAGAAGTACTCGTTCCAGCACAAGACCAGCGAGAGGATGAATGCGGCGACCATGCCGGGCAGCGCGATCGGCAGCACGATCTGGAAGAACGAGCCCCACACCGAGAGGCCGTCGACCAGCGCCGCCTCCTCGAGTTCGACCGGGATGGCGCTGAACTGGTCGCGCATGATCCACACCACGATCGGCAGCACCATCAGCGTGTAGAGCAGGATGATGCCGATGCGGCTGTCCAGCAGCGCGAGACTCTTGTAGAGCACGAGAAATGGGAGAGCGAGCACCACCGGCGGGAGAATGAGTTGGCTGACGAAGAAGAACGAGATGTCGCTGTTCTTCATGAAGCCGAAGCGATAGGAGAAGCGGCTGAGCCCATAGGCGGCGAGCGAGCCGAGCACGACCGCCAGCGTCGACGCGCCCAGCGACGTGATCGTGCTGTTCAAGAAGCGCTTGATGAACTCCTCGCGCACGGTCGAGGTCTCGAAGATCGTCTCCGGCGACAGGCCCAGCGAGCGCCAGCCCTTCCACGCCGGCATGAAGTCGACCCAGGGCACCAGGTGGCCGCGCATGACGTCGGGCGCGATCTTGAACGACGTCGTCACCGTCCAGTAGATCGGGAACAGGCAGACGACGGTCCAGAACAAGAGCGCGCCGTAGATCAGCACGCGCTGGGCGTACCACTTGGCGCGGAAGGTCCGGTCGGCCTCGCCGTCGACGAAGATCTGTGTGGCCTGCGCGGTCATGTCGGCCCGGTCATGTCGTGGGCCGCGACCAGCGCTTCAGCAGGCTCAACAGCGACAGCACGAAGATGATGATCAGCACCAGGTAGATCATCGCCAACAACGTGCCGTAGCCGACGTTCGAGCGGTCGCGGTACTCCCGGAAGATGAAGCTGGTGACGGAGTCGGTGGCGCCGCCGGGGCCGCCGGCGGTGACGTTGATGATGATGTCGGCCAGCTTCAGCTTGAAGATGATGCGGATGACGATCGCGGTGATGCTGACCGGCAGCATCAAGGGGAAGGTGACCTGCCAGAAGCTCGACCAGCCGCGGCAGCCGTCGACCTTGGCGGCCTCCAGCACCTCGCGCGGCAGCGCCTGCAGCCCGGCCAAGAGCATGATCATCATGAAGGGGATGAAGGTCCATGCGTCCATCACCATGATCGTCAACCGCGCGATCTCCGGCGAGCCGAAGAAGGACGGCGTCTCCCAGCCGAGGAAACGGCCGAGGGTCGCCAGAGGCCCGAAGCGGATCTCCATCATCGACTTGCCGACCATCCAGCTGACCGCGACAGGCGAGAGCATGAGCGGCAACAGGAAGACGACGCGGAAGAACTTGCGGGCGCGGATCTGGGCGTTGAGCAGGAGGGCCAGGCCGAAGGCGATGGAATACTCCACGGCGATGGCGGCCACGTAGTAGACCATGTTCTTGAGCGCGTTCCAGTAGAACGGATCGCCCGCCATCTGCCGGAAATTGTCGAAGCCGTTGAACTTGCGGCCCGTCAGCGACGACAGGTTCCAGTCGGTGAAGGAGATGTAGAGCCCGAACAGCATCGGGAAGACGACCATCGAGACGACGAACAGCACCGCCGGCAGCACGAACAGCGTGCGCTTGCCCTGCTCGCCCCGGGTCATCACCTGGGAGACGCACAGCGCCACGGCCCACAGCACGTAGGCGTAGAGCACCGGCCGCCAGGTCGCGAAGCCGAAGGAGATGACCTCGGCGTCGTAGAGCGCCTGCACCGCCAGGAGCACGAACAGCAGCCCTGCCGCGGACCGCACCAGCACGCGCCCGACCAGAATGCGGCGCGGCGACATGTCGTCGGAGACGACCGTGTGCAGCCGGTCGCCCTCGATCTCCGCGGGCGTGCTCATTCAGGCGATCCCGAAAAAAGGGACCGGCGGCGCCAACCGCCGGCCCTGTCCTGCTTGATCCGCTAGATGCCCAGCGACGCCTTGTACAAGGCGATCTGGCTCTCGCGGCCGATCTGGTCGGTGATCTTCTCCCAGGCCGCCGCGATGCGGTCGGCGCCGTCCTGCGCCGAATACTGGCCCGCGTAGATCTTGGCGAGCTCGTCCTCGGCGACGGAGTAGTACTGGAAGATGCCCGGGATGCGCGGCTCGATGGCCGCGTTCGGATGGTTGTAGGAGTCGGCTTCGGAGGCCAGGTAGTCGTCGATGAACGCCTGGTCGTAGCCGGCGCCGACCCATTCCGGGATGTTGAAGTGCGACTGCCGGTAGGGCTGGAAGCCCGACGGGTAGGCAGCGCACCACAGCGAGATGTCCTTGCCGCCCAGATGGGCCGCCGCCGACCACGCCGCCCTCTTGCGCTTGGCGTCGGCGTCGACGGTCGCCATGACGTACACGCCCCAGCCGATATAGGCCATGTTGGGCGCGAAGTTCGGGCCCGAGGCCAACGTGTCCCACTGGCCGGTCTTCGAGTTGTAGACGTCGTCCGACCCCGGCAGGATCGAGAAGCCGATCAGCTCGCCGACGACGGAGCTGTCCGAGGTCTTGGCGTTCGAGCCGATGTCACCCCACCAGCTCAGCATCGAGCCGGTCCCGGCCAGGAACTGCTGGAAGCCGGTGGTGCCGGGATCGGCGTTGATCTGGTCCGGCGGCTGGGCGTCCAGCGTGTCCAGCACGTCCTGGATGGCGCACACCCAGGCCGCGTTGTTGACGCGCGGCTTCATGGTGTCCGGGTCGAACAGCCAGGCCGGGTCGTCCGGATGCTTGGCGTAGGCCGTGGCGCGCGAGCCCAGGAAGTAGAAGCCGAAGCCGCCCCAGCCCTTCAGCGGGTCGAGGTAGCCATAGGCATCGAAGCCGTCGACCTTCTTGCCCTTCAGGAACTTGGTGACCTCCTGCACCTGCTGCCAGGTCGTCGGCACCTGCCACGGGCCGCTATGGCCCTCGGCGGCCCAGGCGGCGGCCAGCTCCGCGTTCTCGAAGTAGTCGGCGCGGTAGTTGAAGTTGTGGCAGTCGCCGTCGATCGAGATGCGGTAGGTCTTGCCCTCCCAGGTGCCGACGGGCGCCTTGAGATAGCCGACATAGTCGTCCATCTCGATCTGGTCCTTGACCCAGTCGGGCATCACGGAAGCCAGGCCCTTGCCGCAGACGTCGCCCTCGAAAGGCGCGCCCATCTCGACGATGTCGAAGTCGACGGTGCCGGTGGCGATCGACTGCTGCAGCCGCGCATTGTAGTCGGCCTGCGCCAGATCGACCCAGTCGATCTTGGCGCCGGTATAGGCCTCCCACGGCTTGAGAAAGCCGCGGAACAGGAAGTTGTGGAGGGGTTCTGGTTGTTGAGGCCGAGGAAGGTCAGCTCGACGCCCGCGAACTCGCCCTCGGCGACGTTGGCCTTGGTCGGCTCCAGGCACAGCGCGCCGACCTTCTGCCAGTCGGAATCGGTCGGCGAGCCGACGCCGACGCCGGGGATCTTCAGGATGTCGGCGCGCACGCCGCTCTGCGCCAGGGCCGAACCCATGAGGCCGCCCAGGCCGCTTCCCATTCCGGCGGCGATGGCGCCCGCGCCGGCCGCGCCCTTGAGCATGCGGCGGCGACTCAACTGGGCGTCCATGAGCCGGTTATAGACTTCAACTTTCATGACTTTCCTCCCGAGTGACTTTGGCTTTTTCTATTTTATACCGTCTTACCTGTTTCTTCTTGGCCGATTGTGCGCGCCCAAGCCGGCGGCCCGTCCCCGCGGCGGACAGACCGCGTCGCGACGAGTGACATCAGACGTGATTCCGCAACCGCTTGCATTGATTGGACAAAACTTGACGACATCGAAGACAGTCCAGATTATGAGCCAGCCACGCGCACTGTCAACGAGATCAAGGACGCTGCCTTCGCACCCGCAGACGGTGTAAAGTCATGCCACCGTGCACGCGGAGTTTTGTTTTTGTGCGGAAAAGAAAAAGCAAGAGACTGCGGGGGGACGACGCAGGAATATGGCGCGGGTAACTGTCCGGAACATCCGTAAATCGTTCGGTTCCGTCGAAGTCATCCACGGCGTCGACGTCGACATCCCCGACGGCGACTTCGTCGTGCTGGTCGGGCCCTCGGGCTGCGGCAAGTCGACGCTCTTGCGCATGATCGCCGGGCTGGAGGGCGTCACCGCGGGCACGGTGCACATCGGCGACCGCATGGTGAACAACCTGCCGCCGGCCGAGCGCGACATCGCCATGGTGTTCCAGAACTACGCGCTGTATCCGCACAAGACGGTGGCGGCCAACATGGCCTTCGCGCTCAAGCAGCGCAAGATCGACGCCGCCACGATCGACGAGCGGGTCAAGCGGGCGGCGGAGATCCTGGGCCTGATGCCCTATCTCCAGCGCTATCCGCGCCAGCTCTCGGGCGGCCAGCGCCAGCGCGTGGCGATGGGCCGCGCCATCGTGCGCGACCCCCAGGTCTTCCTGTTCGACGAGCCGCTGTCGAACCTGGACGCCAAGCTGCGCATCCAGATGCGCACCGAGATCAAGGAGCTGCACCAGCGCCTCAAGACCACGACGGTGTTCGTCACCCACGACCAGATTGAGGCCATGACGCTGGCCGACACCATTGTCGTCATGCAGGACGGCATCATCGAGCAGGTCGGCTCGCCGCTGGACCTCTACGACCACCCGCGCAACCTGTTCGTCGCCAGCTTCATCGGTGCGCCGGCCATGAACATGATCCACGGCACGGCGCGGCCCGACGGCGCCCCCGGCGTCGAGGCGAACGGCCACCGCCTGCCGATCGACGCCCACGACACGGTCGACGAGGGCCGCCACGTGATCTACGGCATCCGGCCGGAGCACCTGGAACTGGCCGACGACGGCTTCCCCGCGCGCGTCGCGGTGGTCGAGCCGACCGGGGCCGAGACGCTGTTGTTCCTGCGCTTCGGCGAGACGGACATGGTCGCCGCGCTGCGCGACCGGCACGCCATCGAGCCGGGCCAGACCGTGCACCTGCGGCCGCGCGCGGACCGGGCGCACATGTTCGACCGCGCCACCGGCGCGCGGATCTGACGAGCAGGGGAGGCGGCGACGTGGCGGAGACGGTCAGGACGGTGCTGTGCTTCGGGGATTCCAACACGCACGGGTCCTGCCCGATGAGCGACCTCGAGGACGTGCGCCGCTTCGGGCCCGCCGAGCGCTGGCCGGGGCGGCTGGCGGCGGCGCTGGGCCCCGGCTGGCACGTCATCGAGGAGGGCCACCCGGGCCGCACCACGGTGCACCCGGACCCGGTCGAGGGCGTGCACAAGAACGGCTCCGCCGTGCTGCCGGCGATCCTTGAGAGCCACCGGCCCCTCGACGTCGTCGTCTTGATGCTCGGCACCAACGACCTCAAGGCCCGTTTCGCCGTCACGCCGTTCGACATCGCGCTCTCGGTCGAGGCCCTGGTGCGCACCATCGCCGCCAGCGAGGCGGGGCTCGCCGGTGCCCCGGCGACGCTGCTGGTCGCCCCGGCGCCGATCCGCGAGGTCGGCTGGCTGGGCGACATGTTCCTGGGCGGCGAAGCGAAGTCGACTCAACTCGCCGCACACTACGCCGCGGTGGCGGAACGGACCGGCGCCGGGTTCCTCGACGCCGGCGCCGCGATCGCCGTCGACCCGGCCGAGGGCATCCACCTCGACGCCGCCGCGCACGCGACGCTGGGCCGGGCGGTCGCGGACGCGCTCGGGCGCATGCTGAACTAGAGGGAGGAGACATGCTGAAAGGACTGGACCAGCGGCTCAACGCGGAGGTGCTGTTCGCGCTGCGCGCCATGGGCCATGGCGACGACCTGATCATCGCCGACACCAACTTCCCGTCGGACTCGATTTCGCGCCAGACCGTGCTGGGCCGGCTGCTGCGCATCGACGGCGCGACGGCGGCGCAGGCCGCGGCCGCGGTGCTCTCGGTCATGCCGCTCGACAGCTTCGTCGACGACGCGGCGACGCGCATGGAGATCGTCGGCGCGCCCGACGAGGTCCCGCCGGTGCAGGCGGAGGTGCAGGCGGCCATCGACGCGGCCGAGGGCAAGCCCTGGCCGATGGTCTCGATCGAGCGCTACGCTTTCTACGAGCGCGCCAAGCAGGCCTACTGCGTGATCCAGACCGGCGAGCGCCGCTTCTACGGCTGCTTCGCCTTCCGCAAGGGCGTCATCCCGCCCAACGCGGGTTAGGCGGTGGCAACCCCGCTGTACGCGTCGCGGCTGAACTCGTTCAAGGTCGGCGCGGACCAGTACTGGCCCGGCAAGAACCGCATCACCGCGGTCGACTTGCTGGAGCGCGCGGCGGCCGTCGAGGGACTCAACGCCGCGGACATCAACTACCCGGACCATTTCGAGGGCACCAGCGCGGCCGAGCTCTCTGTCACGCTTGAGCGCACGGACGTGACGCTCAACGGCCTCGCCATGCGCTACTACGGCGACCCGGCGTTCGGCCTTGGCGCCTTCACCAACCCCGACCCCGTGGTGCGGCAGGCGGCGGTCGACCTGACGAAACGCGGCATCGATGCGCTGGCGGAGATGGGCGGCGACCTGATGACCCTGTGGCTGGGCCAGGACGGCTTCGACTATCCCTTCCAGGCCGACTACGCCCGCCTGTGGGACCACACCGTCGCCGCGGTCCAGGAGGTCGCGGGCCACAATCCCGCGGTCGACGTCGCCATCGAATACAAACCGAATGAGCCGCGCGCCTATTCTCTGATCGGCGACGTCGGCACCGCACTCCTGGCGGTCCGCGAGGCCGGCAATTCGAACCTGGGCATCACCCTCGACTTCGCGCACGTGCTCTACGCCGACGAGATGCCGGCGCACGCCGCCGTGCTGGTCGACCGCCACTCGCGGCTGCTGGGCATCCAGCTCAACGACGGCTACGGGAAGCGGGACGACGGCTTGATGGCCGGCAGCGTGCACCCGGTGCAGACCCTGGAGTTGCTGGTCGAGCTGGAGCGAATCGGCTACGACCGGGCGGTCTACTTCGACACCTTCCCCGACAACGGCCTCGACCCCCAGGCAGAGACGCAGGCCAACATCGAGGCCGTCGAGCGGCTGCGCGCCATCGCCCGGACGCTGATCGACGACGCCGACCTCGCCGCCGCCATCGCACGCCAGGACGCGCCCACGAGCCAACGGATCGTCGGCAAAGCGCTCTACGCCCAGGCCGGCTGATGGCGCCCCTCGTCTTGATGGCCGGTGCCTTGCACTACGACGTGCTCGTGCGCGCGGATAGGCTGCCGGGCCTGGACGAGACTTTGCGCGGCCGCTCGGTGTCCTATGTCTGCGGCGGCAAGGGCGGCAACCAGGCGGTGGCGGCGGCGCGGGTCGCGCCGACGGCCATGCTCGGCCGCGTCGGCGACGACCACGCGGGACAGGTGCTGCTCGCCAACCTCGATGCGGCGGGTGTGGACCGGACGGGCGTGGCCGTGGCGGCCGGCGAGGCGTCCGGCATGAGCGTCGCCGTCGTCGACGCCGCCGGCGACTACGGCGCGGTGATCGTCTCGGCGGCGAACCTCGGCCTCGACGTCGCCGACGCGGCGATCCCCGAAAGCGTCCGCGTCGTGCTGCTGCAGAACGAGATCCCCGAGGCCGCGAACCTCACGCTGGCTAAGCGCGCCCGCGCCGCCGGCGCCCGGGTCTTCCTCAACGCCGC
>Ga0049107_10000152_pt1 | contig 17567 bp, 13 predicted proteins | sample WorMetilPIANOSA1_FD_61187 | JGI IMG/M metagenome (GOLD analysis project Ga0049107, IMG submission 61187) | Marine gutless worms symbiont microbial communities from Max Planck institute for Marine Microbiology, Germany - Olavius ilvae PIANOSA.1 | ecosystem: Host-associated > Annelida > Digestive...
AGTGTTAGTGTTACATGTTAGTGCCTGCGGCGCCTCCACCCTCTTGCCTGTCGGCGACCCCCCCCCCCAATGTTTTTTTCACAAATCGGTCACTGCTACTACTGTGCCGTGTTTCAAGTCATTTATACTCAGGGATTTTCGTTTTATCGTGCTCACATACGTACCCACATACACACATCGTGATAAAGTGATCGCCATATCCACGCCGCCGTACTACGTCGTTGGCGCAGATAAAAATCACTTTAAAATCAGCATTAAAATACGTAACAGTGAAATACATGCAGATATTCAATTTCAGTGGCCATATCAATAACTCAACATTAAATCAAGTCAAATGATCACGAAGAAGCACTTGAATAACACTTAACTAATATGCAGAGGTTATTCTTCCCATGCAAAATGTTGAGCATGAATTGTAAATCTATAAACTGTTAGCACAATTAGACACGATCGTGCCAGTATTTGACACTTTACCGACTAAAATAACAGCCTAACAGCTGCAGTGTTCAGCCGTTTTGTACTGTTGTGTTTCATAAGCCAAAGTGAAGCAATCGCCACTTGAATACCGCTGTGGCACTGAGCCTGTACGACACAGCTTATTTCACATCCTGCAGTCGACAAAAACAGCGGCTGGACAGTAACATATTACCCTACAAGCAGCAAATAACTTTTATCAGCAACGAGTAACTGCAACCAGTTATTGCTATTTGTTACTTTTCCTTCGCTGCACGAATTCGCACATTAGCCAACTCAGTGAATACTGGCTCCCCTGATAAGATTACACAGAAGAAATCATCCAGCTGAACGATATACATACCAATTTTATATCAGTCCATTGCAGTGTTAGATACGAAACTCAGCTGTCGCTGACAAACTGCGCGACCCTTTTGTGCAATATTTATGCAATGGCGTGACTGACTCCCTAAAATATGCCCATCCCTGTACGTGTTACCACGGCGAATTTGGTCATTCTGCGTGAAAGGGTATAGACATAAACAGAGGAGAACCCTAAAAGTTGGGAAGCGCTGGGGCTCTGCCCCCTTGGGATGAGAGTCATGGCTGAACCCAAGAAACATTCCCCCCACGTGACGGACAGACAGACCGGCCGACAGCTGCTGATCTGTAAATATTAAGACAACAGCTTTGTAATCTGTAAATCTGTAATGGTTTACCATCACAATGGAAGTTTTTTGTTTTCGTCGCCTTTATCAAAACAAAAAAGTAACCTGTTAGGCTTACTTTTTATAATAACAGTAACACTAACCATAACAAGTTACTTTTAAAAAGTAACTTACCCAACACTGAGATGAGAGGCATGGCTGGCCTGCAATGGAAGGTGAGAATCAAACTCGCGACCTCTTGGTTGCGAATCTGATGCTCATCCGCTAGACCGACTCACCCACAAGCAAAGCCATCAATTGTCAAATGATAGAAACTGTGATGATTGTGTTTTATACTGCGCTACACAACAACTACCATTTGTTTGACTCACCACATTTGGAGTGATTTTACTACGAATTTACTGATTAATAAACATCTCATCGAAGTTTTAAGCACAGAAAGACGTTCAACTAAAAATGATACGGTATCAGAAAGTGTAGCCATTAGTACAATACATCAAACTGCACCAGTCGTCAGATGTAGGAAATTGTAAAGATAAGTGTTTTATACAGGGAACAATGGCTCGGTGGGGTTGGAATGCAAACTGATGGCCACGGGTTGGTTTGACTCTCAGTGGCTGCCAGTGATGTAAACAAGACCAAATTCTTACGACCAAGACCAAACTTTAAAAAGCGCTCAGAGACACGTAAACACTGCGCGCTGGCTGTAGTAAGGCACAGCCAAAATTTTTCGCCCCACTGCAGACCCCCTAACCAGGGGCACAGGATGGCCAAGACCAAGACCGATTTTTTTGGTCTCAGACCAGTCTTGTTCTAAAACGGAGGGTCTCAGACCACATCACTGGTGGCTGCAAAACGACTCTGGGCAGCAGCAAGTGGTTCACACCCATGTGCCTACCAGAAACCAGTATCATTTGATACCAGCCAAAATGTGGTAATGTTCCACAGCTGGGACTGTAACCACGGGCCTGCAGAAAGTAATGGCTGGGTTTATGGCTTCAGCCACCTGTGGAATGACTGTCCAGCACTGTGATTGGCTCCAAACCCTATACTTGTATCAAGTATTGGAAAACCTTTACCTTACCTCACTGCAACACAACACACCACATACCATTTGTTTTATATTCCACTCATAATGTTTATGGTGGTTTTTTATAAGGTTGACCGACTGATTAATAAATATCTCAAGTTTTTATGCAAGAAAAAAAGCTCAATTCAACCTAAAAATGACAAAAATTCTTGACAATTTTATCATGAATTAATCTCGCACTACATTTTTGTACTACATGGTATGCATACAGAATGCTGATGGTAAAGTTCATGCTAAAGCAAATCTGCAGCATAAGTTTCTTTTGTCAATGATGTAACTACTGGCATCAAAGGGCTGATGAGAGACATGGCAACCCTCCCCCAAGGTAACCAGGAGCTATTAGTGGTCAAAGACAAAGTTGGAAGACCCCAGGTGAGCTTTGGTGTAAGCAAGTCCATGGAATGTGATATTCTTCCCTTCAGTGCTTTGACACTGATGGTTGGGCGACAGGAAGGGCATCCAGCCTGTAAAAAAAACTGGATGTTAGTTTGTTGGTGGTGATGATTTGACTGGAGCTTTGCACGACTTATAGCTCCAGTAGTCCAGTTGTCAACACCACCTCCATCATCCTTTGCTTCAAAAAACACCGGCTAACTCAGGTTCACCTGGAAAATGGCCGGTGAAATGGAGAGAGAATGGCTAACTACCGCCCATGCAGACGCTACAGATCCTTTGCACAACTATATATTTATATCTGTCAAATCAGACTAGCAGATCATGCCAAGGAAGGGGACCCATGATGTATTCTGCAAAAGGGTGGGGGGGGGGGATTTGAAGTTCCGCCTCTGTGTTTTGTTCATCATGTTTGTCACTCACTTGAAATGCTGGACACATGGCTGCAGCCCTTGGGTAACATTTCATCATTGTGTTATATAGAATGAGTTCATTTTCCCAGTATTTAATGCTGTAAAAACCAATGGACATACAGCCCTGTGGTCTACTTCACTTACAAACGCAATGATTTGCTCTGATCCGCAGCAAAAATGACATGAACAGTAACATCTTTGCCTATGTTCAGCTGTAACTGGAGTAGTAAGGAAGGCTATTCCTGCAGCTGGTTAGTTATCTTTACACAAGTAAATGATTTATAATAAAAAAGTACAATTACAATCAATCATATTGCTATTTCCTAGACACTTATTCCCACGTTTTACCTGCATCTGCACAGACACAGATGTATTCCATATTCAATTCCTTAGTCTTCTAATTCTCATTCTAATTCTGTCTCATTTCATTCTCTTTCTTCCGTTCTATATTCTCAAGTATTCTTTCTTCAACCTTTTACAAAAATCACAACAAATCTCGTTAACATGTTTAATTCACCAATACATGTACTTTGTTAACCAAAACGTGCACCAGGAAATACCACACATTACTGCATGCATACTTCCACATGCAACAGTCAAATCATTTACTAGATATAATTATAAATTAAAAATATGGGTCAGAGAATGGTGGAAACTCAACACTGTAAACACAAACAAACAGAAAACATCGTGCAACACTGTCAATCTTCTGTCCCATTCAACACCTAGTGACACCAAAAATTCCGAATGACAGAATATCAGTTGCAAATGTAACAACAAACGAGTAAGGTCAGACACTACAGCAGTGAGCTAAAGTGTCACAATAAAAAGATGAAATGTTGATCAGCGCAAGCTCCATGTAGTAGCAGTCGCCACAACTCTCAAAGCATCATCGACCTAGCGTTGGAAATAGAATCCACAGCACAACACAGAATTTGTACTGCTGGCATGCATTACACAGTATTACACATTAGTAATCTGTTATGCTGCACTACTGCCGCATTTACACATTATAAACAGATTAACAGTTTATAATGTGTAAATGCGGCAGTAGTGCAGCATGACAGATTAACAGTTGGAGTACTGGCATCAGAGGGCTGATGAGAGGCATGGCAACCCTCCCCAAGGTAACCAGGAGCTATTAGTGGTCAAAGACAAAGTTGGAAGACCCCAGGTTTGGTTGGGGTAAGCAAGTCCATGGAATGTGAAAAGTTTTCCCTTCAGTGCTTTGCCACTGTTGGTTGGGCGACAGGAAGGGCATCCAGCCTGTAAAAAGTTGGGTGTTGGTTTGTTGGTGGTGATGACTTGACTGCAGCTTTGCACGACTTATAGCTCTAGTTGTCACCGCCAATTCCATCATCCTTTGCTTCAATAAGCACCGGCTAACCCAGGTTCACCTGGAAAATGGCCGTTAAAATGGAGAGAGAAACAGATTCACAGTGCAATATTACTCAGCAAATGATTCGAGATGCTAGCTATCAATTTGAAATTTACTGCAACATTTACTGAATCCCATCATACTGCCTCATCTTACTCCGTATGTCCAAGTGTCTGTATGTCTGTTATTGATAAACTCGGCTTCCTTATGGTCTACCCTTGCGTGCTTTGGTACATACTTATCCACATTAACTGTATGTTGAAAAGTTCCTCTTTGACACAAGTTATGAAGCGAAATCATCTACAAATGGAAGTTAGCTAAGTTCACGTTCGGTTCAGGCACGCTATAAAAGCAGACAAAAACAGGAGACTGAAACTGAAAATAAGTAACGCTTAATTAACTGATACACAAAGTCAGCTCGATTTTTGGATGATGATACATATGTTGAAAACTTCTCCATTTGAAACAGTCCGCTTGGACGGTGGCATTTACAGCTAGTGTTTATACATTTGCTAGCAACGGACTTTTCCACCTTTATAATACATTGTGCACATGTGGACGGCTGCAGAGGGCATTGGTAAGACTTACTGCCTCACAGTTCACAATACAATGCTAAGCTGCTGAATATTACTCCCAAATCATTAAATAATAAGAGGGATGAAAGCAATTTGTCAGCCAATAGCAATGTACTACAAGAGGGACAATGAACTGCAAAAGCAGCGCATAGCCAATGCTGAATATATTATTGAACTAATGCTGGAGAATGGGAATGTTCATAAACTCAGATCGATCCAATGCATAACACAAGAAAAGTTTAAAAAATGAGATCATCATATTTAACATTCACACGTTTTTCCTTATTTAAAAAGAACTCCTAAGTATTTTAAACTTAATCACACCGCATTTCAGATAGGAAAGTATATTTATTTCATTTTCAGCAATTTTTCAGTGTGGATCAGCGACATAATGGTTGTACTTGTGATCAACTGTCGTGGGTTTAACGCCCAGACACTACACTTTCGGGTGCAACTGTGAGCAAGTTGTTCAGTGTTCACACACAAGTGCTCCTGGTCACCAAGCAGCATAGACCGGTGCCAGAGTAAGGTCATCATGTAGGTCTCATGTTGCATCAGCCATGGTCACAGACAATGGTGCTATTTTCACCTACGGGCTCATGGTCACAGAAAGGTAGATGAACACCCCACCAATGCTCCAGCTGGAATATCGTCATTTTACCTTACATCACCTTTTACCCTCAACACAAATCCAGCAGTCACCATTCTCAGTCAAAACACATTTTTTGATCTGTACCAACAGTAACACTGCTAAGTGTATGGAAGGGGCAGTACTTGTTTACACTGTGAGTTGTGCAGCTCAATTTCAAGCAATCTCGCTGCACCATTTCTGATGATGATATAACAGTAGAAGGTATGATACACTGCTGAGATACACACTAACAGTAGTGGTTGCAAAAGCAATGAATATGGAATAGGTCAACATGCACAACTAAACAGAGCAAATGAGCGAGCAGCCTCTTAGTGACACATCAGCACAAAAGACCACCCAGTTCCATTAAAATGTTTTTGCAAAATTAACTCTATCTCATGACCCACATCACGTGCACAAGAAGCATCGATGCCAATGACAACACAGCAACCTCATGCACATTCCTACACACTATCATACTTCACATCACAAGTACCGTACAGAAAATTAATTAACCGTCAATCAAACACTGCATAATAATATTTTAATTTAATATATTTTTAAAGCTCTTCCATTTAGCTGTCTGCAAGTTCATCCTCAAGACTACTGGCCAGAGAGTGACATGGTGAAATAAATTGGCCCCCTCAACACCCAACCCCTGTGAATTTTCTCCTGTACCCACCCTATTCCCATTGATTTTCCCCATCCCAACCCATCTCCATAATTTCATCCCCATCCCTTACACAAAATTTCATATCCCCATCCTCGCAATCGATGATATCATTCATATCACATTGGAATAATGCCATATGGGTCTGCCTACAATTCTGTACAACCACGTAGCGGGCAAGACTAAAGTCACGATGGAATGGCTATTCATTCTTTGGCAGTTGTGGAGTTCTGCACAATGTTCATTGCTCAGTTCACTGTTTTATGCTCCATCTACTGAAAGACCATAAACAATGGTAACATCATGTGGTATTACCGCCAGTGCAGTAATTACTGCCAGTTCTTACCCCATTCGCACGGTATTACCGTCATTGTTTAGTCACTACAGTAATATCACACAATTTCCACCATTGGTATATACAGCAATTACGTGGCATGACTTGAGTTCTTAATTACCACATCACTCTCTTCTACTGCCCAAGGATTACAGCAGAAGAAGAAGCACATTAGCAACACTTATTCTACAAGTGTGGAAGTTAACAGCCAATGGGGATTAAACTTAAGTATATAGAAGAGATGAAACTATAAGAAAAGCTTTAAAAACTTTTAATAAGAATAAGAGGTTAAGTCTGGCATGCTGAAACAGCTTGTTGTCCACAGAGAATTGCTATGGGCTGACAGATGTGTACAGTGACTTAAGTGTAACCGATGCAGTTGTACAAGTAGACAGTGGTAACAAGTCTGGCCAGGAATGGCACAGTCATTTAATAACATCGGCATCTTTGCACCAGAAAAGTACTACTTAGACAGCAGATAAAATATGAGACGTCAGAATGGCTTACGTGGCGATCTTGAGTAGGATCGTGAGTAAGAGCGGGAACGATGTCCTCCCTCATAGCGACGCCCACCAGAGTTTGGCGGCGAGCCATGGCGTGCACGTCGCAGGTTCCTACACAGTCGGTGTCATAACTCACTACAATGCACACTGATCAACTCACTGTACTTACACAAACATACACTACAATGCAACTGCCGCTGAACAATGACAAAAGTTAACAAATAAAAACTGCTATCTAAATGCTTAACTCTTTTGACTAAATAAAAGAAATTAAAAGAAATCAGGGCTCTTCTACTAAAAATCTGCATGCCTGCCACCCCTTTCTGGAAAAATGGCCAGGGTCTGGATTTTTCTATTCAGCTCTATATTACACATCACGGATTTGCACGATTTGCACGAGTTTGACCCATCTGTATACATATTTAAATCAGGTGCATATTTACATTACGTGGGTTGTGATGGTAAATTTCATCCTTGCATCATGAAACAGCATCCAAATATTTCTATCTCAGTAAAGGAGTATATGAATCACAAAACCCATAATGGCCATCTATGTTTACATATGCTTACTCAGTTGTCCATCACTGCCGCCAACAGAGGGAGTATTAAATCAGTTGCAGTTACACTGTTACTGCAGCGCAACTTGACAACTCACTCTGATGGGCGGCCAAGATAGACGCCTGGAGTTGGTGTATGTGCTCTTTCTGTAATGGAGTAATCCACACGTATCTTGCGACCATCAATCTCCGTACCAGGAGCCATCTCCTTTGCCTAACAAGTCAAATACATCAACAAATGCACAAATGCAAGACATGGAATCCTCAAGCCTTGATAAGTAAGTGCTTTGTGGGCAGCCAAACGTTTCCTTTGGTGGCCTTGGGCATCACATCCTTGGCCTTAAAGCTCAATTCACTGATCTTGGTCTTATACGTGAGCTTTTATGTGGCACACATGTTCAGCCACAGCGGAGTTTAACTGCAACCTTAGAGAGCCAGGTTGGGTGACAAGATGCTGTCAAACTTTGCCTACACGTCAGAACTATAATCCATCTGAATATTTTCACAATAAATGGCCATTCACTGCCCAGTTACATTTGGATTAATTTCTGAGCCTTGGCTTTCAATATTAAATCCTCGGCCTCACTTTTGGTGTCAGATATTACTTCCTTGGCCTTGCAAGCCTTCACTCCAAGACACAGCAAATAATGTAAAATACAGCACTAATATGCAACATAGTGTAATGCCCAAATAGAATTTCAAAGCACACACATGCACAACCAATTTAATGGCCATTCTCTAGATTTAACTGTGTTAGCTGGTTGTCCCCAAGTGTCTTCTTTGGATTATGCAGGAGCAATATGCTACAGGATGGATATCCTTTGTGTTAATGATCTGCTGCAACAATGATTTTGACTAAATGTGATCATCTATAACCTCAATAGCATCCTCAGACTTCTTCATGTAGATGAATGCAAAGCCTCGTGATCGTCCAGTCTGATGATCGTAGACGATCTGCAGATCCTCAATCGGCCCGTACTGCTCAAACACCTCCCGCAGGTCGCGCTCCTGAGTGTACAGACTGAGCCCGAACACACCCAGACAGCGATTCCGTCGAGGATTGTCCTGAGCACACATCAAAACAAACATCTACCCCAAGTCTCAAAAATGTCGCCTACGGCATGTAACTGAAAGACACTTGAACCTTCTGGTACACCAGATCCAAAAGTTTTAGCTTCTGAATGCGCACATAATCTTCCACCTCAGCTTAGCAGCATGCATACTGCATACTTCATTCATTAATGCATTAATAACCGAATATGCAGCGTCTTCCTCCACGGACGTCTATCAACTGTACTAAAGTCTTTTTAGTAGCCTATGATTATTTTGTTCCAATGCTTACTTGGAAATTTTTAGAAGTTTTTGCACAGACTCCCATTAGCAGATACAACTTTGTTAAGTAGTTTAAAATTAAAATAGGTCTTCATTAAACTTTATGTTTATTACACTGCATCCTAAGCTTAGCAGCACAGTATATTGTAATCGGTCCTGTCTGTGGGTTTATTTGTGTATGTGTGTGTGTGTGTTTGTGGGTCTCTTACCATGATAACTCGAAATTGCGTGCATCGATCTTCACCAAACTGGGTCTTAAGTGAAGGTAGTGACCATCTTCAGCTGATTAAATTTGGCCATCCTGCAGCCTCAGGAAGGGGTCTACGGCAGGGTGAAAATTTTTGGCTCCGCCTTACTACAGCCAGCAGAGTGTTTGTCTCTCTGAGCACTTTTTAAATATAGCACTGAGCTGTGAAATGCATCATTTCCTCTATCATGATCAACTGGTATTGTAAATGAACTAAGCACAAAGTGAAGTGAGCAATGATGCATGCATTTAGATGTTAGGACATTCAGCATATAGCATGCAAAAAATTATCCACACCAGTTAGTTTGTTCATGTTAAAAACAATAGCATCAGCAGTGAAAAGAAAAAATGAAGTGACACTGCATCGGGGCGAAATGAGAATGATTAGATGTATGTGTGAAGTTAAGGGATGGTAACTATCTTGAGTGGAATAAGGCAGCAGTTAGAAACAGAAGACAGGTTGAGCAAGCCACACTGAGGTAGGCCCAGGAAAACACTGAAAAAGGTTGTGGACAAGAACATGAATGACATACACTTAAAATCAAGTGATGTTATGGACTGTCGTAAAAAGAGGGATATGATTAGAGGGAACTGGAGCATCGGTAATAATGACAGTGATGCCGCGAGCTGAATACAACTTGTATGTTTCTGATGCCGGCTCACTCAGGTTCACCTGCATTAAGGGACGTTACCGTGGCGGTTCCAACTACGATTTGACTTCAACTGCACTTTGATTCAACAGCCATTTGACCAAGGTCATGGTCATTCGTAGGCATAGCCAGAATTAAAAACAGGGGGTGGCCAAAAAGGGACGAGTGACGTGAATGACACTGTTGGCAAATCGGTTAATAACTGCATCAGTGCCAGGGGTGTCAGATCGGTAGATTTATAGCATCATAAGACATTCAAGGCGTTTCTCCTGCATGCAGTTTAATGTGCAATGCTAATGCTGTAAAGAGCATATTAGCATATATTGTTTTTGCCTTATATTTTTTTCTTAGAGGGATTGGAGGTGGCTTTGGCCACCCCCATGGCTACGCCCCTGAGGTCATTAAGGTTGCAGTAATGTAATACATGCCAGCCAGTCATGCTGACCTACTTCATTTCTTTAGGCCACAGTGCCTACGATCATACAAAAATGTCGTCAAATGGTCGTAGCGAGGTTGAACTGCAGTAGAATGGAAGTCAAACGGCAGTCGAATCAAAGTCAAATCAGTTGCAACCACCATCTAAATGTGTTTGGTGTTGTTTTGTTTGTAGGCAACAATTTCTTTGAGACATGGAGTATTTCAGCAGTTCAACATCTTAATGAAACTGCTGGATGCTGCACATCAGTCAATCCCTAATGAGAAATAACCAGATTAAGGGTGTTTCTGATTAAGGGTTAGTAACATGTAATACAATTAACTCACCCGATCACCCTGATGTCGTCTACGATGGGAAAATGGCGAGCGGCTGCGATCACGATGGTATCCACGTCCACTGTTGTCAAACATTTGATGAAACAAACAGCATAGAATTTATTGGCAACAGATTTACACTACAATTTCCCTTCAGTGCTTTGACACTGTTGGTTGGGCGACAGGAAGGGCATCCGGCCTGTAAAAAACTGGATGTTGGTTTGTTGACGGTGATGATTTGACTGGAGCTTTGCACGACTTGTAGCTCCAGTAGTCCAGCTGTCACCACCACCTCCATCATCCTTTGCTTCAATAAACACCGGCTAACCCAGGTTCACCTGAAAAATGGCCATTAAAACAGAGAGAGAGAGAGAGAGAGAGAGAGAGAGAGAGAGAGATTTACGCTACAAGTGCACACAGCACATATCTCTAACAAGGAAGCAAAGTTTTCAGTCCCGTCATTTGTCTGCCTCTGACTTTGATCAACTTTCTGGGTGGATATCTTTAGGATGGTATAATTGGTCAACTTCTGGCAATTTTTCAAGAGATCTAACAATAGCACTTTGAGGAAGGACTCTGTGAACACACGATTTGTGCTTCACTGTGAATCAACAGATGGCGCCACCAAACACAAACAGCAATAGCACATGACACAAGTGCTCTGACGCTGCAGGTTTGGCGACAGGCAGTGTATCCGGCCTGCAAAGAATGAGTGTTATTTGTTGGTGATGAAGATTTGACTGGAACTTTGCACTTCTTATCGATCCACCTCCACCAACCTTGGCTCCAGTTAAATCCAGAATGGAGACATTCTGGCACCACCGAACCAGTGTGATTTAAGTCAACGAAATGGAATCATCCCATTAATGGTGAAAATTGTAATCCATTAACAACAACGTACGGAAACTGAAAAATTTCAAATACAAAACTAATAACTGAAACTTAAAACAACTATTTCTGTTAATGTTTTCCATTATGTTTCCATCTGTGCATAATAATGTTACCAATAAACAAGTTTGACAACAGCAATGTCTTCAGAGAAAGACGGTCCTCAATATTCTTCGTCTATGCAGGGTTTAGATGGACCATTCATGTGACTGCAAGTGCAAGCACATCATTATTAGCATACAGATTTGTATGTAAATGACTATTGTCATGTCAGGAGTATGCTGAGCAGGTGAGAAAAGGAAATCTCCGTTTGGATGTACTTCCGCTACAATGCCGTTGCTAATAAGAGCACCTGCATAATGCAGACTGGGAACTAAAATGCAGAAGAATAATTTCCAGGAACAATTCCACCAATCTCACAGCTCATCTGAAGGCTTGCCATAAGGAGGACTATGGTGCCGTTCTGGACAGGGAGAAAGCCGTTGGGTCTGCAAATAATGCCAGTGCTATAAGCAGTCCACATGTCTCAAACACTCCTAGTGAATAAGTGAGTAAGTAGGGTTTAACATCCCCATCAACACATTATAGGTTATTTTATTTCAGAGATGGGTCTTTCCAGTCAATCATTTGCACTGATACTGACAATGTAACAAGAACAACCAAGCAACAGAACACACAAATAACACAAAATAACACAACGCAAAAAGTAGTCATAGTTTACAGCACCACAGACACTCAAAAAACCTAGGCTAAGAGACAAGACAGATAGACTGGTTTAGTCGCCTTTTACGACATCCGGCCAGGAAACGCAGTGGGTCCGTTCTTTCAACCCCATAGCCAGCACGGGCCAAACACCCCAGACATCTACAGAATACTCAGGTAAATGGATACTTACATCAGGCATGAGTTGTAACATACACTGACTTCATCTTTAGTGTTATGAGATGCAAACTGAAAATATAACTGTAACTGAAATTGCAAATTTTGTAACTGAAACCGAAACTGAAAAATGTTGTACAACTTAAATCACACTGCAGCTAACACAGGTCCACCTGGAAAAGTGGCCATTAAAATGGAGAGACACGAGTCATGTCTGAGAAAGAAAAATTTTAAGTTTTAAGCTCAACACACAGTGTTAACGTAAAGTAAAATTAAGACCACTTCATGTGAGAAGTAATGGCAAACTCATGCACAGTTGATATTGATGGCTGATCTATGCTGCCTGATCAGTTTCCCACTATCAGTGACAGGGACCACCTGGTGAGATGGCAACTGAGGTAGTCTCACACAGTGTGGTCCAAAAATATGAACTTCAAGAAATTTTTTCTCCACAACCCTAATTTTGTTCTATGCCTGCCTTCTAATATTCGTGCCAAATCTTATCAAATTGGTCAATATTTGAAGGTCGCTCAAGCAATGGCTCACTGGGGCTGCTTTTCACAATACGTAATTAGGCGAAAAACAAAATTTTGACAAATGTATCTGTAATCTGCATGCAATAAAAACAGAACTATGTGGAATTAAGCACTAAGGTTTAGAATGTCTTCAATGTATTGTTTTTGTTCTAAAATGTTACGTTTTTACCATCAGTCACTCTCCCATCTTCATCAATGTTGCTTTGGAGCAAGATGGATATTCCTTCGTGTGTCATTCCACTGGATGCAGGAGATACTGCTTCTGCTCTTCATTCTTTGTTAATGTCTAGTTGTACTGCTGCATCAATTCATTGGCTCTCTCTCTCTGCAGTGTTGTTCACAACCTTCATAGTTGACACTGCCCCGTTACATTCCTGGTAGCAAGGATCATCATTCTATTCTGTAGGGTCCTTAATGAAGAAACTTTATGAGCCTTCATCTTGCCATTTACACAGAGCACAACAAAGATCACAGCAGTTCCTTATGTAATGCAACTTGCTAGGCCAGTGGGAGACAATGGCTCAGGTGGACTGTCGACTGTCGAGACGCTTCAAAGATGCACTGTCACAATCTTTGTTCTCACATCATCTCCAATTCTGTCGCCATAAGAAAGAAAGACCAAAGAGAATATCAGAAAAATATCAGATGTGTTGGCTAGATGTATCTGAGGCAGTCTTAGCAGTGGCTCTGTTCTGGCAATTTGCAACTGCCTCCAGAAGCTGCACGTCATTTAATGATGTCTTTCTAGCGAGAGGAGTGTCATGCCAAAACTGGACATAGATTAGGTTCATGAAGAGTGCCAGCTCCTTCACACTATGTTTCTCTTTGGTAATCACAGTGAACTGGTGCTGGAACAAGAACATCTTAAGACTGTAGATGGCTTTTGTCATCCATCATGCCTGACGGAACGCTCCATGTGGTTGAAAAAAGACTTCGGCAGCATCTGCACCATGTAGGAAGATTATGCAAAGTTTGATGAACTCCTGGTAATTTTTTCTCTTGGTTGTCACTCTTCCAGGGCTTCCTTGCAAAATTTCACCATTTCTGCTCAAAGAATGGCAGAATGTGAATCAAACACGTCATCAGAAGCAATCTTATATGTTGAATGGTCAATATATAGCCAGCATTGCTGGAATCGCTTGAACAGGGCAACATCTGGCCCTCCTGTTGGTCCAAACAAAGCACGAAAAACACTTGCAAGTACCAGTTCCATGACATGATGGCAGCAAGCCACCCAAACCAGCTCTCGTCCAAGTGATTGTTCTATAAAAGTGCATGCGCCATTCTTTAGCCCAGTGTTGCTGGCAGTGATATCAAACACTAGACAACGGACTTGTTGTCTAATACCAGTTCCAGGATCAATTTTTGGTATGCCCAGTAGCATCTATTCCCCACTGCAATTCTGTCCACTGTCTCTTTGCTGCCAGTAATGTCAGGCAGAACTTTTCAATCCGAGTGAAGAAGAAGAGGCTTAGTGTGGATGAACACCTGATCCACTGCTGCCTGTTTTTCACAGTTTCTGTAGCAGAATGATGCTTCTAATCACCAGTTTTATCCATTATTCTAGCAGTTAAGTAACAGATATTTCTATCTAATTGCAGCCAGCTTTTTGGACAATTTCCACTGAACCAGAGACCTGGGCAAAATTGAGAGATTTTGAGCGACCTCTAAAAATATTCCAATCTGCTCCAGATTTGCACTGCATGTTACATACATGATATAGAACAGATCTAAACTTGTGGAGATGGTTGTGACAAAGTTGAAAAATTTCCATTGTGTGATGGACCACCCAATCTCACAGTGATGTCAGAAACACATAACGGGGAATGGTAGCAGTGGATGAGATGAATTTAATTAAATACCCAAGCATTGAGATAATTGACAGCATGTCGTACATTGGCAAAACAAAGACCACTGGGCAAACAGCACTGCGCACCATTTTCAAGTTTAATCTGTTCATACCTTTGACACCTGCCAAGTGTTCACGACCAACAGCAGTCCACCCACATCACATGCAATATCATCCACATCAAACGATATACATTCCAACTGCCCTACAGCCTCTCCTGTGCATGAGGTGAGCAGTAGAAACTTGAACCTAAACAGTATGTTATCCTGTCAAATTTCATAACTGTGGTCAAAAATGTGCACAGGACAGCTAAAAGATAGATAAGTCATTTTACACACAGAGATGAAGGCAGAGCACAGTAGTATTTTACTGACTGTTTTGATGAACGTTTCCTGTCGTAGCTCGAGGACCGTGATCGTGAACGATGCCGCCGATAACTGCGAGAACTGACACAACCATTCAAGAATTTATATTAGTAGACAGTGATATGGTAAAATAAACTGGCCCCGTCCCCACCCCATCCCCATAATTTCATCCACATTCCCATCCTGATGACTTTCCTTTTCATTTTGCCAGAATGGTATGATAATAACGTGGATTGTGAGGATGGGGTTGGGACCCCATCCTCACAATCCACGTTATTATCATACCATACTGGCAAAATGATGCCATACGTGTCTGCTTACAGTTTGACATGACCAGACAACTGGCAAAACTAAAGCCATAACAGAGTCAGTATTCACTCTTTGATATTTATGGAGTTAGATTGCACAGTGTTCACTGCCAGTGTTCAAAGTGTGCGAACATAAGCATAGAGTCAGTATACACCACTAACAGATCAGCTGATCCATGATGCTCTACTGGAACATTGTCCATTACTGAACTAATTGCTGAAGTTGGTTTACACCATACATAATACATATACAGTGGACATATTTATAATGTGGACAGGCTTACATGTTTCTGCAGTATGCTGTATACCAAAAATTATTAAAACCAGTCATTTTTACACAAAATTATTCAAAAAGTTGAGGGTATTTTGTGACAGGGTATTCTTGCTTGTTTGTCATATAACGCTTATCAGCTGCTGGTGGATTTTTGCACAAGAACATTTCTAAATAATATGCAGTGCTTATGATTTCTCAGCAACAGCTAGGTGTGTTACATAATTCATCCACATTATACATTGCTGCCCACCCAATGAATACTGACAAATCAGATTCAGTCATAAATGACAACTTGTCTTGTAATGACTGAATTAATACCTCCAACAATGAGGTTATGTTATCACCTGTCTATCTGTCCATTAACAGTATTATTCAAAATCTGCCGATCAAATCTTTCTGAAATTTTATGGAATGGATGGACACAATCCCGGGACCAAGCTCTTGACTGACAGCGAACCAAGGTCAAGGTTATCTTAGAGGTCAAAAGGTCCTTTTTGTGACTAACTCGGTTCAAAACTGTCATAGAGAGTCACGACAAGAATTAAAAGATAGCTTATTCAATTCTCTAAATATTTCTAAATATGAATATGGCTATAGGACTGATAGTTTCAAAAACCAGTAAAGATCAATGGACGGAGACATCAATGGCTGGCTTAGTTTACATTTGTGAGGCCACACCAGATGGAGGAGTCCCAGTGTATTTTAAAGCACATGCTTGCTTAGCTGCTTATATGAATCTTCTGACAAGCATCACTAGTCAAACCTTGGCATGTGATGCGACTGTGGTAGAATCAATCGGCATATGGCATTGTTGATGGTGGAGACTTTTGAAGCAAGCTTCCAATGAAAGTTGTAATTAAAACCATACAAGAGGTGTTCACTATAATATGGGCAAAGTGACTGTGAACCAGCAAGAAGGTTGGCCCAGTCACACAGAAGTTAGAAAAAAATTTGTGGGGTTATCGTCATCCAGGGTAGTCGGAGTCTATGGGAAATCAACATCAGTTTCAGTGATTGTGACCGATTGACATTTAATCTGCATCAACATACTGGCGTATGGGGTCGAGTGACAAAGATCACAGAGATCGACATTACAACGCCAGGTGGATGGTCAAAGTTGTCCAAAGACTGAAGACAGTGAGTTGTGAGAACTCCTGTCGCATGTATTGCTGGCTTGCAAAGATCACATAGTATTGACATAGTTTAGAAAAAAAAATCCAGCTAGTATTTGTACACTATGCAGGAATGCAGTGACATCCTTTCTCCATTTCTGTGTGCTTTGTGCAACACGTCACTCCGAACTGGGGCAGTTCCTGTACTGTACAAGACTGCTGTCATCACACCTTTATTCAAGAAGTCTTCCTTGGATGTTACACATTACAGAATTATAGACCTATCTCCAACTTATCCTTTGTTTCAAAGTTGCTTGAACGACTAGTCACCACTCAACTGCAATCGCATGTTGATACCCACTTTCTACTTCCACCAAATCAATCAGCATACAGACGCAGTCACTCTACGGAAACGGCACTACTGAGGGTGTTCTCTGATCTCATCAGTGCGCTTGACTGTCATGCTGACAATCAGTCTGTGCTTGCCGTTCTTGATATGACTGCAGCGTTCGACACTATGGACCACAGTATTCTCCTGCAGCGATTAGAACGATCATACGGAATTAGTGGCAATGCATTACAGTGGTTCACATCTTACCTGTCCGATAGATACCAGTCCGTCAGGATCCGAGATAAGCAGTCGTCAGTTTGTCATGTACCCTATGGCGTCCCTCAAGGGTCCGTTCTAGGCCCGTTGCTATTCATCTTGTAT
>Ga0049107_10000153_pt1 | contig 17555 bp, 8 predicted proteins | sample WorMetilPIANOSA1_FD_61187 | JGI IMG/M metagenome (GOLD analysis project Ga0049107, IMG submission 61187) | Marine gutless worms symbiont microbial communities from Max Planck institute for Marine Microbiology, Germany - Olavius ilvae PIANOSA.1 | ecosystem: Host-associated > Annelida > Digestive...
AAATTTAGTCCATTGCCTATCCTGATTGGCTGTCAGATGTACTGCGTATGTCCACTTCTGCTCTGTGGCCGTATATGGTTAAAGGCCTTGGCCGAGGGACCTATGGCCTTGGCCTCGAAGTCGAAGGTTCAGGCCTTGGCCTTGGCCTCGAAGGTCCAGGCCTTGGCCTTGAGGGTTGAGGCCTTGGCCTTGGCCTTGAGATTTTGGCCTTGACTACATCACTGGCACCTATATAATTTTTTCTCAGCATGTCGCTATATAGCACTGACAGCAGCCTCAGCAGGTGTCAAAATTCGTATAGGTAGTCCAAAAATGGCTCGGAATGAACAAGTCTGTGTGCACCAAAAGTCATACAGGAAGTAAATATTCCAAAACATGTTTGGGGTTTTTATGCACGTGAGGGATTGTAGTTGTGCACCTATATTGCAGTTTTTCTCTGTGGCGTCAGATGGCTCCACAGCAAAAAAAAAACAAATTCCGAACTGCATTTTTGGTCAATTTTTTAACCAGTTTGAGGAAGGATAGCGTCGCCAATATGCATTGATTTGGACGGTGTTTCGCCTACTGTTAGAAGACTAGATGTGCTTTAAAGTCACCAAACGATTCGTAGTTATATTGGTAGGTGGCGCCACAAGATTCGCAAATTTGCGGCGGAAGTTTTCCAAAACGTGAAAATTCGGCCGCAGAGTTGTGCCAAATACTTCGAATAGTTACTATTTGCATTGTAATTAACTCCACTCATATATAGCAGCATATGCATGTGACAATATCCTGCCGGTATTGCATTGCCTTGGAGGTGATGCATTTGGTTTCCAGTTTTGCCTAATTTTACTCTTGACTAAGTCAAAAGTAAAATTAAGTAAGTGAATTGCACTGCAATGATGATTAGATGGATGTGTGGAGTTAAGCTGATTGAAAGAAAGAAAAGCGAAGAACTCAGAGAACTCTTAAGATTGGAACCAGTCAGTTTAATGATCAAAAAAGAGTAGGTTGAGATGGTTTGGACATGTTGAACAAGAAGATGATAATGACTGGATCAAACGTTGTATAACGTGGGAAGTTGAAGGAATTAGACAGAGCAGACACCCAAAAAAGACCTGATGGAATTCTGTTAGGGATGTCATGGAAAGTTTAGGCCCGTCTCAAAAGGATGTGCAGTTTAGGAATAAATGGAGAAGGAGAATTAAGGCGGCAACCGGCTAACCCAGGTTCACCTTGAAAAATGACCATTCAAACAGTGTGTGTGTACTGGAATATCCCTGCTTATTAAATACGTATGCGTATTATACCCGAGAGTTTACAGTAGCAAACACAGAAGCACATCATCAATTATTCAGTGCATCTACAATAGCAAAAATAACAGCATTTACTCATTACACACAGTCATTAACATCAATACTGGTCTGACAGTGCACGCACTGGTATCATGCAAAATGAACCACATACGCACATCATATTCAAGTCACAAATGAGAAATAACTTAACTCGTATGTATATTGTATACAGAGTAAAAGCTCGAAAAAGGCAACTGTTATGTATGCCTTATACCTTGCGTTGCTTGCCGCAAACGTTTTGCTTCTTTCAGAAATGGCTGTGTGAACACGTTATGTAGTCGGCTCGCCTGCAGACACAGCAGGAACTATGTTCATGGACCTTAAACACGCATCTAAAAACGTAAAGTCTCCCGTCGAACTCTAGAACCTCTCACAGTCTGTCAGATATTGGAGAATTTGCAGCAATGTTCATCATCCGTTTCACAGAACTGGTGAAACGGCAAACTCCCATCAGTGTCATATTTTTGGTTGCACTGTCCAGAATGCATAATCTCAGAAGTTATCGGCATAAAATAACAACAGATCAGACTGCTTTACCAACGCACTTAGACACGAATTAAAATTAATCTCGCCAACTGTCTAAAAAACAGCCAAGAGCAATTTAACAAACGAGAAAGGTTAAAGAGATTGGTAAGCTCAGCACTGAGACCTGCTTTATCGGATATTTTTATATTCAATGTAATGAGTCAACTGTTCAGCACTATCTTGCTTCTATCAATATATATATATATATATATATATATATGTTTGCTTGAAACTATAAACCGTAAAACAAGATCTGTGGTGGAATGTCAGACATGATATATAAGGTCCCTGTGGACAAACTTTGTGTCGTATCGTAAAGTCCTTAGCATAGCAATAACCATGCACCTTTATACACTTTGGAAAACCGAAGCATGGGTTTTGCTGTATAGCCATGTTGGGAAAATTTCACAGTCACAATATTAAAAACACCATAAACATCTTTGTTGCAAAGCTGTTCTCGGTAATACTGCGTCACTGATTCAAAAATTCAGTGGCTGTGTGTTCTTGAACTGCGACTTTCTGTCCGAAAACTGGGAAGTCAGTTACATATGCATGGAGGCATATTTTCTACAAATTTGGAGTTCCAATGAACTTCTATTCTGGACTTAAGGGCCCAAATGGAATGGACAAACAGACAGACAGAAAGATGGAGATAAACGGCATTATTCTGTTATATGGCCACCTAGGCCAACTCAGCCTTCCATCCCTCTGGGGTCGATAAATGAGTACTAGGTATAGCTGGGAAGACAAAGGCAGGTATGGCTCATTCCTATTGTGGATGAACGCGTGGGTGTGCAGGCCTTGACAACACGTGCCATACCTGAGCGCTTCTGAGGTGCTGATTCACGAAGAGGCACTATATCAACTGTACGTACCTTTACCTTTACCTACAGGGAAGGCCGAACAACAACTGTAGAAACTGTAGAGATGTTGACTTGCCTTCTGAGGCCCAAGGCCAGGACAAAGCGCCAACTCTTCTTCACTGGCTTCAACGATCTTCTTCACCGACTGTTATCAACACATCTGTTCACTCAATACAGTCAGCTGTCAGCAACAAACTGAATGTACTGGCAGTAAATGTAAAGCATTAGAACTGCGTACGAAAGACACCTACATTAGAGATTACGATAAATTGTGCTACACAATGGCAATTAACACTGAAGCGTTTTGTCTGCTTTATTCCATACGTTAAACCGGATAGCACGATATTCTAGCTCCTAGATCTGCTTGTGCAATATGATAAATGTACGCCAGCTTCACTTACTTACTTACTTACTAATCCTTAGTAATATTAATTCACTTCAGTCCGTAGTCCGTACACTGCAGCAAGCTAACTTCCTTCAATGTTTTGACACTGTTGGTTGGGTGACAGACAGGAATGGTATCCGGCCTCTAAAACATGCACCAGCATTGAGCAATTCCCAAATGTTCTTCCTGGGAGACTGTCTGGGTGACCGACTCTAACCTCGAGTGATCTCCAGAGTAATACGTTGGTTAAACAAAAACCGAAAGAAATAGTAACAGTACATCTTACATCAAGCAACATGTTTATCTCGGATGATGGTCCACAGCATATTGAAATATCAGTCCAAGCATCCAATATCAATGACATAATACCACACAGCTGTGCACATTTTGGCCTGGTATGTACTAAAAGGCAAAAACAATTGAATGCATAGCGTGAATTTTAATCGTTGTAGCCAAACCAAATCACCATATTTGCTCCCTGAAAGAAGCAATCTCAGCAACGGCCATTTTTCCAGGTAAACCTGGGTTAGCCAGTTTTATTGCAGCTAAGAACAATGGAAGTGGAGGTTACAACTGGAGCTGTAAGACATGCAAAGCTCCAGTCAAATCGTCATCACCAACAAACCAACACCCAACTTTTTACAGGCCGGATGCCCTTCTTGTCGCCAAACAAACAGTGTCAAAGCACGGAAGAAAAAACTCCCTTATCACGCGAAGTTCACAAAAACATGAGTAAAAGTGGATCTGGGACAAATGCTCCATTGTTTACGTACACGCCTATTGTAGGTGGGCACGGGGTGGGTGCGAACAAATACCTCATTCTTTGGCTCCGAAAATGGGCACTATCAGTGTTTTTATCAATTACCCTATGCATTGGGGGAAATGAAGACTGTTGGAAGAGGCTGCCGAATGAGGCCCGAAAGGCCGAAAATCGAGGCCGAAGCCGCTATGGACCTTGTATTGTATTTCTCGAGGAGGAATAGCAAGCCCCACCAGCTAGGGGTCTGGCAATGATGTAAACAAGACCAAATTCTTAAGACCAAGACCAAAATAACAAGACCAAGGCCACCGGAAGTAAAATTAACAAAAGGCACTTGGCGGATTTAACTTTTAAGTAAGTGAACGCCACTGTTGATCTCCACAGTAGTGATGTTCAAAGCAAAAAATAGAGATACTAAACTAGTATTTGAGAAGCTGCTGTGTCCTCCAAGATCATTTTAACGACGAGCAATGGAAAACATCAAACGATGTGCCAAATCTGACGGCAGCCTTTGCTTCATTCGCTGCTGAGTTAGACCATAGGCACAGAGACATTTAACAAAACCAATCTGCAAGGTCACATCCGAGGTCGACGTCATTTGACAATTCTCTATGTTTGCCTGGTCAAAAGTCATATTTTAATGTTAAACGATGTGGTAGACCTGTTACCTGCTAACAAGTCATTGCACCAGGGTCCAAAACTGATTTTCGACACTTTATGACTGCGTGTGACCTTGATCTGTGACTTTTTCCCCGAAAATACAGGTGCCAGCAGCAAGGTCAACCTCTGAGTCCGGTTTGGTTTGCTGTAGAGTTATTGCATGGACTGAGACGCATACAGATACATGGTGAACTGATCTCATAAATGAAACAATCAGGCCTACATCCTGCATTGGTAACAAAGTGAGTTGAGTGAGTAGGGTTTAACGTCCCCATCAACATATTATAGGTCATTTTGGAGACGAGTCTTTCCAGTCAATCATTTGCACTGGTACTGACAACCTAACAAGGACAACCAAGAGACAGAATACACAAATAGCACAAAATGACACAACGCAAAAAGTGGCCCTAGTTAACAGCACAACAGATACACTCCAAAAATCTACGCTAAGAGAGAGGACAGACAGAGCCTGGTTTAGTCACCTTGTACGACATCTGGCCAGGAAATGAAGTGGGTCTATTCTTACAACCCCAGAGCCTGCACAGGGCAATGGGTAACAAAACCCGATAATACTTACACCAAATGTAGAAAGGAGTGTAACGGCATCAGTCTTGTTCACCTTCTTCACCGACGTCAACGTATCACAAACCTGACAGACAACAGTCGTATAAACACAGTAACTTCAATAAAGAGCCAAAGTAATTGAACTACTTAAATCAATTAACAGGATGATTTTAATCATTAACTTAGACAAGCTTTTAACACAAACTGATCTTCACATAAAATATGTCTCATAACCTCATGTGCTTTTCCATTTGAGAGCTGGCATAGGCCAGTGGGAAAGTGGAACCTTTCTGTGGAGTCAGAGTATACCACATTAACCATTAAGACAACGTCTTTAAGACAGTTAAATAGCAACATCTTAACATAAAGTTACACGCCACAATCAACAATAACAAGTTGTGCGCATGGCGACACAATATGCCTCCGCCCCCTCCAAGTCTAATAAGCTGTAAATATGAAAACCGTCAAAGACTACAATTTACTACTGAAATCGCTAAAACATAAAAAAAAGAAATAAACACTGTTATTTTACCAAGTCTGTGCCGACATTGTCAAAGCAAAACACAGCACAGCAGAATATGGGCGCAGGCTATGCCTTTTTTGCCCATCAAACAAGTTGACCTTTGACCTTGAAAGTGGTGTCCGAGTCACGTGTGACGTGAGCTACCTGTTCCAATTTGAGTCTTCCTAGGCCTCTCTGTTCTCGCGTTAGGCCCGATGTACGCGACAGACAGACGTCAGACAAAAGCATCACTTAATGCCTCTGCCCTATGGGGGGCGGAGGCATAAGATTGGACACTCTGCTACCAGCTTACCGGGAACACTAGCCTAAAACACTGGCCATTAGACTAGTTTTCATACAAATGTTCACTAAATTTGCCGTTGCAATAACTAATGGTACACTACAGGTTCACCAGTCTTTCCTCCACAGCTTGCAACATTCAAAGTATCAACAGCAGATTCAGCGCCATGCCATAACTTACCCGAGACATATATGTGCCTTCAGATTTCTCCTTAATCAAATCTGGTGGCTTGCTCTCGAATGACTTATACGTCTCCAAATAACGTCCAGCCTCTTCAAGACTGCAAAGCACGAGCAATCAGCAAAAGATGACATTCCGAATTATTATTCATCTGATTGCTACTGTTTTATGATTAATTACAGTGGCAAATTAACCAACTTCCCTGTCGTTCAACAGCAAAAGATGTTACAGAGCTGCAAGCAGCAGCAAAGGTTTCTTTGGATAAGCTAGACAAAACAAAGCGTGAAAGTTATTTAATATCATATCCATGTTTACCAATTTCTGGTGAGTTCAGTCAACATTATAAACACACGATCTACAAAAACGTAAAAAAATCTATATTTTCTGTTTGTTTGGCATGGTGATTTCGATATATTATTGGGTGAATTATATTCAAGGCAAAACAAATCTATCCCAAGTGTAGGAAACGAAAGACTGTGTGCTAAAAATTTTGATGATGCCAGCTCACTGCACACTGAAGCATCGGAACAAGCAACTGTGACCATTTGGCCATTTATGTGCTGGAAGCTGAAAGGAATTGCATAATTTACATTACAACCGAACACATGCTAAATCACCATTTTTTCTCACTCATCGAAGCAACCTCAGCATTTCACATAAGTGCTTATCACTGGAAGTTCACAAGATCATAAATAAAACTGCATCTGGGATAAGTACTCCACTGTTTACTTACTTACTTACTTTCACACTTTATTTGTGTGTGGCTAACTGTAATGTGTACAATCCAGCATATATCCGCTATGCTGCAGAACAAATAAAATCATTATTGCTATCAACATTTCTATCATCGTAATCGGAGATAAGACTAAATATATGAGCATATTCTGAAGTAAGAGCAACCTACGTAAATGCAACAACCATGGTGCAGTCAGCACGTATGCATATCTTTGCCAACTCCTTCAATGCCGCATCACAGTCTTTCTGTACAAACAAATGATAGAGCACATCATTATGATGGCATGAACTTCACTAGAAGTATATGTTAGTTGCACTACATTAAATAACATTAAATCTCACATGCATTTGCACTGGGACTGGAAACCGGACAGTACCGTGAGATCACAAGTTGTACTTAAGAGACTGGACGTTATATGGCATAAGCCTGTGTCTACCAATGCCATCAGCATGATTCACATTGGTGGCGTCGGTGAATACGGCGAGTCCATGACTAAAGAAAAATAGCATTCAGTAGATGGTTGTAAAATATTCAAAAACAAAAGGCATCACTGGCATATCCACCACTTAGACATATGACCTATTGAAATCTCGCACCAGCAATCAATCCTCAAAGGTTCTTCCTCGGGAGACTTTTGAGGACCTTGACTAACGTGGAGTAATGTCTGGAAAAATAGGCCAGTTCGCTCAGTGAAACTCCACTGCTGTAATCACTAAGTCACGTCTACTAATCCAATTTCTAACCAGAATCACACTCAGTAGAGTGCATACCTCTGCCAAAGCCGTCGATCCTGCACAATTCTTACTGTTAAACAAACATACAGTTAGGCCGATGAAAACATGACATATCGTGCAATACTGGTGTCGCTGGGTATGTCTCAATCGTTCGGAGTATAAAGGGGACCAACCCGCCTAACCCATACCGTAACCTCACCCTTAGCCCACCTCAAACATAAAGTGATCCAGATTACCACCATAATTTAATCATAATTTCTTCCTTGGCCCATGTGATGTGTGGCTCGGCGGCCGAATGGTTAGGACGCTGGACTTGCGATCAACAGGTCACGAGTTCGAATCTTGGCCTCCCCGTTATCGAGTGCAACCCTGGGCAAGTTGTTAACACACATCTGCCTCTGTCACCAAGCAGTATAATTTGGTACCAGCAAACGGGCGGTGATGCCTTGCGGCTGGGAAGGTAACCGTAGTTCTGGCGTCGCACTGGCCACGCGTCACAGACATTAGTGGTTCTCCTCTCTACCTATGGGCTCAAGGCCTAGAAGAGGGAGATGAGCACCCGCCTATGCTCTCTTGTGGAGCATGGTTGATTTTACCTTTACCTTACCATGTGAACTTTCCAATGAACTTTGTGAAAATATGTTGAGTAGTTTTCGCATAATCCTGCTAACAAATAAACAAACAAACGCCGATGAAAACATAACCTCCTGGCGGAGGTAATAACACTTGTAAATCGAGTTCATCTACGTACCACGTCGACTTGGACCAGCAGTACTCGGAGTACATAGCTGTTTGCCAGCTGGCGAAGTCGCTCATGGATGTAGTTCGGCTTCAGATTGTGGTAACGCAAACTACAACAGAACAAACTGCAGTTTCTCTGCCAGTACTGATCGTGGGTTAATGAAAAGGTGCCACTTCATTTTGTAACGGTGCTGGGGACAAAAACTAGAATAATGCTCCTACCAAACCGTCAAAAAAGTGTGATGATATGTGCATTCGTTTATACACAGTACCAGCATTGGACAGACGGACAGGACAGAGTTGGTGAACATTTTTGCATTCTGCATGCAGTTGCACTTACATGCTGATGCGCAATAATCAACTGGAAATACCACACCATTTCAGATCAATCTTGTTTATATCACAATTACACGATAAGCCTGCAGACCTATATATTTAACAACAGTATTAGCATTATCATGACTCTAAGTGGCACGAAGTAATTAACAGGAGTAAGTACAACATTAACCAATCTTCCTTCAGTGCTTTGATGCTACTGATTGGGTGACATGAATGGCATCTGACATGTGAAAACATCTTGCACCAATAATTCTCAACGGTTCTTATTTGGGAGAGCTTTGAGGAAAGTGTCCTAAAAGGAGTGATTGGAAAATGTGCTAGTTAAACAAAACAAAAACAAAAGCATTGGCAAATTCGAACCTTAATGCAAGTAACATGCAAACTACAGGTCTATGTATCACGTGTCAGCAGAACTGATGACTTGCCTCAGGTACAGAGCACACGATGTACTGCCAAGCTGATAATCTGGAACAATGTCACCAAATTCCCACGGAACGTTTCTCACAAACTTCAGTATTGGATTACCTCTCTTAACACACCAAACAAAACATTCATTACATGAACAGTACGTATCAATCTCTGCATGACATAAATGGTCCGTGTATTATGCAAACATTACTACACGAATGAAACGTATAAGAAAAGAATGTCATCTGTAACAGCATATAGGATGCAACTCACTTGCCGTAGACTGACGATTATTGAATTTGCCTTTGGTTGTCGAGCAGACGTGCTGATCAACGATGCAAAACATAAATTCAATACAGTATTTAAAATGCCAATTAAATTGACAAAATTGACATCAATTGCACAAACCAGTGTTTAAGAAAGTTACTCTACAGCTTGCTCTGACTAGTTACTTGATGGACATCACCACTGCCATGTTTAAGGCCCCGCAGCACCCACAGCTGCAGAGGCCGCAGAGCTTGAAAGGGTAACAAACGAGAGGAAGAATATTTTTCCTGCAATTCTGCATATACACTGTTGATAGTGGCCCAACCCACAATTCAGAGCCAACACTGCTTCTCAAAGGTCACATAGCGAGTCTCACCAATGGGGGAAGAAGTCTTTCGGGGCCACAAGGTCACTAAACACACTATTGGATAGCAAAGTTAACTAAAGTAGTTAGTTGCTATTGAATTTTCACATAAACTGCGTTATTTTCCATGACAACTGGGTCTCATATTTCCATAGTATTCTGCAAATGATTTGGACAAGTTTCAGAGTTACAGTTTTCAGCTAATGACTTTAAATATAGAATTAGACCACCTGCTTATTGAAGTGTGTGCTATCTGAATATGACAATGATCAGCCAGAGAGCTGTAATCTCAAACTGCATGGTTAAGTTGGTAATGCAGTGCTGTAATACCCGAGATGCAGCTTTCCTGGGGCGAGTTTTATTTATTTATTTTTCTATTCTGGGATTTGCTAATGAGCAAATATATGAGGTTTTTTTGGTTTTAGGTTTGACATACTGGTACAAGCTTGTGTCCCAGAATACTGGCCATTAAATTAATGTACCACAGTGAAAAGCGTAGTAATATAAATATTATAGCAAAAACTAAGAAAATGTACTCTTTGCTGCTTGATTCCGATGCAGTTGCAACTGGTCGAATGACAACGCCTTTTGATATTTGTGCTAAACCAGAAGTGCTTGTAGTCACGCTTGTCTGCTCACTACTTGTACAAACACCAGCAATGCTAGAAACATTGGATGACAATGTAGGCAAGTAACTAGAAACGGCATGTGAATTTTCTCCATTTTGCCCTCTAGTTGCCGAGAGCTTGTCCACGCATATGGCATTATTACTCGCATTTCCTTCATCCGACACTTCCATTGCCGGAATTTCTCCGATACTTAATACTGTGGCGTGCACATTAACTGATGCCTGATCGGATGCAGCCTGCTGCTCAGCGGGACAAACTGTATGAGTGTCAGATGGCTTGGTAACACGACCTGCTTGAAACGACGATGGAACCTGCCAAACACAAACCAGACACAGTCATTCCCAGCAACCACACTGTAACCTTGCTGATGTGCAAGAGATTCTTTAAACATTAACAAAGACAAATCACATGTACAACTGCCGACTCTTCACAAAAAAGTTGTGCATAAACTTTCATTGAAAAATCCTGCACATAACGATACTATTGAAGTGTGCAGTCTATCAGAATCAGTTTTGCTCAAAGCAACAGTAGGCTTGAATGGAAAGGCTTGAGTTTCTCAGCAACCTTCAAAGGAGCATCTCTCATTGGGTCATGACATCCATGCAACACAGTGCAACTGACAGCAAACAAACGTAGTTTACTAATCAATGTCTAACTGTGACGAAATATTTGCAATATCATCCATATTTAGCAGGTATGTTTCCTTGCTTTCAAGCAGCCAAATAAAAGACGTGAAAAATGGCAACATATCATGTCACATAAACAGTATGACGTACAAATAATGACTGTTAACGCTCGTACAGACCCATACAAATAAGCAGTTTGATAATAATAATACTGCAGAACCAACCCTTAAAGTTAACATTCACATGCCCTTTATTTCACGATTTTCACGAGATAAACGAAAGCAAAATTAGCCAATTTCACTAGTACTTCCAAAGCAAAATCGATAAAAAGTCTGCCAAAATAATTTCCAGTTCCAATTAGCAGAATTTAAGGGCAGCCAAATTAAAGGGATGTGCAGTCATTACTGGTAACAATAATTAGAATCATCCTAATTACGCGGTCAGCCATGTGCATGGCTATACACATGACTAACAATAGCCCAAATCCAAACCCTAACCTTAACCATGTACACCTAGACATGCCCTTAATATGATTAGTCACTCATGTTTGTGCAGTTCAGCATTACACTATGTCCAGGAAAAACGTAAACCGCGTATACATTGTCATAACTCTGGCAAACAATGCCAGATTTTAACAGCATTCTGGAACAACAATGCAATGTCTTTGCAAACAAATTACCAAATTTAAGTAAAATCTGTCAATGCTTGCATTAGTTATATTAGTGAGGTCACCCCAAATTATCAGCCATGTTTAGTGAGGTCACCCCAAAACAAAAGTGTCCACTATAGGCACCCACAAAGACATATGACTGCCAAAGTGTACGTCTGTACAAATATCAAACACAATTAAAGTCTGTGTTCAAAATGTCATCTGTGTGCTCGAATGCAAGCTCGAAGATGTATATCCTACTGCCTGATCATTTCATCGACAAACACCTGGTGGAAATGTTCCCACTCTTTGATCAGGGGGTAACTTCAGCTGGTCAAAGTCATGATTCCGGCTGTGATACACACACTCCTGCAGCTTCCCCTAAATCTGGTAGTCTACCGGGTTCAGGTCAGGACTGTTTGCACCGTACCATTTCTCCTGCCTCAGCACTTTAATTAAAACTCGATTGTCCACGGAAAATACCATGTTTGTTTAGTGTTCACATAAACTGCTGATTGCATTAACATAATGTCACTTCTGGACAAGTGACTGCAGTAATTAATGCTGTATTGGAAACAGATATTTTGTCATCGGTATTTGAACATTAATAACTCCGTTATCAAATAGTATTTTCTCATGAAAATTGAAATTTGGTAGTTCTTTCACAGATACATTCAAAAACAAGTGCACATAATTTTATCAGGATACATTCAGATTTGACATTTCTATTGCACACTGTCTAGTGGATTACTTTCTTCCTGAACACAGTGTATTTCACCTGTGTTGTTAAGGTCAGCCATGTATACAGCCAACTGGGGTACCTGTCATGCATATAGACATTGAGCAATATGACAGTATTAGTACATCATTGAAACCTCGTTTTTTTACATATTACATTACTGAACAACATGATTGCTGTGTTTCAGGCACATATTCCAGTTGTGAGAAGTTTTTATTCATGCATTAATGCAGTTGTTGACCTTTGCATTTTTGCCCCTCCCCCTCTATATTGTAACAGATGTCTGTGCAAGACAGTTACTTAACACTACCATTACTTGGACGTTTGAAGGATAAAGTGTTTATGTTTACCGTTAATTTCAGCAGTGGCAATACGGTTATCCTTAGGGTTTAGAGTCTACACTTATGGATAGGGGGGTCTACCTGAAAAGTAGGGACCTGCGAATCGGAAATTTCCGTTCAAATCGAATCTCGAATTGAATCAGTGGCTACGATTCGAATTCAAATCAAATCTTGAATCAAATAAGGGGGTTATCATTTACATGTTTAATGCCGATTGTCATGTGGAAGTTGTGTATTTAATAATGTGTAATCCTACTACCCTACTGCATGCTATGTTGTATGTTCTGTTTTTTTGTCTGTACTGTAGGTCTACGTATCTATAACTTGCTGATAACTTACAATGATGATGATGATCAGGGGCGATGCCAGCTTTTTGTGAATGGGGGCCAAGGAGGGGCCAACTTTTTTCGGGGGAGTCACCCCTCCTCCATCTGTACCCACTCATTTTGCAGCATTCTCGCCTAGCTACCGATTCTTTTCCACTTTACATTATGACCTACAGAAAGGCAAAGAAGCAACAATACAGTGTTTTTCTATTAACGAAAATGACAATGAAGATAAAACGATAACGAAACTAAAATGAAATTATATAGTTTTATGGCATGTTTTGGTTTTAATAGTCGCCGATATGAAATGCTCATGTCTGCTTTACTTGTCTATGCAACTCGACACACTGCAAATTGCATTGCATTGCATTGGCGATTTTAATAGGTTCTTACCAAGTGGTTAATGATATACGTGCCCATGGAGGTAATGCGTCCATATTTGCAGCATTACACAGCAGAGCTCCAGGACAGAGCTCCACTTCAGGCACAGAGTACCATATAGTTTTGGTTGGATTGCAAGTCCAGCCACAAGAGACTGTCTCAGCTGGCACTGGATCTCGTGGTGGTGGCATCTCATGTCTCTCAAGCCTATGTTGAACGATTATTCTGGCTGTGTAGTGATCTGACAGCAAGGAAATGGAACAGTACTAAGGTGTCCCTGCATAGGCAGGTATTTCTGAAACTGAACCGTCACATTCTGCATTGAATGCAATGTACTGTTAACTGAAGTGTAACCTGTTTTTGTTATTGTAGAACAGCAGAAGATACATTACAGAGATTGGGTTTTTGACTTTTACTGACTTACTTACTTAGTGTCGTCATTAGTCGTACCACATTAACATACAAAAATGTCAAAAGGAAAACGAAAATGCTGCCAAAACAAAAACGAAAATGTCAATGTAAAACAAAAGCTAATTTGATAATTAAAACTAAAAAATAATGCAACAATAACATATAACTGACAGTACGCTACACTGCTACAATAACGGTCATTCAGTAATTTCGCCCTGTTATCCCTGATCAACTCGCATAATGTTATGTAGTTCCGTAGTTGCAACTGAAGAAGATTGGAGTTATTGAATCGAGCGAGATAATCAGTAGACTGCATATCATAATAGCTCTATGATTCGTGATGACCCACTGTCCGGGAAACTGAACTGGGGAGGGGCAGAGGGGACAAGCCTAAAAGTGGGGGTCATGGCCCCCTGGCCCCCTTGGCACCGCCCCTCATGATGATGATGAGAGTTCAACTACAAACGGCGCAAAAGTTGATGTTTTTGTTGAACAGTGAGTAAGCGTAGTTTGTGGTATGACGGCATATGGCATGTGCGGCTGATTCAAAATTTTCGAATCGGCATGTCACTTTCGAATCAAATTCGAATCGGGACGTCCAATTCGAATTCGAATCACGAAGCTTCGCAGGTCCCTACTGAAAAATGCACCACATCATGTTCTTATAGTCCATGCTTACAACATATGACAGCCCAGTAGCTGTTGTTATGCTACATATTAACACTAAAACTAACCTTAACCCAAACTCTAATCCTACCCTTAACCTTAACTATGCTATAATTAATAAAAGAACACGATGTGGTGCACTTTTCAGATATACCCTTGACAGGGTTAGGATAGGGTTATGGCTTAGGTTGGGGATAGGGTTTACAGTTAGCATTGGAGGTTTGGGTCAGGGATTTAGGGTTTAGGACAGGGTTAGGGATAGGTTGCTATATCCTTCTTTCCGCATACCTAGCCCACAATAGGGCTGTGCACGAGTTTACGAGGAACGGCCGATATTTTGGCTACCGCATACCATACCCCAAGAATATTTGCAGCCCTTTTTAACTACCGTTACCCGACCAATGTACAAATTTTTGGAACTGTAGCCCTGTAGCACTGAGCCACGTCACGTGACCATAGGCCAACAGTGCGTGATACTCGACCATCGAGGACTGCACTTTACTGTAAGATGAAGATAAATCTGTCGTCTTTTCAGACACTGTAATAATAATACGAATCATGAGGCATCTCATTCTAACATCATACGCACGTTCGTCACAATGATATAAATATGGCTGATGTTATTCGCTGGACGGTCCAGTAAATAATAATGATCTCGCTATTCACCGGACTGGTACACGCACCTAACTGAAACCTTAGCTATAGAAGGCACCGTAACCTAACACTAGCACTAACCATAACCGTAAGAACCCTGACCTTAACCCTAGCACTGACCCTAACCCTAAAAGTAAATATAATATATGCAGTAAAATAAGACAGCGAAACAAAGTAGCACATAGTGTTATATTTAAGTTATTTTCCCAGAGACGTGGGTGCATGGGTTTATCTGTGACCTATAATCGTGCGAAGCAGGGACCACTGACCGCTCATCGATCTAACAAACGATCTAAGCGGTACCTGTGAGCAAAACACGGGTTTGGGTGGGGTAAGAGTATGTTAAAGGTAGGTCTACACGCTAGCATGTAGGCCTACGCTGAAGCGTGCACCCAGCCACATCCTACATAATTTTCGTCGAGCGAATAGCGAAAGCCAGAATTTATTCGCCGGACGGTCCGGCGAATAACAAGTGCGTATAAATATTGTTACCGATGTCTTAGCCATGATTTCGTGTACTTTCTCCATATCTTCAAGTGAAGGTATCTTAAAAGCCATTTTCCGCTTGAACTAACGACTATTCCGGAAGTAAACAACGAGTGTATGGAAAGGGAGCCGCTAGCGAAATTGACAATATCATTAATTAGTAAGTAAAGTAGTGCAATCTTACTGTATCCGAGCATCATGTATGCTGTGTCATAGAATTTTCCAACTGCCGACGCGGGTTGCACCCAACCCGCTCGGCCATTCACTGCGGCCCGCCATGGACTATAAACTACAGGCCATATAACCATATGTGCCTATTTTATGTATTTTTTATCTAAAAGACGACACTGAGTCTGAACATATACAACATGATAGCAAGAGACCACCTGAACGAGAAAAAATAAAATTTGTTGTTGTTGTTCTCTAGTAGCCTACCAACGCTACGCGTAGAGTAGCTTACTAGCTTCCAGGTTTAAAACATCCAGGTTAAAAATATTACGATGAAATGCAATAAATTCGTTTTCTTGCAATATCGATGGAGGCCTGGCAAAATTCCAATCCTGCGAACACTTAAATATTAGCGATCAGTTTCAGACATGGGTCAGTTACACTGAAAAAAAATAATTAAATGACACTTACATAAAGGTGAATCCGACAAAATTGTGTTTCGTCCGCTGGCACTTGTCATTTATTTCTTCCACAAATACCAATATAAATATTAAAAAAAACTGTAGTTTATCTACAACTTATAAGTTATAACGGCGAAATGACACATCGAAAACAGCAAAAAAAAAATGAACGGTGATATTACTTTAGAAGCACTTCGCCGGTGTCACGTGCTTCTAAAGTAATATCACTGTTCATTATTTTTGCTGTTTTCGATGTGTCATTTCGCCGTTATAAGTTGTAGATCAGTTTTCTAGTTGTCATAGGATTGGTCTAATCAGGATTTGGTATATAACTTCAAAGCCGAAATTAGCGGAACCGGAAGTCGAAGTGAAATTGTAACTGTTGTATAGTAAATATTATACTAATACGTTATATTAATTTGTACTCGGAGCCGGGCATAGAGGCTACAGCCTGCGCCCGTGAACTATTCTACGTCTACGTCTACGTCTACGTTTACATTTACATTTATATTTGTTGTTTTATTATCGCGGTTCAAATATCGACTGCCGTAATACTTTGGTCACGTAATCTGTGTCTGAACGTAATTATGCTCCTTCGTACGAAATTTCGCGTTAATCAGAAAATAAATCGTCCAGATGTAGCCGAAAAACAATTTTCATTATGGCGGCCGTCTGCCGTGTTGAATTTGCAAAATTTGTGCCACTTTCTCATGTGATCGTCCTTGGAAGCGTAACTTGCGCCAGCACACTAAATTGCGCTGAAATCGGATGATTCCCGGCTGAGTTATGGCGATAAAACCATATTCAAAATGGCGGCCGACCGGCGACCGCCATCTTGAATTTTCGAAATTTGGTATTTTGGTCATATCCTGTGTTAGGACGTGATTCTGCTTTATCCTATAAAATTTCGTGTTAATCCGATAATCACTCGTTGAGAGATAGCCAAATTACGATTTTCAATATGGCGGCGTCCGCCATTTTCAATTTGCAAAATTTTAGTATATTGTTAAGTAGCCGACCTTGGAAGCACAATTTACATCTGCACATCAAATTTCATTTAAATTGGATGATTTCCGGCTGAGATATAGCGATATAACCATTTTCAAAATGGCGGCCATCCGCCATCTTGAATTTTCGAAATTTGGTATTTTGGTCATATAGCCTGTGTTAGAACGCGATTCTGCTTTATCCTACAAAATTTCGCATTAATCGGATAATCATTCGTTGAGATATAACCAAAAGACGATTTTCAATATGGCGGCCGTCCGCCATTTTGAATTTGAAAAATTTTGGTATTTTGTTAAGTAGCCGACCTTGGAAACACAATCTGCATCTGCGTACCAAATTTCGTTGAA
>Ga0049107_10000155_pt1 | contig 17356 bp, 16 predicted proteins | sample WorMetilPIANOSA1_FD_61187 | JGI IMG/M metagenome (GOLD analysis project Ga0049107, IMG submission 61187) | Marine gutless worms symbiont microbial communities from Max Planck institute for Marine Microbiology, Germany - Olavius ilvae PIANOSA.1 | ecosystem: Host-associated > Annelida > Digestive...
GCACCAGCCCGTCCGACAAACTCAACTGACCGCTCTCTCGATGCATGACCCCCTCCGCGACTCGACGCCAACGACCCGACCATCGAATCACGCAACACCCCCTTATGCAAAGGTCTCCGTCAAGGGGGAGGGGGATTCTTCTTACGTGCCAACAGGTTCCCTCCCCCCTTGCGGGGGAGGGTTAGGGTGGGGGGTGTTGCGGCGGCCCGTGCGGGCCCGGACGGGCCACGAGCGACCGACTGTGGGGAGAGCTTTCCGAATGGCAATCGGCCCTAGGCCCTTACCGCAGGAAGACGTGGACCTCCGGCACGCTGGCCGCCTGGCTGGTCGTGGCGCTGAGCGTCACCCGGCTGGCCGGCAGGCCGAACTGGGTCAGCGTGCGCCGCACGTCCTCGGCGCTGCGCCGCGCCGAGTTGGCGTTCAGCGCCACCTGGGACGGCGTACCCGCGGTCGGCGCCACGGCGACGACCTCGAACGAGGCGCCGGGGCGCCGTTCCAATGCCTGGCTGGCGGCGCTGTACAGCGGGTCGGCGTAGGCCACGTTCTCGCGGTCGAAGCGGATCACCACCAGCGGCCGGCCGGTGGCGCCGCTGCGCGCGGCCGGGCCGGCGGCGAACGGTGCCGCCGAAGCGAAGGCGCGGTTCGGCAGGCTGTCGGCGAACAGCTCGCCGTTCTTCACGCCGACCGACAGCACGGCCAGGTTGCCGCGCTCGCGTCCGACGTAGTTGGTCTGGCGCGTGATGTCCTCGTTGAGCTCGGTCAGCAGGCGATCGATCAGGACGACGGTGCGGTTGACCTCGTCCTCCAGGATGGCGAGCTGCCGGTGGTCCTCGTCGACGGCCCCGGTCAGGCCGTACGACGCCCGCGTGGACTCCAGGAGGAAGCTGGCGAAGGCGCTGGAATCGGCGACCTGGTTCGACAGCTGGTTCATGGTGCCGATGCCGGTGGTGATACTGGCCAGGCTCTGCTGCGCGTCGGTCCACTGCTGCACCACGATCGGGTTGCCCGGCGTGGTACCAACCTGGAGGCGCGACTGGATCGCGGCGATCAGGCCATGATAGCGCTCGGCCTCGGCGACGCTGTCGGCACGCTGCGACTGCAGCGCCTCGTTCTGGCCGCGGATGTTGTCCTGCAGCCGGGTCAAGTCGGTGCGCAGGCCCTCGACGCGGCGGCCAACCTCGGTGCCGGTCGACTGGCCGGCGGTGACGCCGTCGGGCTCGAACTCGCCCTGGCCGAGCTGCGGCGGCTGCGAGTCCGCGGTCGAGCCGGCGGTTCCAGCGGTTGCCGTCGCCGCGGTCTCGCCCGCGGACGGCGCGATTTCAACCTGTTGCGGCGGCTCGCCGGACGGGTCCTCGCCCGCCAGCGATGGGAACAACGCACTGTCGGAGGCCGAGCAGCCGGCGAGCGCGAGCGAGACGGCAAGCGTCGCGGCCGGGATTAATCTTGGCGTCATGGAGCTTCCGGGTTCCCCTTTGTCCGCCGCGGCCCGAAGGGCACGCACATGCACCCATCCGCCCCCGCGCCCTTTCGACCCGCCGAATGGTCGGGCGCAACGGCGAAAAATGCTTGCCCCCCCAAAACTTGCGCACGGATGTTACGCAATGGCTTGAGTCGCGGCAAGTCGCGTTTCCAAGCACTTCCCGAAAATATTAACGGGCAATTCGTTAACGTCCGGTAACCATCCGGTAACCATATCGCACGGCCTTGCACGGTGCCGACGCATCGCGTATATCCCGCCGGTCCGGTGGCGGGGCGCCGTCGGCCGCTTGAACGCCGCGGCCATCGTCCCACATGCCCCACCAGACACCCCGCGCGCCCGTAGCTCAATTGGATAGAGCGTCTGACTACGGATCAGGAGGTTGGGGGTTCGAGTCCTCCCGGGCGCGCCATTCCGTTTCGCTGCCTCTTCGCACGGGCCACATCCGGCCCTCCGCCAAGTCCTTGAGCGACACTACTGCGCTCCCGCAAGGCGGGCGTAATGGGCTTGTCCAGATATCGCCGGTAGCTTCCGCGCGGGGCCAGAAATGGCCGCGGGGGCGGTCGTTCGCCGCCGCGGCGCCGTCGGCTGTCGCCGACCGTCAAGAGGATGCCCCGTCATGCCCGGCCCCGGACCCGACACCAATGCGCTGACCGCGCGGGACATCGCCCTCGTGCGCAAGACCTGGCAGGCCGTCGTGCCGATCGCCGCCACCGCCGCCGACCTGTTCTACGGTCGCCTGTTCGAGGTCGCGCCCGGCGTGCGCCCGCTGTTCCCCGACGACATGAGCCAGCAGAAGAACAAGCTGCTGACGCTGCTGGGCACCGCCGTCTCCAAGCTCGACCGCCTGGAGGACATCGTCGACGACGTCAAGGCCATGGGCGTGCGCCACATCGCCTACGGCGCCGAGCCGGCCCACGACGACGTCGGCCAGTGCCTCTTGTAGACCCTGCGCGAGGGCCTGGGCGACGCCTTCACCCCGGCCGTCAACATGACCTGGGCCAAGGCCTACGCCACGCTCGGCAACGTCATGATCGACGACGACGCCGAAGCGGCCAAGGACCCGGCGGCCAAGGCCAGGGCCAGGGCGGCCAAGACCAAGGCGCCCGGGACTGTCGATATCGAGCCCCAGGACGCCGAGGCCACCTCCGCGGCAGCCTGACGAACGCGCGACCTCGCGCCGGCGGGGCCGTCTTGCCGGGCACGGAACGCCACCGCGGTCCGCGCGGAGCTGCGCGGACTTTGCTCGCGCGGGGCGCCATAGAGGCGCTACCCTGCCGCCGTTCCGATCGGCCGGAGAGGACGGAGGCTCGTTGCCGTCGTGCGTCGTGTGCTGCGCCGTACCGCGTTCGTGGCGGCGGGTGTCGTGGCCCTCGTGGCCGCGGCGTTCGTCGTGCCCGCGTTCGTCGACTGGCGGCCCTACGCGCAGGACCTGACCGCCGGGGTCCGTGAGGCAACCGGCCACGACCTGGTCTTCGCCGACGAGTTGAACGTGCGCCTGCTGCCGCGGCCGCGGCTCACGGCGACCCAGGTCCGGCTGGAGGCCGACGGCGGCCCGCCGCTGCTGACGATCGAGCGGCTGCGCCTCAGCGTGCGCCTGCTGCCGCTCCTCGGCGGCCGGCTCGAGGTCGACGAGCTGAGCGTCGACGCGCCTCACCTGGCCCTGACCGTCGACGCGGACGGCCGGCCGAACTGGCAGGCGGACGCGGGCCAAGCGGCGGCCGGCGACGCGGTCGGGCTGCCCGCGCTGTCGCTGCCAATGGCGCGCCTCAAGGACGGCCGCGTCAGCTTCGTCGACGCCCGCAGTGGCCGCCGCATCGAGGCGCGGGAGGTCGCGCTCACGGTGGCGCTGCCGGCGCTCGACGCGCCGCTGGACCTGGCCGGCGACCTGATGTTCGACGGCCAGCCGCTGACGTTCGACGTCGGCCTCACGACGCCGGCACGGCTGCTCGCGGGCGACCTGACGCAGCTCGCGGTGGCGTGGCAGGGCGAGCGCCTGGCGGCAGCCTTCGCGGGCGGCGTCGTGCTGGAGCCGGCGTTGAGCCTGAACGGAAACGTGACCGCCGAGGCGCCGTCGCTGGCGGCGCTGGCCGACTGGCTCGGACGGCCGCTGGCGGCCGACCCCGGCGCCCTGGCGCTCGCGGCCGAGATCGAGATCGGGCCCGCGGGCGGCGCCGTCACCGACCTCGCGCTGGTGGTCCCCGACCTCGACGTCGAGGCGCGGGGCACCGTGCACTGGGGCGACGGCCTGCCGCGCCTCGACCTCGCGCTCGCCACCGGCGTGTTGGATCTCGACCTCTACCCGCCGGCGCCGGACGAGGGCGACGACGCGCCCGCACCGCTCGACGCGCCGATCGACCTCGCCGGGCTCGCCGGGTTCAACGCCATCGTGCGTCTCGACAGCGCCGGGGCGCGGCTGGCGGCCGAAGACTTCGCGGCCATTGACGCGCTCGTCACCGTGCGCGACGGCGCGCTGGCCGTGCGCCTGCAGGAGCTGGGCTTCGGCGGCGGCACGGTGCGCGGCACCGCCTCGGTCGGCGCCACGGCCGACGGCGTCCAGGGCCACGCGGACCTGTCGCTCGAGGCCATCGACCTCGCCGTACCCGTGGCCCGCCTGACGGACGGCGCGGTGACCGCCCGGGGCGCCTCGTCCGGCACGGTATCGGTGGCCGCGGCCGGCGCCACGCCGCGCGCGCTGTTGACCGATCTCTCGGGGCGGGTCGCCTTCGAGTTCGGCGGCGAGACGGCGCCGGCCGACACTGACGCGCTGACCCGGCTGAGCTTCGACGCGGCGTTCGCCGGCGCCGACGCCGGGCCGAGGGTCGCCGCCCACGCCGTCTATCGCGGTCGGGACCTCGATGCCAGGCTGGCGCTCGGGCCGCTCGAAGGCGTGCTCGCCGGCGCGCGCTTTCCGCTGGAGGTCGAGGCGACGTCGGCGCTGGGCCGCGTCGCCTACACGGGTGCGGTCAACCAGCGCCCGGAGCGCAGCCTCGACGGCACGCTGACGGCCGATGTGCCGGCGCTGGGTGCGTTGCTCACCTGGCTCGACCGGCCGCTGGACGTCGAGCCGGGCCCGGTTAAGGCGCGCATCGAACTGGTCAGCGACGGCGCCACGGGCACGATCGAGGCCGCCGACCTCGCCATCGGCGATTTCACGCTGACCGCGACGGGGGGTTCGACACGCGCGGCGACATCCCGGACTACCGGATATCCCTGCAAGGCGGCATGTTCGACGTCGACACCGCGCACGCGGTCTTCGGACCCACTGACGATGAGGGTGAGGACGAAGGCGCGGCGGTCCGCGCCCGGCTTGACGAGCCTCTCGACCTGGCGCCACTGCGCGCGCGCAATGTGGAGCTGGACGTCACGCTCGCCGGCATGCGGATTGCCGGCGTCGAGAGCGGCGAAGTCCGCCTCGCGGCGGCGCTGAACGACGGGCGGCTGACGGCTGACCTGGCACCGGTCGACTGGGGCGCCGCCCGGCTCGATGTGCGTCTCGAGCTCGACGCGACAACGGACGAAGCGGCCGCGCGGCTACGCGGCGGGCTGGAGGCGGCCGAGCCGAAGCGCCTGCTGGAAGCCCTCGACCTGGACGACCGCCTATCCGGGGCGATCGTCGCGGCGTTCGACGTGGCGACGGCGGGCACGACCGTCGCGACACTGGCCGACCGCCTCAATGGCTCGGCCGAGTTTCAGTTCGACAGCTTCTCGCTCGCGGATGAGGACCTGGGCGGGCTCGACGAAGTGGCCGTGTCGGTCATGTTCAATCCGCGCGACACCGCCGACACCATCGACGTGACGATCGTCGGCGACTGGCGGCCGCCGGGCGACGACCCGTCGCGGCCGGCGGAGCTGCGGCTGACGGTCGCGCCGGCGACGACCCTGCTGCGCGGCGACCCGGTGCCGCTCGAAACCACGCTCGTCCTGGGCGATGCGCGGCTCACGGCGACGGGCACGGTCGCCGATCCTTTCGGCGACATGGCGCCTGTGTTCGATGTCCGGCTCGAGGCGGCCAGCCTTGCCGACTTCGACGCCGTCGCCGAAGAGCGCCTGCCGCCGCTGGGGCCCGTGCGGGCAACGGCCCGGCTGACCCGCGACGGCGACGCGCTGCGCTTCGACAACCTTGAGGGGGCGATCGCCACGGCCACCGTGACAGCGGAAGTCGAATTGTACCCGCTGGCGTCGCCCTTCGCCCTGCGCGCTGCGCTGGTCGCCGACCAGATCGACATATCGCCGATCCCCGATGCGTACTGGGACCGGCGCGGCGCCGAGATGGCCGAGGATCCGCGCCTGTTTCCGGCGACGCCGTTCAACCTCGCCAAGCTGCGCAAGACCGACGCCGAGTTCGACGTCAGGATCGCCGAGATGCGCGGTCCATACGGCTATGACATCGACGCCATCGCAATCAGGGCGACGGTCGACGGCGGCCGCCTGGACCTGGTTGCCGAATACGACACGCGCTTCGGCGGGCGGGCCGGCGCCGTCGTCGTGCTCGACGGCCGTTCGGACCCGCCCGAATTCAAATGGGAAATGGAGTTCGCCGACGAGGACTTCGGCGAGATGCTCGCCGCCTGGGGGTTGATCGGGCAGGCGACCGGCGACGCCTCGACGTCGATCGACCTCACCGCACGCGGCGACTCCCTGCGCGACTGGGCCTCGACGGTGAACGGCGACTTCGAGCTGAATGTCGGCGATGGGGAGTTCAACGACGCGTTCATGGGCGCCATGGCCTTCGGCCTGGGCGATGCGTTTCGCCCGCTGCTGGGCGGCGAGCGCGAGACGCGGCTGAACTGCCTGGTCGTCCGGCTGAACTTCGAGGACGGCGTCGGCACCGTCGAGCCCCTGCTGTTGCATACGTCGAGCTTCTACGCGGTCGGCCAAGGCACGATCGATCTACGCGACGAGACGATCGACGCGCGGATCGACACCGGCACGGACAAGGTCTCGTTGACCCGCTTCGCCCTTCCCATCAGGGTGACGGGTTCCCTCAAGGATCCGGACGTCGAGGTCGTCAAGACCAGCGGCCGATCGCTCATCGTCGTCGGGTCGGTCGTCGGCACGGTTCTTATGCCGCTGCCGGCGATCGGCGCGATCGTCGCCAAGGCGGTCGTGGAGGGCGGCGAAGATCCGTGCGGTGACGCCCTGAACGAGCTGGTACAGAGGGGTCCGGACGGGCCCGAACCGGCCGCCCCACGCTCGGCGCCCGAGCCGGAACCGGGCCCGCAGCCCTAAGGCGCCGTGGCGGCGCGCGGCGGCGAGGGGGCGTGGCCGCCCAGCCGCCCGGTGATCTCGGCGGCGGCGCGCACGATGCGCGCACCCAGTTCGCCCAGGCGCGTGTCGGTCAGGCGCACGCTCGGCCCCGACAGCGAGACGGCGGCGATCGGCGCGCCGTACTCGTCGTGCACGGTGGCGGCGACGCAGCGCATGCCCGGCGTGTGCTCCTCGTCGTCGACCGCCCAGCCGCGTGCCCGCACCTGGTCCAATGCCGAACGCAGGCCGGCCGGGCTGTCGATGGTGCGCTCGGTGAAGCGCGGCAGGCCGTGGTGCTGCAGGATGTCGCGCAGGGCCGCGTCGCTGATCTCCGCCAGCAGCGCCTTGCCGATCGCCGAAGAGTGCATCGGCGCGCGCCGGCCGGGGCGGAAGAAGGCGCGCATCGGCGCGTGGCTCTCGACCTGCGTCACGTAGACGACCTCGCCCTCGACGGCGACGCCCAGGTTCACGGTCTCGCCGACCTCCTGCATCAGCGCTTGCATCACCGGGCGGCCCGCCGTCGCCAGCTTGCGCTCGCGCAGGAAGGCGCTGCCGACGGTGAAGGCGGCGACGCCGACGGTCCAGCGCTGGCTGGTCTCGTCCTGCTGCACGAAGCGGCGCTGTTCCAGCGTCGCCAGCAGGCGGTGCACGGTCGACGGCGCCAGGCCGACGCGCTGGGCCAGGTCGCTGAGCGTCAGGCCGTCGGCCTCCGAGAGCGCGGTCAGCAGCAGCAGACCGCGGTCCAGCGAGGTGACCGGCCCCGTCGCCTGGCCCCGTCTCGTCGCCGGCCGCCCCCGGCCACGTGTCGCCATCTGTCTCGCTCCTGCCTACTCGCTTCCGCAAAATAGGACGAGTTACGGTATCTATTCTATGTTTCTTCATATAACACAGCTGATTGCGCTTTTTCCACATAGCAAAAATATTTTCCAAATCTGTTGACTCCGGCACCGGCTGGCGTATCCTGTACTGTCGGCGAAACGGCCGGATGCGTGAGGAGGGGTTCAAATGGCTCGGATGACCGCGATCGAGGCTGCCGTGCGGGTACTGGAGCGCGAGGGCGTCGAGGTCGCCTTCGGCGTGCCCGGGGCGGCGATCAACCCGCTCTACGCCGTCTTGCAGCGCCGCCGCACCATCGACCACGTGCTGGCGCGCCACGTCGAGGGCGCCTCGCACATGGCCGAGGGCTACACCCGCGCCACGCCCGGCAACATCGGCGTCTGTATCGGCACCTCGGGGCCGGCGGGCACGGACATGATCACGGGGCTGTACTCGGCCTCGGCCGACTCCATCCCGATCCTCTGCATCACCGGCCAGGCGCCGCGCGCCAAGCTGCACACGGAGGACTTCCAGGCCGTCGACATCGCCGAGATCGCGCGGCCCGTGACCAAGTGGGCGGTGACGGTGCAGGAGCCGGCGCTGGTGCCGCGCGCCGTGCAGCAGGCCTTCCACCTGATGCGCTCGGGCCGGCCGGGCCCGGTGCTGATCGACCTGCCGATCGACGTGCAGCAGGCCGAGATCGAGTTCGACGACGAGACCTACGCGCCCCTGCCGGTCTACAAGCCGGCGGCGACCCGGGCGCAGGCCGAGAAGGCGCTCGACCTCCTGGAGGAGGGCGAGCGGCCGCTGATCATCGCCGGCGGCGGCATCATCAACGCCGACGCCTCGGACCTGCTGGTCGAGTTCGCCGAGCTGACCGGCATTCCGGTGATCCCGACCCTGATGGGCTGGGGCACGATCCCCGACGACCACCCGCTGATGGCCGGCATGGTCGGGCTGCAGACCAGCCACCGCTATGGCAACGCGACTTTCCTGCGCGCCGACATGGTGCTGGGCATCGGCAACCGCTGGGCCAACCGGCACACCGGCTCCGTCGACGTCTACACGCAGGGCCGCCGCTTCATCCACGTCGACATCGAGCCGACCCAGATCGGCCGCGTCTTCTCGCCGGACTACGGCATCGTCTCCGATGCGCGCGCGGCACTGGAGCTGTTCGTCGCCGTGGCGAAGGAGCGCCAGGCCGCGGGGGGCCTCAGTGACCGTGGCGACTGGGCGCAGGAGTGCGAGCACCGCAAGCAGCACATGCTGCGCAAGACGCACTACGACCAGGTGCCGCTGAAGCCGCAGCGGGTCTACGAGGAGATGAACACGGCGTTCGGCCGCGACACCTGCTTCGTCACCACGATCGGCCTGTCGCAGATCGCCGCGGCGCAGTTCCTGCACGTCTACCACCCGCGCAACTGGATCAACTGCGGCCAGGCCGGGCCGCTGGGCTGGACGCTGCCGGCGGCGCTGGGCGTGCGCCGGGCGCGGCCGGAGGCGGAGATCGTCGCCATCTCCGGCGACTACGACTTCCAGTTCATGATCGAGGAGCTGGCGGTCGGCGCGCAGTTCAACCTGCCCTACCTCCACGTCGTCGTGAACAACTCCTATCTCGGCCTGATCCGCCAGGCCCAGCGCGGCTACGACATGGACTTCCAGGTCGGCCTGGCGTTCGACAACATCAACACCCACGAGGCCGGCGAGTACGGCGTCGACCATGTCGCCGTCGCCGAAGGGCTGGGCTGCAAGGCAGTGCGGGTGAAGAGCCCCAACGAGTTCGGCCAGGCCTTCGCCACCGCGCGCGAGCTGATGGCCGAGCACCGCGTGCCCGTGGTCATCGAGTTCATCCTGGAGCGCGTCACCAACGTGGCGATGGGCACCGAGATCGACGACGTGAAGGAGTTCGAGGACATCCTCTGCCTCGACCCGACGCTGGTCGACGGCGTGCCCGTGCCGCCGTCCGGCATCGGCCTGGACGAGGTCGACGCGGAGGCCGAGGAGCCCCTGCCCGCCCCCGCCTGAGGCCCCAAGTCGCGCTGGACCGGGCCGCCGCTCGTCGCATCCGAAACGATTTGAGGCCAGGCACTTGCTCGCGCCATTGTTGCGGTAGCCAACGGAAAGTCCGAAACTGGCGGCAGCGACATGCAGTCGCCGGGAGGGGACATTGGCTCAGACGATGTTCGAGCGGTACGGCGGCTTTGCCCAGGTCCGCCGCATCGTCTCCGCGTTCTACGACAGGGCGCTCGATTCGCCGGTGCTGCAGGGCTACTTCGCCGGCATCAGCATGCCGCGGCTGATCGACCACCAGACGAAATTCGTCGCCTCGGTGATGGACGGCCCCGCCTCGTTCACCGACGAGGCGCTGGAGCGCATCCACGCGCCGCTCGGCATCTCCCACGACGAGTTCCTCGAAATGGCTCGCCTCCTGCGCGAAACGCTGGAGGACTTCGGCGTCGCACGGCCCGACGTCGAGATCGTCGACCGTGCGATCCGAACGCGGGAGACGCTGATCGTCACCAAGCGCGGCTGACGGGGTTGCCCATGGACGTTGCCACGCAGACGCAGGACGACCGCACGGTCAGGCGGGCGCTGCAAGCCCTGTCCTGGGGCGTCGCGGTCGCCGACCCCGAGAGCTGGACGATCGAGTTCGAGAACGCCCGCTTCTTCCAGTGGTTCGAGCCGGAGGGCGACGAGGACGACAACCTCGCCGCGCGGCTGACCGGCCTCGACGCCGACCTGGCGCGCGGCCGCCTGGCCGAGCGCGGCAACTTCGCCTACGAGACCGAGATCACCGCCGGCCCGCGCACCTTGAACCTGTCGGTCGAGCTGCGCCGCGAGTCGGGCGCCAGCGGCGACCTGCTGATCGTCGAGGCGCGCGACCTCTCCAAGCAGAAGGAAGCCGAGTACATGCTCGATTCCTACTCGCGCATGGTCGAGAAGAACACGCGCGAGCTGCAGAAGGAGAAGGAGCGGGTCGAAAAGCTGCTGCTCAACATCATGCCGAAGACGGTCTACGAGGAACTGCGCGACTTCGGCACGACGACGCCGCAGCGCTTCGACGACGCCTCGGTGCTGATGCTCGACTTCGTCGGCTTCACCTCGATGGCGGTCACGCGCGACCCGTCGGCGCTGGTCGCCGAACTGAACGACATCTTCTCGGCCTTCGACCGCATCGTCGAGCTGTTCGGCTGCGACCGCATCAAGACCATCGGCGACGCCTACATGGCGGTCTCGGGGCTGCCGGAGCCGAACCCGGAGCACGCGGTCAACATCGCCCGCGTCGCTTTGCGCATGCGGCGCTATCTGGAGCGGCGCAACGCCAGCCACCCCCATGAGTGGCGCTGCCGCATCGGCGTCGCCAGCGGCCCGGTCATCGGCTCCATCGTCGGCATCCAGAAATACGTCTACGACATCTTCGGCCCGGCGGTGAACCTGTCCTCCCGCCTGGAGGCGCTGTGCGCGCCGATGGGCATCCTGGTGGTCGCCGAGACGGCAAGGGCGCTGGAGAACGACTTCGAACTCAGCGACATGGGCGAGGCCGAGATCCGCGGCTTCGACACCCAGCACCTGTACACGCTCGACGGCGAGCACCTGCCCGGGCGTTAGTCGGTTTCGGCGGACAATTACGCCGCGGTGCCCTGTGACGCCCCCGCGGCGTCGTTGCGCGCGGCGATCAGCGCCTCGGTGCCAACTTCTCGAATACCGCGTTCGGCGAAGGACGCTTCGGTCGCCGCGACCGTGCCGGGCAGGTTGACGGGCCGTGTGGCGTCGGCCACCACGACGGCCTCGAAGCCGTGGGCGGCCGCGTCCTCGGCCGTGAAGCGCACACAGAAGTCGTAGGCCAGGCCGCAGATGAAGATGCGCTTGAAGCCGCGCTCGCTGAGCGCGCCGGCCAGGCCCGTCGGCGTCGTGCGGTCGTTCTCGAAGAACGCCGAGTAGCTGTCGATGTGCTTGTGGAAACCCTTGCGCACGATCAGCGCGCAGTGCGGGATGTCGAGCGCGCTGTGGAATTGCGCGCCCGGGCTGCCCTGGACGCAGTGGTCCGGCCACAGGGTCTGGCGGCCGTAAGGCAACTCGATCTCGTCGAACGGCGCCTTGCCGGGGTGGCTGGAGGCGAACGAGACATGGCCCGCCGGGTGCCAGTCCTGGGTCATGGCGACGTGGGGAAAGACGGCGCCCAGGCGGTTGACCAGCGGCACCACGCGGTCGCCTTCGGCGACGCCCAGCGCGCCGTCGGGGCAGAAGTCGTACTGGACGTCGACGACCAGCAGCAGGTCGGCGTCGGTCGGGGCAAACGGGTCGGTCAACGGGCGCATCCTGAAGCAGGGTTGGTTCGCCTCTTATGTAAATGCCGCGCGAGTTCATGCAAGTAGGACCCTGCCTCGCTTGCCGCCCCTGGGCGCGCTGCCTATCATCGGAGCCGGGAGGACGCGCATGCACGAGCCCGCGCAGCGACCGCAGCTTTGGCGCTATGGCAAGCTCGCCGTGGGCTGGCTGATGCTCGCCGGCGGTGCCGTGACCGCGCCGCTGCCGCTGCCCATCGGCCAGGCGGTCGCGGTCGTCGGCGGCTGTCTGGTGTTGAGCGAGAGCCGCTGGGCGCGGCGTCTCGTCAAGCGCGCGCGGGTGCGCTATCCGGGCGCCGACCGCTACATCGCGCGCCACAAGCCGCGGCTGCCGGCCTTCGTGCGGCAGCCGCTCGACCGCACCGAGCCGCCGGCCCGCTTCCGCCACGCCGCCCGCGCCGCGAAGTAGCCGCATCGCGTGTGAGCGCCGCCATCAACCGCCAGATCGTTCTGAAGGCCCGGCCGAACGGCCTGCCGGGTCCGGACAATTTCGACTTCGTCGAGGGGGAGGTGCCCTCCCCGGTGCCCGGCCAGGCGCTGATCCGCACGCTGTATCTGTCGATCGACCCGGCGATGAAGGGCTGGATCAGCTCGGCGCGGGGGTACAGCGAGCCGGTGCCGCTGGGCGGCGTCATGCGCTCGCTGGGCGTCGGCGAGGTGGTCGAGAGCCGCCACGAGGCGCTGGCGCCCGGCGACTTCGTCTGCGGCATGCCCGGCTGGCAGGACTATGCGCTGAGCGACGGCACGGAGCCGTTCTTCCGCAAGCTCGACCCGGCAGCCGCACCGCTGTCGACGGCGTTGGGCGTGCTGGGGTTGAACGGCCTCACGGCCTATTTCGGCCTGCTCGACGTCGGCGCGCCCGCCGCCGGCGAGACGGTCGTGGTCTCCACCGCCGCGGGTGGCGTCGGCAGCGCCGTGGGTCAGATCGCGCGCCTCCAGGGTTGCCGCGCGGTCGGGCTCGCCGGCGGCCCGGCGAAGGTGGCGCTGTGCCGCGAGGCCTTCGGCTACGATGCCGCCATCGACTACAAGGCGGCGGACGTCGCCGCGGCGCTGAGAAGCGCCTGCCCGGACGGCATCGACGTCTTCTTCGACAACACCGGCGGGCCGATCCTGGACGCTGTGCTGGGCCAGTTCAACCTCGGCGCGCGCATCGTCGTCTGCGGCACCGCGGCGACGGCGTCGTGGGATCCGCCGCCAAGGGGCCCGCGGGTCGAGCGCGCCATCCTGGTGGCGCGCGCCCGCATGCAGGGCATTCTCATCTTCGACTATGCGGCGCGCTACCCGGAGGGCCTGGCGGCGCTCGCGGGCTGGATCGCCGACGGCCGGCTGGGCTACCGCGAGGACATCCGCGACGGGCTGGAGGCCGCCCCGGCGGCGCTGGCCGACCTCTACGCCGGCGGCAACACGGGGAAGCTGCTGGTGCGCGTGCGCCCCGACCCGACGCGCACCAGCTAGCGACGCTTACTTGCTCTTCAGCTTGTCGGTCCGGCTGATCTCGATGCCGGAGGGGATCGGCCCCTTGACGTTCAGGCCGTCGGCCGTGACGACGATGTCGATCGTCACGCACCTGGCGTTGGTGACCGACTGGATGCCGGCGCCCTTGGCCAGGGTGATTTCGCCGCCGGGGCCGAAATAGGTGCCGTCGAAGTCGTCGAGGTCCTGCAGGTTGTAGACCGTGCCCTCGACGTCCTGCTCAGAATAGCCGACGACGCCGAGCATGAACTGGGCGGTGGCGATCTCATGGGTCTCGCCGCCCTCGAGCGTGAGCGTGCCCTCGCCCTGGGCGTAGCCGCCGACCAGGCCGTAGGACGTGGCCTCCCATGTCACCGTGCCGGATTCGACCCGGTTCTCCTGCGGGCATTCGCCCGGGGCCTGCGCCAGCGCCGGTGCAGCCAGGGTCGTGGCAACCAGCGCTGCGGCGGCGATGCCGCCGGTGCGGACCATCGATGCGAAATGAACCACTGTCATCTCCTCTCGGTTGAAGCCTGGGCGGTCGTTGTCGCCGCCCGATACCCCCAGCCTCCTATGTCCCCCTGACGTGGTGCCCGTCGACGACCGGCGGTTCAGCCCCCGCGGTCCTTCTTGAACTGGTCGATCATCAGGTCGATGGTCTTCTTGACGGCGTCTTCCATCGAGCCGCCTTCGCCCCCGGCAGGCGCGTCGGCGCGCGAGCGGGTGCCGAAGAAGCCGACCTTGTAGATGGTGATCGGCACGACCTTCAGGCGGTCCAGCGCGCTGCGCACGCGGGCGCTGTTGGTCACCACGTTCTCCGCCGGCAGGCCGGTGGCGAAGCTCAGTTCGGTGTAGTAGGCGCACTGGCGGCCGACGAGCCCGAAGGGCTGTGCCGAGATGCCGAGATTGGCGACCATTGCCGACTCATCGGCCTGCTTGACACCGGCACCGCTGAGCTTGTCCGACAGGTAGCTCTCGAAGATGGTGCCGTCGGTCAGCTCGCACCTGGCCGCGCTGGCCGAGAAGTTAACGCTGACGCGCTTGTAGATTTCGATCTCGCTGGCGACGGACTGCGCCTGCGCCCCACCGGCGACGAACGTCGCCAGCAATGCTACCGCCATGAGTCTGAACGGCATTTGTCCCCTCTTGATCCAAGTTCGGTCCGCACCCTACACTCTTCGCGCAGCGTCAATCCAGCGCCGGCACGCCCGGCCTGGGTTTCATCGCGCGGAGCGTGAGAACTTACGGGCGCCCTGCAATCCTCAATAGCGAAATCGCGTCGCCCGCGGCGCTACAGCGCGACCTCCTCCAGGGCGCGGGCGCGTTGCCACTTGGCCGCCAGGTCCTCGTCGAAGACCAGCGCCGGCGGCGCCGGCGTCACGATCCAGTCGTCGCGCGCCAGTTCGCCCTCCAGCTGGCCCGGCCCCCAGCCGCTGTAGCCCAGCACCAGCAGGTGGCGCGCCGGGCCGGCCTCGCCCGCCAGCGCATCCAGCGCCTTGGGCGCCACGGTCAGCGCAAAGTCGCGATCGACGACGATCGAGGCCTCGTCGGTGTAGTCGGTGGAGTGCAGGACGAAGCCCAGTTTCGGCTCGACCGGCCCGCCGGCGTGCACCGGCATCTTGCGCTCCGCCTGCCGCCGCGGCAGGCCGAAGCCTTCCAAGAGGTCGTCGAGCGCCAGCTCGCCGACGCGCCGGTTGATGATCACGCCGAAGGCGCCGTCGGCGCTGTGGCGCACCATGTAGATGACCGTCTCGGCGAAGCGCGGATCGGGCATCGACGGCGCCGCGACCAGCAGCTTGCCGGTCAGGTCGCGGGCCGCAGGGAGGTCCGCCGACTGGCCGCCCGCGGGCGCCACGGCCAGCAGCAGCAGGCCGAGCCCGAGCGCAGGCAGCAGGCAGCAGGCCGCGCCGCACGCCACCCGATGGCCACCCCGACCGGATGCCCGGCATATCCCCTGTCCTCGCGGCTCTCGCCGGGTCGGTCCCGGCGCCCGTTAACGCGCCCGCGGGCCATTGCACGCCCGGCGTGTGGCGGAGCCACTCTACCACCTCCCAGGCGTCACGTTTAGCGAACGCTAAAGGTTTGCATTTTAAGCTCGTACACGGTTGGACCACTCCGTGCGCACGCGCCGCGCGGGTCTTTCGGAAGCCGCATATGACCGCTGCTGAGGCCTCATTCGGCTCGAACATCACCCTGGAGCTTGCCGTGCGCCGCCGACGGCGCTGGGAGGTCGTGGCCAACTACTCCGTCGCCGAGCGCGAGGACGCGCTGGAGGACGCCCGCAAGCTTGAGAAAGAGGGCGGCGTTGACGGCGTCACGGTGACCAAGGAGACCTGGCGCCAGGCCGAGAACCGCTACGACACGACGGTGATCTACCGCTCCGAGGCGCTGGAGAAGGAGCTGGCTAAGCAGCGCGCCAAGGACGCCACCGCCAACCCACGGCCGAAGGCAAAGCCGACACCCGTCGCGGCGTCCAAGCCCGCGACGGGCGACAAGGCGCCCAGGCCGGCCCGCCCAAGGCAGCCGGCGCCGAAGTCGAACGGCATCTCCTTCGCCAGGGCCCTGCCGCTGATGGCGATCTCCTTCCTGGTGTCGTGCATTCTGGGCGCCGTCATCGCGGTCGGCCTGTCGTTCCCGCTGTCCCAGGCGGCCGGCATGGGCGTGCAGTTCAGCCGCGAGACCTTCAACCTGATCCTCATCGCCAGCTTCGTCATCGTCGCCGGCACGACGTTCTCCATCCTGCTTCGGCGCATCCTGAAACGCATCGAAAGCGGCCCGCCAGCCGGCCACGCACGGCCCGTCGCCGCCGCGCCGGCGCACGAGCTGCCCCCGATGCCGGCCATGCCGCCGGCCACGACGCCTGCCACGGCGCCGGTGCCGACGGCCCCGGCCGCGCTGACGCCCGCCCCTGTCGAGGAGCCGCCGCCCGCCCCAGTCGAGGAACCGGCGCCGGCCGAGGCGCCGCTGGCGGACGCAGAGGACGCGGCGCCCGACGACGACCCGATCGTCACGCTCGCCGGTTTCGCGCTGGAAGTGCAGCGCCAACTCGACAACACGCCGCGCGGGCTCGACGCCGCGCAGCGCTTCGCCGTGGCGCTCTACCTGACCGGCGCGGCCGAGCGGCTGGGCGCGGACAAGGACGTGCCGCGGGAGCGCCTGGCGCCGGCCCTGGCGGAGCAGCTGAGGACCGTCGGCATCGGCGGCGACCGCGCCGCGACGTTCCGCGACCGCCTGGACGAGTACCTGGACCAGCCACGCTGCGTCGCCGTCTACCAGGGCGGCCGCGACGCCCTGGCGCGGCACCTCGACGAGGACCCGGCGGCGGTCGACCTCAAGGAGATGCTGGCGACCTGGGACCGCCCGGCGACGGCGGCCAAGGCCGAGAAGAAGGACGACGTCATGGCGGTGATGTTCACCGACATCGTCGGCTCGACGAAGACCACCCAGGAGCTGGGCGATGATGCCGCCCAGGCCATCGTGCGCACCCACAACCACATCGTGCGCGAGGTGCTGAAGCGCCTGGACGGGCACGAGGTCAAGCACACCGGCGACGGCATCATGGCCAGCTTCGCCGTGCCGTCCCGCGCGGTCGACGCCGCGGTCGCCATCCAGGTCGCCGTCGGCCAGCACAACGAGGCCGACGCCAAGCGCGCCTTCGGCCTGCGCATCGGCATCAACGCCGGCGAGCCGATCCGCGAGGACGGCGACCTGTTCGGCGCCACGGTACAGCTGGCGGCGCGGCTCTGCGCCAAGGCCGACGAGGGCGAGACCATCGTCTCCGGCGTCGTGCGCGGCCTGTGCACCGGCAAGAAGCACCGCTTCGACAGCCGCGGCACGCCCAGGCTGAAGGGCTTCAACGACCCCGTCGAGCTGTTCGCCGTGGCGCTGCCCGCGGACGACACCGCCGACGCCGCTTAGGGTCCGGACCCATAAAGGGGATTCCCTTTTCGGGCGAAGCATGATTCAAGCTCCCAACTGTTTGGGGGTTTGCCATGTCTGAGCACTGTTTCTGGCT
>Ga0049107_10000156_pt1 | contig 17353 bp, 3 predicted proteins | sample WorMetilPIANOSA1_FD_61187 | JGI IMG/M metagenome (GOLD analysis project Ga0049107, IMG submission 61187) | Marine gutless worms symbiont microbial communities from Max Planck institute for Marine Microbiology, Germany - Olavius ilvae PIANOSA.1 | ecosystem: Host-associated > Annelida > Digestive...
TATTGTTGATTATTGTTTATTATGCAACTATTGTCCTTTTGCCAACAGCTTCATTTTTATCGCGTGATGCTATGCGTAATCGCGGTCTTTGCTGTGGCCCGGTGTCTGTCCGTCCGTCCGTCACGTTGGTGTATTGTATCTAGACGGCTGAAGTCCTGAAGATATGGTCAAACTTCTTTCTTGATCCAACAGATCCATGATTCTAGTTTTTTGACCCCAAGCGCCGGATCCCAATTCCAAGGGGAACCCTTCAGCCCGGGCGTTAAATACACGGGGGTGGGAAAATTTGGCGATTATCGACTGAAATCGCCGTTTATCTCGCAAACGGTACGAGATAGGCTCACGTTTACTATGGAACGTTAACTATATGTACTACATTACTCAAATTTGTATAGCGCCGAGTCGCCATGCATGCGAATCAGAAGCGCTAAAATAGGAAGTCACAGATGGCGGATCGATCCATGTCATTTCCGATGACCTTGAATGACCCTGAAAGGTGGGACGCGAGGAATCAAATTTTTCAGGGGATCTCCTTAATAACGCTGGTACCATTTGACATAGAACAACCAAATTCGGCAAGATAACACATGTGGAGAGGGGTGTATTTCTAGGGGTAAGCCACGCCCCTTCCCAAGGAGGCAGGGTCCCAGCGCTCCCAATTTTGGGGGTTCCGTTCTGTTTATGCACACACCATCTGACGCAGAACTACCAAATTTGACATGGTAACACATATATGGGGATGGGCTTGTTTTAGGGGGTCAGCCACGCCTCCGTCTCAAGGGGGCGGAGCAGCAGCGCTCCTTTTCTATTTATTCGCACACCCCTTGTTACAGAACTACCAAATTTGACGTGATGACTCACGTAGGGGAGGGCATGTATCTTTGGGTTAGTCACGCCTCCCATCCCAAGAGAGCGGGGTTTCAGCGCTCCCCAATTTCGGGGGTTCTCCTGTATTTATGCCTACGTCCTTAAACACCGAACGACCAAATTTGGCATAGTAACCAATATGAGGAGGGACGTGGTTTCAGGAGGTCAGCCACATCATCGTGTTTGCACAAATGCGTCGCGCGGTTTCTCAGCGGTGTCAGCTATTACAGCAGCTTCGTCTGCCTTGCTATACATGCATTATTGCACTTATACTGCATTTTCACTTGTCTTGTGGCGAACTCATTGAATGAATGATACATTTATATTCATATTTCTTGATGCAATGATAATGGTTGCAGATCTTCCCAGTGTTTTCAGCGGCGAAGGAATTGCTTTCATCGATCCATACATGCGCTATTTTAAGAAAGAAGTCAATGGACAGAGAACGTCTGATCCAACATCAACCTATATGTGGCATCTAGGAAAAAAGAAAGATGAAATTTCTAGACTGTCACATCAGTTCGAACCATATCTACAGGAACTGCTTGGCATAACTAAGGAGACTTTGTCTCAAAGCGGTGGTTTCCGTGGAACACTGTTCCGTTTTCCGTTTCGACAGCCTGAAATGCTGAGAAACGCGTCGGCTAATTCCGCAAACACATTGTCGACAACTGTGTACGACAGTGAGAAAATCAAAGCGCTCGTACATTCTTTGGTGGCCGATGGAAATCACATGCTGTTGTTTCTGAAAAATATCGAAGCAATTGAAGTCTATGAAAATCGTTCAGGAAGTCAGCCCAAAAGATTACTGGCGATCTGCGTTGAGCCCAATTACTTGGACGTCATCAAGGTGCGACGGCAAGAATTTCAGAACAAAGTTTGTGAAAGTATCACACGGAAAGTCGACGGCAGTTCCGTTTCCACAACATATCCTCTTGCAATTCAGATATCAGATGAAATTGCGAGAAAACGTCCGGAAACAACTTACTGGCTAGTATCGCAGTATTATGCTGCCAGAAGTGAATGCAAGTCGATTGAAGTGGATACAAAACTGGGCTACCTACCACTCGTTGGTGCGGCTATTAAGCTTGACACTGAGCCAGGTAACAAAGACATCTGCGAGGAGGTTCCCGATGGACATGTATTTTGTTTTCTGCCACTGCCGTTGGAAAAGAAGAGCCCGACTGGCCTTCGTGTCCACGTCCACGGCTGTTTTGCCATCGATCAGAACCGGAGACACATTAAGTGGCCCACGGCGGACCAGACAGGACCAGTGAATGATCCCGCACTGGTGTGGAACCGGTTCCTGGTCAGTTCTCTGCTGCCAGTGGCAATGACGCAGCTGACGACGTTTCTGATACAACTGCAGCAGAAGAAGGAGACGGCAATGAGCGCAGTTCCGGAAGTGTTGAAGTGCGCACTGGAGAAAAAGACACAGCACAACCCGGAGTACTTTGCGCGGCTCGTGTACGCGGTCATTCCAGACGTCAGTTCCGTCACGTGTCAGTGGCAAAGTCTGGCTGTCGCATTTGCACAGGCAATGATCAGCAGACAGCAGCTGTTCTTCTCGCCTTCGCAGCAACGTGGACGATGGCTGCACTGGGAAGATACAACTTTTGACGTCCTGACGAATGTCGACGAGGAAAGTCGTCTGCTGCAAAATGTACTTTACACCGACGACAGAAATCTGGCGTGCGTGCCAGACTATGTGATGAAGCTTCTGCCGAAAAAGGCAGCACGCATCACGGTGCATCAGGTCTGCGACAGCCTGCTGAACGTGCAGACTGAGATGATGCTGAATGACAGTGATCGCGTTCTGCTGCTCAAATACGTCATGGAAAATCTCAGTTTTCCTGACGACGCCAGACATCTCTGCGGTCTAAAAGTGCTTCCACTTGCCGACGGTGAGTGGACAGAGTTTAAAACAAAGTTCGCTGGCGACGAGAAGGTCTACGTGCACTCAAGAGATCACCCAGCCCGTCTACTGCCCGGTCTGGAGAGTCGTTTTCTCAAAGTCGATGTTGCACCGAACAAATGCAAAGAGCTCGCAAAGCAAAGTAATGCATTGTACATTTTTTTGCTATCAGAATTGTTCTTTTTTTCGTTTAATTAAATTTCTCCAACATTTTACCCTCTTATATATCAGCAGGCCTATTCTGTATTAAAAAATTAACTATGAATACATTGATTACGATAGCCATATTTGAACAATACTGCAGTTAACCAGAAATGACCGTGATCATGATCCAGCACCACCGCTTTGGGCTTTGCTTTGTCCTCCAAGGAGATGTGTGCTCTACCGAGTGCCACTCACGGACTAGTATAAAGTCAAAATAAAACAATGGTCAGAATCAGACATGGGTCAGTTACAACTGTAACTGTAATTCAGTTGTAAATAGTTACGAGTCATCCGAGTAATTGTAATTAATGTAGTCCTGATTGTCATTTTGAAGTGAAGATCGATTGCTTTGGTTTGAGCTTTAGAGTATGAACGTTATCTTTATCTTTAGCGTATCAGCCTTCTAATGATTCTGCAGTGGCATTTTCATAACTTTTGTTGCTAGATAATCGTTAGTCATTGTGCTGTGTAAGAAATAACTGTACACGTGGCTGTGGGCTGTAACGCATTATGTATGGTCCAGCTTTGTGTAACTGTAATGGTTATTTAATTGAAATGTTCTCAACGTAACAGATCCATATCTAGCCAGAATGGTCATTCGTTCTTATGAGCAAACTGCATGCTACACGCCCATGCACAGTTGTTCAATGTTGTCGAACGTTCACAGCACTGATGTATTTCAGCACTTTGCAAAGTGGCTTTTATAGTAATGTAACATTTTGTATATTTAGTATTGCTATACGTCTAATACTGTAAAATACAGTTGTTATGCCCTGCCCCCATAAGGCAGAGGCACTAAGCGATGACGCGTGTCTGACATCTGTTCGTCTGACGTCTGTCTGTCGCGTACATCGGGCCTAAGTAGAGAACAGAGAGGCCTAGGAAGACTAAAATTAGCACAGTGGTAGACCACGTCACATGTGACTCGGACACCACTTTCAAGATCAACAGGTCAAAGGTCAACTTACAGGGGCGGGGTCATATTGTGGCGGCCTCCCGCACAGCTTGGTTACTTGGTTATACTGTATTTTTTCTCGGGCACGCACCTAGGTCGAATCCTTGGATGGATTTTCACGATTTATGGCTCATATGACGTGTTTTCGCCAAAGAACGGTCCTTTTGGGGGTTGCGACAATATCGGAATTCATTTGGGGTAATAGCCCCCAAAAACTCCCCCAAAAGGGGCGTGAATAGGTAATTTCAAGCCAAATGGGCCGAATATGAAAATCGCGATATCATGCAAAGTATAACCACGCTCAACGTGCAATTTTAGAACAATGTTAGGACTATCAAACACAAGTCGTGGGTGGTCCGCTATGACATCATACCAAATCCAAGATGGCGGACGGCCGCCATTTTGAAAATCGAAAATACGCAATAACTCGGCCGCTGATCGTCCGATATTCACCAAATTTTGCATGTGAACGTAAATATAAGCGATAACTTGAATTTTTGACAAAAATTGCGAAAATTATAAAATCCAACATGGCGGACGGTCGTCATTTTGAAAACTGAGAATAAGTGCAGTGAACTAGGAAATAGAAACTAACACCAGTACAACTGAAGTGGTATAAAAACAGCAAATATTAAACATAAAGAATCTTACTAGTTTTATCAAAATTGTGTAAGGCCCATGACACCTATAAAACCGCAAATATATTTTTGCTAGTGTAATGGGCCTCGTATATAACAAGCTGTGCGGGATGCCGCCACAGTATGCTACCGCCCCTGTGACCTTGACCTTTGACCTTGAAAGTGGTGTCTTGAGTCACGTGTAACGTGGGCTACGTCTGTGCCAATTATAGTCTTCCTAGGCTTCTCTGTTCTCGACTTAGGCCCGATATACGCGACAGACAGACGTCAGACAGACAGACGTCAGACGTCAGACAGCATTATCGCTTAATGCCCCCGCCTAGTGAGCGGGGCATAATAAAACGTATTATATCCAAAGCCGATGACACTAGCAAAAAGATATTTGCGGTTTTTTATGTGTCAAGGGCCTTACACGTTCGATAAAACTAGTAATGTTTTTATGCTCCCGCCCCTAGGGTAGGGGGCGTTAAGCGATGATGCGCGTCTTACGTCTGTCTGTCTGACATCTCTCTGTCTGTCGCGTACATCGGGCCTAAGTCGAGAATAAAGAGGCCTAGGAAGACTAAAACTGGCACAGAGGTATCCCACGTCACACGTGACTCGGACACCACTTTCAAGGTCAAAAGGTCAAAGGTCAACTTGCAGGTGGCGGGGCACATTGTGGCGGCCTCCTGCACAGCTTGTTATATTTATAACTGTTGTAACTGTATATTTGCAGATGTAACACAGCTTACAAATCTCGATCCAAAAGGAGTCGCAGATCTGCTGCCAAAACTTTTTGTCCAGTGGAAATGCAAGTCTGAAATAAGCAAACAAGAAGCACCGTGGATCGATCACAAGTGGATAGAATTGCTATGGCAGTACTTGAATAACCATTTTGGTGGAACACTTGACGTGATGAAAGATTTGCACATTCTTCCACTTACTGCAGATTTCACACGTATGCTGAAACTCAGTAAACAGCTGGCAGTAATTTCACGAACAAACCCGTCTGGACCCGCGTTGCCGAATGAGGTGTCCACAGTTTGTGATAAACTTGCAATTTGCATTATCATCGATCCGCAGACAGAGATGTACAAACATCCGCAGTTCTTTGGCATTTATGCATTTTTGCCGACTGCAAAAGGAATGCTCCAGGCTATGAGTCGTTTGCTTTCGATAAAAGGCAGAAATTACATTGCTAAAAAGCTCATGGAATGCACGGACAAAGATCGTTCTGGTCTGAGAAATTTTCTTGCGAAAAACATCAATCCGTCAAGTCTTTCAGACTCAGACAAACAATTACTGCAAATTCTTCCAATATTTGTGACAGTTGATGGAAGTGGCAGAGAAAAAGCGCGACCAGTGTCACTCACAGAAGTGACTACTGCAGCACCGAGTCTGCGTGAAGGAAAGATACCAGTTCCCAGTCCAAAGCTGCTACTAAATCTAGAAGACGAAACCGCCAGAAGTCTTGCTGCAGCTTGTGGAGTGAAACAGAAATCCGTTGCAGAAGTTGTCGCCGAAGATTATTTCCCTGCAGTGAAAAACGGTTGGTATTCAAGGGAAGAAATTACGACATTTATGAAGTATTTTTGTGAAAATCTTAAACAGTTTCAGCGAACATACTACAATATTGAGAAATTCGGCAAAGACATCAAGTTCTTACAGAAAGTAGATGGTGAATACGTCAGGCCATGCGAGGTGTTTGACGAAGGAGAGAAAGGAGGCCTAATGTCGCGGCTCTTCAGCGGTGAGGCAGTATTTCCAGCAGGCGAGTTTGCAAAGCCCAAATACAGAGATGCTCTAACAGCTATGGGTTTGAGAAACTCGTCTTCAGTTACAGCAACTGAAATGCACGAGATAGCCGTTAAGTTTTCTTCCGACAACAGATCAGTAGGCGAGAGGAAGAAAGTTGCAGATGCTTTTAATCAACTACTAAACAGTCGCTCGGAGCTGCTGAGTCATTCACTGGAAGGACTGCCGCGTGTAACTTTGGGAGACAATCTGATCAATTTACCGTGCATTCCAATAATGTGCAAACGCGCGGATTCTCACGGTTATCCACAATCACTGCCATTTTTCGGCGAGAATGCGTCGAGCGGATTTGCCACGCCAGCTCAAGTGAAACCTGCAAAGTATGCTAATCTCGTTGGCTCCGTGCGACCTCTGGTTGATACACAGGGTCTGGCAGTGCTAGCAAATGTGTTTGGCTGGAATGATGAACCTGACTTAGGCGATGTCAGACAACATCTCACGAATGCTGTTGACTGCTACAACTGCCAGCAAAAGGTTCAGTTTCTAAACGTCGTGCATTCAGTATATCGCTTTCTGAACGAACACAAAGATTGTCTGAAACCGTTTGTCGTTGCTATGGCAGACACAAAGTGGATATGGAATGATGAAAGTTTTTCTTACCCATGTCAAGTAGTACTGCGTAAGGATTCACTTGATCTAAGACCTTACAGGTTCACGCTTCCAACTGAGCTATCACAGTTTAGAGACCTGTGGAGTAAATGTGGCTTGAAGGAAAGAAGCGACCTTACTGAAGTCTTGCAAGCAGTGAGTGACACACACGAACGCGAGGACGACTTGGACGAGAAGACAGTTGATCGTGATATTCAGCTGTGTATTAACATTCTCAATTTCTTAGCTAAACGTGAATGCCACAACGTGGAATCATTGCTGATTCCCATCAACAGGAACACTGGCAAACTACAGATGAAGCCAGCTGCAGAATGTACTTACATTGATAAGGAATGGTATCAGCGTGGCTTCGACGTAGAGGATTTGAAGGCCGACGTCTTCTTGATTCATGAACTAGTGCCACTGAAGACTGCAGAACAGCTGAACATTCCTAGCCTTATCAGTCGTACGTTAGGAGTCGAAGAGTTAGACATTGGATTTGGACAGTCCGAACCACTGACCAGACGACTGAGTGCAATTCTGAAAGATTACACTGACGGTCTAGCAGTACTGAAAGAACTGATTCAGAATGCAGACGACGCTGGCGCTACTGAAGTCTGTTTCTTGTATGATGAACGATACAATGAGAATGCAAGGCACATACTTCTTAATCAAAAAATGAAAGATCTACAAGGACCAGCATTGTGGACGTACAACAACGCTGTTTTTACGGATACTGACTTCGAGAGCATTGTGAAACTGAGCGGCGCTACCAAGGAGAAAGATGGCGAAAAAATCGGTCGTTTCGGTCTTGGTTTCAATGCCGTGTATCATCTCACTGACGTCCCGTCATTCATTAGTCGTGGCAACATTGTGTTCTTCGATCCACACATCAAATACCTGGGATCTGCCATAACAAAAAACAAACCTGGTATCAAGTTAAATCTGAACACTCATCAACACAGGATACAGAGTTTGACGGATCAGTTTAAGCCGTATAATGACGTATTCGACTGTGACCTCAGCATAGAATCGACAATGAAATCATACGAAGGAACTCTGTTCCGATTTCCTTTGCGTACAGAAGAGCAGGCGAGAGAAAGTGAAATCAGCAAACAACATTACAGTGATGCTGAGATGATGAAGTTGCTGAGGCTGCTAGAAACCGCTGCGCATCACATACTTTTGTACACTCAAAATGTGCAACTGATTAAAGTCTTTCATCTGACTGCAGCTGCAACTTCAGCACGAGAAATGACTTTGTGGCTTTCAATAGAAAGAAATATCGTGAAAATAATGCGAAATGTCATGTCACCGACAGAAACGCTGCAAAGAAATGCACTTTCGAATAATATCTTACGAAAATGTAGCTTACTGATGAAAAACTACAAAGAAAAGAGTCTGAAAGAAAGTCTTTTCTGTGTATTATCTGCCATATATAACATAGCAGTGAAGTATGGCAGTGCAGCACATACAAAGTTTGCTGGTTCGGCCTCGACAGGGTCGGATAGCCATTGGCTTGTTGTGTCATGCAGTGGGCGAAATGAGTCGTTAGAATTAGCTCGCCGAGATTCGACACTCATTCCTGTCGGAGGTGCTGCAGCTCAGTTGGAAAGGATTGACGAATCGCGTTTCAAGGCAGTCGGCATCCAATTCGGCCTGCATTCAGTTGGAATCGTCTACTGTTTCTTACCACTGCCAATTCAGTTCAATTTGCCAGTACATATTAATGGCTTTTTCTCAGTCCACTCCAGCAGAACTCATCTGCATGAGAGAGTTGCTATGGACAAAGAAGACAGGCGAGCGATCTGGAATGAGGCGTTGATGAATGACGCTGTGTGCCAAGCCTACTGCATTCTCATTGAAGACTTGACAAAATGTTCAGAGACAACGTCGTACAGTGTCTGGCCTGTTGCAAAATCTCTGAACGAGATCGGACATCTCTCAGCCCTCTTGTGTCAGTCGCTGTATCGTCGCATTTGCACAGATGAACGCTGTGCCGTTATTAAAGCTGATGAAGGCTGGGTATCTCTAAACGAATGTAGACTGCTCAACCCAGACTTCAGAAAGGACGAAATTGCAGACTTAGCAATGCGTGTGTTGAAGATGACTGCAAACCAAACAATCAGCATCGTTGATATTCCGGAGGCAGTGGTGAAAACAGCACTTCAAGCAGAAGTATGCAAGACAGTCATGCATCAAAAGTTTGTTGACAAACCGTCATTTTTCAGAGATTGGTTCTTGCCAAATATCAGAAAAATCGATGCATTAACTCGAGATAAGTTGGTTCTCAATTGTCTGTTTGACGAGAAACTGAAGCACTTACTGGCTGATATTGAGTGTATTCCAGTGTCTCCTGACGGCGAAGATCTGAAGACCATATCAGAACTTGTACATCCTGACTGTAAGCTTGCAGAGCTCTATGATGCTGAGGAAGGATTTTTCCCATTCTGGACGTCAGGCATTGCCGATGATGAGAAAAATCGTCGAAGTATCCACGATGCACTTGTGAAACTTGGAATGAAGAAACATGATCTCTCATGGCAAGCAATAGCGGACAGATGTACGGTCATCCAGTCAAATCTGTGCACCGCAACTAAGAAAACCAAAATAATAATCTCTCTGATGAGTTCCAATATAACGAAGAAGAGTAAAATTTCTCCACAAGTTCTTGACGTAATATGTCGCACAAAGTTTCTGCAGGTGATGAAGAAACCAGCAAACTTTCCGATAACATGGAAAGGCGACGAAAGTGTCCTTGTTTCTAGCACAGAAGGATATTTGGCTGACAAAAGACATCTGGTATGTTGTTATTTTCCTGTGATTGACGAACAGTGCTTTGATGGACAGCACAAAGATGTCAAACAGAAGCTAGGATTGCTTGACAAAGAAGTTGAAATCTCGACTGTGGTAAATCAAATACGTGAACTGCAAAAAGCAGCAGACAGAAACGTTACTGAACATAAGCATAGCATGGTACAGTTCAATGAAGTGTACAACGGCGTGTTTTATTTTCTGAATAATGCTGCCAGTAGACTGAAAAGTCATGAGATAACTGTACTTTCTGAACTGTCAAATACTAACAGCGTGCTGGTTGATAAAACGCTGTTAATGTTGCCAAGCAGATGTGCAATGACATCAACACACATCAGTTTGTCACTGCTGCCGTATCTTGCTGTGGTCCCACAAACCACAGTGACGCTGTATCAACCGCTGCTGAGAACTCTCGGTGTGAAGGAGTGTTTTACTCTGACAGACTACGTGTGGATTTTACACGAAATGCAAACACAAACCGAAGGTCGCAAACTCAATGCAGGTGAACTAAATCTCGTGATTTACGTAATCAATCAATGTGTGGACTCGGAATGTCGAAAGTCACAGGCAGTCACCGTGCCACTAGAAAATCTGCCGGTACCAAACGCAGCCGATAGGCTCTGTCCGGCAAGTTCCTTGTGCTATAACAACTGTCCATGGCTAATAACGCCAGAAGATATCAACTGCTGTAACCAGAACATTACATATCCAGCTACCGAGTCCATTGGAATCAAGACTATTCGCCAGGACATCATGAAACGGCATAAACTGGCATTGCCGTTTGGACAAAAGGAACGTTTGGTAAAGCGAATCAAGCGCATTATTGAGAACTATCCATTTACCGAAGACATCCTGAAGGAGATGCTACAAAATGCTGACGATGCCGGTGCAACTACAGTACACTTTATTCGTGACACGAGGTCACTTAAAACTGTGAAGGTGTTTGATGAAACTTGGAAGGCAGTCCAAGGGCCAGCACTGTGTATATACAACAACAGATCGTTCACTAAAGAAGATCTGCAAGGCATTCAGTTGTTAGGAGAGGGCAGCAAGTCAGATGATCCAGTTAAAACTGGACAGTATGGAGTCGGCTTCAACTGCGTATATCACGTAACAGATGTGCCAACTTTCTTGACAACAATTGACGGTCGAGGCACTGTACTCTGTGCTTTTGATCCAAACTGTAAGTACGTACCAGGTGCTGATTCCCATAATCCAGGCGGAATGTTTCAAGTGACTGATGACCTGAAGACGAACTTCTGTGATGTATTCAGTGGCTATTTTGCCGAACAGTATGACATATCTGAAAGTGGCACAGTCTTCAGACTGCCTCTTCGCACAATAGACATGGCCAAAGATTCTGAAATCTCACAGAAGACAACCACTGCAGAAGACATTCAAGTTCATTTCAAAAGATTCAGACTGGATATGTACGAGGCTTTACTGTTCGTGAATTCCGTTGAAGAAATCTGTCTACGAGAAGTGACTCCTGGATCGGCAGACATCACACAGATACGCGATGTGTACAGTGTACGCGTACAACTTACTGAAGATGCCAAACTACAGAGGAACATGCTGCACTCAAAGACACAGAAAGCAGCAAGTAAATTGAGAAAGCAGGAGAAGAGATTGTGCGACGTTGAAATGACAGAAATAGTGTACGAATTGACAACTGAGGACAGTGACAACAACCAAGACGTATGGCAGATAGTACAAAGATTTGGATTCGAGGATAGTTCGGTCGTTCCAAAGATAGTTTCTGATGCTTATCATTGTGGCGATCTCGGTCTTCTTCCACTCGGTGGCGTTGCTTATCTCAAGCGGTCAACCAACAAGCGGTCAACCAACACGACACCGAAGTCGAACAGACTGTTCTGTTTTCTGCCACTGCCGGTACAGTTGTCAAAGCTGCCAGTACATGTCAACGGACATTTCATTCTCAGCAGTGAAAGTCGTCGAGGTCTTTGGACAGACGAACACCAGTCATTTAAATCTGAATGGAATCGTTGTATCATGGAAGGCGTTGTTGCTCCCGCTTACTGTAGTCTGATTCGTACATTGAAGGACAGCCTAAGAGACCGCAGTTCTGACTGCAATTCAGTTGCTGAAGCAAAAACAAAGCTCGACAAGTTTCATTTGATTTTTCCAGAGATCAGCAAATCGGTTGTGCCGTATGAAACTAGCTTGACAACTGCAGTTTACAGGTACATTGGCACTGAGAATCTCGACGTACTGACACTGCGTTCGTCAGTACAGCAGCTACAAAACGTCAAGTGGATGGGCCCACTTGGACAGCCACACAAGAAAGTGTATTTTGATGATTTAGAGTCCCAGGTGCAGACTCCAGAGGTTACGACCCAGCAGTCATCGACCATCTTTCGCAGTGCTGGAGCAATCGGAATGAACACACCAGCAACTAGCGAGAAGCAAACAAGTCCACAGAATCTAATCAGACAGTCTCTTGTGCGATGTGGATTCCTTATGTTTGCTTGTCCATTACGTTTGTGCAAGAACTTTGAAAAGGCACAAATTCCTGTACAAAGAATTACACCAGAGGCAGTAGTGGAATTTTTTGTATCATACACACAGCGTGCAACACAGTGCAAACTTCGCAATTTGCCGTCAGATCTCAGTGATACACCATTAAAAGGTATTGAATTTGTTGAAGCTCTACTGAAATACTGCTGCAGACTGGCGGATTATAAGCAAAGACTTGACGGTCTGCCACTCTTGGTGACGAAATCTTTGCTACTGACGACGTTCAACAGTCAAGGTCGAAAGTACGTAACAGATTACAGTGATGTGGCGCCACATGCTCCGGACATGTTTGTGCACTCGAACATATCCGAAGTGCTACAACTTCACCCAGAGCACGACAAGCACTTGTGCCAGCACTTTGATGTTGCTGAATTTTGTAAACTACTACCAGATATGCTGGACAAAGATGACTACTACGGCTCTGAGAAAACAGTGGACATCAGTAAACTGAAAGAACTGTTGCAAGAAAAAAAATATGATCTACATTGGCTTGCTAGAGTGTGGCAGTTCTTTGCGTCATTCGTTCCGTATAGTTTGTCTGACGTTCAGCCAGAGAAAGCAAACACGAAAACACTGTTGATGCTCGTCATTGACTGGTGTTTGCTTCCTGTATCTTGTGGACATCAAGAGGTGCTTTTTCCAATTCGTCAGGCACCTGCTGTAGTAAACTTAACGGACGAAGCGCCAAGTCAGTTTGTTGATATTCTACGAGAACTGGGAGTTGCTGAAGTGAACTGGAAATACATTGTGAGGACACATCATCAGTCGTACTTCATGAAATCATTACTTGGAAGCATCCACCAACCTCAATGCGTTGTTTTGGTGCTCGAGAACCTTCTTCGACAGAGAACTTTGGAAGGTACATTAAGTATGGACCAAGGCTTGCGACTTCTGGCTCATTTGTCAGAAAATGTCAGTGATTTACGAAGTGACGATGACACAAGAAACGTTATTTCTCAACTGCCTTTTTTCATCTCCAAGTACAACACGCAGATTTCAATAAACAGAGCTGATACTTACGTTTTGCCTACGGTGCCCGGTGACGATATGGAAATATGGAGAGAAGAGTTGAACGTCACCTTTCTGAAGCATGAGCCAAGTGTTGAAAAATTACTCAACTATCTTGGCTGTAAATGCCTTACAATCGTTGAAGCATACACCACGTTTATATTCCCTCATTTCGACAAACTTTCCGCTGCTGGTCAGAAAATTCATATCGAATTTGTCAGAGAAGAGCTGAAAGAACTGAAGAGAAAGCAGACAAACAAACGTACAAAGTCTGAAATAACTACTTTGACAAAAGCGCTGAAATCGTTGGCGTTTTTGCCGTCACAGTCAACAGCCGGCAGACTTGTTACAGCTTCACATTACTACGACATCCATCATGAAGTGTTCGAAGTGACGTTGCCAACAGACAGTTTTCCACCGGCGCCTTACTGTGACCGGGCTTGGAGAGATTTCATGTTGGATTGTGGCATAATTCACGAAGTAAAAGAAGAAATGTTCGTCAAATTTGCAACGGCTGTGGAAAGCAAAGCAAAGGAAAACGTGGACGACGCAGTTTGTCGGCAATCCGAAATATTGTTGAAACATTTCCTGCAGCGAAATGACTTACAATCGTTGCCATTTCTTGACAGAATCAAAAACATTTCATTCGTACAACCGGCTGAAGTTGATGAACGTTTGGAACACCTTCGTACTCGATATGGAGTACGAGATGCTACAGGACGGTTGCGGTTCATTCCGTTACAGCATTCCGTGTTATTCTGCAACAGAAAATTGATCTGGACGACCAAGAATATATTGCCGCCATGTGTCAACGAATATGCGCTGGAGACTGACGTAGATCAGCATCACAAATTTGTTACCTTAATGCAACAGTTGCAAGTGATTGTAAAACCATCGCTAGACGATGTTGCTCAACATATTAAAGAGCTATGTATGCGAGTTGGTACTCAAGATTTACAGAATGAAAGAACTGCAGAAATACTGAACGATACACTGAAAGTTCTCTACAAGTTTCTCAATCAACCACTGCAACCAAATGTTGTATCCGTTTTGTCGAATGTTTCGTTTGTCCATGCCACAGACAGCTGTCGACTGCTTCGCCCTTCACAGTTTGCAACGGACCTGTCGGAAGAACACGAAATCAAACCATACTTGAATAAATTTCCGTTGCCACTTGGTGAGTTTGTCCACTTATTTGAACAGCTTGGAACTACAAAAACACCCACTGTGTGTCAGTATGCAGGAGTGCTTGAAGCCATCCGTGACAAAACTGAACAGCGAAATTTGCTTCCAGATGAATCAAAAGCCACCAGCACGGCTTTGAAGGGCATGTTCAAGCTAATGCTACATGATAAGGAAGCACAATCATCAATACCAGAACGCATTTATTTTCCGAGCAGGTCACGTAAGTTACTGTTATCGTCAGATGTTGTATATGTTGATGATGAAAGCCTGCTCACAAGACTCAGAGCATTTAAGAAACCACTTCTTGAGGACTTAAAGTCGATTTGCGGTATGACCAACGAAGAAGACATCAAAAAAGTCTTGCAGAAACTGCCAGAGGTCCAGCAGCCAACATTTCTGTCGAGTATGGTGAAAGAGTACTTAGATGAAGGTTGTGAAGACAGCGATTCAGATATCGCAAATGAACTGAGAAACAGACTGACTTCTCCAGAATTCATAAATGGAGTTCAGCGTATTGCTAGACATTGCCTGGCTAACAAGAGTCTTACATCAGAAACCATGGAACTGAAAATTCAGAATATTTGTTGCCAGGTGCAAAAAATTCGCATAATTGGCAAAAGCGAAATGAAAACGTATTTGGAATATGAAGGCGAGAGAATACCAAACAGTGAAAAGTCTACTGCATTCTTTCATGCAGTCATAACGGAGGATGACAGTAGCATTCCAGTGATTTACGTTCAACGAAATCCTGGAAACTTGATGAGCTTACAGCGTCATGTTGCTAAGGTAATTAACAAGACTGCTGAAAATCTTTTGTCGGAATCCCTGGACATGCTCATGTTGATCATCGGCTCTCCACTACAGGAAATTGATGAAATCTTAAACTCCCATAGAATCCTGAGACTCAACACTGCCATTAGGCACTTTAACCCACCAGTCGGTAGCTTTGTACCGGAGCAAAAGCACTGCTTTTTAGTGCAGAATGTATTCTTATTTGAAATCGGATGGCTGGTGGCACTGGAGGTGGAAGAACCGTTGGATCGCGGCGAACGTGGCGAAGCAAAATACAAACTGGTGGAAGTCCTAGAGCGACTTCGCGCAGACGGCGAGTCTACAATGGCAGACAGGTACAGGGTTAAAGTTTCCAGTGACGGCAAAGAGCAAACTGTTGACGCTAGTTTGCTGTATGCTTTCAGCAGGGACGGAGTGTCGCGTGATACTTTGGATCAAGATAACGATGACAGTGAATTCACAGCCACAGATGCTGGCGACAAGATGATAGTGCTTTTGCCACCAGGATCATCATGTCAGCCACCACCAGAACCAGAAATGCCATCTGATTTTCATGACATCATCAAATTGTTGAAAAGACAGCTCAGCGAAACCTGGACATTACCAGAAGAACAGCGTCCTAGAATTGTTAGGCGGCTTAAATGTCAATACCATCCAGACAGACATCCTCCAGAAAAGAAAACTGTTATGACGAAAGTATTTCAGATGTTGCAGAACTTGGTGGCACTGTTGGAGCAAGGCAGACCAATCGACGACGTTGATGAAAATGAAGCGTCTGGTGCATCGCCGACGAGGAATCCGTATGACGACTTCATGGGTGAACGAGCTAGAAGCTATCGTCGACACGAGAATCAGTACTGGCAACACCAGTCACACCATTCCGGACGATTTGGACACGGCCGGTTTGCAAACTCGAGCTATCGTGACGAGTACGCCGATTTCTTCACAAATTTTAGCCCTCCGCCGAATCCACAACCTGCTGAGGCAGAACGATGGATGCGACAGGCCCAGTACGACTTGGAAGCTGCTAACAACGACAGAACGCCGGAATGGGCGTGCTACAAATGCTATCAGGTAAAATACATTCATACATAGGCCTATGATAATGTAGCGTACACAATTGTACTTGCATACTGTGTTATACGTATTATTGGACAAATTACAGTGACCGCACCAGTAAGCTTAGCTGCGTAACACGCACATGTAAACTGCTGATGTACTGGAGGAACAGATTGTAAAGGCGAGTTGATTACTTAAGTCTCACTGTACTCGGTACAATAGTAGGCGTGCTTGAACCCCAAGTAGGTCCGCTATTACTTGGAATGGTACTTGCAACAAAGCACTTGTTGCCAAGACGATTTTTACCGCGCGACGCTATATGCTATCCATTGACTGTCCATCATCCGTCCGTCTGTACGTCCTATCACATTCGTATATTGTATCCTAACGGCTTAAGATATCGTCAGACTTTTTTTCTGTGCCAGGTAGCCCATCATTCTAGTTGTTTTGCGGTACACAGTTGCAAGGAGAACCCATAAACGGGGCCGGAATTAAACATGGGCTGGGAAAAATTCGCAGTTTTCGGCCAATCTCTCGCTATATCCCGGAAACGGTATACAACATAGGCCCAAGGTTACTATGGAACGTTAACAGCAAGTCGTACTCGTACGTACTCGATCGATCCGTGTCAGTTCCGATGACCTTGGGTGGCCTTGAAAGGCGGGACGTGAGAAGCCCAGTTTTTTTTCAGTCGGATATCCACACCCGCTCGTAGCGTTTTACCAATAGGCGTAGTGATCAAATAGGCATGGTCAGTGACGTCGCCAGCTAATGGGCACGTGGGCACGTGCCCCCCTGGCGTTTGAGAGAATTTTTTTTCTGCTAGGCTATACGTTGTCTGGTTTGGTTTGGTACTATGTCAAACTCTTAACATAGCACCATTTGTTCAGCCGTATTCGCTTTGGAATAATACCATAACCGGGTATAATGGTGCGAGTGCAAAAGTTAACGTTGTTTTTACCGCGCGACGCTATACATTAGCGCGGTCTTTGC
>Ga0049107_10000157_pt1 | contig 17321 bp, 11 predicted proteins | sample WorMetilPIANOSA1_FD_61187 | JGI IMG/M metagenome (GOLD analysis project Ga0049107, IMG submission 61187) | Marine gutless worms symbiont microbial communities from Max Planck institute for Marine Microbiology, Germany - Olavius ilvae PIANOSA.1 | ecosystem: Host-associated > Annelida > Digestive...
CTAACAAGAACAACCAAGCGACAGAACACACAAATAACATAAATATAACACAACATAAAAAGAGTCCCTAGTTAACAGCACAACACATACATCAAAAGAAACCTAGACCAAGAGACAGGACAGAGAGAACCCTGTTTAGTCGCCTTTTATGACATCCGGCCAGGAAATGGAGCGGGTCTATTCTTACAACCCCGGAGCGTGCATGGGGCCTGTCAACAGAAGAACCGACAGACAGTGTTTTGTATCAGTATGAACAACGACACTCGTTTTAACGGCCAGTTTCCAGGACGACCTGGGAAAGCTGGCACCAGAACGTCAAACCATCCTGGATTCTGCTGCAGCAAGAGACGAAGGAAGTGGAGGTGCAAAGAGCTCAAACTCTAAGACGTGCGAAGCTCAAGTCAAATCACCATCAACGTATCGACACCCAGTTTTACAGGCCGGATGCCCTTCCTATCACCCAACCAACAGTGTCAAAGCACTGAAGGAAAAGTAAGCACTCTAAACTAAACACAGTCCCATCTTTATGAGAGTAGCATTGGGACACCGCAGCAGGACCCATCGCTTCTGAGCAGTGCACCACCAAGAAGGTCCCTTGAGGTCTTTCATCCTTGTGCTATATAGGATTCTGCTGGCAAGCTGGGGAGGTTTGCCAACCTCTCGTTAGCCCTATTACACTAGTGCCCCAGGTAGAATAGTCAGAAAAACAGCTGACAGCCAAAGACAGTTCCAGATGTAGATGATTTGCTATGACCTCATCCTCAGCAGAGCTGATGGACGATAACAGACCGAGAGAGAAAGAGAGACTTTGTGCTGTCAACTACTGACCTGCGGTATCTTCTCCGGTAGCCATGACAACGACCTTGCCTGGTGACAGGGGTCCAGGTCGTCGCTTCCGTCAATGAAGAAAGTTATGCAGCCTGGAGCAACAAGTCTGCCACACTCCGTCAACAGCTCATGAAACTTGATCACAACGTTCCTGCGTTCATTTCATGCAACATACGTGCAACATTCTCTATTAAATGCATATCTTTTCCGATACAATACAGCTGTAAACCTCGAAAACTATAGATAAAACACAGGCATACAACAACGTTATAAAAGTGATGAAATAAACACGAAAAAGGCGCTCAGAGAGATGCAAACACTGCGTGCTGGCTGTAGCAAGGTGGAGCCAAAAATATTTGCCCCGCCGCAGACCCCCTTCCCAGGGGCGCGGGAAGGCCAAAATTTAATCAGCTGGAGATGGTCACTACCGTTACCTATAAACCCAGTTTAGTGAGGATCGATGCACGCAATTTCGAGTTATCGTGGTAACAGACCCACCTACAAACACATACACCCACCCACCCACAAGCAGACAGGACCGATTACAATACACTGCGCTGCAGCTAGCTAGCACGCAGTGTAATTATAGAAAATACAAGTAATGGTTACAACGTAAAATTATATGATGAACTGGTAATAAGACTTCATGCACAGTAAGAAGCTGAAGAAAAGCATCACTTTCGAGGTTGTGGGGTCAGAGAAAGGTAGACCTACGAAAACCTGGAAAGAGATACTGGATATGGATAAAGCCGACTTGCACTTAAAGCCAACTGATACAATGGATCATGATCATATGGCATTCAAGTGACAGCAATAGTGGAAGTGACAGTGGAAGTGTATGTTTCTGATGCCAATTCACCTGGGTTGACATGGATTAAGAGTCATAAAACCACTTTGTTATTTGTTTGTCATAAGAAGCTGCATTTAACCACATCTGCTGGCATACAAATTTTTACCATAAATTTTTACAAGACCCCAGCCAGGTGACAGCAAAAACATGTTGCAGACATAATATCAACAGTAACAAATGTCAAACAACTGAAGGGAAAGTTGCATAAGTTTACTGTGTAACATTGTTAACTGCTGACATTACGACTTTTTATTATATACTGCTCCTAAAATATAACAAGGCACAAAGTCAAAACTAGCTACAGATAGATATCAGATATCCAGCACAGTTATACGTTTATCCTAACGTATCAGCCGGGTTTTTGTATTATCCAGCAGTTTTGGCTCCAGGAAGACAGAACACGACAGACACAGCAAAACTGAGCAGCTGGTAATGTTACACACTAAACTCATACAACTTTCCCCTTCAGTTCTTTGACACTGTTACAACAGGATGGAAATCTTCCACCAGAAATCCCCAAGAGATCTTTGGGAGACATAGCCTAACCTGAAGCGATCTGTGGAAAATAGGCCAGTTAAGCTAAAACAATAAAAGTTGGTTAGTTAGTTGATTGGCGCTTAACGGCACTATGACAAGACGAACACATCATAAAACAATGAAACAGTACACTAAACCGAGCAATCGTAAACACTCTTTGGCTTGGGCCTTGTGGAGACGATCTCATCGGCTTCCTCGGAGAACTAAAAGTAAGAGAACCTTTATAACTCACGTGTATTGTTCGGTGATGTCAACAGGAGGAAGCGCAAATCTGGTTGTCAGTTCAAAGCAAAAGCGACGAACTATGGCAACGATATTGCCTGAACCCGGAGATGCTCTGACGAAGTTCACAAACACATCAAAGCCCAGCGTCATCAGCTTTGCCTCGTCACACTGCGTGATCAGTGCAGCCTGAAGCATTCACAGCAGCCAGTGTTGTATAGTAACTGATTACAAAAGTAATTAATTACGTAATTGCAAGTAACTGTAATTGAAATCAATTACATGGATGAAACGGTAATTGTAGTTCTAACTGATTACATATTTTGAGTAATCTAATCACATTTTAGATTACTTTTGTTTAGTTACTTACTTGCATCCTTTGACCTCGCCCTAGTTTCCCATTTGTAGTATTAATGCCAGTAATCATCACTTGAAACAGGTGCCAGTGCCTGTCAATGTTGTTAAATTTACTCTGGCAGAAGTAATCTACACAACACTGACAGCAGCAAAATGACAATGTCATTGCACAACCAGACAAGAACTCAGAAAGCACAAACCTATATCAAGGCAGCTGTAACCGTAAACCTAACCCTAACCCTAACGTGATCTGGATCACCACCAAAATCTAACCAGTTCTCGTCGGTCACACACCACATCCCTCCAAAAATTCATTAAAAAATTAATCAACTACTTTTTTTGTTATCAGGCTTAACATTCAGACAGATAGACAAAGAAATGGCAGGTAAACTATATCCTCCTTGGCGGAGGTAAAAAAAAACCTAATGAGCTATATACACCAGAAAAAAGAAAGTCTTGGATGTTTTTTTCTTCTCCAAAACAGTCACTAGTGCTAGTCATAGTTACTATATCTGACATGCGAGTGGCGACAGTTCGCCACATTTTCGTAATTGCGACTCGTGCTCAAAAGCACCAAACCCACAAGATGTGCTCCATCTGCTTTAACTACGTAGTTGTTCTCATTGCATTGACTGCTGAATAATGAACACAATGAAAAAAGTGCTCAGAGGAGACGCAAACACTGCACACTGGCTGTAGTAAGGTGGAGCCAAAAATTTTCGACCTGCCGCAGACCCCCTTCCTGGGGGCGCGGAACGGCCAAAATTTAATCTGCTGTAGATGGTCACTACCTTTATCTACAAACCCAGTTTGGTGAGGATCGATGCATGCAATTTCAAGTTAACATGGTAACAGACCTACCCACAGACACACACCGACCCACAGACAAGACCGATTACAATACACTGCCGCAGCTAGCGCGCAGTGTAACCAGATTACAGTTCTCTGCCCACTGTAGACTATGAATGCATCACATTTACACCAGTAGCAAAGCCACGATTACATCTCAATGTCGGCACTTTCCAGCAAGCACAGTATTTTCCAGTGGGACAGCAGAGTAGAATGTCAACAAGAAATAAAATGTACCATCAGTGATGACTTTCCAGATCCATGTTTTCCGGTGACAACAAGCAGTCCACTGTTACGGCTTTGAACGGTCGCCGTGCACTGTTTGAGTAATGCCTTACGGCCCACAAATCCATCCCGCAGTGACTCCATGTAGAAATGCTGTAGCGAACCTTCATGCGACAGCTCATTTATGCCCATGTCCTGACAACAAAACAGGCCAATAAACTCGGCCATATTATCCGCATGCGAACAAGAGAATTTACAAATACTGACCTGGCTATACTGGGGTACTGGCATCAGAGGGCTGATGAGAGGCATGGCAACCCTTCCCAGGTAACCAGGAGCTATTAGTGGTCAAAGACAAAGTTGGAAGACCCCAGGTGAACTTGGGGTAAGCAAGTCCATGGAATGTGATACTTTTCCCTTCAGTGTTTTGACACTGTTGGTCGGGCGACAGGAAAGGCATCCGGCCTGTAAAAAGTTGGGTGTTGGTTTGTTGGTGGTGACAATTTGACTGGAGCTTTACACGTCTTATAGCTCCGGTTGTCACCACCACTTCCATCATCCTTTGCTTCAATAAACACCAGCTAACAGAGGTTCACCTGGAAAAATGGCCACTAAAATGGAGAGTCCTGGCTATACTGCAGTAAAGAAACGAATATCTAAAGCACATCCTCACACTTTTATTGTAAGGAGCAGCCTTAGTGAATATGGCACTGGAATTTCAACAAGTGAATCGGACACCTATGGGAGTTATTGGAAAGGCATTTGGCTAAAACTGCTCCCATACACCAAAAGTCTCACTTTAGACATGGGTGTTGTGCACATTTTACCGATTTGTGCGATCGACCGATCGCGCTGCGCTGCTGGTGGATCGCTCACCTGCACCACAATCAGTCGATCGTGCAACAATTGAACAATCCCGTATGCCCAGTCCTTTGCTATCGGAGGTTGCTTTGGCGCCGCATGCCCAGACTGCTGCTCCCTTTCCACAGCTGTGATTGGCTGTTGTTTAAACACCTGTGCCTAGGCGATTAATTAAATGACTCCGACACCTACCCACACTAGTTCAACTAGGCAAAAACTTTATTTAAAAACAATTTTATCAATAAACCTCTTAAATGCAGGTGGCCTGCGTGCACAACCGATCGATTGCCGGCAATATGCTGATGCGCTATCAGGCAATCCGTCAGAAGGACAGCGCGATCGGCTGACAGCACAGCTGATCACGCAAATCAGTCAAATGTGCACAACAAGTGGATGATGCTAAAATTAAAAGCACTCAATGTTCATATACACACCTCAGCTGGATAGAACTTCCTAACTGCATTCCAGAGATTGTTAAGAACTCTCTCGGCAAATTTCTCCAGTCCAGCAACATAAACTTGTCCATCATCATACACACCTCCCCAACTGCATGGGTAGCTGCGAAACACCACAAACACAAAAATTAACCACCATTCTCTGCCAAAGATAAAATGATAATAAGTTTCAAAAGTCAATGATGAATGTCAACACAGATCAAGTTTGGTTAAAAGTTGCCTCAGTAAAAGTTACTTTAACAAGCTGTAGGCGGGCGGCCGCCACGATATGCCCCCACCCCTCTCCTCAGTCTGTGGGCGCCGAAGCGCCTCATGCCGCCGAGCACACCGCCGCGCCTGCAGACGGCAACGTAGCAGTAAGTTCCCACGGCCAATATGTTCCCACGGTCACCGCTGCAGCTGCCTGATGTGTAAACGTCGCGGTGAGTAAAGCAGTCTGGTGACCTTGACCTTTGACCTTTTGATCTTGAAAGTGGTGCCTGAGTCATGTGTGACGTGGGCTACCTCTGTGCCAATTTTAGTCTTCCTAGGCCTCTCTGTTCTCGACTTAGGCCCGATGTATGCGACAGACAGACGTTAGATGTCAGACATCAGATAGACAGACAGATGTCAGACAGCATCATCGCTTAATGCCCCCCCGCCTATTTGGGACGGAGGCATAATAAAGAACGTCAAAAAACATCTACAGCTTCAGCAACATATTCAGGGCATTTCAGTTTTGTTCAGAACTGTAATCTCAAGATCAGAGTTTCAGGAACGGACACCACTTAAGTTCAACTTTCAAAGGATATGAAATGAAGTTGTGAATCGAACTGATTTCAAGAACCAGATCTTAGATCTCACTTCATAATGACTCCAGCCAAGGTCTTGGACGCGAGTTTTTCGGTAAGGTCTCGAAAACACGACTGGTGATTCTTACCCATCAAAGACTTCCAGGCCACTGGTTCGAATTCTGTTCTTCAGATTCATCATTCTGCTGTGTGAATCTTCATCCTCGACATCAAACACTGACTTCCACTGCTTCGGTACATCTCTGCAAGTAGAAATTCACTCACAAACGGCAGTTAAATAGGGGTACTGGCATCAGAGGGCTGATGAGAGGCAGAACAACCCTCCCCAAGGTAACCAGGAGCTATTAGTGGTCAGAGACAAAGTTGGAATACCCCAGGTGAGCTTGGGGTAAGCAAGTCTATGGAATGTGATCTTTTCCATTCAGTGCTTTGACACTGTTGGTTGGGCGACAGGAAGGGCATCCGGCCTGTAAAAAACTGGATATTGGTTTTGTCGGTGGTGATGATCTGACTGGAGCTTTGCACGACTTATAGCTCCAGTAGTCCAGTTGTTACCACCACCTCCATCATCCTTTGCTTCAATAAACACCGGCTAACCCAGGTTCATCTGGAAAATGGCCGTTAAAATGGAGCGAGAAACGGCTGTAAAATCAGCCAGCACGTTAAAGATGTACAAATTTAGTTCCAGATGAATAACTATCACCATCAGCATCCCAACATTCAGTCTGGATACCCTTCCTGCCACCGAACTAATAAGAGTCAGAGCACTGAAGATAATTACGTCTTAATTAACGTCGAAGATTCCTGTGCTCAAGGGCTCGGACGTGCCTACCGAGATACCAAGGCATCAAGATATCTTTTACTGGCTCACGGGAGTAATTATAGCCAAATACCCATCCTGCCACCACCAGTGCGAGACACAGTGTATGTTTAAAAAGAGAAAACTTGAGTTAATAAGAAATCAAAATACCTGAGAAAATGACTGTTGCGGAAATAGAAAAACGACTTCTCCCGCGCATCAGCTGGTTTAGCCAGTGCAGCCAGGTAAACCTCCAGCTCGGTAGCCGAGGCACCAGGTGGGTACTCACGCACCCAGTCAAACTCGGCAGCTGATGGAACGTCATACCTAGCCGGCCTCCATCCGTACCGGTCGCCCAGTATGCCGACAAACAGCTGGCACTTGGAGACTTCCGTCAGGCACAGCTCCAAAGTCCTGGACCACACAGGGTGAACAAACACATTACTCACTCTCAGAGCATGGCTTCAGACGAACCAGCCTCCCACAGCAGTACTTAACTACCTTCCCCAGTAGTACTGCATTCATTACTAGGGACAATAGAAAATCATGGCAAAAAATGGCAAAATCACGACAGAGATTTGTAAAAATTGCGAAATTCACTGCAAAATCGCGGCATCAACAGTCAAGTCAGAACATCGGTCTAACGAGTCCCTACAGTCAACATCTGTGCATTGTTTTTTAAATACTATTTACGTGTTGGACAGAAAAATACACACCAATATGAACAGCAACCAAAAGGCTGCAATGTAAAATGAACGACTGTGCTGTCACAGTCACGGAACAAGCACCTGCAAGCTGACTACTAAGTAAGTAAGTAACGAAGCACGTAAAGTGTGCAACAGATGCACTGAATGATTGTTCTGTGCTGAAATTGAAAAATAAATTGCAGTTCGTGTTCAATGAAAATTAAATATTTGTGTATAATCATAGTCTTAGTATAGTCTTATTTGTGCTTGTGATTCTGAGCAAATGAATGAATGAATGAATGAATGAATGAATGAATCACAAAAACATGTCATATCATGGCAAGAGCACATTTGGCAAGAATCACGGTATTCACAGCAACTGGCTTCCACGACTTCCATGACATTGTGATTTTCTACTGTCCCAATTCATTACTATTATCCAAATCATCTTCTGTTTTATCCGTCTCTATGACCGTTGCAACATCCTTGCAACTTTTGCAGGCAAACGACGGACTTGCTTTATGCAAGCTTCCTTCCAAACCGCTACTTCACTTATGAACCCTGACGAACTTGAATGCGAATGCCCGACTTACCTGTTGGACTGGGCGTCGTCCAGACTGACCCCCCATCGCAAGTCGACATCTTGAACGCTGACAAACAGCCGCTCTGCACGTGCTCGCAGCTCCCGGAAGACAAGCCGCGTCAGCAGATCTCGCTCGGCATGCATGTCCAGGAACGGTGACGAAATAAACACACGACACGCGCGCCATCTGTGCAGCAGCAGAAACGACAGGAAAAAAACTGACTCTCTCTCTCTCTCCGTTTTAACGGCTATTTTCCAGGTGAACCTGGGTTAGCCGGCGTTTATTGAAGCAAAGGATGATGGAGGTGGTGGTGACAACTGGACTACTAGAGCTATAAATCGTGCAAAGCTCCAGTCAAATCATCACCACCAACAAACCAACATCCAGTTTTTACAGGCCGGATGCCCTTCCTGTCGCCCAACCAACAGTGTCAAAGCACTGAAGGGGAAAAACTGACTGACGTGCATAATAAGTAGAGAAGGGTAGAACCCAAAATTTTGGGTTCAAGTTTGGTTCAGGTTCTTTGGTGATGAGGGTTCTGTTCAGGTTCTGAGTACTTTAAAAAATTAGGTTTGTGTTCGGTTTGAGTTCTCTAAATGTCGGGTTCGGGTTCTTCATCGATGGAATTGATGTTTCATCGATGGAAAGATGTTTCCATGGTGGTCATCTGTTACGGATTAAGTGTAACTGTAAATACCGACTAAATGACTGAAGACAAAGGTCATAATTGTGTTAATTATCATTAGGCTGGTATTTTGACTTGATTAGTCTAAGTTCGGGTTCTTTCCCATCTCTAATTCTAATGCACTTGTGCACTCCCTGTTTGTGGGCTCAATCACTGTCTGCTACAGGAAAGTTTTTCTGGAGAACCGGAGCAATTCGAAGAGATGCCATTCCCGACGTTTCTCAGAGTGCTAAAAAAGAAATGAATCTGAGGTACCCACGCCAAGAGTTCACTGCACTGCCATGAATTGACCTTCTAAACAGCTTCCTAACTATTTCCCTCCTGCTGCTGCTGCTATTACTACTACTACTAAAACTACTACTACTACTATTACTCCTACTACTATTTATGCTACTACTACCACTACTACTACTACAACTCTATACTCTTGATACTACTACTACTACTATTACTACTACTTTAGGCTTCTGTTAACTGGTCTACCTTCCTAACCTAAGACAAGTAAAAATTTCAGTCAACAAACGGGAACATTACCTCGGAATGGTCGACAACACGGGGAGAGGTCGATCCAGCGGCAAACGAGAAATTCTATTCTGTAGTGGAGTTGCCACAAGCTGTGGCACTGGCTTCAGCTCGTATGCTCTGTGAATGTTCTCTATGTGTGACAACTGTGCCCGCCCACCGCGCTCTGCCACAAACCTCATCGACAACATCCACAGCAGCCTGCGTAAACTGGTCAGACATATATTGCCGGTTAAAAGGTCGAGGTGGCAAATATGCTGAGAATGAGATGCCGAAGGGACAGACAGGACGGGAACTAGCTGTGCAATACCGTTTGAAAGCTCACGAATTATTGCATCACGAAGCCAATTCTGGCTGAATACTGTTTGTGACATCAGCAAATGTGATGAGATGTAATAATGCTACATTAACATGCGCTCAAAAGCTGGCAGTTAAGCCAGCTTAGTCTACCACACAACCCAAAATAAAAAGAAATAAAATAACTAAAAATAAAAACCGTTGAGCAGAATAAGCCTGGTCCAGTATAGTCTGCTAGAAGACAGTCCAGGTGGGTGCCAGCAGACTATGTCGAAAAAAAAGATATGTGGAAAAGCTGAGTTTTGAGACTGGAATGAATTAGTGAATGTGTGATGGATGGTGAGAGTGGTGAGCAGGTGGAAGATAAATCAGAGAGTGTGACGTCATCAGCAAAGACTCTTGTGGGTGACATAAGGAACTGAACACGAGTTTGCCACACAAAACTGCACTGCACTAAAACTACTACTGTTGTTAAAGTGGCCTATTTTCTGAAAATCTCGCCAGGTTAGGTCCCGTAAATAACCTTTTGAGTGTTACTCGTGCTGGGCAAAACTACACTGCTTTGATGGCTGCCGGCTACGACTCAACAACAGAATTCGAAGTCACTGACTAAGACTCAGGCCGTTAGGAGTAAGATGTGCAATGAAAGCAGCAAAATGATCAAAAACAGCATACCGAAGAATCTGGTCACTGAATCCGGCAATGTGAACGTCATTTTCGTTTGTTGCTGAATTCTCTCCTATGAATCTGAGCACCACAACAGTACACAGTGCAAAGACGACACATCAGCTGATGTCATCAGTGACAGTTACTGGACATATCAATAACCATTCTGCCTCTGAATCCTTGGCAATGCTCGATATGTCTCAGGGTGGAGGATGGATTAGAATATTATGACTTTGCTACGACAAAGCAACTCTGCATATAGCAATTCAAGGCAATTAAGGCAAAAATGCAGAAATTAAGAAACAGCATCAACATTAAAAAAGTCCGATATGTCTATAAAATTATATTGTACGGTACCTTTTTTTGTAATTTACATCGTAAAATTACAAAAAAAAATTTATTGTCGCAGACCGAGAAATATCTTATTCTGTGACGATTCAACACTTTGTGATAAAATAAAAATGTAATAATAATAAAAATGTTGAAACCGATGTTTAAAATGGGAATCACACAGGAATCTCGATTACATGCAAGCAGCATACAACCACAAGGCCAGGATTTGATGGCAGTGCCACTGGATTACAACAAGTCATGACAATATGGCCATGAGAATGAGTACTGTTTAATTTTGAATTTTAAAAATTAAAAATAGTGCCATGTAGTTTCAGTGCTTTGACACTGTTGGTTGGGAGACAGGAAGGGCACCCAGCCTGTAAAAAAACTGGGTGTTCGTTTGTTGGTGGTGACGATATGACTGGAGCTTTGCATGTCTTATAGTTCCAGTTGTCACCTCCACCTCTATCACCAGAATGGAGATGGTCTGGTACCGGCTAACCCAGATCCATCTGGAAAATGGCCATTATAACGGAGACAGCGATGTGGTAGTAACTTGAACTTCAGAGACGTTGGGTGAGCAGTGTGAGCAGTTTGCCCAGCGTCACAACCAGGCACTGCAGTGGCCAGGAGCTGAAGCCACAACTAAGCCAATCAACGCATTACAGCTCACTCTGGAGACGAGTCTTTCCAGTCAATCACTTGCACTGGTACTGTATGGTATGGTATAGTAGGGTTTAACGTCCCACTCGACACAGTATAGGTCATTTCAGAGACGGTGCACTGGTACTGACAACCAAACCAAAACAACGAAGCAAAAACAAATAAAAATTCACAACTAGAAATCAAAAGCATCGTTCCAAGCGGGACAATGCATACCGGCAGGATATAGTCAAGTGCATAGGTTCCTATACGCCAGTGGAGTTTGTTACAATCTCAATATTAACCATATGAAGTATTTGGCACAACTCTGCGGCCGATTTTTTTTTACATTTTGGGAAATTTCCACCGCAAATTTGCCAATCTTGTGGCGCCACCTACCGACGGAACTATGAAGCGTTCAGTGGATTGTAAAGCACATCTAGTCCTCTTAACAGATGGCGGAAATCGATCTATAATTGGCGACGCTATCCCAAAAAAACGCAGTAAAACATTCAAACAAGACGTGTGGTGGAAGTCCACCTTTGTAGTCGAGCGGTTACAGTACTTGCTCGGACAGCGACAGGATCTGGGTTTATACCAAGGTCTAGTCATCTGTCTATAGTATCAGCATCATCTCATCATCATCATCATCATGATCTTCAATAAAAAGTTGACACAAGCAACTGAAGCAATGTAGAAAAAGATAAAACGATAAAATGTAAAAAAAATGTCAATAGCAGTCTTTGTACAGTAAACGGATAATAAAATGACGTTCGCTCAAGTCAGCAGTTTTAGGGATCAGTAATTTGTCGTGTGATCTGGGTCTAAAATGGTACTGTACTTCAGGTGATTCGGGTAAAAAAGTCTGTAGAACATGTAAATTGTTATTGATGATACGCTGAAAAAAGGCGTCGTCAGCCTCGGTAAACAATACTTCTATTGCTCGTAAATTATTATCACAAAAATCGAAGCGTTTACATCTGGTTAAAAAAAGAGTTAATGCGCGAACGCTCTGCAGCCGAACACGATCCAGCCCAAGCTGGGGGCAGTATGTCAGCTTGGCGATGACTGTTGCACAGAAGATATCATATAAAGACTGAGTGGGCATTCCGTGGCTGCGTAAAATACGCAGTGCGTACAACAGTCTGGCAACCGACGACAGCAGGTGGTTGACGTGGTCGGTAGCCGTCAATCTGTCATTAACGATGACACCGAGCATAGTATGAGTAGCAACTCTCTCAATGTCTATGTCAGCAGAAGGTGCGCAGATTTGCCACGAACGCCACGAGCACGGAAAAGCATCTCTTTTGACTTAGAAGTATTTAAATTCAAGTTGTTGTTTTTCTTTGGGCCTAAGTCGAGAACAGAGAGGCCTAGGAAGACTAAAATTGGCACAGAGGTAGGCCACGTCACACGTGACTCGGATACCACTTTCAAGGTCAAAGGTCAACTTGAAGGGGGCGGGGCATATTGTGGCGGCCTCCCGCACAGCTTGTTATTGTTGTGTGTGAAACACTAGGACTAATCAGACTCACCCACAAGAGCTGCCTCCGAGGTCAATGCTGACAAACAGCAAATTCAAGTTAACAATTCGTCGATATTTATCCAGAAACCAGTTCATGTTGAGTGACTTGGCACTGCCGCAGGCTGTCTCATTGGTCAGCAGAATCAGGTTGTCGACCTAAAAACAATAAATACTTAAACCGATGGTCTACATGATTCATAACCGCATACATCAAACATGCAATTAATCTAAACCACAAGTATACAGTGCACACTCAGATGAGTGTTGGTCTGTTGGTGGTGACGATTTGAAGGGAACCTTGCACGACTTATAACTCCGGTTGTCACCACCACTTCCATCATCCTTAGCTTCAACAAAATCGGCTAACCCAGGTTCACCTGGAAAAATGGCCGTTAAAATGGAGAGAGATAGAGAGACAGAGAGACTCAGATGCGACATATGCAACAATTGGCAAAGTTCTGTAATGGCAAAGACATACAGAGTGCACAGTTTGCCTAAACCATCAGGCCCAACAAGTGGTACCGATCTCCGACTTCTCGGCCCTCAGACAGACACCAGTCAAAACTGCAAGATCATGAACATGGGCTGAGTGCATTGCACGGTGTGCCTATTTACCTCACCGGTACCAAATTATACTGCTTCATGACAGAGACAATGGGGTACGAGAAACTTGACGAACGTATATATGCAGCAATGCTCTAGCACATTGCAAGCCTCGTAATAAGAGAATAGACAAACTGCAGATGAATGACTGCCTCAAGTAGACATATTTTGCTTCATATGCACTGAAATAAATTCTACACTATCAAATCAGAAAAAAGAAACAACATTCATAACATTGGACAAGGTTAAACGCTGACGAAAAGCATCGACTAGCAGACACAAGCAAAATGCTGTTTAAAAAAAGATAAAAAAAATATTTTAACTGCCATAAAATGAATGAGATCAACATTGTCTTATTCAGTCAACAGGAAAGACCTGAGTTCGATCTCGGATAAGATCCAGCAGATAGCTGTTGACGGCGGCGATTCCCAGTTCTCCTCGATTACGATTCAATATCTGCACGAACAAACAACCACATGTTAGCACTGTGCCTTCACTCCACAGTAGGATTCACATCTACGAGACCCACCCTGTCGTGTGTAAAGGAGGGGTTAACCAGTTGGTTACCCAGCCAAATCTGGCAGCTGCGTCTCAAACAGTTTTATCATGCATACACACCGTCGTACTCTGTTGTGTTTGTCTGTCAGGTGCCACCTATCGAAGCTAAGTGGTGTCACACAGCAATACCCAGATGAAAAAGCACTCAGAGGCGACGCAAACACTGTGCGCTGGCTGTAGTAAGGCGGAGCCAAAAATTTTCACACCGCCGCAGACCCCCTTCCCAAGGGCACGGTATGGTCAAAATTTAATCAGCTGGAGATGGTTGCTACCTTTCACTACAGACCCAGTTCGGTGAAGATCGATGCACGCAATTTCGAGTTATCATGGTAACAGAGCCACAAAAAACAAACAAACACACAAACAGACAGGGGCAATTACAATACACTGCGCCGCAGCTTAGCACCCAGTGTAATAACTAGAATGGCACTCAGTAGAACACATACCTCCGACAAGGCCACTGAAACCACAAAACTGTTAGTGTTAAACAAGCGCCGGGCAGAGCATACACAGGGTACATACCATAGGGTATGAATCAGCCCCCACCTAATAGTAACTCTAACCCTACCCTAACTCTAACCCACACTAACCCTAAACCCTAACATAACATGATATGGATCAAAATCTAATGGCTTCTTCCAATGACCCATGTAACACCTTTCCGCTTAACTTTGTGAAAACTGATTGTGTAGCTTTTGGATAAGTCTACTAACTAAAAACAAACAAACAAATGCTGAAGAAACCATAATTTCCTTGGCGGAGGAAAAAATAGATTTCAAACACCTGTACAAGCACTGTTTGCTCTAGAAGTCAAGACACTTGTAACTGGCACCTAAAATCAATCTCTGGTGAAACAGATGTGCTTCAAACAGTCAAATGAAATATCGGAAATCCTCTGTTAGATGAACGGAAGCAGGCAAATTGTTCCAGACCCGCGGACTGGCGACATCAAATGACTTATCACCATGCCAAGTCCTGCTGGTCCATGGAACAATAAATGAATCAAGTTATAACCAGAGATAAAAAGATTGGTCTTGAGATGGCCGCAAACTGTAACGCAAACAGTTTGACATTAGTTATATCAGTTACCATAACACAAGTAATGAAAAAGCGCTCAGAGAGACGCAAACACTGCGCGCTGGCTGTAGTAAGGCGGAGCCAAAAAATTTCGCCCCGCACGCAGTGTAATGAAACAAGTTGGTTCAGCTACTTTACCGCTGATAGAGCTAGCACGCTGCTCATGTTATTTAAGATGGTTCCTTTCTCCAGGTCCACTGATCGCATGCCCTCCGATCCGTAGACGATAAGCTGGCACTCCTCGCACGAGTACTTGCACATGAGTCCAAGCAACACTGCCATTTCAGCAACCTGTACAGCACACCAGCACACAAGTCATCGTTTGTCAACGACAATGACAATGATCGATTTTATTTACACTCGTGCGGCCAAAAGGCCGGATATAGCAGAACAAAGCTGTGTGAATGCAGTAGTAAAACAGTTCAATGTTATGCAATATAAAAAATAACTTAAACAAAAACATCAACCGGCCTAAAATTACTGCAGGGTTGATCATAAAACTAAGTATTGATATGGGGTGGTTGATACTTGTGGAGACCGTAGGCTATAAAAGAGGGGTACTTTTTGTACGAGAGGTTGGGCGATGATAGGAAGTGGTGGACCGTAGTCTAGCGATAAGATAAGATAGGTGTCGCAAAGAGGTGGGAAGAGGTGATGGAGACAGGAAGACGGGCGACAAATAGTTTAGAAAAACGTTCTTGCGAGCTGGTCTGGTCTGGTCTGGTCTCTCTCTCTCTCGACATTTTTGTAACAGGTCAATTTTCCACTCAGTAGTTTCTCCACAGTTTTCCTGAGGGAACATGTTGGAACTGCTGCTTCATGATTTGTTCACATTTTGGGTGCCATTCATGACACCCTACTGACAGTCAAAATACAAAATTGAAAAAATGGGAAAACAATTTCATAAAAAGTGTGGATTTTTAACCGAGTACATAGCTATTTCTCTACTGAAAAAAAAAACGTTTTACATCAACTAAATCTGGTGCACAGCATATTATACTAATTAAACTAAATATTTTATAACCATTAGAAGACTGCACTCTAACCAGTCACAAAATTCCTGCAACTAATGGTGCTCCAATAACAATAAAGGTATAGCAAATTAATTAAAATAAAAGCAGGCAACTTGTTCCAGACCTGCGGACCGGCGACATCAAATGATTTATCACCATGCCAATTCCTGGTCCATGGAACAATAAATTAATCTAGTTATAACCAGAGATACAAAGATTGGTCTTTAGTGCTTTGACTCTGTTATTATAATTAATTTACAACGCAGGTAAGAGGTAAAAAAATTACTATACCGGTAAAAAGTATAAAAAAAACTGTAAGAAGTCCTGCACCAGCATTGTTCGAAGGTTCTTCATTGGGAGACCTTTGGGGACTTGGCCTAAGCTGGAGTGATGCCTGGATAAATAGGCTGGTTGTACAGCAGCAGCAGCAGCAGCAGCAATGGGAGTGAATTTAAATGACATTTGTGACAACATCCAAAATATTTTGATTTAAAAACACTTTGATTTTAGCTACAGTTTTAGTAGAACCTTTGCAGATTATTAAAGCAGAATATATGTATATCAGCTCAAGAGTGTTATGTCAGAAATGTGACATTATTAATGTTTGTTCTTTTACTCGCTTCTGCAAAGCTGTTTTCTGTAAATAGTTTCACTGTTTCCTACGTGTGTTTGCTCTGTAGATGTTTCTCGTTACATGGCACGCTAAGCTTAGCAGTGCACTGTATTGTAATCGGTCCTGTCTGTGGTGGTCGGGCATTGTAACGGGCGGGCGGTGTCTGAACAGCCAGCGCACATGCAGTGTTTGCATCTCTCTGAGCGCTTTTTCATTTTTATTGTGCTGCCAGTATTATGGGGAATAAAGATTTATATATAGTCCAGATATGATTGCTGCCCAACCAACAGCATAAAAGCAAAAGCACCGAAAGCAATTCTTCACAAAGCACTTGTAGGCGAGACAACAACGCTACTAACTGTCCGAGGTCTGCCGAGGCCTTTTGCAGAGCTGCATGGCTGATGCATCGACGGTCTCAAGTCACAGAGTATCACAGTGGTGCCTGGAATCGGCTGAATGTTGTGAATTGTGGCCAACTGTACGGCCCTGTCAAGGGCTTTGCGATAACGTTCCAACAGTTCTTTATCATACGGCACCTCCCTACCACATATGCCAATCCAAATTTGCGATAAGCAAAAACTGATCAAAAGTTGGTGAAAATCGTAAGTATAGCATGTATCTACAAATATAACTAGAGGTATGTGCACTCTGTGGAGATGCAGATCCACGCCGAGTTTGCCGGGAATTACATTTCGTGTGACGTGCAGTGCTTGAGGATCTGACATGAAATACATCTATAATGG
>Ga0049107_10000158_pt1 | contig 17290 bp, 11 predicted proteins | sample WorMetilPIANOSA1_FD_61187 | JGI IMG/M metagenome (GOLD analysis project Ga0049107, IMG submission 61187) | Marine gutless worms symbiont microbial communities from Max Planck institute for Marine Microbiology, Germany - Olavius ilvae PIANOSA.1 | ecosystem: Host-associated > Annelida > Digestive...
TACAACCCAATTCGGTAAACAATTCCATACATCAACAATCCTGTTAGTAAAACAATATTTTCTCAAGTCATATCTTGTTCGCCTTTTGTGCAGTCTTAAATCATTTCCTCTAGTTATATATGACCTTCTTGTCTCGTCTCGTGGACGGGATCGTTTAATTTAACCCAGCAGTTGACGGCTCACGAGCAACAAATTATCCTCTTCCAGTTACATATTGCAACTTACCAGTATTCCAAACTACGACATGATAAGATTGTTTCAAAATACTTAACGTCATTGGTCCCCACCAACGGAACAATTTCGCTGGCACTAGTGGCAGAAGATCTAGGATTTAGTAACTTGGTGGTCAGGCAATGACGGGCGATTGAGCCGAAACACGACATACAAGGTGGATGTTGATCGAGCCTGATAGGCTGAGAACAGAGTTTTGGCGTTCTTGGGACGACAGCCTCACGCCTTACCCCTTCAACCAGCTATGAGCACTAAACTACCCAGCACCAGCGGCGTTTGGTCGCCTAGGTTTACACCACTAGCTGATATTTACACTGCGCGCTAGCTAACTGCGGTGCAGTGTATTGTAATCGGTCCTGTCTGCGAGAATTGTTTGTGGGTGTGTTTGTGGGTCTGTTACCACGATAACTCGAAATTGCGTGCATCGATCCTCACCAAACTGGGTTTGTAGGTAGTGACCGTCTCCAACTGATTAAATTCTGGCCGTCCCGCGCCCCCGGGAAGGGGGTCTGCGACGGGGCGAAAATTGTTGCTTCCGCTTTTACTACAGCCAGCGCGCAGTGTTTGCGTCTCTTTTAGTGTTTTTTTTTTATTCTAGTCTGTAAAACTAAAACCGATGGCAATTCTTTTGATATCAACAACAGTCTGCAGTTTTAATCTGTACTAATAAGTCGGAGACGCATGAAAATGGCGCATCTGAAGTGAGGTCTTGAATTTTAATCTACAGCACTTGCACTTCTGCATTTGTGGCTGTTCGCATGCTGAATGGTAGTAGTAGTAGTAGACTAGTAGTGCGGTAAGTATATTTTGTATATTATTGTCAGTTAATTAGGTGTCTACTTGTTACTGACATCATGCAGAAACGGAGAAACCAACGTCATAAACTCAGCCCAAGTACGAATGTCTCAAAAGGCAAAGTTTTGCACACGCACGCACGCATGTACATATATATCATTTTACCAGGTGACACTGGGTTAACCTGGTGAGTGGTGACCCCGAATTTCCTTATGCATTAATACCTAGCCTGTGCATCTCGTCGATCTCGAGACAGACCCAAACTCTTCATATTCCACTAGACAGTCTCACCAAGTCTTCCCTTTTGTTTCTTTAACCTCCATCATCACGCATTACACATTTCACAAAATCGACATTGTCCTTATATTCAACATGTCCAAGCCATCTTACCTAAATGTTAATCTTGACCCATCAATCAATCAATCAATCGCCATAATTTTTATAGCGCACCCTACAAAAAATGGACGGAGGCGCTTGATAATGTAAATATATAAATGTCAACATCGATAGGTTAAAGACATTCACTTCATAATTCACAAGTCGATTCATATAATCACTCTCATGCTGTCTTACAACATGGCCATAACATAAAAAACGTCTAAATTTAACGTCGTCGTTGTCTCCCTTGTTCAAGAGTTCAGACTTGCCTACCGAGGTAGGTCTTTACTGGCAGCAATTTTGACTGGATGCCCTTCCTGCTGCCACCAATGACTCATGTGGTTACCAGTGGGGTCTGAACCCAGGCTCAATGGGCGCAAGCTGGGATGCTCCTTAAGATGGCCATAAGACAGTATTAATTAAACAGTGTGGTATGGTATGGTATACTAGAGTTTAACGTCCCACTCGACACACACAGTAGGTTATTTCGGAGACGGAATTAAACAGTAGCAACAGTTGCAGTGGTGTCAGTAATGCAATTTATACCAAAAAGTTAAGATGCCTATTGGGGGTTAGAATATTTAATTTTCACATCTTTGGTTATATTTCACTAAAAATCGTCAAAATTAAGCCCGAAATAGGCAATTTCAAGCCAAAATGCTGAAATATGAAATACAAGGTATTTCAATAAATCCGCAACCGAACGTCGTGAAAATTTAACACTAAGTTGGGAACATGAAATGCAGTTTTCTGATGCAATATGATGATGTCATAACAAATTCAAGATGGCGGACGGACGCCATATTGAAAATCGTTTTTAGCTATATCTCGGCGCCATATTGGCCAATTAATGCAAAATTTGGAACAGAGATGAAGAATCACATGCAGATATAGGTCACGTGACCAAAAACGGCAATTTTCGCAAATTCAAGAAGGCGGACGGCCGCCATTTTGAAAATAGCTTTATCTCAATATCTCAGCCGTGAATTATCAGATTTCGATCAAATTTGGTACACAAATGCAGATTTCTATTCCCAAGACGATATTTGTTAAAAAATCGAAATTTTTCATATTCAAGGTGGCGGATGGACGCCATATTGAAAATCGTTTTTGGCTATATCTCAGTGCCATATTGGCCAATTAATGCAAAATTTGGATCAGAGATGAAGAATCGCATGCAGATATAGGTCACGTGACCAACACGGCAATTATCGAAAATTCAAGATGGCAGACGACTGCCATATAGAAAATAGCTTTATCTCCATATCTCAGCGCTGAATTATCCAATTTGGATCAAAATTGGTACACAGATGCAGATTTCCATTCCCAGCATGGACATTTGACAAGCTATAGAAATTGTTTTCATGCTTATAATTTATAAACAGCTTAATTTCTGCCATTTTAGAGCATTGGCTTATACAAATGTAGATAGACTGTGTGCAGTTTTTATATATAATTCATAGTAGGCTTGACACGAAATAACTTTTGTATGCTGTACTAATGCTGTTAGATGGCGATTGTAAACATCAGTCCCATGCAACTGTCATCAGAAATGAGGGAAGTTCAATCACGTTGCAAATGCGGAAACTGTTTCACCGTTTCACTTTCTTTTTCGTCATCGTCTTTGGTGGACCCATGATCTTAAATGTTGTGCTGAAAAACAATCGACAGAATACAAAACTCGACTGTGCATGTATCCAAACTGCTTTCGACATCGTGAAACAGCTCAGTACATCATACAGACAACTACTTGTAGCTCATTATTGCCTAGCAAACAAACGTCTATAGCATACCCACGGGGTAAGCACTCTCCACACAGGTTGGAAATCCCTTAGAATCCTAGGTTTCTGCGGTTACATTGTCAAGTGGTCACTCTGTACCCAGTCTCAGGCATCATTCACACACAGATTAATTATTAGTTAAATTCACAGATGTGATGAATGAAATATGACACTGCTGATTAGGTATCAGCAATGGCATGAAGTTCTCTGAAGAATGAAGAAATAGCATATTTTGCACAGACAGCTAAGGTCTGTTGCATGGAAGCTCATCCCGTCTGACATTTTCAGCCAGCAACGGTCAAACCCTTGAACCTAATTAAGTTAGAATATGGCGCAGATCGGACAGATGGCCGGCTTAATTTAACAGCCAGTACCTTTAACCAACTGGGTCAGTACACCAGCAGACCTGGTTGCAGGGGCTACTGCTACGCAGAACTCGCCGTTTTCTTCCCTAACAGTGGCTGCAACCATTGACAGTACTCATTGCGCCTACCCACGGCGGTATGGCCAGGCTGAGTTGACCTGGGTGGTTACACAGCAAGATGGTTCATCTGTCCATGCCAATACTAATCAGACTCAACACAGAGCAACTTTGTTGATTGAGACTAACACACTACGGTCACGCCAAATATGCCAACTGTCACTGTGAAGACTACTACTCCTCAATCTAAGGATTCTTCTTTCGCAAACCTATGAGAAACATGGCATAACATACTGTGGCCACAGAAAATAGGCTATGAATAGTAATGCAGCAATGTAATGTTACTATTAATAATGTTAATAGACACCAGCTAATAACACACTACTTCCATGCTGTCGCCGACAGTGATGTGTCTTGGTTCACATCGAATCACTTTTTTTTACAATTATTAGTTAAAAATAAGCACTATAAATCAACACAAATTCTTACTTGCATGTAGAGCAGATTGGGCTGAATGAGCAGAATACTGTCAAAGAAACACAGACAGCAGATAAATACCACATGCAACAAACAACACACAACTCGTTTTACAGCCCTTGATTTACATGCAAGCACACCACTTAGCTCAGATGCAACTCCAACAGCTGCATAAAAAGTACGTACAGTATACAATGTGAAAGAGCCTGAAGCCTGTGTGATGCATTTAATCCACAATGTTTTGGATAATGTAAATCATAAGATAAAAACACTGACACTCACAGCATCAGTACAACATGACGTCGACACTTGTTAAATGGCCATTTTCCAGGACGACCTGGATAAGCCAGTATCAATCTGGATTTTATTGGAGCTAAGGCTGACAGAGGTGACAAACAGAGCTATAAGACATGCAAAGCTCACCACCACCAACAAACCAACACACAACTTTTTACAGGCCAGATGCCTTTCCTTTTTGTTTCCCTCCAGTGCTTTGACACTGTTGGCCATTAAAACAGACAGAGAGAGAGATGCCTTTCCTGTTGCCCAAACCAAAAGTGTCAGAGCACAGAAGGGGACAAAGTATCACTATCACAGTCCATGGACCTGCTCTGTGAAAATTCAGTTCACATCAACACTGCACACATGCAGTAGCATTGATCCACTGGCGAGTTCACGCATCCGAAGCAGAGTGCCAAAGAATATGAAAGTTCTCATTTTAATCTCCACGACCTGACTTCCTCATAGTTGGATAGAATACACTTCAGTTCAGTATTTATTATTACCAGCAGTGACTCAGATGAAAAGGCAATTATAGCATTATCCCTCAATACCATGTGCACAAATGCACACAACGGGCAGCAACTTTGGAAAGACATCGAATTAGTTTCCTCTCCACTACATATTTCATGGTGGGCCGGCTCCCGTTCTCCTGCCCAGACTGACGCCCCCAGACACGACACTATAAAGATAAGGCGTCACAATGTCTTCTAAATAAAAAGGCACATTTAAGGTATGTACTCCTCTATGTACATCTATTACAGCTCCATTACACAATATCCTTTACACATTATTTACACAATATTTAGAAATTGTGTAAATAATGTGTAAAGGATATTGTGTAAAGGAGCTGTAATAGATGTACATAGAGGTGTACATACCTTAAATGTGCCTTGTTATTTAGAAGACATTGTGACACTACATATCTCACAAACATTGAAGGTAAGTGAGGGCATCACAGTGTCATCTCTTTCCAAAACATTTATCATCAAACAGAAAGAGTTACAGCAGCAACATTTGCTATCCACCTATAGTTGTCTAAAAGAACATGCAAAGCTAGAATGTACGCCGACAGCAAGAAATATGATAAACAATAACTTACTGGAGAGACAAACAGAGCAGATGTATCCGATGTCAATCAACGTTCGATGACAGAAGCATGCAGCACGATAGTCGACCTTCACACGTGGAGGCAGCGTCAACTTGGACCTTGTAGAAGCATCCGGAAGAAATATCCACTATATCACACAGCAGATACAGATTTCATCACCTACCCTTCGGTGCTTTGACACTATTGGCTGGGCGACAGGAAGGGCATCCAGCCTCTCTCATCTTTTGTTTAACAGGCCTATTTTCTATGCTCAAAATGGGTCTGGCCAGATCCTCACAGACCTTCTGGTAAAGCTTTGGAGACGGCTAGAATATTTTTGCATTAGCTTGCTAATGTCTAATCAGAAGTGTCAAATCACCAAATGCATATTCTCACGAAATGCAACAACAGCAAAAGTAACTGAGCGAGTAGTTTCCTAATGGCACGTCAGCACTGATAAGGACATTCTGTGCCATCTATAATGCATATGTTACAAACCATGGATAGAAGCAAAAACAAATAACATAAATTAGAAAAAAATGTCAAAAGTAGGTAAGATCAAGGCTACATAGCTAATATAAAACAATTTAACAACATTATAACTTGTCATGAAAATGAGTTTCTTTGATAGAATAAAGGACGTTACACATGTCAATGGTCGCAAAACAATTCCTCGATCGAAGGAAACATTTCAATCAATCAATCAAATTTATTTGTAAAACATACTGAAGTCTGATAACAAATTAAAATCAACAATAAAGCATAAAAGTGTGGTTTACAGGACACCGAGGCAGGAGTAATCCTGCTCTGACAGGTGACCAGTGTTACACGTAGACATGACACTGAAATTACAGGTGGAAATTAAGAGACCCGAGTTTACACTTGAAGCTAGCAACAGATGGTGATGAGACAAAACTATTTGAAAGCGAATTCCAATGGCTAATAATGCTGCTAGCGAACAAGTTACCATCGCGTACTGATGTAAATTGGGGTTTGTTGCAAATATTGTCAAAATCAGTACATTCAACAAGGATGTGCTTGACAAAAGCAAAAGTAACAATACATGGCAGTCTCACTTAGACTACAATAAGTGTGTATTAAGCAGTCAGTCGAATACTAACATTCATTGTCTGACTTGATTCTAGATAAACCTTGTTGTGTAAGTAGTTTCTTGATTTCAAACATATGAATTCCGGGTAAATGAACGACGCACTGTTTCTCAGCAATAACTCTGTAACCTGTGAAGCGAATCATATTAAATTAAAAACATATATATACCAGTGTAATTTGTTTATTTTCTCTCTGCCAACATGGGGTATATCTCGTCTGTCTGTCTCAGAGTATAACAGCAGTGTTCCATATGTAAACATGATTGCACATACTTACTAGTAAATACTGTAGAAGGCCATTCAGCTGTGGGATCCTCAGATAAATGCCTTCAGTTATATCACAAGCCTGGACACATGCAAAAACTAGCAGGTACTACCAGCATGCACAGATCATATTAAACTTCATCATTCAAGGAGACAGCACTGCACTAGTTGGCAGTTCTTTTAAAACTTCATTTAATAATAATAATGCTATTTATATAGCCCAAATTTGCGCACAGCAGCAAATGGGCTGTCAAGTAATCAGTGTCCAAAGAGAAAGGCTTTCAGCCTAGACCTAAATGTTTCTAACGACATGTCCGATAACCGCAAGTCGTTCAGCAGACTGTTCCATGCAGAGTGACCATGAACAGAAAAGCTGCGGTCACCGTAGCTTGTTTTTGTACGTGGAACGATCAGCTGACGAGTGAATGCAGAACGAAGATGACGATGCCCAGCATCAGATGATATCGGTCTGCACAACTTGGTCAGGTACATTGTCCGTGGAGACACTAGAACATGATGACTGCCGTTTTAAAAGTGATCCATCGTCGAACTGGTAGCCAGTATAAACTGCGTAGAACTGGCGTCATGCGTTCGTACTTCCGAACACCGGTGACAAGACGAGCGGCAGCATTCTGGATCACTTGCAGCCTGTGCAACAGCTGACCACTAACACCAGCTAACACACTGTTGCAATAGTAGAGTTGGCTGCTGACAAACGCATGAACAAGTGTCTTCGTTGCCTCAAGCGGCAGTGACTGTTTGATCGACCTGAGCTGACAGAGCTGAAAGAAGCAGGACTGGCTGAGTGCAGATATGTGCCAAGGTCGTTAACGTTGTTTGTGAACTGTACTGTGGCGTTCGGCAAAGTCAGCGATTGTGCCGTGATGTGATTTACATCTGTATTTATTCCCATTAAGTGAATACACAACCAAACAGCCAGTACTCTGCATTATCAACAACTGCAAGCAGCTACAGAATCAACTGAAATACATTTAGAAGGTTATGTGATTAGTCATTTACTAAGTGACATTTCTAAAAATCCAACAATATGACCAAGCATTATGCCCATAAATTACAACCAACGATAATGACTATCAAACAGCATTATTACAAAAATGACGAATTTATGCTATCATAAATCACAAATAGTACAAAATTAACAAATGTGGATGGATGAAGTTGGTTGATTTTACCTGCTGCAGTAGCCCAGATTCATTGTCCAATATGCAAGCATCAATAACAACACCAAGCTTCTGAGCAGTAAATACAACATTCATGAAGTTCATATACTGCGACGGATGATCCTCAGATCCCTTTACCACCTGTACAGAGACACATTATACAGTCACTCATCATCATCATCAGCAGCAAAAGCAGCAGCAGTGGCAGCATCCATCACATACACAATACTAGTGCAGAACTTCATCAGTCAACTACGGTTCGAAATCTTTCGCTCGGCCGTCAGGCGTTCTCCGTCGCCGGTCCGATGGCCTGGAACGCGCTGCCTGACGACCTCCGAGACCCGTCGCTCAGTGTCAACATTATCAGGAAGAGGCTGAAAACGCATCTGTTTCGGAATGCACTTGGACACGTAGTGCATTAGAGGCATTGCGTAATGCGCTACATAAATTTAAGACTTACTTACTTACTGTTACACAGACAATCAGCAAACGGCTCAGAAACACCGTCCAATGACACATAAAGCTGTCACAAGTCATCAAATGTAGTAGCCAGCCAGCTGCAATGAGATTGGCCAGGTCGATTTTCAATTAGTGGTAACAATCTGTAGAGCATCCTGCAAAATATGTATTACCTGGAATGACAGACACATGACCAAGCTACATTTACGCATCCAATATTGGTTGTTCTGTGGACTTCAAGAGTCCCGTGTTAAACACATGCTTATCTCCGAAAATGGTCAATCAATCAGTATATCCAAACACACTTATAAACTGCCAATTTTCTAACACAATACGAAACATGCATATTTGTCATCATCACATTTATTATGTCTGAAAAGTCAGTACATATACAAAAAGCAAGAGTGAGGGTCCCGACAAATGTGTTGTCCAAAACAGGACTTTTATTCGACCAAAATCACCAATTTAGTCCAAAATTTCATTCACATTCTTAATTTTAGTCTGCACATCATCTACTGCATGCTGACATGAACTAGCAATTCAACAGACTGCCATCAGTGTATATATCGTCTTTAAATATTCTTTCGCACAATCGCACACCAATAACAACTTCAGCTTTTTTGCTCATTATCAGCAGTTAGGACAATGCTTCCCCATTCCTCAACTGATGCTAAGTTGTTATGGCAACATCAAAGTGTTGGTATAGAACATTTTATGACATGAAAGGCATTTAATTAGCCATATGTCCCGAATGATATGCACCCACTACCAAGCAGTTCTACACATTCATGAACATTTCTTCCAAAAAGGTTAATAAATTTGGATCAAAATTGTTTTAAAATTGTTTTTAGGCATCTATTCAAGTAACCGATCCTAACATTTGACAATTTTTAGATGATCAAGTGCCCAATTGTTGACCAAAGTTGAGAATTTCAGTTTTTTCATCCACAATGTCAATTTTCATGATTTCGTTCATTTTTCATCCAAAACCAATTTGTCAGGCTACAGTGATAAACAACGGAACATAAAATCTTGCGAACAGCATACACAGGATTACAGCATCCTGTATAGCTGTCAGTCAATGGTAAAATTAAATTTCATGCTTGTTGTATGCACTGCTACTGTCCAATGGTGTTTTAGATAACAAATCATAGGATAATGAAAACACTGACACTGAATGCATCAGTACAACATGAAGCTGACACCTATTCTAAGATCTGCCAGCCGATCTTAGATAAACACCAGATACGACCCCCTGCTCCTTCAAGCGTCATCTCAAGGCCCACCTGTTTCAGCAGTAGTCTACGCTGCTGCTGGCAGGTGGGCTGAGCACCGTTCGTCCGACGCTGTTGTGACAGTTTAGCGAGTTCGGCCCCATTTACAAATATTCAGACTTACTTACGGTACTTACTTACTGTTAAACAGCCATTTTCAAGGACAACCCGGGTACCAGCAAGTCTCCATTCTGGATTTTATTGGAGCTAAGGATGACGGAGGTGATGGTGAGAAATGGAGCTATAAGACAGTCATATTGCCACCACCAACAAACTGACACCCAACTGCTGATACGATATGCCACTGCAAGTTTACATTAAGTTAGGTACACTTGAAAAAATGTTCAAATTCAATGGTAAACAAAGGTGGACCTGCCCAGTAAAACAAAGGTTTTCCATATATTTACATTTTACTTGGCCATAATTTCCATAGTAATTACATCATCATCATCATCATCATCACATCTTCATTTAACAGAATGGCTTGACAGCTGCAAACCATTTACATACAATACTTTATACACAATGTCAATAATGCAAATAGTTGTTGTGGAGAAACAGTTGTTGCAGTGACTAGTAACAGTCTTTATATAACAGTCTTATATGAAAATGACTATTGTTCAAATTAGGTGTTTTTTGAATGAGTTCTTTAGTATGTAAAGAACTTCAACATAAACTAATTACGTAAACTCCAATGGAACTAATGTAAAGTAACTGCTTTCATTGCCATGCAAATGGTATGTGTCTGGTTGTCTGCATGCCAGTAATGTTTCACAACATCTCATTCACATGGATAACATGCATCCATTTCTCAAAACCTGGATTTTAGATCAAATTGTGCATTTGCACGTAGCACATGGCACATATGCTAAGCAATGAATTTTTAATATAATTCTCCAAAAACCACAGCTCTGCATACATGCAATATCAGCTCAAAAGAACTATAAATGATGCTCTGAAAAAAAGAATGATGTCTTGTAAAATTAATCCCACATTTTCAATGACCTCTACGATGTAATATCAATACATATATAATCCAAAGTGAAATTTTTGCTACAAACAAATCACACTAATTACCAGCATTCGAGTGGACAGTGCTTCACCATTTGGCAGTTCTTTTAAAACTCGACTTACGTCTATAGTGATTCTTGTTAAGTGAATACAACACAAACAGACATTATTTCAACACGATACTACACCATGATCAAAAAAAACCTGCCCCCTCCCTCACAGACACTTTAATTTTTGCAATATCTCTAGCTGTTGTTCACCGATTTTAATAATTTTAATACTCCTGTCATCGTTATAACCAGTAATGATCAGTGCATATATGTGAATTAAATTCCGTCACCTCACCTTAGCTGCATACCTGCACTACCTGAAAAAATTTGTGTAGTAAATATCTGCATTTCTTATACAATTTGACAACAAAGTATGAAATATTTGAGAAAGCCAGTCACACAGAACAGGTTATACAGTCACTGAGTTTACGTGGTGTGCTTGAAATGTGCGCCCTTTGCACGAATGCATGCTCTAAGTCTTTTAAACCACTGTTCTATAGCCATGTTGGTGATGTCCTGGTCAAGACTGCACCAGACCTAATCAGCCACTGTTTCAGTTCAACAATGCTCTGGATGTCTATACAGTAAAGGTTACGTAAACAAAGGTAAAGGTATGTAGATAGCCTCAATGCCCATTGGAGTAGAAAGGGTTAGCAATTTTCCATTTCAAGGCCCAGCATTACCTTTGACCAAGTGAAGACTAGTCTACTCATCACCGCTGGGCGTGCTGCATAGAGAGAATTTTCTACATAAATTTCGCCCTGGCCTGGGACTGAACCAGGACCTCAACATGGCAGTACAGCATGCTAACCACTGCACCACAGGAGCAACCATTTGTGTGGTAAACATGTTCCTCAATGGTGGCCCATATCTGATAGTCAACTGGGTAGAGGTATGGGCTGTCTGGATGTCAAAAATCCAGCGGAATAAAGTCCGGCTTATTTCTACACAGCTGCTTTGACAGTTTCACAAGTGTGATGTGCAGATGCATCATCATCCTGCTGAAACTCATTTAAATGGCTCAAAATTGATGTCATCTTGCAAAATGTATATGCGATCAGAATTAGATAAACCAAAGTACATCAAAGCGACATCTTTCTCACTAAGATAAATAATTAGAAAAATGTGAGACTTTGTAAAACTGCACCTGCTTGTACTTTACATGGCAGTGTGAAACACAGCTAAGATGCGGTGGTATATGTTATTCCAGTCTTCTTCTTCTTCTTCTTCTACTTCTTCTAACGTAATTTCGACAACAACAACAACAACAACAACAACAACAGTACTACTAGTAGCACTGATCATTTCTGACTGTAACTGTGTAAAAATTGTTTTAAAAAGTCAACAGAAACCAAAGATATTGCAGAAATAACAGTGGCCCAGATGGAGTCGGTTTTTTTTGGATCACCATGTGAGTCATAGTCAAAAAAGAGAAACATCACCTTTCATGAATTTACTCAGCAATATCACAAAATAAATGGCTATAAATAAAGTTAAACAAGACAAAACATCTAGCACTACAATTAACAATTCAAAGGATACAACACAGAGCCATGGACATTGCGCCTGCCAACAGGCAGTCAGAATGCAAGTCACCACTGTGATCTGTCACAAAAAATTATATCAGAGTCATAGAGTATGCTGAATATACAACATTCCATCAGTTAATAGCTTACATCCGTCTGTATTCACAGATGATTCCACATTTCAAAATTATGCTGTAGTATATAAAGCTGGAATTCAGACAAAATTCTGATTTAATTAAACGTGCAACAATTTAGAAATAAAACAGGAAATTATGACTTTCAAAATTCTAATATTAGCAGTAGTCAGGCTATGTTTGAACATGGAGCATTAACTTTCTCATCTATACATGTATAACGGTAAAAATTCTGTGAAAGCAGCAAAGCAATGAGGATTTTCAATAGTGATGCTGCCGATGTGCTTATGATATAAGCACTTTATTACCATTGAACACCAAGTCTTTGATTTCTTCACGCACAGTGTTGTCAACTTCGGCAAACAGTTCATATTTTCCATCAAGACTTCCAGTCTGCAAGCCATCTCCATCATCAGACATCGCATCACTTGCAAAGTCTCGCTTGGGGTACAAAAACTTGCTGCAATCAAAATTTTAAACCAAACATTATAATATACATCTCGTAAGCCAAAATGCACAAAATATGCAACATGACTACCATAAATCCTCAGATAGAAGCCCTGTCCCGAATGCAAAGCAGTGTCTCGATTACAAGCCAGGAGTGTGACCAAATTGTACCAATAGAAGCCAGGTTTCAAATACAACCCAGGTGTCCCGGATTACTTATTAGTCATTTTACCCATGTCACTTCCGTACAATGTACGTGGAATCAAATTACTACATGGCTAACATCCCCAGCCTGCTGTTCTGGACAGTGGCGTTGTTGATGAAATCGAAACTGACCTGGAGATGTCTGTTGGCGATTTGGGTTGCAATGAACAGGATAAAGAAACCAGCCATTCATTGATCAAGACGGCGATACTGATGAAGTGGACGATAATGTTCACAACAATTAGGACGTTAAAAAAGCCTACCAGGTACCTTAACATGCAAACGATTGTGCAAAATATACTGTGAGTGCAGAATTGTCTGGTTCTAAATTTTTCAACATAAGTCAAATGACAGAAATACAAAGTTTCATGCTGACATCAGTTCACTGAAACTTTGACGTATTAATAGAAGCTGAGCTCTGAATATAAGCCGGGCATTGATTACAAGGCACGGGTCTGACCTAATTGTACCAACAAAAGCCGAGGGCTTCTATTCCAGGATTTATGGTATGTCAAATTAAAGAATAATTAATGCTATTATATGTCATTTATTCACTTGTTTGTTACAAACAGTAAACAAGAAGGATCGCGCATTGGCATTCATGGTCAACCATGTACAAACTTTCCTCACATCTAGTTTGATCACTGCGGAAAATGTGGTCGTTTCTCATGTGTGCGCATGTAGGACGTCCTACAAAATTTGAGGAATGCTGGGGCCCCATCCCTTGGGATGGGGGCATGGCTGACCCCCCAGAAACACACTCCTCCCCTACGTGTGTTATCGTACCAAATTTCATCGCTCTAGGTCAGACAGTTTGGGTATATGTAGGGGGTCCCAAAAATTTGGGAATGCTGCAGGCCTGGCCCCTTGGGATGTGGACACGGCTGACCCTTTAGAAACACACTTCTCTACCACTTGTGTTGCAATGCCAAATTTGACTGATCAGTTGATCTAGGTCAAACACAGAGCGTAATTAATGGACATCTGCAATAAAAATTTTACCACTTGAATTCTGCCTTTCAAGGTCACTCAAGGTCATTTGAAACTGACATGGATCGATCGGCTACCTACGACTTCCTCTTAACGATCCACAGTAACCATGTATCGTTTCCGAGATAAACAGTGACAGCCATCAAAAACTGCAAAATTGTCCCACCCTGTGTATTTAACACTCCTGCTGAGGAGTTCCCTTCGGAATTTTGTAATAGGACTAGTGCTCAGAAAACTAGTACCGTGGCCCCACTAGGAGTCCAGCATGTGTAAACAGTCCGACAATATGTGCATTCCTTTATATACAATACCACAGTGTGATGGACAGACAAATGGACAGATTTGCCATAACAATATCATGCTCTGCACACATTTCAATGGGGACGTGCAATAAAAATGAGAAATTGGTATTACTGAACTCCTGTACCAAGTCCAGTCTGACATATAGGCTACTAAAAGTTTACCTGCTGTTAGCATGAGCAGCAATAACTGCCAACTTGTTTCTGTGGCTCAACATAAGATGAGCATTGCAAAACACCAGCAGTGAATCAATACACTGGCTGAATGTGATCTGTAAGCACCACATGCATGGTTGTCAGCTCTTACACCAGCATATTTTGTAAGCACTGTAAAATGGCAACTGCTTATGAATTTCATTTCAATTTCAGTCACCATCAACAAACTAGTTTATTGAACATTTCTAAAATGCATGATGCTAATGCGGAGTTAAATACTGTCGCAAATAACAGGAAAAATGAAAAACGTGCTCACAGGAAATGCAAACACTGCATGCTGGCTGTAGTAAGGTGTTGTCAAAAATTTTTTTGCCCCGCTGCAGACCCCCTTCCTGGGGGCACGGGACGGCCAAAATTTAATCAGCTACAGATGGTCACTACCTTTATCTACAAACCCAGTTTGGTGAGGATCGATGCATGCAATTTCGAGTTATCGCGATAACAGACCCACCCACACACACATCCGCCCACCCACAAACAGACAGGACTGATTAAAATACACTGCACCGCAGCTAGCATGCAGCGTAATGACTAAAGTGGTGGTATTTACTGGCTGAAATTGACACTAAAGTGGCGGTAAATAGTGCCGTGCAAATGCTGCAACATAGCTAGAATAACTAGGGTGGCGGTAAGTCGCTAGGGCCTACTCGATTTTGTAATACTAACATGCACTGACCCGTACCCCGTATCCTTACCGTGACTCTAACCCTAAACCGTAATCCTAAATGGTAAATACTGACCCTGAACCATACCTAACCCTATCTACAAGTTCCGTTGATACTTATAATACAGCAATTTCATCCGCAACCATGCTGCTTAACAGTCAGGTTCGGACCCTATACCCACTTGGCTTCTCAAAAAATGCATTTCAGTTCTTATCCCTACACACAACGATAGCATTAAAAGTTTGAATAAGCATCATTTCACTCATCTATAATATAAGTACATCCATCCCATTCTTAAATAATCTACTATATCTCCCCTCCTCAAGAAATCTGTTTTTGATATAAAGACCAGCTCTCAAACTATGGCCCCATTTCTAACCTGTCACTTATATCTAAAAGAATTGATCGCACTGTTAAAGCTCATTTAACTGATCATCTGTCTTCAAACAACCCTCTAAATCCTCAACAGTCTGCCCACTGTAAACATTATTCCACTGAAACTGCTTTACTGTACATTCATGATAATCTCATCAATGCCATCAGCTCACTAAAGCTGATTTTTAATTTACTGCCACAATAGTCAATAGTGAGGCTAAATGTGGCAGTATTTACCACTGCATTAGATTTATTCTTCTAAAATACTACTGCATATGTGGAAAAACAGAGCGACACTAGCGAGAAGAAAAGTGTTGCTACTCCAACATGTGTTTTGGCTTCAGTCAGTAGTCTAAGCTAAAGTGGGTCTGGCATATCAACAATTGAGTGCTTGCTTAAAACTAATCTGTTTTTAGTTGTCTTTTGAGGTACACAGTTTAGTTTTATGCAAATAAGAGACAGCAATCTTAGATGATTGTAAAGTGATAACAGCTATCATTCTTTCTTAGGTCTCTATTCTGTTGTGCCTTTTACGTCTGTTACTGTATTTGATATGACAGGCCAGAATTAACTGAACGAACAAATATACAATGGCAACAGCTAGCGGTAACTGAACAACTCGCCGACAACCAACTCGCCGACAACCCAAGTTGCCGACAATCCAATTCGCCGACAACCAACTCGCCAACAGACCAACTCGCCGACAAACCAACTCGCTGAAATTGATATAATGACGTTTCGGCTCACGCCGAAATGTAATGGAAACTATGAAAGTAGCACTCACCTACTGAATAGACAGATTTAGTTTGGAACGCAGAGGAGGTATGTTCGAAGCTTCATACTCAATGTAAGTCAGTTGATTGGAGTAAAGTACAAAACTCGGTCAGGTAGAAAAAGGAGTATGCAAAATAATTCCATATGCCTACTTGCCCGTAAAATAGGCATTACCGGAGCGGTGTGAGTATAGACCACCGGCGCCACCGACGCAGACGCGATACCCACCGGCCGCATTAATTTTCGCGTTATTGCCTGTAACTTAAGTAATTAACTACTAAATGACCCACTGCCCACCAAACGGACTACTTGTTTTTATGTCAGGCCATATCTGTCTCTCCTTCCACGTCGTTGGTACGTAGTCTAGTACGTGCTGGCCGTATACAGACAGGTTGTCTGCTGACCATACTGTGCTCTCCAGCCACGTCGCACTGACGTACGACAACATTTACTGTTGGTCAACAGCAGCTGCATCAGGAACACTGGCCGAGGATATTGCATCGAAAGCCGACTGGATATGTTCAGCCGGCAGCAGCGGGAGCGCCAGCAGCTTGCGTAGCATACGGAGCGTCCGGGCCTTAAGTAACGGTACGCCGTCGCCAGACCTGTTGAGCAACAGATCATCGACCTCCGGGTGGGCTTGGATCATGATAATTACCGTTCAAATTGCTAACGGATGCTGGCTTATTACAAGTGCACGTGTATACTGTCAATGTGGTTGCCCCATATACTGACACGAAGAAATGGCGCCAGATTTCTTCCGCAAGTTTACCGGAAAGACACGTCCGTGTGCCCAAACAATCTTTTATCGATTTCGGTGACAATTTCAATTTCGGCGACTTGGTTTATCGGCGCGTTTG
>Ga0049107_10000159_pt1 | contig 17252 bp, 13 predicted proteins | sample WorMetilPIANOSA1_FD_61187 | JGI IMG/M metagenome (GOLD analysis project Ga0049107, IMG submission 61187) | Marine gutless worms symbiont microbial communities from Max Planck institute for Marine Microbiology, Germany - Olavius ilvae PIANOSA.1 | ecosystem: Host-associated > Annelida > Digestive...
AGATACTCCCCTACCGGTACTTTGTCTACTGATTAACGGTCTATTTGTCTGAGATCACTCGTAGTTAGGTACGGTCCCCACTTCTTCCAAAAACACGAACTCCGAGGATTGCTGCTGGGACAGGCTGGATACGGATGTTCGGCTTACAGATGTCACATTGTAACCAGCAGTCTAACTGCACTGTACGAATGTCGTTCGTTATACACCGTGTTCCGCTAAAAAAAGACTCGAATTTTTCCACATATCACCAGTAAACGTATTCCAATATATACATATAAGTAACAGATTTTGGAGGAAATCTTCCTCAATTATTATTGCTGATATTCTAAATCAAAATATGCAACCATGACAAATTATCTTGATTACATTAGTCAGTTGTTCAAGAGCAACGGGTAATGTTGATTATTATTATTATTATTATTATTATTATTGTTGTTGTTGTTGTTGTTGTTGTTGTTGTTTTTGTTGTTGTTAATATTGCTATGCCAAATTATCTGCTGTTTATGAATATGAGCATCAGCAAAGAACATTTTTTCAAAGTAATTTCGTGGCAGCAGGAGAATACTCCGCAGGGAGCTAAGCGACACACAGTATGTCCGCGTGCTATGTTCCGCGACATCAATCCTATCATGCGACAGCGCCATTATGCTCAGCGATCCCCTAATGCTGACCGGCTCGATAAAAACGCGAACAATAGACGGCATACAGTGCGAGGACTCGTCGGCGCTGCCGTTTGCTGATGCAGCGCAAGCACCACCCAGCCACTGCAGCCGCGACACGTACATGTACATAAATCTACAAGCGGCTCGTCTATTGCAGAGAAACCGCGCGTCGCTTATTACTAATTAAAAACGTTACATTTTTAGATACGCACTTACGCATAAATATGGGTTATTAAATAAATAAATAAATAAAATTGCCATGGAAGGTTCACCAGCATCACGCTACAGATTGTTTCACGATCTTCACGTCTAACTTCTGTCTGCATTCCAGGACCGGCTTTAGACGTGGAGACAGCCTTCAGTAGAGGAGCCCACTGTGCCTTCTGTACTAATATATAAAGTTGATTGTCTGTATGTTTGTTTGTCAGTTTGTACGTTAGTTTGTTATCGATAAAGTCGGCTCTCTTACGGTTTACCCCACACATGACACATATTCTGAATCATCATGATTCCGGGAGTGCTTTGGTAACCGTATGTCGACAAGTTTCTCTTTAACGCAATTTACGAAGCGAAGAATCGGAAGTTATTGCAGTGGGCGTTCATCAGCCATATAAAAGGAGACAAAAGCGGAAATTGAAACTGAAAATAAGTAACGTTTAGATAAAAAAACAGAAATGTCCGTTATATTTTTGACGCTGATGCATATGTCGAGATATTCCTGCATTCGAAAATAGTCCGCCTGGACGGCGGCTTTTACGGCTAGTCGAATACTAAACTGCGATAGGGTATAATGTTAGTCATCCATAAAGTATCTTTTAAGTACAAAGAATGTGAATAAAATGAAGTAGGCCTATGTGTGGAGGTTCCGGTCCAGCTTGCCAAATCCTAACTCATTTCAGACACTTTAGTCGCTCATTTTGCTTTACTTACTAATTTTACTTAACTCCAAACCTGTTGCTTTCTGTCTGGGTATTTGAAGAGAAGTTCAAGATCACCAGTGATCGGTATTGTTGCCGCTGTTTAGAAATACCACTCTAGAAAGAACAGTCATTAAGCAGCCGTTCTAAACTTGCAATCGTGTGCGAGAAAGCCTGTTAATGGCTACACAGCGAGAGAACCGTCCTGACTATTCGGAATTTTCCATTAGTACGCATGGGCCTGCAGCGCTAGCGATGTTATTTGCCCATTCCATCAACTCGTGACGTTAATATTTAATGATACGCGTTTGGCAATGTTATCCTATACCTCCTACTGCGCGTTTGTCCACTGGTCTGTTATTAAACACACGTGATAAACAAATAGCATCCCTCGTGAACATTTACTGTAATTAAGCGAATTTGCATCACGTTTGAACTGAATTAACTGTGCTGTAAAGCTGCATGATTGAACACTTATTTTCAGTTTCGACGGGGAGATGGTAATTTTAATTCCAGTTTCCTGCATAGACCCTTTCTGAACTTAACAATGAAAAAAATATGAAAATCGGTTCACTGTTGCCGAAGTTATCGTAAAAAATAAAACTGATCTACCTTTCTTGAGACGAGGTGAATAAAGGTGTACATTGTATAAACCAGGACCATGGAGTCCTATATATAGCACCTGCTATTAGCAGATGCTATTATATAGGAATCCATGACCAGGACTATAGCTGCAGCAAATGTGGTCACAATTCCCATACGTACTACGTAGCCTACGCATGTGCTGTTGCTCTATCGTAAAAAGAATCAATATAACTAGAATGGCACGCAACAGAGCGCACATGCACCTCTGCCAAGGTCCAACAGTCCCATTTAGTTCAGTCAACCGATATCAAAAAGCAAAGTCACAGTCGTGTAACCGAATCCCGCAAAATTATTACGTTAAAAAAATCGCTGGGTAAAACATACCTCAGTGACACGACGTATAATTTGTCCCCCTAATTAACTGCAACCTTGACCCAAACGTAACGTGATCCGGATTATCACTACCACCAAAATCTAACCAGTGATCTTAACAAGGACTGGACATGCAAGGACAAGGACAAGGACCAAGCCTACAAGGACCAGGACAAGGACAAGGACTAGACTTGCAAGGACAAGGACTTGACTCACAATGACCAGGACAAGGACTTCACTTACAGTTACTTACTGCAAATTGCAGCTGAGCCTACAATCGCTATCAAGCAACAACAATGAACACACAGTGAAAGTTCACAACATATGACTGTAAAACCCATTACACTAAAGAAGTAAATCACAATCAGTATACAATAGAATGCGTGTTGCATGCTATATTAAGGAATAGGACTTGTCAAGGACTAGACCGACAAGGACAAGGACCAAGCCTACAAGGACCAGGACAAGGACAAGGACTAGACTTGCAAGGCAAAGGACAAGGACTTAAATTTGGTCCTTAAGGAGTCCTTGAGAACAAGGACAAGGATTAACATCACTGAATCTAACGTTGTTTCCGTATAGTCTATGTACCGCAACCGCCTTATCACCGAGTTTTGAGAAAATGGGTTGAATAGCTTTTGCGCAATCCTTCTAACTGACAGACAAACAAACGAAAGTCACTGAAAACATAACTTCCTTGGCGGACGTACTTACAAATCCGCCATTGTTTTTATTGCTTTTGGCTGCGTTGCGCTACGATGCGTGTCATGCGGTTGCTAGAATAAAAAAAATCGTATGTACTTCCTGCTGACGGTCGTGATTGCTTACGTATCGATCTTGTATGCTGGACAGGTCGGTATTCAAGCGCTTGACAAATTACATTGAAACGTGTTCGGGCGTGCTTGAAAGAGAGTCTATACGCGTTGGCAGTGGGGTTTTCATAGCACTGATAAAGTGGGGGTGCGGGCAGTATATAGATACATAATAGTACTATATACGTATGTATGCAAATTCGCCACGTCCACTCGCACCGACTTACGTGGGCAAGTGAGTGTCATTTATTCATGTCCATAACTAAAGCGAGTGTTGTCAAATAAACGTATGTGCTCTCGAGGCGTGGAACTAATTTTCCATTTTGTAAATCGCCGAAAGCTGCACGAATGTATAGATATGATTATCGTTCTCTCCAGGGGCGAAACTCCGCCTCTGTCGACCCTGCAGTACAGGAGAACCGCGGACCGCCAGGTGGGGGAAGCAGTCAGTGGTCGAATTACAAAACAGTAAGGGGGCCCGAACGACGAAGGCGTTCCGAGTGAGGCGCCGAAAGGGGTGGGGTATGGGGAGGGGGTGTCACCCTGCCCGTGGGGAGGGGGCTGGGGAGGGGGCTGTGCCCCTCCGCATATTTTTTTATATATACATCTTTATTTCACCATCAAATGGTAGCAAAAAAAAACAAGAAATAAATATTGCATTTTAGCCATGAAATATTGCATTTTGGTGGTTATTTGTAGCCTTGCATGCCTCTTAGTTTGCAGCATATTATAATTTAAGTGCACTGTTGTTATAGTTTTGTAGAGAACAAATGCATCCCGCTTTAGATGATGATAATAAATTGGACGCTTTCGGTTAATATTATTTCTTCGCAGGAACTGTGAACTTAGAAGTGTCATGCTGCACTATTTTGTTTAGTGTCTGCTCTTACTGGCAGTCAATCAATCAATCAATCAATCAACTGAATTTCTATAGCTCCCCCTACAAGACTGGACGGCGGCGCTTAACAATGTAGACATATCAATGTAAATAGTGTCGAACAATAACAAAAGCATGTTAGAAATGAACAACATCAAACAGGTAACGTCAATAAAACACCGCGCTCGAAAATGTCCTAGGGTTAACTGTAGACAGTGACGGATGAGTCAGCTAACGAAACGCCGTATAGGCTCGGGAGAAGAGCTCGCTTTTAAGTGACGTTTAAACGTGGAGGCTACAGCAATGCCTCTAAGCTCCCGAGAAACTCTGTTCCAGGCGTCGGGTCCAGACACCCAGAACGAACGCTGACGAAAACTAGAAAGTACACGTGGAGTATTGTTGTCTCCATTTTCGCTGATCGTAAGTGAGTACGGCCCGGCAGATGTGTATCTGGAGTAACAATGTTAGATATATACACTGGAGCCAGACCGTAGAAGACAGAATGCATCACGGTACACAGTTTGTAAGTGATTCGTTGACGGATTGGTAACCAGTGCAACGAAACGAGTTTCATTATTATTTTCATGCTGACATGATCGCGTGGCCCAAGGTCTGCCACATACCGAGCTGCTGCGTGTAGCACTCGCTGCAATGGAGCGAGTGCACTGTCCGGCAGGTTGGCGAGAACGGCGTTGCAGTAGTCTATGCGCGTCAAAACGAACGCGCACACCAACTGCTTTCGGTTCTGTAGGTCGAGAACTCGGCGTAGTCTGCGAAGTCGACGGAGGTGGAAAAAGCACGTTGACGCGACCTTCGCAATATGCTGCCGCATGGAGAGTGAACTGTCCAGCAGGATTCCCAGGTCGTGGACACAGTCTGAAGGATGAATGGTGGCCTGGTCAAGGCAGATGGTGACGTCGGTGTCCGCCAGATGATCTAGATCAGCACTGGAGCCAAACCAGATCGCCTCGGTCTTGCTGGGTTCGGCAGTAAGCGGCAACGAGTGAACCAGTCATTGACAGCGGACACACAGCGTTCTAATATGCGGTAGACATCGGCAGCACCACTCGGAGTAGTGCAAGCGAGTAGTTGACTATCGTCAGCCAAAAAGAGTGGCAGAACTTCGAAAGCATTGACTGACTGGCCCAGGTCTTCCGCGTACATAACGAATAGTGCCGGCCCTAAGACCGAGCCTTGTGGCACACCGCACGTCAGAGTGCTCACTGCTCGGCATAGACTGTTGATTGTTGATGCTGACAGTCTAAGTACGGCCGGGCAGGTATGACTGTAACCACTGCTGAACTCTGTCGCTAAGCCCGAACCGGCTGGACATGATGTTCTGCAAAAGCTCATGGTCAGCTATGCCAAAGGCCTCAGTCAGGTCTAAAAGGACTGGCGAGTCCATATATCAAAATTCATTAAGTACGTTGAATAAGTATATATATATATAAGTATGTAAGCACTGAATACTGACGACATGCGAACTAAACTAGGGGGGCCTAAACCCGGCCCCCTTCAACCTCACTTTTTCACGGCATCTAAGGGGGCCTTTCTTAGAACTAAGGGTGCCGGGCCCCCAGGGCCCCCCTGTAATTCGAGCACTGGAAACAGTGGCTTGTTTTGTAACTTTTTACTTCATGGGAAAACAGTACAAATCATTTGGATCCATAGGCTGCATATCTAACAGAGAACTTAGCGGATCTCGCTACGGGGATGGGTGGGGGACGTACGCCTCACATGCTGCTTTCTGCATGGAAGGTGGGGGAAATTTGAAGTTGCGCCACTGGTTCTTTCTAACCAATGTATCAACAGAATCTACTTGGTAAAAAAGTCAGTTAATTACTATATTGTATGCTGGACGAGTTTGCAGTGTGTCGAATGAACACGGTGATGTAATATTTCGTACAAAGCAGTGGTTACAACTAAATTGTTCAACCTCAATATTCGACTGCGCCTCGACTTAATGTTCGACGACTGCTCGTCACTTGTCGTACGTAGGTCGTCGAATGGTCGTAGTGCGGTCGAATTGCAGTCAAATCGTAGTCGCAAGCACTGCATTAGATGACAAACTAAGCTATCGGCTCTGTAAACAACGCGTCGTTTTCGCTCTTCCAGTTCCGACGTTAAGGACGGTTCTAGGCAGTGTTGGTCATGGGTTGGGTCCATCCCTGTGTTGCGTTGGATTGGGTTAGGGTCACAAATGTACACATCTTTTCTGGGTCGGTTTGGGTTGGATGGTTAGATGATGTTTGACGTAATGAAATTTTTGACAGCATCGGTCATCGGTAAGAAATGTCAGATTTTCATGGCCATTCCGGTCGTTACTTCCGGTGAACCACGTGGTTAATGATTGCTGTTTCGATGTCGACGTGTCTGCAATACATAAAATTTCGGTTATAAACTTACCGTACCGCATGTAGATGATTAGTTGGGTTGAATCAGGTGAAGGCTTCAGTGGGTTGGGTTTCGTTGGGTTGGGTCCAAAAATGTTGGGTTTGGTTTAAAAAATAATCCAAGCCAAAATCTGGTTCTAGGACTCGCAGGATGAGGGTCAGTGGTCATGGGGTGGCCACGATTCTAGACGGGGAGGTCGTGATGTGTCCAACATATACCCCCAATGTGGTACGCGTATAGCAACAACATTAACACGGTTGCATGAAATTGTTTTACATAGCGTGCATATAGTAAACTTCATTTTGGAACATTGGCTGCAGAACCGGCCGTGTGTGACATCTGGACAGAGTTCATCTACTACAATGCAGCTGGCAAAAATCTAGAACACCGTCCCGATCGTCCAGACAACCGATAGAGTCAGTCGGAAATCAAGGATTAGCTGCCGCTAAAGCGCTGTTGGGTCTCGCAATGTTAACTGCGCAATAGCAACTACCAAGATGTTTGCATAATGGTCGCGATGGACCCAGCGACCGCTGACAGCAACCGGTTTGTTGCTAAGACATTTCTACACATCCGGTAACAACTGGGTACGAGCGGAAGAGTTGAGACTTTTATACTCTGCTACGAGGTCGATGGCGCGTCGGCTTCACAGTTCATTGACGCGTTGCCAGTAGCGTCGTTGTAGTCTTAACTAGAATGACACTCAGTAGAGCGCATACCTCCGTCAAGGCCGGTGATCCCGCAAAATATTACTAAACAAAGGCGAAGTCATAATATCCTCCCACGCACAATACATCGATGATCGTAAGGCATTCTGGTATGTCCGTGACTTCGGTTCCAAGGGTGAGTGAGTGAGTAGGGTTTAACGTCCCCATCAACACATTATAGGTCATTTCGGAGACGAGTCTTTCCAGTCAATCGCTTGCACTGGTATTGACAACCTAACAAGAACAATCAAGCGACAGAACACACAAATAACATAAAAATAACATAACCTAAAAAGAGTCCCTAGTTAACAGCAAAACAATACATCAAAAGAAACCTAGGCTAGGAGACAGGACAGAGGGAGCATGGTTTAGTCGCCTTTACGACATCCAGCCAGGAAACGGAGCGGGTCTATATTCTTACAACCCTGGAGCCCGCATGGGGCAACTTCGGGTCCAAAAATTAAAGATGTAGGTCAAGGTCAAGGTCACACGGTTAGAAAATGGATAGGGTTGATTGCGCCGTCTCTCCAGTCGTATGGCGATACTGTAGATGTTGCACAGTTGCATATGACAGCATTTTCTGTACTCCCATCCGCGGAAAGAATCAACGGCTGGGGTAGTACTTACTCTCATCCGTTGATTCCTTCACTTCGGCGAAATGAAGCTTCCTACATGACGGATCTGACAAGGAGCAGCCATGCGTCGGCGAACACAGAACAGCAGCTATCACCTATACGAGACATCGACGGCGTCGGAAATGGCAACACGGCATCCGGTAAAAATTGCTTTCGTGCACCAGAAATGTCTCACTTCATGCGACGGTTACAACTACGATTCGATCATTCGATTTCGATTCAACGGCCGTATAGTTTTCCTACAGGGTGCACGGAAAAAATCGGGGTAAATGACTTACGCGCGGTTTCTCAGCAATAACTCCGTAACCTGTGTATTTTGTGTTCTTATACTGCTGTCTACTTGGCGTATTAAACCTGATGATGATGATGATGATGATGATGAATCGCGTCAAATGTGAAATACTAATGCAGGATATAGTTGGGCGTATAAAAGCCTCTAACAATTGTAGAAATCGGTGAAAGGGTTCGCCTGTGCGGGGCGACTCTTTACCAAAAAGTGGAAATTTTTGCCATTTTTGGGGCCGCGTTCCCACCCTCAGGAACCGATTGGTGTGAAATTTTGCACAGCCAAGCGGACCAATGTGCCCCTCCGCTGTGCCAAATTTCACATGAATCGGTCAACGAGTCGCCCCTGCAACGGCCGTTCGACTGCTTATCAAAGGTCATCAAGGTCACAGTGACGTAACCCGCTAGCTGCAGTCACGCTGATCTATTTATTTACTTATTTAGGCCACAGTGCGGCAGTCCAGAACAGGTAGGTCGCAAAGCAGAATGATCGTAGCGCAGTCGAATCGCAGTCGAGTCGAAGTCGAATCGTAGTTATAAGCAGCGCGTCACACGTGGGCACGTGCGATTCTCCGTAGCGAGGAAGTTGCACACGACGTTAAGGCCTCACAGGACGGATCTAACGACAGACGTGCTCGTCAACCAGTCTGCGACAATGGTCACAGTGAACCGCGCAGCACCAGTGGAACCGGCAGCGGCACTTCTCGACGACCAGCCGACGCCTGGTGGCGTGCCCGCGCCCACAGCACATCACCTCGCAGCGGTCGTCGCCGTCGGCGGCCCGGTCGCACCTGCGCCCGGCAGTGCCCGGGGTGCCGGTCCGCGCGTCCGCCTCGCAGAAGTCCGGCGACGCGGCGACATAGACCAGCTCCGACGGCCGCGGACGACCACCGGACGCCGCCGCCGCCGCCGCGACCGGAGCAGACTGACGAACCTGCGTCCGGTGGAAGAGCAGAAAGCCGGGCGGCGAACGCTCCAGACGCGTCCGCGAACTGACGTCGCGAACCAGCGACACCTTCCGCACACGCACTGACATTATCAACTAGAACGGCACTCAGTAGAGCGCATACCTTCGCCATGGCCCAACAGTCTCCTTTACTTACTGTTAGACAGACGCCGGGTAAAACATACCCAGTGTGGCGGCGTATGACTCAGCCCTCAGCTAACTGTAAAACATACACAGTCCTGCCGGGTATGACGTGGAACCTCAACCGTAACCGTAACCCCGCCGTGACCCCAACCCTGATATAACGTGATCCGCATTACCACCAAAATCTGATGAAGTGCAACCTCTCAACCGAGTTTTGTGAAAATCGGTCGAGTAGCTTTTGCGTATAGTCCTGCTAATAAACAAACAAACAAAGTGAAAACGTAACCTCCTTGGCGGAAGTGGCAAAGATATCCCTGTCAGTGAGTAGCAATGCACAACAGACCGGAGTAAGTGTGAGCGAGTGGCTTCTTAACGGCACTTCAGAACAAACAAGGCCGTTTGGTGTCAATAAAAATTAAAATGTGGAAGATAGTAAGTAAAAACAAGTATTCTCTCTCTCTCTCTCTCTCTCTCTCTCTCTCTCTCTCTCCGTTTTAATGGCCATTTTCCAGGTGAGCCTGGGTTAGCCAGTGTTTATTGAAGCAAAGGATGATGGAGGTGGTGGTGCCAACTGGACTACTGGAGCTGTAAGTCGTGCAAAGCTCCAGTCAATTCATCACCACCAACGAACCAACATCCAGTTTTTTTTACAGGCCGGATGTCCTTCCTGTCGCTCAACCAACAGTGTCAAAGCACTGAAGGGAAAAATATCACATTCCAAGGACTTGCTTACCCTAAGCTCACCTGGGGGTCTTCCAACTTTGTCTCTGACCACTAATAGGTCCTGGTTACCTTGGGGAGGGTTGCCATGCCTCTCATCAGCCCTCTGATGCCAGTACTCCATGTAAAAAACAAGTACTATATAATAATAAAAAATTAATTAAAACGGTGATAATAACAAAGCAAGGAGGGTACGAGTATATTAAAATTGAGCAAGCTGTGCGGAAGGCCGCCACAATATGCCCCCGCCCCCTGCAAGTTGACCTGTGACCTATTGACCTTGAAAGTGGTGTCCGAGTCAGGTGTGATATGGGCTACCGTTGTGCCAATTTTAGTCTTCCTAGGCCTTTCTGTTCTCGACTTTGGGCCGATGTATGCGACAGACAGACGTCAGACGTCACAGGCGCATCATCGCTTAATGCCCCGGCCCTAGGGGCGGGGCATAATAATATAATTATACATGAGATTAAAAAGGAGTTTCTTAAACGGGAAGCATTTCTGTGCGAAGGTGTGCATAGCAATGGAATGACGGGAATCCCAAGCAATCCATGGGGATTCCCATGATAGTGGGCTCGATCAGCGAAGTTGCTGCACGTCGAGTCCGGTTAGTTCCGGGATGGGTGACCATCTCGGTATGTAACCGGTCACTCGGGTCAACTCAGCCCGTGTACACGCAACGAGTGCAGGCGTAAAAAGGTGACACGATAATCGCGGATCCGGCGTCGCACTGGCCATGCGTCTTAGACAATAGTGGATCTCCACCTACGGACTCACGGCCATGGAAAGGGAGACGAACACCTTAATTGGCTCGCTCCATACACTACCGGGGGAGTATGGTCACCGTAAAGACTTAAGTTAACAAGTGCACTGTACTAGTGGTTGTAGTAGGCCTAGTTGTTGTCGTTGTTGACTAAGTATGACGTGATCACAATTACGATTCGACTTCGATTCGACGGCCGTTCGACTGCTTATCGAAGGTAATTTAGGTCACAGTGACGTAACATATCTGCGACCGCTGGCCCGCTAGCCGCAGTCACATTAAGCCTCAGTGCAGCAACCCAAACACACAGGTCGTGACGTCGTGGTCGAATTGCTGTCTGTCGAACTGGAGTCGAACCGTGATCTAATCGCAGTCGAACCTAAGTCGAATCGCAGTTGTATAACCATCGCAACATTAGTATCTACTCTGCAATACGGGATCGATCAATCAACTGATCCTATTCCTCTCGTAAGAAGGAACAACTCTGCAGCAGAAGTGACGCAAGAGACAAGACATGCAACCTGTGCGGCAACATCGTACTTGTTGAGCAGCCATGTTCCGATGTGTCGCATAGACGGCACGGTCCGCCAGCACGTTCTGACCTCGCACGACCCAGACACGCCGTGGCACTTGCAGCGCAGACGCACGTTATCGGCAACCGCCTGAAACATAACATTTCATACCCGTGGTGTCAAACAATCCGTTCGTCCTTACCGCTCAGCGATTTGACAAACACCCTCTCACTGTCAGCGACATTAATGTTGGCCGGATGCCTTTACTGTCGTCCAACCTACCGAATTCGTTGGTTGGGTGACAGGAAGAGCATCCGGCCGCCAAAAATATGAACCCAACAATCGACAGACGTTCTCTTTTTTATAAAAGTTTTATGGACCCCGACTTGACTTGGAGTGTACTGTACATGAAGTGCAACGTAAATTCTGCAAAAGTCAATAATTAGAACCGGCACCGCAGTTCTGTCTTTTAGTATATAGATATCTATTAATGTTGATTTTATAACAATAACATCTTATTCCTACATATAGAATTAGTCTACGTAAATTTGTCTGTTCGCTTGTGTTTGTGTAGAGGAGTATATATCACCGACTCCGTTTTAGTCGATCTAGGTATCCGTTCTTCTTGTGCCATTGGGAACAACAAACTGATGGTAACCCGAAATTAGTGGGCATGTCAGAAAACCATTCGGTCGATGTGTAGGGGTAAGAGGAGGGTTCTACGTTAGGTTACGGAAAAAGGTTAGGGTTTGCCAAAGGCGGTCGCCAGGGGGCGCTGGTGGCCAGGGGGCGACACCGGAACCCAACTCCGAATACGCTGAATGTACGAGCTGGATAACTCAAACATTTGTATACGAAAAGCGATGAAATTTCCTGCAGGGTCGACAGCAACTCCAGGCAATGAGTAATTGATTAACTATATCTGGGAGTGATCCGGACCGTCTTCTAGACAGGGATCCGGCTCATCGGATCACAATGTTGTGGGTTCTTTGTTCCTGGCAGAGGCGAGCATGGGTTCTATACTCTGGTCTGTTCCATTCGCAAATATAGGCCTACATGTCGTCATCGAGCGCCGCAAACGGACAGTTGAAAGAAAAGATGTTCGCCGCTAACACTGACAAAACTGTTCGCGAAGACCACCACGAAGATTTATTACCGTACACATCCGTCAGTCACATCCATATGTCAGTGATGTGGTCTGAGACCGTCGGTCTTAGGACAAGACTGGTCTGAGACCAAAAAAATCGGTCTTGGTCTTGGTCTTGGTCTTGCACGCTGTGGTCTTGGTCTTCGTCTTACAGGTCTGGTGTTGTGTTGTGAAACACGATCTTGTCACGCTCGTCGTCATAGATCACTGGGCTATCTACTGTGATTTTTGCTGTCCTAAACTCGCTAGTAGACACCCTAGTGGCCCAAACACCATGTTGAAACCACAATGGGACAAAGCAAATACAGACAGTTACAAAGAATTATTCTCTGGTTTGTTATCTCAGATATGCCTACCAATTGATGCTCTGTAATGGTTCAAAATGCTGTGATCACACTGCTGTTTTGGATGCTTACTATAACGATGTTATAACATGACATGTGTGCAGTGCCGGTCTGATTACTATACCTCATGCTAAGGTTGGTATACAGAAACACTGGTGGACACCAGAACTTGATGACTTAAAGTAGCAGTGCATTAATGCCACAGAAATGTAGAAGTCTGCTGGCAGACCTCGTAGTGGAGAACTTAATATCAGAATTAGATGCAAATTTAAGTACAAAAGGTGGTTTTGGTCTTGGTCTTAAGAATTTGGTCTTATTTAGATCACTGCCATGTGTACTGGACTACTGGATAGCTGCGTGAGATGGCGACAGTCGCTCCGCCTCCCCAAACGACGCACAACGTCCGCGGCCTGCTCAAGTATATTCCGAGTTCGGCAAAATTGACATCACGGCGACGAAAAACGACGGCGGCAGCGGTCGTTTATTTCGAACAGACGTCTTACCACGAGGGATTAGCTCGACCGTGCGGTATGCACGGCCGACACAGACGCCCTCTGTAAGCTAGGTGAGATGTTCGCCGAAAGATTGCGTCGATCGGTCGCGCTTTGCTAAGTCGCTTAGAGACTGCGCTGGCGGGTGAAGATGCGAGTCGATACCCCGGGGAAGAAGCCAGAAACTCGGCGTGTACCATTCATCGTCCACGCGGCACCGCACGCCGACCAGTTCGGGTTTGCTCGGTGCGCGCCAATTCTCCGCGGTGTTTTATCACTAACAAATGCTGGCATGCACGAGCTTGCAGACCAACCAACCGACCGACCGACACAGTCTCTCGTACTACCGTTCCGACCCGCACGATCCCGGCTGACATTGCGGTTGTCTCGCCGGCGCATTCGTCCATTGATGCCTAAAAATGTTATGGAAATTCATACATGAAGTAACTACAAGTCGACCGACTGATAGATGGATAGCCTAATGGGAGCTGGGTTACATTGACATCGGAAGACAGCTGGAGGTTGGTTTTGTTGGAAGGCTTTGGCAAGCCCACTGTCCTGAAATATTTGCGCACTGCGTAATGCGTGCACAGTGCAACGATCGGTGACTTGTCGGCTGACCAAATTCAGTAATGAATGTACGGTCTCCGAACAGCCTGTTAAGCTGCTCGTTGTCGATTAGCGGTAGAAATAGTGCTTCTCCGGCTCGCAGTTAAGCACAGGCAGGCTCGGCGGTATTTATGGCTAGTACGTACATAAATACCGCCAGGGGGCGCTAGTGGCCACGGGGCGAGACCGGAAACCGACTCCGAATACGCTGAGTGTACGAGCTCGATAACTCAAACAGTTGTAGGCCTATACGAAAAGCGATGTAGATGTATACAAACTAAGCACGGAAGTTCGGTCGCAAAACTGTGACAACGATGGTATTTGCTGACGCTATATTATGACGACTGTTGGTGTTGGTTACAACGTGGACAGTGGAATTTTACGAGCTTTTCGGATAGGTAACTGAGAAAGTAAATCTGCAAAGTCAAGAGACTGAACGATATCGATCGTATTCGAGTCCCGCAAGTCTGCCTTGAGCATGGCAGATACCTGAGGAACAGTGGCGTAGCAAGGCTCTGAGGGGGGCCCTGGTACAACAGTAACTTGGGGCCCTCCCTTTCCCTCACCTCCACTCCCCCTCCCTCCCCTTCCCCTCCTCTTCCCCAGCCCAGCCCGTCCCCCGGTCGCGAACGACGCGAAGTGGCCCCCAAATCCAGCTAGGGGGTCTGGGGGAGCGCTGAGCCCCAGCCGAAATCGAATTTGGTGCATTTTAGTCTTAAAATCCGTCATCTGGTGGCAACAATTTTATTGTTTTTTTTCTTCCTAAGAGTCTTGCCTAAAATTTTTCTGTGGCCCCACTACTCGGGGGCCCCAGGAGCTCGGGGCCCCGGTTCATTGAACCGCCTGAACCCCGGTATAAATACGCCACTGCTAAGGAAGGTTTTATGAGCTTGAGTGGAGAAAACGAGCGTTCGCCTTATGCAACAGTATCAGGATTATTGTCAGTAAGACGTGCAACACAACTGAGACATTCGGAAGCAACTCATGAAACACGTTAGTAGGTTGCACGTAACGCAAAACGCCAATGGGTGACACGATATTCCGCGAGGAATATTTGCAAGAGTTTATAATTCGTCAAAAAGTGACCGACCGTCAATGTCATTTTCGTCATCAACAGTGCCATTGACATTCAGTGAGATTACCTGCTGTAAACTCGGGCACAGTTTCAGAAACTCAGTGGACTTCGAATAACGTCTGAATATTGAATAAAAATCCGAATATGTCGTGAAACTTTTGCAACTGAAAATATTGCTAACGACGCATGAAGGAGACCAAAAATGGCCGCCCCTTAATTGACCGCCCTGCAATCAGCCGAATACCTGCGGGGACGATTATGGGACGTTAGGTACTATTCATAGCTGGGTTGGGACGTTGTCACGTTAGGTATATTGGTGGAGGAAGGTTGAAGCGGCAGAAACACTGATCGCGTTTTCGAAATCATTATTTTGCGCTGACAGGTACGCTAGGCGCCGTCACGCTGACCTATTTATTTAGGCCTCACGATGATGTAGTCTTGACATAGCTAATCTGAAGCTGAGTTCCGGCACGTCTTGTTTTCTGCTGCCACGAACGCTATTTCTCCAGCTGAACCAGGCCTACACCAAGTAGGCCTATATCCTATTGTCAGCGCCAGACAAGAATGCCATAGACGGTACTAAAGGATGTTCCGCGAGAAATACAATTTCACGGTTAAAGAAACTCCGAGGTGGGTGGCCTCGTTCGGCAGCGGTATTCGAACACGTGGTGCGGTGTCAAATGTTCGCGAAGTAATCCCGCCGGAAGTTCGAATCGACATGCGGTGTTTATGAAGTTCACGTTTGATTCGTCGACAGACGCCGCGCAGCAGCAACACGTGTGAGATTCTTGGGTGTAGATAAGCCACAATCTGCTTTTACATGCATTTTTGCCGTCAGTACTGTTTGACTCGAGCAAAATATTAGAACGTGGGCGTTACTGAGACCCCCAGAAGTCACGCCTATTGTGTTACCGTACCAAATTCGTTCGTCCATGCCAAATCGTATGGGAGTACGCTTGTCATCCATCGTTTTAATTTCATTCGCCAGGTGACGCCACCTTTACAAACGAATAAGATGTTTTACCTGTACAGTAATAAGACATCTGCGTACACGATATAAACAAGCTGTGCGGGAGGCCGCCACAATATGTCCCTGTCCCCTGCAAGTTGACCTTTGACCTTTTGACCTTGAAAGTGGTGTCCGAGTCACATGTGACGTGGGCTACCTCTGTGCCAATTATTTTAGTCTTTATAGGCTCTGTTCTCGACTTAAGCGATAAATACAATTTCAGGCCCGATGTACGCGACAGACAGACGTCAGACGTCAGACGCGCATCATAACTTAATGCCCCTACCCTAGGGGCGGGCATAATAAGCTTGTGCTGTTTATGGGGAGAGTACAATGGCCATAGCTCATGCATGCAGGTCATATACTGGCCTTGCGTCCAGCGTTGTTGTTATGGAGATTGAGCACGGCGCGGTCAGAGCGCGAAGACCTGTTGCGTCCACCAGTCTTCTCGCCGGCGTCGACGAACGACTTGGCAAACGCCACTCCGTACGCCACGTTGTCCGAGCAGCCGGACCATTGGAAGCTGCTGCTGCTGCTGGTGGTGGTGGTTTCACCATCGCTGCGGGCCTGTCGACGCGCCGGCGGCTTCCCCGGTGACGGCGGCGGCGGAGAACGGGTAGTGATGGAGCGGTCACAGCCGCAGCGATCCATCTGTCCAGAACTGCACGACCGCGTCACGGCGTAGACGACTCCGGCGGATGAGACAGCGTGCACGAACGCCGCTTCGCGTGTTCCTGTCATTCATTCATTCATTCATTCATTCATTCAGACCTTCATTCAGACATTCACTCATTCCTTCGTTCATAAACTCATACAATGAAATGCACTGCACAACGGAGAAACAAAAGATCAACAGAATAATAGGCCAGGCTCAATGACAGCAATTACAGCAGCTCTGAGCTAATATCAATAAAACTTGTAAAATGACGTCGTCGATCACACTCGGCGGTTATCACAAATACAGGGTCCGAAAAAACTGTAACATATACGATTCACGGTAGCATCTGCCACATGCTGTTCTGATGGCGGCCTGATTATGCATCCAATTATGTTTGATTTTCACAAATCTCAAAATGTCAGTTTGCTGTACAGTTCAGTCCTACCGAACAACAACGAAACGCGAATGTGGGCTGGCTGAGAATGGCTCAATACCTGCGGTGACGATTTTGCCGAAGACGTTGACGCGGTCGACGACCGAACAGTTCCAGCGTCGATATCGAAACTGGTGTTGGCACTCGTCGATGGCAAT
>Ga0049107_10000160_pt1 | contig 17185 bp, 13 predicted proteins | sample WorMetilPIANOSA1_FD_61187 | JGI IMG/M metagenome (GOLD analysis project Ga0049107, IMG submission 61187) | Marine gutless worms symbiont microbial communities from Max Planck institute for Marine Microbiology, Germany - Olavius ilvae PIANOSA.1 | ecosystem: Host-associated > Annelida > Digestive...
AATGACAACTTAACTAGAACAACTAAAAGACAGACAACACATACAATGAAAACTAACAATACATAAAAAGGAACCCTAATAAACATCAACATAATGAAAAACATGCTAAGATATAAAACAGAAACTAGGCCTGGTTTAGTCGCCTTGTACGACATCCGGCCAGGAAACGGAGCGGGTTCATTCTTACAACCCCGGAGCCCGCACGGGGCTTTGATACCAAGAATGACAAGAATCAAAATTTTGAAAATATTATCTAGAACATTCACCCAATGAGAAACGCAAAATAGTGTCATTTTTGGTTTATATTAAAAACGAGGTGGCTGCGTCCAGAAACGCTTCTGAGCCATTTCATCTCCTGTCAAGATCACCCGGACGTGATAATCATCGCTAAATTGCAGCATCACCAAAAATACTAACCTTAACCTTGGTCGTAACTCTAATGCTAACTATTTCCTCCACTTCAGCAAATTTCCGGCAGTTGTTAGCAGACTGATTTATGAACGGTCCGACTGAACGTGCCCATTTTCTGACCAAGTGAGTGATTATTTGTTCAGGTGTGGGAGCTGTGAATAGTTTGGATATACAGTCCTATGTAGATGATTTTACAATGATAAATTAGCGACCTGTACCTATTAAAAATTCTTAACTTTTTACACACCTGTTACTAACACTGACACTAGGTAACACTAACACTCTCCTAATGGTTCCCGTCCGCCATCTCAAAAGTGATCAGAGGCAAACAGATCGGTGAAACTGTTATTACCGATTACCAATCCTCAATGCCTGCTCAAATGTTATGGTATACCGGCAGTCGACATTTGTGTGTATATATACACAACCCCCGGTAATAAACAGCAAATACAAATGTAAGAAAGTGTAGTTCATCTACAACTTATAACGGTGTAATGACACATCAAAAACAGCAAAAATAATTAACGGTGATATCACTTTAGAAACATTGGTGAGGTGCTGCTAAAGTAATATTACCATTAATTATTTTTGCTGTTTTCAATATGTCATTTCGCCATTATAAGTTGTAGATAATCCACAGTTTTTTTTTACACTTGTTAATAATATAAATTAATTGTTGCTGTAAAGAGACAAGCACCAGGTGCTTATAAACTGATCAGATATGTCCTTGTGCGATAGGGATTTATTTACAGTAATCAACCATCTCAATAAGATAATAATTTAGGCATGTGCAAATTCAATTAAACACGTAAAATTCAATTAAACACCTATGACTCATAATTTGACACTAAAAACTCAACAAACTAAACAAAATAAGCTGAAGGATAACTAACCTTTAACAACAACACACAGTTGTGGTCCTTTATTGTTGTCTATTGTTTCCTTAGCACGCTTTGATCTATACAAAGCATTGATACGCCTGCCTTTCTGAAGTTGCTGCTGTCTCATCTCACAATATTCAGCATAGTGTAATTCAGCTTTTTTACAGATAATTTCATAATCTTTGTCAGCTTGCTGCTCTCGAATCTTCTGCTGTCGATAATTGATTATATCCTTTGCCTTTTGCTGCAATTCAGCAGTAGCATAAGTTAACTGTTGTTCAAATACCAATTGTCTGAGGTTTACAGAAATGTACACACGAATTTGGATAGGACTCACAGCTGTTCATGTTCCTAATACGTGTTCAGAGCAATCAATGAATGCAGCTTTCAATTAGTAAAAAACCTTACCCTATCTATCACACATATAAAGTAGCAACAGCAATAACATAGTACAACAGTAAGTACTAAGTTAAGGCGGCCTAAATTCAGTCATGTCTATGACAGCCAACCTGTCTAAATTTCACTTCAATTCATTTCCAGTCTCCTATTGCAGTACTATACATGTACTAGTAACATCTATGCTAATTTGCTGTCAGTAACGTTTCCCCAAGATCTACACGTTCACTGATCATGCTAGCACGCCAGTTTGAAATGCTTGACACCTCAGTTACACAACTTGATAAATTTGCATTTTTATAGTCACAAAGAAGAAGGCTGTTGGACAGTTGGTCTTTCAATGAAAGCAGTATTAAATATGGTTTTGGTATGCTGGTAATGATATCAGATAATGCAGCTAAATTATAAATGGTTTGCACCAGGTGGATTTTTGTCTGCTGAGCTTATAAACAGGCTTAATGGACAAAACAAACTCGTTTAACGGCTCTTAATCCAGGTTAACCTGGGTGAGCCAGTAGCAGACATGTACATTCATATTCAGCTCACAGATTCGTTCCTGGGTGAGCCGGTAGCAGACATGTACGTTCGTATTCAGCTCACAGATTCGTTCCTGGGTGAGCCGGTAGCTGACATGTACATTCGTATTCAGCTCACATTCGTTCCTGGGTGAGCCGGTAGCAGACATGTACATTCGTATTCAGCTCACAGATTCGTTCCTGGGTGAGCCGGTAGCAGACATGTACATTCGTATTCAGCTCACATTCGTTCCTGGGTGAGCCGGTAGCTGACATGTACATTCGTATTCAGCTCACAGATTCGTTCCTGGGTGAGCCGGTAGCAGACATGTACGTTCGTATTCAGCTCACAGATTCGTTCCTGGGTGAGCTGGTAGCAGACATGTACATTCGTATTCAGCTCACAGATTCGTTCCTGGGTGAGCCGGTAGCTGACATGTACATTCGTATTCAGCTCACAGATACGTTCCTGGGTGAGCCGGTAGCAGACATGTACATTCGTATTCAGCTCACAGATTCGTCAACTATTATTGTCACTCCAATTGCCTCTAACCATTTCCCTCCATTTACAGCCATAGGCTGCACGATTGTGCAGCATTATTATAATGGCAACGTCAGTTTCCTATGGGAAAATGGAAATTTTGACCGCCTCCCTTGTAAAATCAGAACCCTTGAGGACAATTTGTCAGGATTGATTACGTCGACGAGGAGAATGTTTGTTCCAAATTTGGTGACAATCCGCTCACGGGGGACTTCTGGACATACGGGTGAAATATAATTTTTTGTGCAACTTTTTATTTATTTACTTCTTTTTTTCTCGGACAAACGTACAGAACAGACCCTTGGATGGATTTCGACGTTTAATGGCTGAAAAACGCGGAATCAAGCAAGGATGTGCAGTTTTGGGTAAAAAATGAAAAATTGTAATCTGACCCCTATTTGCCCTAAAAATGGTTTCAAATAGGCAATTTCCAGCCAAAATGCTGACACATGAAAGTCAAAGTATATCAGAAAGTACTAAACCAATACAGATTAAAATTTAATACAATGTTAGGAACATAATATAGAGTACCCGGATGCAATATGAAGACGTCACAACAAATCCAATATGGAGGACGGCCGCCATATTGAAAATCATCTTTTGGCTATATCTCAACGATTTATCATCTGATTAATGCCAAATTTGGTACAAAGAAGCATAATCACGTCCAGACACAGGTCACATAACCAAAACTTCAAATTTTACCAAATTTCGAAAATTCAAGATGTCTGAATGCCGCTATTCTGAAAATGGTTTTATCACTATATCTCAACCGGGAATCATCCGATTTCAATGACATTTGGTGTGCAGACGCAAATTTTGGTTCCAAAGTATCAAAATTCTGCAAGGCCACTATATTAAAAATCGTTTTTTGACTATCTCAATGATTTATTGTCCAAGTAATGCGAAATTTGGTAGGAGGAAGCATAATCGCGTTCAGACACAGGCCACGTGACCAAAATACCAAATTTCAAAAATTCAAGATGGTGGATGGCCGCCATTTTGAAAATGGCTTTATCGCTATATCTCTGCTGAGAATCATCCGATTTCAATGAAATTTGGTGTGCAGACGTAGATTTTCATTCCAAGAACGGTCACGTGATAAAGTATCAAAATTTTGCAAATTCTAAATGGCAGATGATTCCCTTCAGTGCGTCGACACTGTTGGCTGGGTGACAGGAAGGACATCCAGCCTGTAAAAAGCTGGGTGTTGGTTTGTTGTTGGTGACCATTTAACTGGAGCTTTGCACGTCTTATATCTCCAATTGTCGCCACCACTTTCATTATCTTTAGCTCCAATGAAACCGGCTAACCCAGGTTCACCTGGAAAATGACCGTTAAAACGGAGTGAGAGAGAGAGACGGCCGCCATATTGAAGATCATTTTTTGCTATATCTGAACAATTTATAGTCCGCTTAATGCGAAATTTTGATATAACAAAGCATGTTCATGATCAGACACAGGTTACGTGACCAAAATGCCAAATTTTCAAAAATTCAAGATTAGTTAGGCATAGATAACTAACACTAACACTAACCCTATCCTCGTCATCTCAAAAAAGACTAGAGGTAAACAGATGGGTGAAACTGTAATAATTAACTCTATCACTAACCACAGTGCCTATGCAAACTTTTTGGTACACCGACAGTCGATATTTGCAGGCAGTCGATATTTGAGCCGCGGTAATAAAAGAGCAAATACAAATGTAGAAAACAATTGTTTATCTACAACTTATAACGGCAAAATGACACACCAAAAAATAGCAAAAATAATGATCGGTGATATTACCTTAGAAGTACGTCGACAGTGGCAAAATGCTGCTAAAGTATATCATCATTCATAGTTTACCTACTATAGTTTTTTTTTACATTTATTTGGTTATAAACGCTGTCATATGACAATATCAAAAGTGATAAGATTCCTTGGGTTGTGATCTTTTCTGTAATCTGTGTCTACTTAAATATTCTCTGCATCATTTTCTGCCTCAACTCTGGAAATGTGATTATTAAGAGATCGCAGGCACCCCTATGAATATCTGGAGTTTTCCAGTAACTTGCATAAAAGTCTTCTATTGTTGTACTACAGTATCTGCACATCCGATTTTATGATAAAAACTTGATACTTATTTTTATTTACATGTTTGTACTGTCGCTTTCTCTGCTGCACTAATGTGAGTTTGTTATGTCTAATAAATATTACCTACTTACCATTACCTACGTAAGTAAGTAGGTAATATAGTTACATCTTCACCATTACTTACTTACTTACTTACATGGTTCAGAGCCCCAGCTGTCACCAATACCAACTCCATTACCTCCTGCTGCAGGGCCATGACCCTTCAGTTGAGGGCATGATTGAAACACCACATACCTTTCCCTGCACTAGATGGGTTACCCCACCAAATTTGGCAGCTCTACATCACACAAAAACAAAAACAACAAAGTTGTTTAATGGCCTTTAATCCATGTTAACCCAGTAAGACAACATCAGAAATGTACAATTCGTGTTCAGCTCAAAGCATCACTGTCATTATTACCGTTGTTTCAATTATCTCTATCACTACCCTCCATTTACTACCATACACAGCATCACTCCACTTTATGTGCCAATCATTCATATTCTTGTCCACAATCTCTTTCCATGTTTTCCTGGGCACTACTTTTAGAATCTCACTAGAATAATTTGTATCTCAAACCCTTCCTTGACATCTTACTACTAGCTGCTTTCCATCGACTCTCTTGTGCACAAAATACATCGGGTTTCAAAACATGGTCACCATTGTTATTTTTTTTGAGTAATTCCGTAAGACACCAACCAATTTTAATAAAATTTGGCCTGCAACATCCTGAGAAAGTGTTTTGCAAATGCTTATAATTTTGTCCATCTCGCCTTAACTGTAACTACACTACCTTGTGAAATTCTGAAGTCTTATTTCAGCAGGTTACAACAGTAGGACAATGCCAGAAACGTAAAGCAACTGCTGAGAAGGTTTCCAAAGCACAAAGTCGATTTCATTTTCGTCACAGAGGAAAAAATCTTCACCATTGTTCCCACATAAAATGCAAAATGATTGAGTGTACACTTCCGTCACGGCCAGAAAGCATGACGCCACCTGTGCGCATGACCTATGTTCAGCCACTCTGTGACAGTGTGAATGGTCATCTGTAACTTTGGCTGAACGCAGTGTTTTTTGTGAAACCAGCCTACTAGGCATCAGATGTATCACTGATGAAGTTCACATCTTACAGCAGGACAATGCACCAGCTCATTGTGCACGTCAAACAGTGCAGTGCACTGGCTGTCATGTGGCTGCCCAACAACCCCGACCTGAATCTGGTTGACTACCGCATTTGTAGAGTGATGCAAGATACGGCAGCTACAGATACAGAGGTTGATGAACATGTCGGCTGGCTTCCAGCTGAGTGCAGTAGACAAAGCAAGTGACCAGTGGCAAAAAAAGACTTTCGATGGCTGTATTTGTGCACAAGGAGGTCATTTAGAACAGTTGCATGTCATCTGTTTCATGACTGCATGTTGAGTCAGTAACATTTCTGCCACCATTGTACTGTGAATTATAAACATTTGTAGCATGTTTACTCAGGATGTTGCATGCCTAATCTTATTAAAATCAGATGACGTCTCACAGTTATTCAGAGAAAGGGTGACGTTTTTTAAACACAGTGCATATCCACTTTACATTCAAATAATGTCTTAATGTCTTTACTTGCCCTTCCTGTCATAACCACACGACGCTATGCATAAACGTGGTTCTAGCTGTTGGCCATAAATGTGACGATGTCAATGTGTCTCTCTGTCTCTCCTTCTGTCCATCATATTTGTATATTTGTATCCAAATGGCTAAAAAATATCGTCAAACTTCCTTCTCGTCCTGGTAGCCCATCATTCTAGTTTCTTGAGGACATCTGGTGTTACCCAATTCCAAGGGATCATCAGTGCGGTGTTCAATGCATTTGGGGTGGGGAAAATTTGCACTTTTCTACTGAAATTGCCGTTTATCTTGAAAACGGGACAAGAAAGGCCCATGGTTGCTACAGAATGCTAACAAGAAGTCATATTTACCGGGCTTTGCTTTACCATTATGACTCCATGTTATGGATATTATATTATATTTTTATTTTATTTTTCGCACTGTACTTCGTGTAGGAGTTTGATGATGATTAATAATAATAATAATAATAGGTCACTGATCGATCAGTGTCGGTTCTGATAACATTGACTGACCATGAAAGGTGAGACGCTAAGTGTTGAATTTTTCAGGCAGATCTCCTTAATAACGCTCGTACCGTTTGACCTAGAACGACCAAATTAGGTAACATGTGGGGGCATATTTATAGGGGGTCAGCCATGCCCTCACTGCCAGGAGGCGGGGCCCTAGCGTTCCCCAATTTTGGGGTTCCCTTATATTTATGCGTACACTCTTTGATGCAAAACGACCAAATATGACATGGTAACGTACATGGGAAGGGCTTGTTTGAGGGGTCAGCCGCGCCACTGGTTTGTCAGCAATAGCGGAGTTTGTTCTTCCAATGTTCCATGGTCCAATCTTACTGGATCCAGTCCCCTCACCAGCTTCCATGTGGGACATCAGACACTCATAGTCAGACCCTCATAATGTCGGAAATTCTGTCTCACAGTTTAGCACGGTTCCCCACTGTTTTTTGACACAGCACGTGGGCGTGGGGTTACCCACAAGGTACTGATGGGCTCACCACACCCACTTTTTTAACTGCCATGGTTCTTCATGGATTTTGTAGCAAACTTCTGTGGTGGAATGCCCTTTCTGATAACAACCAGCAGTCACAACTCGCTGGCTTTATCTTTAATTCATCCACTACAAGTCCTGAATGGGAATGGGCCTCAAAACATTGACGACCACCATATTGATCCACATAGGGTGCACCAAAATAAAGCAGTCCCCTACTATCTTCTGCTGATAACTCATCAACGGTTTAATTTACTGTAGTAATATTTTGTGTGATTGCTGAACATTTAAAAATCAGCTTGACATGATGATGACGTCACTGTGACATATTTTAGTGGTAATGTTTTTGCAAACAGTAATTGAAGACTGCAATATGGTTGCTGCCAGAAGGAGCGGAAGATTGAGCAAAATACATGGGGCTCTGGGCACAGTGCTGCTCAACAACGCTTGCACGTGAACTGTTCATAAATGATTGAGACGGAACAGTGGCCAACTAGCTCTCCAGATTTGAATCCCATTGAGATATCACGACTGAGGAGCGATGCATGAAGTTTGTGACAGCTTCGTCCGAATCCAACAGCAGTTTCTAAATGTGTAACGATGCAATATGCCCACTTATATTTTCATCTAATGTGTGTACCAGTAGTTAGAATAGCTGACAGCCTAGACCCTTGAATTTGTGAGGCTGCATTAGATGGTCGGCTCTTTAGGAGTCCCAACGTATTTTTAAACGCATGCATAATTAGCTGCTTACACAAACATTCTGAGAAGTACATGCATCACTAGTCAAACTGGGGCATGTGATGGTAAAGCAGTTAAACGAATCAGCGTTGCATTGCTAATGGCCGAGGCTTTTGAAGCAAGCTTCCAATAAAAGTTCACATTAAAACCACAAGACAGGATATATACCCGTGAGTCAAAAAAAACATGACACTTGATTCTTGGCCATAACTTCAGAAAATGTTAACTGATTTTCAAAATTCTTTCACCACCGGATTCAGCAATGATTGCATAATGAATTGATTATTAAATATCCTACCACACCTTAAACGCGTTGCTACATTTCCTTGTGAAAGTGAAACTTTATTATTCAAAAATTGATCGAATTAGCACATTAATAATACACCAGTTGCAGATTGTCTGTCACGAGCTTATAAACAGCATTATTGCTACCTTCAGACATCTGAAGCGATTTGATTATATATGCTGCAATATATTTTTGATAGATTCTACTGGTCATTATCATTTCCGCGTTCTGTATCTACCCAAACATTCTGTGCATCATCCAGTCCGAAAGTGCAATAATGTAAGAGACCCGTATGAACTTTTATTTCTGGCCGCTGAACAGCCCTGACCTCAATACAGTTTACTACAAAATCTGGAGCAACGAGTCTACTAGACAAAAGCACAGGATAGGAATGATTTGAGGAAGCATCTGACTGATGCGTGAGTTGGAGTGGAACAAAGCGTTATTGATGATGGCATTGACCAGTGATGCAGTTGTCTCAATGCCTGCATTCGAGCCATAGGACATTCTGAATATTCATCATGACGTAAATTAGCCACAACATTATTAACTGTAAGAAAGGAAGTTATAATTTATAGTTAAACAAGACATTTGTATCAGACTGTTGGTAGTTGATATTTATATTTCACAAGGTAGTGTAGCGATGCATTTGACGTGTGGTGGGATCTTTAATGACTATTTCGTCACATGTTTACTGCTGTGTCTGTGTAAGAATTTTGAAATTTGCTGAACCAGCAAGAAGTCTGATCCAGTCACAGTGAAGTTAGAATGATATGTGGAACCGTCATCATCAAGGGTGGTCGACGGCTACAGGAAATCGACGTCAGCTACGTGGTAACTGATTGACGTCTATTCCACGTCTACATACTGGCATCAGTGGCAGAGAACAAACAGTACGGTGATCAACATCACAGTTCCACATGGACGGTCAAAGTTGCCAGAAGATTGAAGATAGCAAGTTGTGAGAATTCCTGCTGCATCTATTGCTTGCTTGCAAAGCTCGTCTATATTGGCATTAAAGTGTAATTTAGAACAACAGCCAGCCAATTCATTCTATGCTGCTGTTGTTGAAGTGCTGACTGATGGGAATAATACAGAAAATATTGACAAGTAATAGATTTGTTGGTATATTGCTTGATTAGTTGTAAACATCATCAAGGTTACGAAGATTTTGCCAATAATAACATCAATTAACTAAGAAACGAGCCAGAATCATCATCCATAGACTAGCATAACATAGTAAACCTAACACAGCAAATCGAAAGTTGCACTGGGGAAGGTATGGGACAATTATTGGCAGGTTCAATTAACGAAGTTGTCCCGAGTTTTAGAAACAAGTTAAGAGAGTACGTGAAGGCCAGTGTAGGACAGGCAGGCTGGGCATTTACTATAACTCAAAAAATTGTTTACACTTAGAGTGTTTGCGCTGTCTTGAATCAAGACAACTTTTAATACTGTCAAAACTGCTAGGTTGTCACGACTTAAAGCAGCGTAATTGTGCAAGTCTGTAAAGTAATGAAATAAAACTTTCCAGATTTGTGACTGAGTGAATGGGTCTAAAAATTTTCTCTAATAGCTCTTTATAGTTCTTGAAAAATCGGAAAAATTATTTAGGGGCTATGTTTTGGCACGTCCTGTATACAACAAACAGCAAGAAGCTCAGCTGATGCTGAGAAAGCTGCGCGACGTCATCTGGGGAGGAAAAGCATCGGCAACTGGTTGGCCACCAACCGCCATATCGTATGTGGAGGGAGTAAATGTATCGGCACGCCACATGGTCATACAGCATTTTCAGACCGAAAATTTCTAAGTATGCACGAGTGACTATAATTCATTAAAATATTCAAGACTGTTGGTGTAACGCAAGTTTTGTGGTAGACATCGAAAATAGCGATGGAAGAAGCGCTTTATCATCCAGAGGGAGGAAAATTATTGGCAAGTGCTTCGCCACTATATCATATGCAGAGGGAGTAAACATATAGGCAGGCCGCACAGTCGTACTCGTACAGCACTGCCATCGCTATTGCATTTTCAGACCAAAAATTTCTAATAAGTCCACCCATGTGACAGGCTCCCCTTCCCGTTAGAATTTCACAACCATAACACGGTATTAGAAAAGTAGGGCGTCAAGGCTGAGAAAAAAGTTTGATATCTTTAGCCATAGACACAATACCGGCATGTGACATCCAGCCAGCCAGCCATCTTTCGACAGCTAGTACGCGCTATGCATATATGCGTTGCGCATAAAAACTAGAAAATCAATCACAAAATCACAATGCAGTGATGTGTACCTCAGTTTCTACTTCCAGAATATCTTCACCTGCAGATGGCAGATCTCTCCATCCTATAACTTCCACCGGCATTCCAGGCTTTGCAACAACTATTGGCTGGCATTTGTCATTAAACATACCACGCACCTGACACCATCATAACATTTATGTACACAATGTATAGAACTTCCAACATGTAGACAGAGTGGATAATAAAAAAACTGCACATTATCTGCTCATTATAATTTTGCAACCATTCAAGACACAGTGAAACAGTTTTTATTGCACGTCAGCATGCAACAGCATCCAGACAAAAACACTGTTTTACCATTTCTGTCTGCCCATCTGTAGAATGCTGGTACTGTGTTGTCATAAATGTCAATCTTTGTCACCATCCAGTATGGCCAACATTCTAGTTTGTTCAGCCTAACTGCCATTATAAAATTTCTAGACTAACCCCTTGAGTGGCGGCATTAAGTGTACAGAGGGGGGAATTTGTGATTTTCACCATAAAATGCTGTATATATCTTGGAAACAGTATCAAATAGGCCCATAGTTACTATGGATCACTAATAGGAATTGATAGATATCTGATCAATCAATCTGTGTCGGTTCTGATGACCTTGAGTGACCTCAAAAGGGGCAACAATGTACAACCTCGAACTAGCTGCTCATTTTTTCCAATGGATTTCTATACGTATGCTTGTACATTTGACGCAGACTGACCAAATGTGGCATGGTAACACAAGTGGAGAAGTGGTGCGTTTTAGGGGTCAGCCATGCACCATCCAAAAGGGGTGGGCACCCCAAATTTTTTTGGGACCCCTACCTATGCTCGTACGCTATGGCACACAACAACCAAATTTTACATGATCACATTAGATGACAGGAATATGTTTACAGCATCAGCCATGCCAACAAATTTGTGTCACATGAATGTTGACACAGACACATAATCTGTTTGCGGTAGCTAACTTTCTTGTCATCAGAACACTCATTAAATACTGAAAACTAAATATTCAAGTGTGACTTTCCTGTATTTGTAAAATATCCTTCTAACTAGTAACTCTGCCTGATCCTTACTTCCTTACACGCTTTAACAACAGCAAACTCATTTAATGGCCCTATTTCGAGGACAATCCAGATAGCTTAAACAAATGCCGGGTGAAACGTACGGTTAGGTGGGGCTGAGTCATACCCTGCAATACTGATGTCACAGAGGAAGGACGACTTAATCCTGCGAAGTATAATGTTGACTCCACTTAATCTTACACTAACCCTAACCCTAACGTAATGTGATCCAGATTATCACCAAAATCTAATCGTTTCTTCCTTGACCACCATTCCACTAAGTTTGGTGAAAAAATCCGTTCAGTGGTTTTTGCATAATCCAGCTAACAGAGAGACAGACAAACAAACAAACAAACAAAGTGAAAACACTACCTCCTTGGCACAGGTAACAATTACTAAACTAGGCGCCTCTATTTACTAAAACACCACAGTGCTATAGAAATTGGTTTTACTAATAATAATCTAATTTATATAGCGCCATACATAATTAACTTGTTAATCTCGTCATCAAGTCTTCCTGATCAGAGTGTATCAACAGAGTCTCGTTTCGGAGCATTTTGATGCTGTTTTTGACAATATTCGAACATGGTGCTCAGTCAAGCGTGTCGTCCGTTATCACACGACCTGCTTTACACTCTCAACGGTCGGCACAGGTGCGCTGTACTGGACAGGGAAATCCGTGACGTCATTTCACGCCTACGACTGCGCCGCCGTGGCTGTCGTGGGGGAGATCACCATCGTCGCAAAGATCTTGCAGCACAGGCCGTGACGTCATCCGTCGACTCTGCTGATCCAGCCAGGGAAACCTCTGCTGTGATTGGCTACAGCTCACCAAATGTAAACATCAATCAGCTGTACTGTGGTCATTGCGATGTGCACGATACTGCTGATGAAACTGTTCAATGAGCCGATCGGCACGTTCTGCTGCGTCGCTGGCGTACACCTGCAACTGAAACCAATTTCACTGCAAAAATTCCAGTCGTCACCACTTGCAGTCACCTGACGCCCGTCAACTGTCGTACTTTCAAGCCGCCGACAGGCTCAACAGCTCGACATGTTCTAAGAGCCGACCCTTCATCCCGTGCATGTTCATGGCCAACATCCGCGGCGGGTTTGCTGTTAAAGTGGACGAACTGACGACTGTGCTATGAGAAAACAGTGTCGACATTGCGTGTATTACTGAAACATTTCTTCATGAGGCTGTACCTAGTGAAGCCCTGGACATTCCTGGCTACGTCATCCATCGTAACGATCTGAAGGACGGACGATGCTGCGGCGGTGTGGCTATGCTCGTGCGACAAGACATTCCATGTCAGCAACTGACATCACTTGAATCTACGGACGTGGAGACGTTGTGGCTGCTGTACAGACGACCCAGAATGCCTCGCTGTCTGTCACATGTCGTCGTCGGCACTGTATACAACCCACCGTCGGCGGATGATAAGAAGATGACGACTCACATTTTGAACAGTCTGGACACAGTCACAAGAGAGCATCCACAAGCTGGTATCATGGTGCTCGGCGACTTCAATTGACTGCGTGATACAGCGCTCATGCAGTTATCCGCTGAAACAAGTTGTGAAAGCGCTGACTCGAAAGGCCGCCATCCTGGAAAGATATACATGTATACAAATCTCCAAGACTGGTACGAGCTTCCGGTCGTGCTGCCCAACGTCGGCCGATCTGACCACCGTGCGGTGCTCATGTTGGCGAGTGCCACTGCAAAGCACCCACGTGGCCAGGATATCACAGTGATGATGCGCAGCCAGGACTCGAACAGCGAGGCGCTGTTGGCCCAGGCCCTGAAGAACCTGAACTGGACGCCGCTTTACAACATGCAGAGCTGCGAGGACATGGTAACGTGCTTCCATAACACAGTTACAAGTCTACTTGATCATCATCTGCTGCTACTCACTGTCAGACGACACACAACGGACAAACCGTGGGTTACCGATCAATTCCGACGGCTTATATGGCACCGTCAGAACGCTTTCAGATCTGGCGACAAGGCGAGGAACTGCAAGCTCAGAAACCAAGTTCAATGGCTTACAAGACAACTCCGCCGAAAGTATTTCGTGAAAAGGGTGAATGGCCTGCAAACCAGCAACCCGCGAAACTGGTGGCGTACAGTCAAACAGGTCACAGGACTCCAGTCCAAGTCTACAGAGCCGCTGGTTGGTTTAGCGCAGCGTTTACATGACGGCGACATGCACAAACTGACGAATCAAATCAACAAATTCTTTGAACAAGTTGCTGCTGATTAGTGTCAACTGTCAGAGTCCACCATGCTGCCACCCTCTAACCTTCCGTTGAGTGAGTTCATCATTGATCAGTCCGCTGTTGAAAGAAAATTGAGCCGTATTAGTATTCACAAGGCACCTGGATCAGACGGCTTATCCAATTGGATCCTCCGGGACTTTTGCTCCCAGCTCTCGGGGCTGGTGTGTGCTATCTTTAACGCTTCGATCCGAGAAGGCATCGTGCCAGCTCGATGGAAAGAGGCCAATGTGATTCTGATGCCAAAAGCCCATCCGACTCAGCTGATTGAAGCAGATCTCCCACCAATCTCGCTGACTGCGACGTTGAGCAAGCTGTTAGAATCTTTCGTTGGCTCGTGGATATTAGACAGAATTGAAGACAAGCTCGACAAACACCAGTATGCAGCATTAAAAGGTCGCTCCACGACGCACGCTCTAGTTGACATCATGCATCACTGGCATAAGGCCGTTGACGAAGGCAAATCTGTCCCTGTGGTCTTCGTTGACTTTGCCAAGGTGTTCAACCATATTGAGCACAATGTTCTGGTGGCAAAGTTAACCTGCCACACACCGTCATCCGGTGGATATGTTCATTCTTGCACCATCGGCGTCAGCGAGTCAAGATTGGTGGTGTGATGTCTGAATGGCTGGTGATGGACGCTGTCATGCCTCAAGGATCGTATCTCGGGCCGTTGATGTTCATCACTCTGGTCGATAGCCTACGTGTGTCGTGTATGATACACAAATTCGTCGACGACACCACGCTGTCAGAGTTCATTGCCAAATCAGGCAGAAGTGTCATGAACGCCTGCTGCAATGAATTCGTGCAACAGTCAAATGAGATCAAGATGAACGTCAATGGCCGTAAAACAAAAGATGCTGCTGGGTCCGTCTGCGAAAGATCAACTGCCACCCATTATGCTGCACGGAACAACGGTCAGTCGAGTTTCAGCATTCAAGCTTCTAGGGGTCCATGCATCCAGCGACTTGAAGTGGATGGAACATGTTGACGCCATTACTTCCAAGGCAGCGTCACGTCTGTACTTTCTCAAACAGCTGAGGCGAGTGGATGTCCCGACTAGGGACCTGCTGCACTTCTACACTATTGTAGTGCAACCGGTCCTTGAGTACGCGTGTCCAGTCTGGCACTCTGGTTTGACCGTTTCCCAGTCCGACCCGCTAGAATCCGTGCAGAAACGCGCAATTCGTACCGTCTACCCTGACGCCGATTACCAGACTTCATTGATTGTCGCTGGCATCGACAAACTGCGCAAAAGGCGGGAAGTGTTAATGGCGAAGTTCTTCAAGAGACAGGTTCTCGCCAGCAGCTCATTGCTCCACAGCTTGCTGCCTGATCGACGAGACAATGACATTACCAGCAGTCTGCGAAACGCTAAACCGTTTTATTCATTTCAAACCCCCAAAAAATAGATTCTGCAAATCATTTTTACCGTACTGTCTCGATAACTATACATAATCCACACACACACACCGTTTTAACGGCCATTTATACATAACCCACAGTGATTTGATAATGTATCCATTAACTTTCAGGCACAGTTGCAGATGTATTTTTATGTTTTATCCCTTATCTGCATATTTACCGGCAGGATGCCGCAAAGCAGCAAACTGCTGGTATTAAATTTACTCAGAGGCCAAAAATCAGGTTTTTCGCCCCACAGCGGTGATTCGTTGCACCGATTCAAGTCAAACTTGGCATGGCTGACGGGTACCTGGGTCCACTTGGCTGCGGAAAATTTCACCTCAATCGGTGCAGGGCGGGGTGGGAATCTGGCACCCAAAATATCAAAAATTTCCACTTTTTGCCTCGCAGGGGCAAACCCCTTGACTGATTTCTAAAAAAAATTTTCGGGGCTTTATACGCCTAACTATACTACATTAGCGTTTCATATTTGACGTGATTCGCTTCACACATTACGGAGTTATTGCTGAGAAACTGCGCAACAGTCAATTAGGCCGAATATTTCCGTGCACCCTGTAGGAAAAACTATGCATTTCCCCAATCAAAAAATGAATGACAACTTTTTTCATGGTCTCGACGAGCTCTATCGACATGCAATGTTTGGGGAACATCGTACAATACAGTACAATATATATATATATATATATATATATATATATATATATATACACAACACATGTAGGTGCGAAAATGTGGTGTTTGTCTGTTTTTTTTGTTTGTTTGGAACGCTCCAAGGCCGTCGTTAGAGGGGGTCATAGATCAACCAGGCACTGCGTTGCCATTTATTGGCCGATTTCAAGGTTTTCAGCGTTTTTTAAGAAGAGTCTGCTCTTTCAGATGCAATACATTGTTCTCATTTTCGTGGCTAGGTGGCGCCATTATTTTCACAAAATAGCCGTCAAAAATTACTAAAAGTCCAAAAATTGGCTGAAAAGTTTGTGCGCACCACTTTATATAGATACCTGAGAGATATGAAGAAAATTCCACTGCAGTAGTTTAGGGCCGAGAATGTAGATGTGCATCTATATAATTTTTTTCCACATGTCACCATATAGCGCAGACAGCAATTGTTCAGCAAAGTTCGTATAGGTAGTCCAAAAACGGCTCGGAATGAACAAGTTTGTGCGCATCAAAAGTCCTACAGGAAGTAAATTTTCCAAAATCTTTTTTTAAAGCAGTTGTATGCAGGATGGACTGTAGTTGTGCACCTATATTGCGGTTTTTCTCCTTGGTGTCAGATGGTGCCACAACAGAGCGCCAAATTTAGAACTGCGTTTTTTGGTCAATTTCGTACAAGTTTGAGGAAGGATAGCGTCGCCAGTTATTCATGGATTTGGACGATGTTTTCGACATCTGTTACGGACCCAGGTGTATTTTGCAATGCACTAAACATTTTGCAGATCTGTCTGTAGGTGGCGCAGGGATGTAGTCCTCGAGGCATCTGCCTCGGCTCGAGGCGGTCTTGAGGCAGTTTTTTAGCTGGCTCGGACTCGCCTCGGCCTCACACGGTCTTGCCTCGGTCTCGACCTTACTGCCTCGGCCTCGGCTCTGCCTCATAGGTTCTGCCTCGGTCTTGGCTCGGTCTTGAAGGTAGCGCCTTGCCTCGGCT
>Ga0049107_10000161_pt1 | contig 17116 bp, 15 predicted proteins | sample WorMetilPIANOSA1_FD_61187 | JGI IMG/M metagenome (GOLD analysis project Ga0049107, IMG submission 61187) | Marine gutless worms symbiont microbial communities from Max Planck institute for Marine Microbiology, Germany - Olavius ilvae PIANOSA.1 | ecosystem: Host-associated > Annelida > Digestive...
GGACTCAAACTGCTCTCGGCTTATATCACTTGGGTAGGAATGTCTCATCGCTCTTCCTTTGTGTCAAAATCACTTTGATACAAAGATCGTAAACAGGTTCTAAGAAGCTGTCTGGTTAAAAGCGATTCTGAATGATTTAGAGACTGTCTAAAAACTAACCTATTGATTATAAAAGTATAGTTGTTCATCTGGCTCCCACGCTCCGGCGTGGGAGCAGGTCTTGACGCTCCAGCGTCACCAAGCCTGGACGCTGGAGCGACCAAGGTGGCGTTCCCACGCTGGAGCGTGGGAACGAGCAAAATCAATGATTTAGTTCTTAGACAGCCTCTTAGCGTTGTCGGGGGGATTCGACGTGTTGCGTTTCGACGCACAAGGGCTCGTTGCTCTATGGCCAGGTCGGTGCCGGCGTCTCATCGCAACCTACGCCCACATGTCCCCCTGCGCTTGCCGGCCCGCGCGGACCTCGCGTCAAGTGTAGGTTGGGTTAGGCGCGCTAATTGAGAACGACCCCTAGGCCAGCGACGGGTAGTGGCTCAGTTTGCGATTTTTCACAAACTGAGCCACTACCCGGCGACGCTTGGCCTTGCTCAGGATCGATCGAACGAGTAGACTTAATCGGATCAGGAAACAGCAGACTTTGCGAAGTGTTGGAGCATGGAACCTGAACGCCACTAAGGCCCCGTGATCGGGGCTTTTTTTGGCTTCCATCCGGGGCGGGGTGGGTACGTGATCCGCACGGCGGGAGTCCTTTGCTAAAGTGGGCCTTGTGCCCATTTTTTGTTTGTGGCGAAAGCGGATGCGGCGGTTGGAAGACAAATTGATGGGTCTGGTGAGGTCGGTAGTGGAGCCGATGGGCTATGAGCTGGTGGGGGTCGAGTATTTCCAACGCGGCAAGCGGGGCGCGGTGCTGCGCGTTTACATCGACCACCTCGGCGCTGCCGGGACGCAGGGTATCACGTTGGACGATTGCGGCCGGGTCAGCCATCAGCTGAGTGGAGTGCTCGACGTCGAGAACCCGATTGCCGGCCACTATGATCTGGAGGTTTCTTCCCCGGGCCTGGACCGGCCGCTGTTCACGGCCGAACATTTTGAACGCTTTCGGGGCCGGAAGGTACGCATCAGGGCGGCGGTCAAGCTCGAGGGGCGGCGCAACTTCGAGGGCCAAATCACCGCTCTGGAGCGAGAACTGGTGCTGCTCAGGGTAGACGGCGAGGTGCGGGAGATTCCCCTGGCAATGATCGAATCCGCGCGCTTGGTGCCTGAATTCTGATTCGGGAATGTGGAATGAGCAAAGAAATCCTGTTGGTGATCGAGGCCGTTTCGAACGAGAAGGACGTGCCCAGAGAAGTCATTTTCGAGGCCATGGAGGCGGCATTGGCCTCCGCTACCCGCAGAAAGGCCGGCGGCGATATCGATGCCAGGGTCGCTATCGATCGTGAAAGCGGGGACTATGTTACTTTCCGCCGCTGGGAGGTGGTGGAGGACCCGGGGGAGGAGGGGCCGGAGGCGCCCGATCGCCAGCTGGCGCTGACGGCGGCTCAGGAGCGGGATCCGTCGGTCGAGGTCGGTGGTTTTGTCGAGGAACCCATGGACTCGGTGCTCTTCGGGCGCATCGCGGCGCAGACGGCGAAGCAGGTGATCGTGCAGAAGGTCCGGGAGGCCGAGCGCGCCAAGGTGGTCGAGGCCTATCAGGACCGCAAGGGACAGCTGGTTACGGGGATCGTCAAGAAGGCCGACCGCGGCTCCATCCTGCTCGATTTGGGCGGCAACGCGGAGGCCCTGGTACCCCGCGAGCACGTCATTCCCCGCGAGTCGGTGCGCCCCGGAGACCGGCTTCGTGCCTATCTCTTCGAGGTCCGTTCCGAGTCCAAGGGGCCGCAGCTCTTCGCAAGCCGCACGGCCCCGGAGCTGATGATCGAGCTGTTCAGGCTGGAGGTCCCGGAGGTCGGTGAAGGTCTGATCGAGATTCTGGCCGCGGCTCGGGATCCGGGCTCCCGGGCCAAGATCGCGGTACGCGCATTGGACGCGCGCATCGATCCGGTAGGGGCCTGCGTCGGCATGCGCGGTTCGCGGGTACAGGCGGTATCCAACGAGCTGAGTGGGGAGCGGGTCGATATCATCCTGTGGAACGATAATCCGGCGCAGTTCATCATCAATGCCATGTCTCCGGCGGACGTGGTTTCGATCATCGTCGATGAGGAAGCACGCGGCATGGATGTGGCGGTAAAGGAAGAAAATCTCTCCCAGGCCATCGGCCGCGGCGGTCAAAATGTGCGTCTTGCCAGCCAGCTGACCGGCTGGGAGCTCAACGTGATGAACGAGGAGGAGGCGGCCGTCAAGAGCGAGCAGGAGGCCGGACGCCTGGTGGAGGACTTCATGGAGCAGCTCCGGGTGGATGAGGATGTGGCGACCGTACTGGTAGAGGAAGGTTTCTCGACCGTCGATGAGGTTGCCTACGTACCCATGTCGGAACTGATGGCCATCCGGAGGTTCGACGCGGACACCGTCACCCTGCTGCGGGATCGGGCCAAGGATGTGTTGCTGACCCGCGCCATTGCCAGCGAGAGCCTGGCCCGGGAGCCGGCGCCGGATCTGTTGCAGCTGGAGGGGATGGATCAGGCGGTGGCCCTCAGTCTGGCCCGGAACGGCGTAGTTACCATGGAAGACTTGGCCGAACAGTCGCTGGACGAGCTCGTGGAGCTGGTGGGGATCGACGCGGAGCAGGCGGCCAGGTTGATCATGAAGGCGCGCGAACCCTGGTTTGCCGAGGCGGAGAACGAATAGGGCCGGAGGGTATGCGGATGAGTGAAGTAACTGTCAACCAGCTGGCCGGCACGGTAGGAATTCCGGTGGAGCGTCTCCTGACCCAGCTGCATGAGGCGGGTATCTCGGCCGCCGACGGCGAGGCCAGACTGACCGAGCAGGAGAAGGTCCAACTGTTGGGCTATCTCCGCCGCAGTCACGGCCGGGCCGAGGGCGACGCCGGAACGGCACCCAGCCGGGTTACCCTCAAGCGCAAATCGGTCAGTGAGTTGCGGCAGCCGACGGTAAGCGGCCGCGCCGGTGGTAGTGTGCGGGCCGCTACCGCCCCCCGGGCCAAGACGGTCAGCGTCGAGGTGCGGCGTAAGCGCACCTATGTCAAGCGCGGCACGCCGTCGGTGGAGTCGGAGGCGCAGGATCGGCCGGACGACGAGCAGGCGCTTCGATCCCTTGTGGTCGAGGAGCTGGAGCCGGCCCGTGCTCCGACGGATCGGCGCTCCGAGCTGCAGGCACGCCGGGCGGAGGAGGACGCGCGACGCCTGGCGGAGCAGGAGGAACTCGGGCGTAAGGCCAAGGAGGAGGTCCGCCGCCAGGCCGAAGACGAGGCGCGGCGCAAGATGACGGAAGAGAAGGGGACTGGGCTTGCGGCCGCGTCCCCCACGGCGCGTGAAGGACCCGCCGGCGGGGACGGCGAGGTCAAGCAGGCGAAGGGCAAGGCGCGCAAGCCGGGGAAACGGGGCAATGAACCTTCCGAAAAGGAGAAGTCCCTCAAGAAGGCCGGGCGCAAGGATGCGTTGCGCACCCGGGAGCTGCCGCCGGAGGTCGAGTACGAAGAGGCCGGCGGCGCAGAGGAGGTACCCGTACCCGTACCCGTACCCGTAGCGCCGGAGCGACGCCCGCGCCGCAGGAAGAAGACCGTCAAGCCCCAACTTCAGGATAAGCATGGTTTCCAGCGGCCGACCGCTCCTGTGACACGGGAGGTGGAGATCCCCGAGGCGATCTCGGTGGCTGACCTTGCGGCCCGCATGTCGGTAAAGTCCGGCGATGTAGTCAAGGTCCTGTTCAAGCAGGGCATGCCGGTCACGATCAACCAGGTGCTGGACAGCGACACCGCCACGATCGTCGTCGAGGAATTGGGCCACAAGGCGGTCAGGGCCGAGGTCAGGGATGTCGAAGATACGCTGATGCGGGAGGTGGAGGAACAGGTCGCGCAGCTGGAGCGGACGGCGCGGCCGCCGGTGGTCACGATCATGGGGCACGTTGATCACGGCAAGACTTCGCTGCTCGACCATATTCGCCGGACGCGTGTCGCCGCCGGCGAGGCCGGCGGTATTACCCAGCACATCGGCGCCTATCACGTCGAGACCGGCCACGGCCTGCTCTCCTTCCTGGACACTCCCGGCCATGCCGCCTTCTCGGCGATGCGTGCCCGGGGGGCCCAGGTCACGGATATTATCGTCCTGGTGGTAGCGGCGGACGACGGCGTTATGCCCCAGACCATCGAGTCCATCCAACATGCGCGCGCGGCTGGTGTTCCCTTGGTCGTTGCGGTCAACAAGATCGACAAGCCGGAGGCGAATCCGGAGCGGGTAATGCAGGAGCTTACCCAACAGGAGGTAGTACCCGAGGAGTGGGGAGGGGAGACGATGGTGGTGAAGGTCTCCGCCAAGAGCGGTGAGGGCATCGACGCGCTGCTCGAGGCCTTGCTGTTGCAGGCGGAAGTATTGGAGCTGACGGCGCCGGCATCAGGACCCGCCCGCGGCGTGATCGTCGAGTCCCGGCTCGACCGGGGGCAGGGACCGGTGGCCACGGTCCTGGTCCGGGCCGGCACCCTGCGCCAGGGCGACCTGGTCGTCAGTGGTACCGAGTTCGGCCGCGTGCGGGCCATGTTCGACGAGCAGGGACGGAGCGTGGAATCTGCCGGTCCCTCGATCCCGGTACAGGTACTGGGGCTCTCCGGTACGCCCAGCGCCGGCGACGATCTGGTGGCGGTCAGCGACGAGAGGCGGGCCCGCGAGGTGGCGGAGCTGCGGCGGGAGCGGGGGCGTCGGTCGAAGCTCGAAGAGCAGCGCGGCGCGAGCCTGGATCAGCTCTTCTCCCAATTCAAGGAGGGGGAGACCGGGACGGTCAACGTCGTCATCAAGGCGGATGTGCAGGGCAGCCTGGAGGCGCTGCGGGACAGCCTGCTGAAGCTCTCGACCGACGAGGTCAAGGTTGCCATCGTGGCCTCGGGGGTAGGGGGGTTGACCGAGTCCGACGCCAACCTGGCCGTGACCTCCGATGCCATTCTGCTCGGATTCAATATCCGGGCCGATGCCGCCGCCCGTCGGATCGTGGAGGAAAAGGGCCTGGACCTGCGTTATTACAGCGTCATCTACGAGCTGATCGACGATGTGAAGAAGGCCCTGTCGGGGCTCTTGAGCCCCGAGGTGACGGAGGAGATCATCGGGCTGGCCGCGGTGCGGGAGGTCTTCCGCTCCTCGAAGTTCGGCGCCATTGCCGGCTGCATGGTCGTCGAGGGCCTGATCAAGCGCAACAATCCCATCCGCGTGTTGCGGGACAACGTGGTCGTTTACGAGGGTGCATTGGAGTCCTTGCGGCGTTTCAAGGAGGATGTGCCCGAGGTCAAGGCAGGTACCGAGTGTGGTATCGGGGTGAAGAATTACAACGACGTCCAGGTCGGTGATCAGATCGAGGTGTTCGAACGTACCGAGCGGGCGCGGGAGCTTTAGGGTACGCGGCCATTGGGTAAGTACGGTTGGTCCGGATGAAAGTGTGATCCATCCCTGAAATTTATGCGAGTTCACCCTGACGGCACCCTCATGCTATGAAATAATGGAAGGATCGGCAGGCGATGCACCTGGTCGCGGTGCCATTCCACTTCCAGCTATCGAGTAAGCGCCGTAGGCGCATCCCGTTCCTCGCCGGGAGGGGCGGACCCGGAGATCCGATGGACGACAATCGCAAGCGGGCGTTGACGGCCGCCTTGAGCCAGATCGAAAAGCAGTTCGGCAAGGGTTCGGTCATGCGCATGGGCGACGTGGGGGCCGTGCGCAATCTGGAGGCCATCTCTACCGGTTCTCTGGGACTGGACGTGGCTTTAGGTATCGGCGGTGTGCCCAAGGGCCGGGTGATCGAGGTGTACGGCCCGGAATCCTCGGGCAAGACTACCCTGACCCTCCATGTGGTGGCCGAGACCCAGAAGTTGGGCGGAACCGCGGCCTTCGTGGATGCCGAACATGCCCTCGACCCGAGCTATGCGGAACGCTTGGGGGTGGACATGGACGAGCTCCTGGTCTCGCAGCCGGACACCGGCGAGCAGGCGCTGGAGATCACCGATATGCTGGTGCGCTCGGGAGCGGTGGACGTGATGGTGGTGGATTCGGTCGCGGCCCTGACCCCCAAGGCGGAGATCGAGGGCGAGATGGGTGACTCCCACGTCGGCTTGCAGGCTCGGCTCATGTCCCAGGCCCTGCGCAAGCTTACAGCGAACATCAAGCGTTCCAATTGCGCGGTCGTCTTCATCAACCAGATCCGGATGAAGATCGGGGTCATGTTCGGCAACCCGGAGACCACCACCGGCGGCAATGCCCTCAAGTTCTACGCCTCGGTCCGGCTTGATATCCGGCGCACCGGCGCCATCAAGAAGGGCGAAGAGGTCATCGGTAACGAGACCAAGGTCAAGGTAGTCAAGAACAAGGTGGCACCGCCCTTCAAGCAGGTCAGTTTCGATATCCTCTATGGCGAGGGGATCTCCCGCGAAGGCGAGATCATCGATCTCGGTGTGCAGCAGGGCGTTATGGAAAAATCCGGGGCCTGGTACAGTTACGGCAGTAACCGGATCGGGCAGGGCAAGGACAATGTGCGCGGTTTTCTCAAGGAGAATGCCGAGCTGTCCCGGGAGATCGAAGCCAAGATCCGCGCCCTGTTGTTGCCCCAGGGTAGCGATGCCGAAGCGACCGACCCGCAGCCCCAGGAGGCCTGATTCGGACATCGAACGCGCCGCGCTTAGGCTGCTGGCGTTACGAGAGCACAGCCGCGGGGAGCTGCGGCGCAAGCTGGGTGCATGCGGTTATGCCGCGGCGGAGGTGGGGCGGCTCATCGAGGATCTGGCCGACCGTGGCCTGGTGAGCGATCGGCGAATGGCCGAGGTCTATGTCGATGAGCGGGTACGCAAGGGGTTCGGACCCGCCCGTACCTTTGATGCCAAGGCGCGTGCGCAGCGGGCCCGATTCCTGGAATATCGGGGATTTCCCGCGGAGCTGATCGCCGACTTTCTGAACGGCAGGGACGAATTCTGACCCGGCCCCTTGTTCGAACCACAGAATTCCCGGAACGCAATCATAAATTTGGCCGAAAAATTTTCTCATTATCACCATGTGGTACTGAATTTCAGCGTGAAATATGGTGATTTCATCCCACCATTTCCGTGAAAAGTGAATACTTTCACAGTCTCATGATCGTCGGCTTGTAACAGGGCACCTATGCAACACCGAGCCGGACGATATGTCGCTCAGCCTGCAGGTTATCGGGCCTTCATCCCCGAACCTTTGCCACCGCGACCGCCTCTGGAGATGCAGGGACTTCAGGCGCCGTTATCCCAGGCGGATCGTGCGCTCGGACGGCTCGACGGTTCCGTACTCACACTGCCCAATCCCGATCTGTTCGTTTTCATGTATATCCGCAAGGAGGCTGTACTCTCCAGCCAAACCCGGAATCGCCGTTTCCGCCGCCTCGCAACTCACGGAAATCACGCCGCGCAAGATCGTGACAACCATGCAGCAGGTGATCGAAGAGGTCCGCCTTGCTGGGACGACCCGGCGGAGGGCCCTGTCTCCATCGAGTTTATGGATGATCGAAGAGGTGCTTGGCGAAGGGGGGATGGTGTAGTTTCGGGTTTTCAAGAGCGGTGGGGTCTTCCGATTTCGCTGGAAATGTTGGGATCGGATCGGCTTGAGTTCCGCTCTCGGCGTCTGCGACGGTACGATCAGGGCTCTGCGGAGGCCGATTCGAAGCCGGGCTCGCATAAATCTTGAAAATCCATCATTGCGAGATCGCGTCCGAAGAGTCCACCTATACCATCTTCGACTTGGAGTCTCCTGTCGACGTACGCCGGTTGTCCGCCCCTATGCGCAACCTGGGGGCACTCTTGGGTCTTGTGGTCATCGACGAGATCCAGCGTCGCCCGGAGCTGTTCGAGATACTGCGGGTTCTGATCGACCGCCCCGAAGCTACCACCCGTTTCCTGATCCTCGGCAGCGCCTCGCCCAGCCTCGTCAAGGGGGTTTCCGAATCCCTGGCAGGTCGGGTCGGCTTTCTGGACTTGGGAGGGTTCGATCTGCGCAAAACCGGTTCGGCGAGCCAGGACAGACTCTGGCTCAGAGGAGGATTCCCACGGTCCTTTCTGGCCCCTGACGACGCGGCCTCCTTCGGTTGGCGTCAGGATTTCCTGCGAACCCTGCTGGAGCGCGACATTCCGCAACTGGGTATTTCGATCCCCGCTGAGACGCTACGCCGCTTCTGGACCATGATCGCCCATTATCACGGGCAGATCTGGAACGCAGCCGAGCTTACACGGTCGCTGGGCACCGGTGAGACCACCACCCGTCGGTATCTGGACATCCTCGCCGGGGCCTACCTGGTCCGGGTCCTTCCGCCCTGGTTCGAGAATCTTTCCAAACGACGCCACGATTTATTGATTGAGCTTGGCTGCTGCCGAGCTCCGGAGCTCATGCCTCGCCGGCGAGGCGCAGGACTACCTCCCGCGTTTGTTTGCTAAGGCGAAAGCCAAGTACCTGTAGATCGTCGATCAGAGTTGTCACGTCGGGTATCAGCCCGGCGCGTTTGGCGTCCAACAGCACGCCCAGGGTTCCGGTAAGGCGCAGACTCAGAACCTCGGCGTGGCGGCGCGCCAGCGTATCGTCCAGAATCACAACCGCATCCCCGCTCTCCAACGCAAGAGCCAATACCGCCATCTCGCCGCTGCCGAGACCCGTGGCGAGTTGTAACACATCCCCACTACGCGGCTCGCGAATTTCAACCCAGGGGAGGCTCTCGGGTATGGGCAGGTCCATGCCCAGCCGTCGGCCTTCAGCCAACTCTCCGGCGACGGCGGCCGGAACAACGATCCGCGACACCAGATGTGGCAATAGGCCCAGTCGCCCAATCTGGTGCAGATACTGAAGTGGGGAGGTATTGCAGATGATGTCAGACAAGGTGCGTCTGACGCTCCAACTCATCGGTTGTCAGGCGGAAGGTGTCTACGCCGTAATCAGCCAACTTGTTCAGGAAGAGCACCCGCGGCACACCCGCGAGTCGTGCCGCCCCACCGGATGACAGCCGTCCAAGCTCATAGAGCTTGACCGAGGCAGCGAGACGGATCTCATTGGCTGCCGTATCCCTCGACAGCTTCAGGGACAACAGGGTGTCGTCCGGGATGTCCAGTACCAGTTGGCTCATCGCTTGAGTTACTCTTTTGTATTCAGGTGTCGAATCAGGGGTTTATCGAGAGTCTTCCTTTTTGGCAAAAAGGACAGGGACCGAGGTTCCGATCTTTTTCATAAAGTAGGGGCAAACGAACTTCCAGCGCGTCAACCGTCCCCAGTGCGCAATTATGCCAGGACAGGACGAGAACACGGTCATCATCGATCTGATGCGGGAGGCAGTAGAGCGCGCCAAGTACCGAAAACAGCGTCATGAGGCCATTCGGCGGATATTGGATCGTCGTTCTCGCGCACCGGTCCGGTCGGAATCCGAGATAGCGGCAGTGAGGCGCGAGGGACGCCCGTGAACTTGGTCGTTGAAAGTTAGGGAGCAGACCATGGCTGCGAGCTCCCGCGCGGATACGGCTTGGCGTATCATCGGAGCAACCTGGACGAGACAGAAACCAGCCAACGGGTTCAGGGCACTTTGAAAAATAGTTTTTTTTCGCCACTTGGCCGACTCTAACCCATTGATTATTCATGCACCTAACTTACGAAAACTGTATTTTTCAAGGTGCCCTTTGATGATCATGAACCAGGACGATTTACTGAAACGCATCACCAGCCGCCCCGACGTATTCGGCGGCAAGCCGATAGTTCGCGATCTGCGTATCTCGGTCGAATTGGTATTGAGCCTCTTGGCGCAAGGCGAGTCCTTCGAGTCGATCCTCGACGATTATCCGGGACTGGACCAAGCGGACATCAACGCCTGTCTTGCAATCGATCGCTATGCAGGCGAGCTTACCGGCGGGGCCATCCTGACGGTTAGCGCGGAGCGCGTATGCATCTCGCGGACCCCAAGCTCATTGGACTAAGCAAAGACCCTCACTTCCGCAATCGTAATCCGCTACGTCCAGGTGCGATTTCATGAAGATCCTCCCATCAGTCACACCGACCCCAGAACAGCTACCGATTATCTCGAATCCTCGCGCCGGAGTGACGCTCATCAGAGGGGCAGCCGGATCAGGGAAGACCACCACGGCGTTGCTGATGCTACGGCAGCTATCAGATTTTTGGGCGCGTAGGTTCGAGCGTGCCGGTTTGGATGAGAAGCCGCGTGTTCTGGTACTTACGTTCAATCGCACGTTGCAAGGATATATCCGGGAGCTCGCAAAGTCCCAGCTCTCTGCCGTTGACAAGGTTGAGCTCTCCGTGAGCACCTTCGGCAAGTGGTCCAAGACGCTAACGGCACATACAGACATCTTCGACGGAAGGAATATGGAGTCTTTACTGCGCCGCTTTGGCCAGAGGCTCCCACTTCCGCCCGACTTCGTTGTCGAGGAAGCGGACTATTGCATGGGACGCTTCCTGCCGACAGATCTGCCTAACTACGTGACCTCTAGGCGGGAGGGAAGAGGTATTTCACCAAGGATGGACGCAGGTCTTCGGCAACGCTTTCTCGACGAGGTCGTCCACCCATACAACGAAGAAAAGAAGGTCAAGAATAAGGCGGACTGGAATGACCTCGCTCTTGAGCTTCTGGACTCACCGCCTGTCGAGACGTTTCACGTCATCATCGCCGATGAAGCGCAAGATTTCTCGGCGAACCAGTTGAGAGCGTTGTTTCACCACGCCGAAGATCCCTCTTCCATTGTGTTTGTGCTCGACGCGGCTCAGCGAATCTATCCGCGCGGCTGCAAGTGGGCTGAAGCCGGCATCACCATCAACCGCAGCTTCCGACTCAAAGAAAACCACCGAAACACTCGACAAATCTGCCGATTCGCCGCTCCGTTGCTGAACGGTATCGAAGTTGGTGACGACGGAACGATACCCGACCTCTCAGGCTGTAAGCGTGATGGTCCCGTGCCTGTTCTCCTGGAAGGGAAGTTTTCAGGTCAAACCAAGTATGCTCTTGACTACATTGCTAGGGATGTGGACCTATCAAAGGAATCCGTTGCGTTTCTCCACCCGAAGGGAGGGAATTGGTTCAGCTATCTCGAATCTCAGCTATCAGACACAGACAAGGGATTCGAGTACGTCGATATGACGCGCCGCCAGGAATGGCCAACGGGTCCGGCGAATATTGGTCTTGCGACGATGCATTCAGGGAAAGGGCTGGAGTTCGATCACGTCTTCCTCCTTGGGCTCAACGCCGAAATGCTGGTGCATGGTGACGAACCTGGAGATACGACGCTTGAAACCCTGCGGCGGGTCCTTGCGATGGCCATCACGAGAGCCAGAGTTTCCGTCACGCTCGGCACAAAACCTCGGGAACAGTCTGATCTGATAGCCTTCCTGGAACCTGGGACCTACAAGAGGGTGCCCGTGTGACGGTTGATGACATCATTGCCGCCCGTAACATAAAGGAAGTGCTCCACTTCACGACGAACAGGGGTATCACTGGCATGATAGCCACCGGACGTGTGCTTTCGCGGGAACGTTTGCCCGACGAAAAACACCTGGAGCACGTGTATCAGTGCAACTGTCCGGACCGATCGCGAGATGCGAATTGGCACGACTACGTCAATCTCTCAATCACGACTGTCAACCGCCGCTTGTTCGGGATCTCAAAGGGGAAATGGGATTCGGCAGGCGACGGGTGGTGGTGCATCGCGTCGTTCGTGCCGGAGATCATGACGCACGAGGGCGTTCAGTTCACGACTACGAACAACATGTACTCCGGTGTCAGACGCTACACGGATCCAGATGGCCTGGAGAAACTCTTTGGTCCGCAGATCTGTCAATGGGAGAACAAGGCGGTCACCCGAACTCCCTCTTGTCCACCAAACCAACCGACGTGCGGGCAGGCCGAAGTGCTGTATCCAGGGGAGCTATCCCTGGATTATTTGCAGAGGCTATACGTCAAAACCCCGGACGATGCAGCAGCATTGGAGAGCATTCTCAGCCTCTACCCGCGAGATATCGAAGTCGTTGAGCAGCCTGAGCTTTTCTAACCCCGAGAGGGTTTGTCGTGACTAGCAAAGACAGAATTCGCCGTTCCATGCTGTGGGCTGCATATGGTGATGCACTGGGTTTCATAACCGAGCTGTGCGATAGATCGACGCTGTCTTACCGCACGGGTGGCAAGTCGCATGTCTCGGAACTGATCCCCTGGAAACGGAAGATCGGGGGCAGGTACGGTGTTTTCTGGCAACTACCGGCAGGCTGCTACTCGGACGACACGCAACTTCGACTGGCGGTGTGTCGGTCGATTCGCGGAGATGGGCAGTTCGATGTCGAACCATTCGCGAAGGTCGAGTTGCCGGTCTTCCTGGCATACGCTCTCGGTGCCGGGACGAGCACCAAATCCGCGGCCGAAGCGCTGAAGAAAAAGACTGTCCAGTGGAACACGAACTTCTATGAGACCAACTATGCGAAGTACATCAACGGTGGCGGAAACGGCGCCGCTATGCGGATTCAGCCACATGTCTGGAGTGCTAGACCTCAGTCCTCGGACGTCGACCTTCTCCTTGGAGTCCTTCGCGACGCGGTTGTAACCCATGGCCATCCAGTCGCATTCGTTGGAGCTGCATTCCACGCACTGTTCTTGCACGACGCCATGAATTCCGACCAGGCGATTCCTCCCCCTCTATGGAAGGACGTTTTGGCGCGAACAGAGAGTATTCCTGAAATTGTTGGATCCGACGACGATCTCTCGTTGCTCTGGCTGCCGGAGTGGGAGCGACGTACGGGTCGACCATTCGCAGAAGGGGTACACCAAGCGATCAAAGACGCGAAGGTCGATATGGATCATCTCATTGCCGCGCTGCCGAAGCCGGAAAGCGCTCGCAACAGGGAGGAGGCGTATGCAGCTGGGGTGAAGATTCTTGACGCCCTCAACAAGGCTAGCCGTGGTTCCGGAATCAAGACCGCTCTCCTCGCAGCCTATGTGTCGGTACTGTTCAGCAATGAACCCGCGAGGGGAATGGCAGCGTGTGCGAATGTGATTGGTAGCGATACCGACACGATCGGAACCATGGCCGGCGCACTACTCGGAGCTGTCGCGGACTCTGATCCACCGCAGCGCGTCCAGGATCAGGGGTACTTGCTCCATGAGGCCGACCGTATGGCGGCGCTTCGAGATGGTGTTTCCCCCACCACTCATACCTACCCTGACCTTTTGTTATGGAATCCCCCCGCAAGCAGCATTGATATGATTGGCATTGACGGGACAGCCTTGATCCTGCGTGGCTTCGGGAAGGTGAACCCACTGGGGCAGTCTGTAGAACAGAAGGGGAGGTCTCCAGCCGTGTGGCAGGAATGCAGAACGGAGTTCGGGCAGACTCTCATCTTCAAGAGAAGGAAAGTACCGAAAAAGGCAAACGAGGACGATCTGCCGCGTGAAATGTTACCCAAGAAGAACCATGAACGAACAACACCGAGCGGGGAGTGTACGCCAGTGTCAGAACGTGACACATCTCAGCAGCTTGATTTCCTTGAGCCTCGCGAGCGCGCGAACAGTAGACCGCTCACTATCGACGAAGCGTCGGACGCAGTTATAAAGTCGGGGTTCGATCCAGCCGCAACCGGCCGCGCACTGATGTCACTTGCAGTACAGGAGAACGGAGTAGAGAAAGCGATCGGGTTTGCGGCTATTGTGGCGAAGGCAAAAGGCTACCGGATGCGCAGAGACCAAAGCCCCTAATGTGCTGGTCCAAATCCTGGTTGACGACCCCGGTCAGCCGGACCAGGTAAGCTCCGCCAGGGCGTTGGCCGCGGAGGCGACCGAGGTTCACGTCCCGACGATCGTACTCGTAGAGACCGTTTGGGTGCTGGAGAATAGCTACAAACTGCACAAATCGGCCATCGTTCGAGTATTGGAGCACATGACCGGCAACTTAGTGCACCGGATCGGTGATGAAGACCTGGGCGTCAGGGATACCGGGCGCCGAGGACAGGCCTTGCGATCAAGGCATTATCTGTAAAGACAGCGGGAATGACTGGGCAATATCAGATCGAGGATATGCTCATCCGGATATGGAATAATATAAGCATCGAAGGCAAGGCGTCTGGTCGCGTTGCCGTTCTATTTAAAGTTCAGCCACTACCACAAATCCGCCCCATGAAGAGCAGCGTAGCGCTTCGAGCCGGCTTTCTCCGTTACTTCGCCGAGCGTGGACACCAGGTGGTGCCCGGCAGTCCGCTGGTGCCCGCCGATGATCCCACGCTGTTGTTCACCAATGCGGGGATGGTGCAGTTCAAGGAGGTGTTCCTGGGCCGAGAGCAGCCGCCCTCCGCGCGTGCCGTCAGCGCCCAGCGTTGCGTGCGGGCTGGGGGTAAGCACAATGATCTGGAGAACGTGGGCTACACGGCGCGTCATCACACCTTCTTCGAGATGCTGGGCAATTTCAGCTTCGGTGACTATTTCAAGCCGGAGGCGATCCGTTATGCCTGGGACTACCTGACTCGGGTGTTGGCCCTGCCGGAAGAGCGGTTGTGGATCACGGTCTACGAAGAGGACCAAGAGGCGGAAGACATCTGGCGCGGTGACATCGGCGTGAGTCCCGAACGTATCTCGCGCTGCGGCGAGCAGGACAATTTTTGGTCTATGGGGGAGACCGGTCCCTGCGGTCCCTGCTCCGAGATCTTCTACGACCATGGTCCGGAGGTGCCCGGTGGTCCACCCGGCACCCCGGACCAGGACGGCGACCGCTTCGTGGAGATCTGGAACCTGGTATTCATGCAGTACGACCGCGATGCGGAGGGACGACTCACGCCCCTGCCGCGTCCCTCGGTGGACACCGGCATGGGTCTCGAGCGCCTGGCGGCGATCATGCAGGGGACCCACGACAATTACGAGATCGATCTGTTCCGCGCCCTGATCGAGGCCGCGGCGGAACTGACCGGCTGTGCGGACCGCCGGAACCAGTCGCTGCGGGTCATCGCCGACCATATCCGCTCCGCCGGTTTCCTGATCAGCGACGGCATTATCCCCGGCAACGAGGGGCGGGGCTATGTCCTGCGTCGAATTATCCGGCGTGCGGTCCGCCACGGTTATCGGCTCGGCTGCCGTGAGCCCTTTTTCCACCACTTGGTGGCGACGCTGGCAGCGCAGATGGGCGCTGCCTACCCGGAGCTCCTGGCCGCTCAGGTCCAGGTGGAACGGATGCTCAGGATCGAAGAGGAGCGCTTCGCCGAGACCTTGGAACAGGGTATGCGCATCCTGGAACAAGCCATCGCCGGGATCCGGGGCGACCGCATCGACGGCGCAATCGTGTTCAAGCTCTACGATACCTACGGCTTTCCCACTGATCTTACGGCCGACGTGGCCCGTGAGCAGGGTTTGAGCCTGGATATGGCGGGCTTCGAGCGGGCGATGGCGGAACAGAAAGAGCGGGCCCGGGCGGCGAGTCGGTTCGGCACGACCCAGGACATGGTCCCGGATCTGGAAGGAGAGACCGACTTCACCGGCTACGAACGGCTCGCCGACCAGGCAACGGTGATGGCTATCTACCGGGATGGTGAGTCGTTGGACGGCCTTTCCGAGGGCCAGGAGGGCTTGGTCGTACTCGGTGCTACCCCCTTCTATGCCGAGGCCGGCGGTCAGGTAGGCGATACCGGTGAGCTGGTGCGCGCAGGTGTGCGTGCCCGCATCCTGGACACCCGGAAACAAGGCGCCGGCGTCATTGGTCACGTCGCGTGCATGGCGGAGGGGGAGCTCCAAGTCGGCGATCGGGTAGAGGCCCGGGTGGACGTGCAGCGCCGGCGCCGGATCGCCCTCAATCACTCCGCTACCCATCTGCTCCATGCCGCCCTGCGCGAGGTCCTGGGAGACCACGTGCAACAGAAGGGCTCTCTCGTAGGCCCCGAGCGCCTGCGCTTTGATTTCTCCCATTTCGAGCCAGTCGCCCGCGAGCAGATCCTTCGGATCGAGCGTCTGGTCAATCGGGAGATCCGCGCCAACCACCTGGTAGAGACCCGGATCATGTCCCTCGACGACGCCAAGGCCTCCGGTGCCATAGCCCTGTTCGGTGAGAAATATGCCGAGCAGGTGCGGGTGCTGCGCATGGGGGACTTCTCAACCGAGCTCTGCGGCGGCACCCACGTGCGGGCCCTGGGTGCTATCGGTTTGTTCAAGATCGTTGCCGAGACTGGTATCGCCGCCGGGGTAAGACGCATCGAGGCGGTAAGCGGCGAAGGTGCATTGGATTGGGTGGAAGCGGACGAGGAACGGCTGTTGCGCCTTGCGCGCCTGGTCAAAGGCACGCGCGAGGATCTGGACGCCAAAGTGGTCCAACTCCAGGAACATGCTAAACGACTGGAGAAAGAACTCAGCGAGGTCAAGACCAAGCTGGCGAGCAGCGCGGGCCGGGACTTGGTCGCCCAGGCAGTGGAGGTGGACGGTGTCAAGGTACTGGCGGCCAAGCTCGACGGGGCGGATGCCAAGGGTCTACGTGACACCCTGGACCGGCTCAAGGACAAGCTGGGTTCGGCGGTGGTAGTCCTGGCTGCCGAGAGCGGCGGCAAGGTGAGCCTGGTCGCGGGGGTTACCAAGGACCTGACGGACCGTATGCAGGCGGGCGATCTGGTCAAGGTAGTAGCCGCGCAGGTGGGCGGTCGGGGCGGTGGTCGGGCGGACATGGCCCAGGCCGGCGGCAATGATCCGGCGGGCCTGCCCGAGGCGTTGGGACTGGTCGCGGATTGGGTGCGGGAGAAGATGAGGTAAGGCGCTGGGACGTATGGAAGGAAGGCCTTTTTTATCCGCAAATGAACGCGAATCAACGCAAATTGACTGAAGGGCATTGGGTTATAGGAGACGAGGAGGAGCGGGTGAAATGCCGGAAATCAGCCGCTTTTTAGGAATAATTGTACGGATGTATACTACTCTTATATGATTTTTTCATTGAAGAAGCCCGTGTAACCGTGTGAAAATTCTGTATCATGGGCGTCATGCTTGACTGTACGCTGTCAACCGAACAACTCGCCGAACTGCG
>Ga0049107_10000162_pt1 | contig 17111 bp, 15 predicted proteins | sample WorMetilPIANOSA1_FD_61187 | JGI IMG/M metagenome (GOLD analysis project Ga0049107, IMG submission 61187) | Marine gutless worms symbiont microbial communities from Max Planck institute for Marine Microbiology, Germany - Olavius ilvae PIANOSA.1 | ecosystem: Host-associated > Annelida > Digestive...
CCGCCGATCCGGTCCTCGGGGGGTGGCCACCCCCCGAGGACCGACACGAATGCTGCACCGATTCGCGCCTCAATGAACATGCAAGGGTCGGGGTGGGGGTGACAGGTTTCAAGAAAGGGCGTTTATGCGGGCCCTGCCCCTCGCCCTACCCCGTCTCGTGGGCGGGGCACCATTGGGTGGGCCAGGGGGTGCCGAAGTCCTCGACGTGGCACTCGAGCGCCTCGACCTCCAGGCGGATGGCGGCGTCGCCGGCGAAGGTGAGCTCGACGACCGGCGTGTCGCCCGCCGATGCGCCGAGCGCCAGGTGCAGGAGGTCGAGGAACTGCGCCGGGGCGCCGAGGTCGAGGTTGCGCACCTGCACGCCGCGCACGCCCTCGAAGCTGAGCCCGCACAGCACGCGCTCATAGGTGGCACCCGCGTTGCGCGGGCCCGGTGTGGTCTCCCATTTGAATCGGTTGGCGACCAGCACGAAGCGCCGCTCGTCGGCCTGGTAGGCGATGTCGTCGACGGCGACCAGGGCGTCCTGCAGGCAGGCCGCGACGACGTCCAGGTCCGCCGCGTCGGCGGCGCGCAGCTTCAGCGGCGGACTGCCCTCCGGCTCGCTCATGCGGCGTCCTTGACCCGCTCGATGTCAGCGCCGACGGCGGAAAGCTTCTCCTCCATGCGCTCGTAGCCGCGGTCCAGGTGGTAGACGCGGTTGACCTCGGTCTCGCCCTGGGCCACCAGGCCCGCGAGCACCAGCGAGGCGCTGGCGCGCAGGTCGCTGGCCATCACCGGCGCGCCGGTCAGCTCAGGCACGCCGCGCACCAGGGCGGAGCCGCCGTGCAGGTTGATGTTCGCGCCCATGCGGCGCAGCTCCGGCACATGCATGAAGCGGTTCTCGAAGATCGTCTCGGTCACCATGGCGGCGCCGTCGGCCACCGTCATCAGCGCCATGAACTGCGCCTGCAGATCGGTCGGGAAGCCGGGGTAGGGCTCGGTCTGGACGTCGACGCCCAAAAGGTCGCGGTTGGCGCGGCTGACGAAGATGCCGCCGTTGCGCGCCTCGACCGTGGCGCCCGCCTCGCGCAGGCGCTCCGCCAGCGCCTCGATGTCGGCCAGGCGCGCGGCTTCCAGCTCCAGCGTGCCGCCGGTCATCGCCGCGGCGATCGCGTAGGTGCCGGCCTCGATGCGGTCGGGCATGACGGCGTAGTCGGCGCCGTTGAGCCGCGCGACGCCCTCGACCGTCATGGCCTCGGTGCCGATGCCGTCGATCTTCGCGCCCATGGCGACCAGGCAGTGCGCAAGGTCTGAGATCTCCGGCTCGCGCGCGGCGTTCTTCAGCACCGTCTCGCCGCGCGCCAGCGTCGCCGCCATCAACAGGTTCTCCGTCGCGCCGACGGAAACCGTGGGGAAGGTGATCGTGGCGCCCGACAGGCCCTTCGGCGCGTGGGCGCGCACATAGCCGCCGGCGACCTCGATCTCGGCGCCGAACTGCTCCAGCCCGCGGATGTGCAGGTCGACCGGCCGGCTGCCGATGGTGCAGCCGCCGGGCAGCGAGACCTCGGCGATGCCGCAGCGCGCCAGCAGCGGCCCCAGCACCAGCACGCTGGCGCGCATCTTGCGCACCAGCTCGTAGGGCGCCGTGGTGCTGGTGATCTCCGTCGCGGTCAGCGACAGGACGCGGCCGGAATGGCCGCCGTTGGGCGCCTCGCCGTTCATGTGCAGGCGCACGCCGTGCTGGTTCAAGAGGCTGGCCAGGGTGGCGATATCGGCGAGATGCGGCAGGTTGGCCAGCATCAGCGTCTCGTCGGTCAGGAGGCTGGCCGTCATCAGCGGCAGCGCCGCGTTCTTGGCGCCCGAGATACGGATCGAGCCGTCCAGCTTGCGGCCACCGCGGATGCGGATCTTGTCCATCAAGGGTCCTCGAAATCGGGCACTCGACTGTCGGCACCTGGCGCTCGCCGGCCCGACTACCGCCCCGATGTGGCGGCAGCAAGGCGAGACCTTCTAACCAATGCCCGGAAAGGCGACAAGCGCCGCCGCCGCTCAGGTCTTGTCGTCCGTGCTTTTTGGCGCCTCCGCGGGGCGTTCGGCGTCGTCGCGCGCCCGCTGCTGGTCCTTGCGGCGTCGCAGATTGGCGCGCAGCGCCGCTGCCTGGCGCTCGCGCCGCGTCTCGGCCGCCGACTTGTCCGCCTTGGCGGTCATTCGACCGCGTCGACCTCGGCGACCCACGCCTGCTTTTCGTCCTCCGGCAGGAACGAGGCGGCGAAGGAGTTGCGCGCGAGCAGCTTCAGCTCGGCGCGGCTGAGCGCCAGCGCCTCGGCGACCGCCAGGTAGTTCTCGTTGACGTAGCCGCCGAAATACGCCGGGTCGTCGGAGTTCACGGTGACGAACAGCCCGGCCTCCATCTGCCGCCGCAACGGGTGGTCGGCCAGGCTCTCGACGACGCGCAGCTTGAGGTTGCTCAATGGGCACAGGGTCAGCGGAATGCGCCGCCGCGCCAGTTCGGCGACCAGTTCCGGGTCCTCCAGCGCCCGGTTGCCGTGGTCGATGCGGTCGACGCCCAGCTGGTCGAGCGCCTCCCAGACATAGGCCGGCGGCCCCTCCTCGCCGGCGTGGGCGACGGCCCGCAGGCCCTCGGCGCGCGCCCGGGCGAAGACGTTCCTGAACTTGCCCGGCGGGTGGCCGAGCTCGGAGCTGTCGAGGCCGACGGCGACCAGCCGGTCGCGGTGCGGCAGCGCCGCCTCCAGCGTCGCCTGCGCCGCCGCCTCGTCGAGGTGGCGCAGGAAGCACAGGATCAGCCGCGAGGTGATGCCCAGCCGGACCGCGCCGTCGTCGAGCGCGCGGCTGATGCCGTCGATCACCGTCTCGAGCGCGACGCCGCGGTCGGTATGCGTCTGGGGATCGAAGAAGATCTCCGCGTGGCGCACGTTCTGGGCCCGTACGCGCACGAGATAGGCCCAGGTCAGGTCGTAGAAATCCTGCTCGACCAGCAGCACGCCGGCCCCGGCGTAGTAGATGTCGAGGAAGTCCTGCAGGCTGCCGAAGTCGTAGGCCGCGCGCAGCTCGTCGGCCGTGGCGTGAGGCAGCGCGACGCCGTTGCGGGCGGCGATGGCGAACATCAACTCGGGCTCGAACGTGCCCTCGATGTGGACGTGCAGTTCGGCCTTGGGCAGCGCCGCGACCAGCGCCGCCAGGCTTGCCGAGTCCTCGTCGCCCGCCGTCGGCTCGGCCACGGGCGTCACGCCTCGACCAGCGCGGGGTCGATCCCCAACGTGTCGCAAATGGCCTGCACGGCGCCCCGCTCGGCCTCGTGGTACTGGCCGTCGGCCTGGCTGATGGCGATGCTGATCCGCAGCAGCAGGGCCGCGGCGGCCTGGTCGTCGCCGGCGCCGCGGCGGATCGCCTCCAGCGCCGCGGCCGTGCCGATGCTGCGATTGGCCTCGATGGCCTCGGCGTGGGCGTTGAACAGGTTGACTCCCTCGTGAGGATTGAAAACCCTCAGTTGTTCCAGCGAGTCCACCACGTTGTCCATGCGCACCCGCTCGGAGAACGAGATTTCCCCGTCGGCGGTCGCGACGATGGCGCAACTGGCCATTACCGCCTCCAGAAACGGCCGCTGGCGATAGCGCTTTATCTCGCGACGCAGGATGTCAAACACGAGGGATTCCCGGCGTTTTCGGGGATGTTCGTCCGCGTATTGCATCAGCCTGTTGACTCCGATGCAAGCGTGGACAGACTGGGGGGCGACCGGTTTGATTGGGGGACCATCAAATCGAGGGCGCTGCGCCGTATGCACGGACGGGGCACCGCGGCGCCTGAAGGCCAGTCGGGGAGGTACCGCGAGTTGACGGATCGCGTGTGGGTGTTGTGCTGCCTGGCGTCCAGCCAGGATCGGCCGCCTGCGTTGCGCGCCTATGCCTCGGAGGCGCGCGCCCGCGAAGACCTGGACCTGCTCGTGGCCGCCAGCGACGTGGACTGGACCGTCGTCGAGGTGCCGTATCTTGAGCCCACCGAGACCGTCATGAGCGCCGCCGAGGGCGCCGCGTCGGCCGCCATGATGCCGTCCGAGGTCCAGGTGCTGGCGCTCAGCTGGCTCGCCGAGGGCGCCCGCGCCGAGGAGCCGCTGCCGGTCGAGGACCCCGTGGTGATCAGCCCGGAGCATACCCGCGGCTTCCTCTCGGTGCCGCCGGAGGAGTGGCGCGACATGGAGCGCCGCGGCTGGATCGAGGACGGCCGCATCACCGAGGCCGGCCGCGAGGCGATGCCGCGCAAGGTGTCCTGAGGGCCTAGCAACAGGGCGTCATCTCAACGCGCCCACGCACGCTTGCCGCTGGCGGAAGTCACCCCCACCCCGACCCTACCCCTTCGAGGGAGACGGGGATAACTAACTGAATCGGTTGCCTTATCCCCTCCCCCCTTGAGGGGGAGGGTCAGGGTGGGGGGTGTTGCGGCGGCGCCGAGCGCACCCGTTCGGTCCCTTGTCTCTGACCGAGTCACCCCCACCCCGGCCCTCCCCCGTCAAGGCGGAGGGGGTCTTTTGGCTGGACACGCCAGGGCGACGCCACGTCGCGGCGAGGGGCGCCCGGTGGCCATAGGCGATAGCCCTGCCTCAAGGGGGAAGGTTTGGGAAGGGGGTGTCGTTTTGGTAGGTGCGTTAGCGCTCGCGCCCTCTAGAAGGCGCGCCAGAGGGGCAGGCACAGCGTGAAGCGCGAGCCGCGGTCGGGCTCGCTCTCGATCTCGATGTCGCCGCCCATATGCTGGGCCAGCTGGCGCGCGAGGTAGAGCCCCAGGCCCATGCCTTCGGCGTTGGCCCGCTGCGGGTCGTCCTGCGAGACCCGGTGGAAGCGGTCGAAGACCAGCGCCTGCTGGGGCTGCGAAATGCCGATGCCGGTGTCCCAGACGGCGACGTCGACCGTGTGATCCTGGCCGACGATGACGTCGATGCCGACCGAGCCGCCGTCGCCGGTGAACTTCACCGCGTTCGACAAGAGATTGATGAGGATCTGGCGCACCCGCACCGGGTCGGCGAGCAGCTGCAGTCCCTCCGGCACCAGGCCGACCTGCAGCGCCAGGCGCTTGTCGGCGGCCTGCATGCGCACCATCGAGACGACCTGCTCGACGACCTCGCCGACGTCGACCGCCTGCAGGTCCAGCTCGAAGCCCGCGGTCTCCGCGCGCACGCTGTCGAGCATGTTCTCGATGATCTGCGACAGATGCTGAACGGCCGACTGGATGTTGTTGAGATATTCGACGTACTTGTCCGGCAACGGCCCGGCGCGCTGCATGCGGCACAACTCGGCGAAGCCGGCGATGGCGTTGAGAGGCGTGCGCAGCTCATGGCTGGTCAGCGCCAGGAAGTCGGTCTTGGCGCGCGACGCCGCCTGCGCCTGGGCCAGCACGCGGGCGAGCTGCTTGTTGCGCAGCTCCAGCGCCGTCAGCGACTCCTCGAGGTCGCGCCGCGCCTCCATCAGCGAGCGCTCCGCCTCCATCGTGCGGGTCACGTCGGTGCCGGTGCCGCGATAGCCGACGAAGGCGCCGTCGACGCCGAACACCGGCGTGCCGCTCAAGTGGATGCGGCGCGGGTTGCCGGTGTCGTCGCGCATGATCAGCAGGCGATTGCGGAACGGCCGGTGGCGCGCGATCAGGTCAGGCAGCGCCACCAGGCCCGGGTGCGGCTCCGGCAACTCGCCCAGGTCCAGGAGCGGCTTGCCCAACAGCACCTGCGGCGGTGCGGCGAGGATCGCGGCGATGCGCGGCGAGACCTCGCTGAGGCAGAGCTCGGCGTCGGTCTCCCAGGCCCAGTCGGAGGTCGAGCGGATGAAGTCGTGCAGCTTCTCGGTGGTGCGCGACAGCCGTTCGTCCAGCCGCGCCGACCGCGTCACGTCCTCGAACTGGCCGACGAAGCCGGCGAGCCCGCCGTCGGCGGCGCGGCGCGGGAAGTGGCGGCCGAGGTAGTGGCGCTCGTTGTCGCCGACCCGCACGATCAGCACGCGCTCGGCCGGGGCGTCGGTCGCGGCGACCTGGGCAAAGGCGTCGCGCAGGGCCTGCGGCGTCTCGTTCAGCGCCGCTTCGGGCGCGCGGGCGGCGAAGGCGATGCGGCACAAGTCCGCGAAGGCCGCGTTGTGGTGCTCGATCGTGCCGTCCGCCGAGGCGGCATAGAACGGCGCCAGCGGGTCCAGGTCGGCGGCCTGCAGCGCCGCCGGAATGCGGTCGTCGGTTATGACGTCGAAGGCTTCGGGCGTGGCAGGATCGCCGGCCGGGGCTTCGGTCGGCGCGGGGTCGGCCGCCATGTGCGGCGCCTGCTCGCGTGCGTAGGCCATCCCGCCACCGGCGGCGCGGCGATTGCCCATCGGATTGCTCAAGCCGGCGTCCCCCGCACCGTTGCCCGACCCCGGGCGCGTCCTCCCCACGATGGACGCGCGCGGTCCGTCCAGATCCGGTCCGGCGTTACGGCGGCCGGCAGCGGCTGTGCCATACGTGGCTCCGCTCGTGTAGCTTCCCGACTCGCGCCGGGCTCAACGACTCGTCCCCCGGGCGCCGGATTGTACAGACAGGTCCAGCAGTTACAAGTACCCTATTGATCTGGATTGGCTTTTCCCACGTGGCGCGACCGCGGCGCCGCGCGGGCCCGACCGGCGCGCGACGCCGGGGCGCCGCCTTGCAACGCCCCGGACGCTATGTCATAACGCCGCCGCTGCTACGGTGCCGCGGTAGCTCAGGGGTAGAGCACACCCTTGGTAAGGGTGGGGTCGGTGGTTCAATTCCACTCCGCGGCACCACGTTTCGCTGTGCGAAACGTTGTTTCGACAGGCAGAACCCTCACCACATGAACACCGCGCTCTCGCCGGCGCGCTGGGCGTAGTAGAGCCGGATGCGCAGGATGTACTCGCGCGAGCGGTCCAGCCGCGCCTCGATGCGCGCGTTGCGGCTGTAGGCGCTGTCGTCGTCGCCGTCGACGTAGCGCGGCGTGCCGCCGGTGTCCTCGAACAGCACCATCACGGTGTCGGCCTTGCCGAAGGTCTGCATGGTGTACTTGCGGCTGAACTTCGGCTTGATGCGGAAGTTGACCTGCTCGCCCGCGCCGATCAGCAGGCGGCGGGATTCGAAGGCCTTGAGCTCGGGCTCCTTCTTCTTGTCGAGCGGCGGGTAGAACTTGCGCACCCAGGTGATGTCGCGCGCCGACAGGCCCGCCTTCGGCACCAGCGGCTTGGTGCGGAACTCCTCCGGGACGTCGATAACGCCGGCCGGCAGCTGGTAATGCATGATCGAGTCCGGATCCCAGTCCGAGCCGCCGACCGAGCCGGGCGGCAGCTTGCGCAGGATGTTCCAGTGCACCTTGGCGCGGTCCCAGTCGTTCGGCGGGCCGCCGAACACGCGATAGGCCTCGTCCTCGTTCCAGACGATGCCGGCGTTGGGGTTCTGGTGCTCGTGCGGGAAGCCCAGCGTATGGCCGATCTCGTGCAGCGCCGTGTCGCGGCCGTAGGGCGTGGTCAGGTCCCAGCCGAAGTTCATGGTGCGCTCGGCCGGGTCGTCCGCCACGTCGATGACGTCGCGGCCGACATAGGACCAGGAGCCGTCGCCCCGCTTGAAGCCGATGCGCACCTCCGCGTCGGCGAGGTCGGCGACCTCCTCGAAGACCAGGCCGATGCCCAGGTCCTTCCAGGCCTTGAAGGCCTGGCGCACGGCCCGCCGCTGTGCCTCTGCACCCCGCCATGAGGCGGGGTTCTTGAAGAAGGCGTAGTGCAGGACCGTGCCGTTGACCCACTTCCTGTCGCTGACGCGTATGAGCTGGGCGCGCAGCGGGTTGACCTCCGGCGGCAGCACGCGCTCTTCGACCGGCGGCAGGTTGCAGACGTGCACGTCGCCCTTGGGCGCCTTGGCAGCGGTTTTCCTCTTGGTCGCGGGTCGCGCGCTCTTGGCCATCGGTCCCTCCACGGTTGGGTTAAGCGCCGCACAGTCTGCGCAGGCGGCGCCGGCCGGTCTGTGACACCCGTCACGCCGGCCGGGCGCCGGCGTTCGATCAGGGCTCGATGACGACGATCTCGACGCGGCGGTTCCAGCCGTTCCTGACGCCGTCGCCGGTGTGGACCGCCGGCCGGGTCTGGCCGAACGCGGCGACCCGCAGCATGGCGCCGTCGATGCCGTCGTCCATCAACAGCTTTGCCACGGCGTCGGCCCGGATGCGCGCCAGCTGGGCGTTGTAGGCCGCGGGCCCCGAGGTGTCGGTGTGGCCGCCGACGGAAGCGCGCGCGCCGGCGATGCCCTTGATCGTCGCCGCGGCGGACATCAGCGACGCGGTGGCGCGGTCGTCGAGCGCCGCCGAATCAAAGTCGAAGAACACGGTGAAGCGCCGCGCCTCGGCCTTACTCATCACCGCCGCGGCCGGCGGCACCCGGTCGATCGCCCGGGGCGGCGCGATGGTCTTCTCGACGACCTCGATGAAGGTCGTGAAATTCTCTTGGCAGAAGGCGATGTCGTCGGGCTGGCGGTTCTCCTCCTGCTCCTGCATCCAGCAGTCGAAATTGGTCTGCGCCCGCGCCGCCTCGCGCGGCGCCTGGTCGCGGCCGCCATCGTCCAGCGCCTTGGCGAGACGCTCGCGCGAGGCCGCGAGTATGGGCTTGCGGTCTTCCGGAATGGCGCGCGCCGAGACCAGTTCCGGGCGCACCAGCTCGCCGCCCGAGGCGGTGATCGCGCGGTTTGCGAACCTGTCGCTGTCGACGTAGTCGGCCTCCGCGTACTCGCGCTCGGAGAGCTCGACGTAGGCGACGTAGAGCTCCTTGTCGAATTCGCTGCCCTGGGCCTCGCGGTCCGTCGCGGTCTCCAGCACGCGGCCGTCGCAGGCGGCCAGGCCGAACGCCAGGCCGACGATCAGGATCATCTTCGCAGTCGGTGCCATCCCAGTCCCCGCTTGTTGGCCCGGCCGCCGTTCCGGCGGCACGGGGTTCCCTCGAAGTCGATGCCCGGCGGCGTCGGCGCGACCAGGCTCGTCCGTCATGCCACGGAAAGCGGCGCAGATCGGCGCGGAGTTGTGGCAATGCCTTGACCAGGGCGTGACATTTCTGGCGCGCGACCGCGGCCCCAACCGCGGTGCCAGTGTGCCACCAGGCCGGGCCGGGACACAATCGCCGGTTGCGATTCCCGAAAACGCCGCATCCGGTCTCGCCTATCAGCCGTCGCACGCGCAGCCGGGCGGCTTGCGGCACGTGTATGCCCGGTTGATGCAGCTATCGCCGCACGCCTTGCCCTTGCGACAGATCTTGCAGCAAGCGCGCTGGCTCAACTGCGGCGCAACCGACCTGCGCGGATCAGGTGTGTATCCCAGGATCAGGACGTCGACCGTAGCTCCAGTGGGCGCCCGCCGTTCGGCCGACTCTCCCGGGCCGCTAGTGGCCAACGAGCCAGAGATCGAGAGCAACAAGGCGAAGGCGACCGAACGAATTGCATACATGGCGTCGCCGCCCCTTCAACTCGGGCGCACTCTATCGCCGTGCGGGCAACACGGACAGTGTTGGGTCAAGCGGCACCAGCACGAATTGGCAGCAGGACTGTCACTCGACAGTCCCGTACAGGCCAACAGGAGAAGGGCCGACGCTGCCGGCCCTTCCCGCCTGCGGTGGTCCCGTCATTGGACGGTGATACGGCCGCTCTCCGCGTCGATTTGCAGCGACATCGCCGCGCCCCGCCAGGTGGCGTCGGCATCGAACACGGCGCCGCGGCGATCGGTGACCGACACGTCGTCGTAGCCCAGGCGCTCGAGTTCGTTGGCGACGGCGTGCTGGTCGGTCTGATACGGGTCCTGGACGCTGAAGCGGGCCTGCAGCGGCAGGTCGCCGTCGTCGTCCTCCTTTGCGGCCATGTCGGTGATCAGGCCGTTCTCGACGTCGATCCTGAGCCGCACCGGCTTGCCGTCATACCGCGCCTCCGCCTCGAAAAAGTTGCCGCGGCGGCCGGTCACCTCGACGTCGCGGAAGCCCAGCCGCCGGAGCTCGTTGGCGACCGCCCAGTGATCGGTCTCGTGCGGCGACTGGGCGCTGAAGCGGGTCGGCATCAGGCCGGCCTTGGCCGGGCGGGCGGCCATGTCGGTGATGTGCCCGCTCTGCGTATCGACCTTGAGCCGCACCGGTCGGCCGTCATAGCGCGCCCTGACCTCGTAGATCTGGCCGCGCCGCTCCAGCACGTCGACGTTGCGGTAACCGACGCGCTCCAGGCCATCGCGGACGCCGTCCCCGGTGACCGTGTGCGCGTCGTAGGTGGCGAAGCTGGCCTGTTGCGGCGGTGCCGCCAGCACGCCATGGGACAGAACGAGACCGAACGTCAGCGTCGCAACAGCGAGGCAAGTGCTGTGATGCGTCATATCTGCCTCCGTCGTCGGCCGCCCTCCATGCCGCCTGCCATACGCCGGCCCAGCAGGCGCCGGTGTGACGGCGGTCACACCTCACCCGCACTTGAGCGCCGGCAATGCCTCGATATCGATAGGTGCAAGAAAAGGGCCGGCGGTGCCGGCCCTTTTCGCGTGTGTGCGGACGTCCCGCCTACTCGTCGAAGCGCATGCGATACTTGCGGAAGCCCTCGTCGGCCGGGCCGACGGAGGAGATCGGCATGGCGTCGGTCAGCGCCTTCTCCGCGCTCGGCGAGGTCGTGAAGGTGACGTTGACCTCGGCGTCGATCGAGGCGAACGACCAGTTGTTGTCCGCCGACGGGTCGATGGTCTTGAGGTCGAAGATGTAGTTCGCCAGCACGTCCCGGTTGGTGTCCGGCGCCTCGATGATGATGTTGGTGCCGTCCATGCCCGGGAAGTTGCCGCCGCCGCTGGCCCGGTAGTTGTTGGTGGCGACGACGAACGTGGCGTCCTCGTCGATCGGCTGGCCGTCGTAGGTCAGGTCGACGATGCGGTGGCTGTCCGGACTGACCAGGTTGCCCTTGCTGTCGTAGCGCGCCGGCTGGGTCAGGTCGATCTTGTAGCCGACGCCGTCGATAACGTCGAAGTTGTAGGACGGGAAGTCCGGGTTCAGCAGCGCCTGCTCCGCGCTCGAGCTCGGGTCGATCTGGTTGAACGCCCCGGCCGACATCTCCAGCCACTCGCGCACCTGGGCGCCGGTCAGCGTCACGGCACGCAGGGTGTTCGGGTAGATGTAGAGGTCCGCGACGTGCTTCAGCGCGATCTCGCCGGTGTCGACATCGGTGTAGTAGTCGGGCCCGCCGCGGCCGCCGGCCTTGAACGGCGCCCCGGCCGACAACACCGGCACGCCGTCGTACTCGGTGCCCTTCAACAGCCGCTCGACATAGCGCTTCTGCGAGTCCGTGACGATCTGGATCGACGGGTCGTCCTGGACCAGCGCGAAGAAGCTGTTGATCGGCGCGGTGATCTCGCCGACGCCGGTGCGCACGAAGGCGATGGTCGCCTCGTGCTCTTCCTGCACGGCGGCGACGATCTCCGGCACCGGCTCGACCAGCGGCACGCGCTTGCGGCCGTCGCGCTCGTAGATCGGCTTGACGACGCCGACCCCGTCGGTCACCGACCAGGCGCCGCTGGCGCTCACGTTGAGCGTCAGGTCGACATAACCCAGATGGCTGCCCCAGAAGCCGGGCATGGTCGCCGGCACGCCGTTGATCGTGCCCTTGGCGACGTCGATGCCGGGCTGGTCGGCGTACTTGGCGCTCGGGAATGCCAGATGGCCGTGGCCGAACATGATGGCGTCGATGTCGGGCACCTCGGCCAGCCAGTAGCTGGCGTTCTCGTCGCCGCCCTCGCGCTCGCCGACGCTGAGGCTGGAGTGCGGCACGGCGATCACGACGTCGGCGCCCGCCGCCTTCATCTCGGGCACCAGCTCCCTGGCGACGTCGACGATGTCGCGGGTGTTGACCGTGCCCTCCAGGTTCGACTTGTCCCACTGCATGATCTGCGGCGGCAGGAAGCCGACGACGCCGATCTTGATCGGGTGGGTGGAGCCGTCCTCGGCCGTGAGCGTGCGATCCAGCATCACATACTGCTGGTAGTACGGCTTGTCGTTGGTCGGGTCGCCGTCGCCGTCCTCGTGGAACACGTTGGCGGAGACGTAGGGGAAGTTGGCGCCGCCCATGGAGGCGGCGAGGAACTCCAGGCCGTAGTTGAACTCGTGGTTGCCCAGGTTGCCGGCGTCGTAGTCGAGCAGGTTCATCGCCTTGTAGACGGGATGCACCTCGCCGGCCTCGAGGCCGCGCTGCTTGGCCATGTAGTCGCCCAGGGGGTTGCCCTGGATCAGGTCGCCGTTGTCGACCAGGATCGAGTTCGTGGCCTCGGCCCGGGCCGCCTTGATCAGCGCCGCCGTGCGCGCCAGACCGACGGTCACCGAGGGCGCGTCGCGGTAGTAGTCGTAGTCGACGATGTGCACGTGGATGTCGGTGGTCTCCATGACGCGCAGCTTGACCGTCGCGTCGGCCAGCGCCGTCTGGCTGGCCAGCAGCAGGGCCAGCCCCGCCGCGCCGAAGAACAGACCGGTTCGGGATGTCATTCCCCCATCTCCTTTCCTGAGTACGTCGCAGTCGTCCGGCGTGCCGCCGGCGAGCCGCGTTGGCCCGAGTGTCGCGCCGAACGCGAGGGGAGAGCAACCGCTTTGGCCGGCGCCTCGCTTGCTTTCGCCGCCGCCCTGGCATAGGACCGCAGCCTTCCGCCGCGCCACCCGGTGCCCTCGCCCCGCCATGTCAGAGCCCAACGCCACCCTCGAGACCCTGCGCGCCGGCGGCACGGTGGGGGCCGTCTGGGCCTGCTTGGGCGCGCCGCAGGTCGCCGAGTTGATGGTCGAGAGCGGGCCCGACGCCATCGTCTTCGACGGCCAGCACGGCCTGTGGGACCGCCTGGCGCTGGAGCACGCCATCGGGATCGTGCGGCCCGCGACGCCGATCGTGCGCGTGGCGGAGAATTCGCTTGTCGCCATCAACTCGGCGCTGGATGCCGGCGCGGCCGGCGTCATCGTGCCGCTGGTCGATACGCCGGAAGATGCCGCCGCTGCCGTGGCGGCCGCGAAGTACCCGCCGGAGGGGATCCGGTCGGGCGGCGGGGTGCGGCCGCTCAAGGACTTCAAGGCCTACGTCCGCGGCGCCAACGACCGCGTGCTGGTCGGCGTGATGATCGAGACGCGCGAGGCCGTCATCAACGCCGCGGAAATCGCCGCCGTCGAGGGCGTCGACCTCGTGTTCATCGGCACCGGGGACCTGGCGCTCTCACTCGGCACCTTCCCCGACTTCGGGCCAACGCACGAGGCCGCGTGCGAGGCCGTGCTGGCCGCCTGCAACGCGGCGGGCGTGCCCTGCGGCCTCTACAGCCCCCACGTCACCTTCGCGCTCGACGCCCGCCGGCGCGGGTTCCGCTTCGTCGTCACGGCGGCGGACATCGACCTGGTGCGCGGCGCCAAGGCCCATGTGCGCCGCTTCGGGATCGGTGCGCCGCGCGACCTCGCCGGCACCGTCGCGCTGGTCACCGGCACCAGCCGCGGCATCGGGCCCGAGACCGTGCGCGCGCTGCTGGCCGCCGGCGCCGCCAAGGTCTACTGCGCCGCGCGCGACCCCCAGGCCACCACCGCGCTGGTCGCGGAGTCCGAGGCCCTCGTGCCGCTGAAGCTGGACGTCACCGACGCCGCGGAGATCGCCGCGGCGGCGGCGCAGTGCCCGGACGTCACGCTGCTGGTCAACAACGCCGGGGTGAATTTCAACAAACCCCTGTTCTCTGGGCCCGACGCGGACCACGCCCGTGTCGAGATGGAGACCAACTACTTCGGCACGCTCGCCATGTGCCGCGCCTTCGCGCCGGTGCTCGCCGCCAATGGCGGCGGCGCCATCGTCAACATGCTGTCGATCCTGGCGCACATGAACCTGCCGGAGATGGGGTCGTTGTGCGCCTCGAAGGCGGCCGAGCTGTCGCTGACCCAGGCGCTGCGCGCCGAACTGGCCGCCCAGGGCACGCATGTGATGGCGGTGCTGCCGGGTGCGGTCGACACCGACATGGCGCGCGACTTCGAGGGCGACAAGCTGGCGCCCGCGGCCGTGGCGGCGGCGCTGGTCGACGGTTTGAGGCGCGGCTTGGACGAGGTCTATCCCGGCGAAATGGCGGCCGGCGTCGCCGCGGGCCTCGCCACCGACGCCAAGGCGGTCGAACGCGAATTCGCCCAATACCTCCCGAAAGTGCCATAGTCCCAGAGCGATGGTTGACCTGACCCACAGTCGCCACGCCCGCCGCTGCGCGGAGGGCGCCGCTTGAACGAGTTGCGTTCCGCCGGCTCACGGCCGCGTCCCTACATCCCCGAGATCGCCAAGTCGGTTATCAAGGCCGCGCAAGCGCACGACGCCGCGGGTCCGGTGTTGAACCTGTCGCTCAACGAGTCGAGCCACGGCGCCAGCCCGAAGGCGACGGCGGCGGCCGAGGCGCGCGCCGCGCGCCTGCACCGCTACCCCGACCCGGCCAGCACCGAGCTGCGCACCGCGCTGGGCCGCGCCCACGACCTGGACCCGGACCGCATCATCTGCGGCAACGGTTCGGAGGAACTGCTCGACATCATCGGCCGGCTTTATGCCCGCGCCGGCGACGAGATCGTCTTCGGCCAGTACGGCTTCATGCAGTTCCCCATCGTCGCCATGCGCACCGGCGCCACGGCGGCGATCGCGCCGGAGGACGACACGCTGGTGCCGTCGGTCGACGCGCTGCTCGCCCAGGTCACGCCGCGCACGCGCATCGTCTTCCTGGCCAACCCGAACAACCCCACCGGCACCTACCTGCCGGCGGACGAGGTGCGGCGCCTGCGCGACGGCCTGCCGCGCGACGTCGTGCTGGTCGTCGACAGCGCCTACGCGGAGTACGTCGTCGCCGACGACTACTCGGCCGGCCACGGGCTGGTCGAAGGCTACGAGAACGTCATCGTCACGCACACGTTCTCCAAAGCGTTCGGGCTCGCGGCGCTGCGCATCGGCTGGGCCTACGGCTCGGCCTCGATGATCGGCGTGATGAACCGCATGCGCGGCATCGGCAACGTCAACGCCATCGCCCAGGCCGGCGCCGTCGCGGCGCTCGACGACCTGGACTTCGTCGCCCGGGTGCGCGACGAGACGGCGCGCGACCGCGAGCACCTGGCGCGCGAGCTCGCCGCCCTGGGGCTCACGACCGTGCCCAGCCAGGCCAACTTCGTGATGGCGCGGTTCCCCAAGGAAGGCAACCGCAGCGCCGCCGCCGCCCTCTCCCACCTCATCTCTCACGGCATCGTCGTGCGCGGCGTCGAGGACTACGGTTTGGACGACTGGCTGCGCATCACCATCGGCCTCGGCGACGAGAACGCCCGCGTGCTCGACGCCCTGCGCGGCTTCCTGGTCTGATGTCGGCGACGATCTCGATCCAGAGCGTCTCGCGCTCGTTCGGCGGCATCCAGGCGGTCGTCGACTGCAGCTTCGAGGTCAAGGCCGGCTCGGTCACCGGCCTGATCGGCCCCAACGGCGCCGGCAAGTCGACGCTGTTCAACGTCGTCTCCGGCTTCCTGCCGCCCAGCTCGGGCCGCGTCACCATGGACGGCGACGACATCACGGGCGTAAAGCCGCACGAGCTGTTCGCCAAGGGCCTGGTGCGCACCTTCCAAATCGCGCACGAGTTCTCGCGCATGACGGTGCTGGACAACCTGATGGTCGTGCCGGCGGAGCAGACCGGCGAGGACATCGCCGCCGCCTGGTTCCGCTGGGGCCGCATCCGCCTGGAAGAGGAGAAGGTCCGCGACCACGCGCTGGAGGTGCTGGACTATCTGCGTCTCACCAGCCTGAAGCACGAGCTGGCCGGCAACCTGTCCGGCGGCCAGAAGAAGCTGTTGGAGCTGGGCCGCACGATGATGGCGAAGCCGCGCGTGGTGCTGCTGGACGAGCTGGGCGCCGGCGTCAACCGCACGCTCTTGGCGACGCTGGCCGGCGACATCGAGCGGCTGAACCAGGAGCAAGGCTACACCTTCTGCATCATCGAGCACGACATGGACCTGATCTCGCGCCTCTGCGACCCGGTCGTGGTGATGGTGGAGGGCACGGTCCTGACCCAAGGGCCGATGGCCGAGATCAAGCGCAACGAGGAGGTCATCGACGCCTACCTGGGCGGCGGCATGGCGCCCTGCGCGCCGGAGGGCATCACGTGACGCTGTTGGCGGCCAAGGCCCTGACCGGCGGCTATGGCGGGATGGACATCCTGAACGGCGTCGACCTCTCGGTCGCCCAGGACGAGATAGCCGTCATCGTCGGCCCCAACGGCGCCGGCAAGTCGACAGCGATCAAGGCGATCTTCGGCCTGGTGCACGTGCGCACCGGCAGCGTCAGCTTCGCCGGCGAGGAGATCACCAATACCGCGCCCGACCGCCTGGTGCGCCGCGGCATGGCCTACGTGCCGCAGGAGCGCAACGTCTTCCCCAACCTGACGGTGCACGAGAACCTGGAGATGGGCGCCTACGTGCGCAACGACGACGTCGGCCACGTGCTGGACCAGGTCTACACGCTGTTCCCGCCGCTGGTCGAAAAGCGCAAGCAGCCGGCCGGCGAGCTTTCCGGCGGCCAGCGCCAGATGGTGGCGATCGGCCGCGCCCTGATGGTCGAGCCGAAGCTGTTGATCCTCGACGAGCCGACGGCGGGCCTCTCGCCGCGCTTCATGGAGGAGATCTTCCAGCGCATCATCGCCATCAACCGCGCCGGCGTCGGCATCCTGATGGTCGAGCAGAACGCGCGCCAAGCGCTGGGCATCGGGCACACTGGCTACGTGCTGGCGACCGGGCGCAACCGCTTCACCGACAGCGGCGCCAACCTGTTGGCCAACGCCGAAGTGGCGCGTTCGTTCCTGGGCGGCTGATCAGATGCTGGAATTCATCAACTTCTACCTGATCCCCGGCCTGGTGCTGGGCAGCGTCTATGCGCTGGGCGCCATCGGCATATCGATGCTGTTCGGCATCCTGCGTTTCGCCCACTTCGCGCACGGCGACATGATGACGCTGGGCGCCTATCTGGCGCTGGTTGCGGTCTGGGGCCTGGGCGTGCCGGCGCTCGTCGCTTTGCCCCTCGCCATGATCGCGACGGCGGCGGTCGCGGTCGGCGTCGACCGGGTGTTCTACCGCCCGTTCCGGGGCAGGCCGACGATCGTCATC
>Ga0049107_10000163_pt1 | contig 17065 bp, 11 predicted proteins | sample WorMetilPIANOSA1_FD_61187 | JGI IMG/M metagenome (GOLD analysis project Ga0049107, IMG submission 61187) | Marine gutless worms symbiont microbial communities from Max Planck institute for Marine Microbiology, Germany - Olavius ilvae PIANOSA.1 | ecosystem: Host-associated > Annelida > Digestive...
TCGGTAAATGAGTACCAGCTACGGCTGGGAAGGCAAAGGCAGGTATGGCTCATTCCGATTGCAGATGAATGTGTGGGTGTGCAGGTAAAACTGTGAAATCCCTTGAGAACACGTGCCATACCTGAGCGCTTCTGCGGTGGTGATTCACTATGAAGAGGTGCTATATCAAGTGTATGCACCTTTACCTTTACCTTACCTTACCTTTAACGTCCACAATCCAACAGCAGCAATAATGGTGGAATGGTAGAGTATTACTTGACCTCACCAAACTGTATGTTTCACCCGGAATTTGTTTTAACAGTAAGAATTTTGCAGGATCAGCAGTCTTGGCAAAGGTATGCAGTGAGTGTTATTCTAGCTGATGCAACCCGAGTTCCCCCAAAGCCAGTAACCTAGACATATGCATATGTAAGCCCCAAAAGCCTGAGTTTGACATGGTCTGTAACCTGGGTTTTCAGGATTGAAAAATGAGTAGTGTGTCGTAGTGTGTGAGTCATGTGTATTCCGCACCATTTACTGTCTGTCGGAGTCATTAAGCAGGACTGATGGCTGCTCTTTCACATCATTGCCTCTTGACCTAGGATGACAGACGCTCTGATTGCGAGTCTCTGACAGCTACAAAACTAATAGGTCTTTTGGTCAAAACCTAATTGGTTTGCTTCCATCGAGTACAGTTTAGTCGGAAGTAAACATTTTTCTTTCTTTACATTCTTTACTCCTACAGCATATACTTAAATCCGAAACTTGGATCAGCATTTTCAAAACTCGAAACCCAGGTTTGAGCAAGGTTCCCAGGTTATGAAACCCAACTGCATTCTGAACTATATAGACAGTACTGTGTAGTAGAAATTTAGTATGTAGAACTAAGCTGATTCATTTTACTGCACATTCATCATGTGAACATTTTTTTTAGTTAACCAGGTTACTAGCTAGTTCTCATTGATTTAAATGAATACTAAATCCTAACAGTGTATTGTAGAAATTGAACTCCCGGAGCAGCGAAAACTTACATTTGTGGAAAAAGTTCCTACGCTACCATTCGGTAAAAAAGCAAAAGCAACAACAAAGAATCTGATCGACATTCGAGGACCAGAACTAAAGAATAATTTCCTGATTCACAAGCAATATGGTATACGGGTATGTCACTGATGAAACGTTTGTTCTTTTGCATGTAGTGTTGTCACAGTCAGGAACGTAACACGTATAAGCCTGCATAAAGTATCCAAAAAGTAGGGCTGTTACTGTTCTACGATTCCATTTTTGGTTCAGTTTCGGTTCGGTTTTGCACAGAAAACCGAGGTTTCGGTTTTTCCCGGTTTCGGTTTTTTCGTGAAATATGGGTAAAGCAAACCAACTTAGGCCTATATACTTTATATGTTCAGTCGTTGGTAAACGGCAGTTAAGTACCGTAGCAGTTAAGTCGACGTAGCTATACATCAGAAAATAACTTTATTACTCCATAGTCACTGCATAAATTACAAATTGTCACCCATTAATGACGTTTATTTTAGCTGCACACAGTTCTAAAATTACGTCATTTCCTGTGCGCTGTGCAAATGGCTGAGTAAGTAAATAATCACTTCTATAGTTTCTACTGGACTTTTGAGAGTTCAATTAAACTTTGCACAAATTATTTTGTTTTCTTTGCTATATATGCAATGAGTGTTATTTATGATCTAAACCTACAAATGGATAACATTGGATCACACATTTTGTTCAAATAGCAATTCGCCTAGACCTAGGCCTACAAACAGCGAACGTGTAACTTCAGCACATAACACCTTCATAATGAGCTGAAATCAAAAGCAAATAGGCGGCGAGTGAGCGACCCAGTAAACTGAGGTACATACCAAAAAGCACGTCAGTTACGGCACCGCGCCGGTGCAGGCTTTCAACTGTGCTATTGACGAAAGTACAAAGGCACGTCCATTTTAAGCAATATGTAATTGATCACGCTGCGGTCATGTAGGCCTATTGTTCTCACCGCCTTCGTTAGCTGCTGCCACATGTCATTGGCAGGAGGCTGCTGTCAACACCGGCGCCTCACAGCCATCATCCGCTGCATGTACAGGCATCCCCACACCGGTTGTGTCGAGCCTGTGGGACAAACTGAACGCCGCAGAGTTCAGCAGTGATGTGTCGGCGTTGTCTGCCACTCACGACGCCGCATCGCGACAGATCATGCGTCAACGGCTGGCAACTTACTAAAAAACGAAATTGTCTCACTTCCGCAAAGGCTCACTCTGTAGTGAGAATTTGTATGGAGAATTTGTAGGCTGGGGACTTTGAGGTCACTGACGATGACAATGACTGAAATTGTATAATAAAATGTAATATGATATAACATAATTGCATTGTAGGCTGGTAGGCTATAGGCTAGCTTTGATTTTTTTAATATTTAAGGACGTTCATTTTTGCGTTTGACGATGACAATATCGTATGCGCGTTAGTTCAATTATTCTGCTTGTAATTAAATACTGTATTTCGAATTTTCGACATTATATAACATAATATAGTATAACAATCATAATGTATTTAACTATTTATTATACTTGAATAACTGGATAGGTCTAATTAATTGCGTTGTAGGTTGGTAGGCTACGGTATAGCTTTGAGTTTTTGAACATTTAAGGACGTTTGTTTTTTCCGTTTGACTGACGATAACATAGGCCTAATATGCGCATTAGTTCAATAATTACACTGGGCGCTAAGCATAGTGGCGCAGTGTATTGTAATCGGTTCTGTCTGTGGCGGACGGTGGGCGGTGTCTGTTACCACGATAACTCGAAATTGCGTGCATCGATTTTCACCAAACTTGGTCTGTAGGTGAAGGTAGTGACCATCTCCAGCTGATTAAATTTTGGCCGTCCTGCGCTCCCGGGAAGGGGTCTGAGGCATTGAGCGAAAATTTTTGGCTCCGCCTTACTACAGCCAGTGCACAGTGTTTGCATCTCTCTGAGCGCTGTTTTCATTCTGCTTGTAATTAAATACTGTATTTCATTCGAATTTTCGACATTATAGAAGTTTCTTTTCAATATTTATTTGCATTAGATGGATTACGTGGTTCTTCTCCAATTGCAATGAACAGTAATCATGACAATCTCTTATAGAAATATGCGCGTCAATCAGTCTAATTTCTCCCCTCCATTCACATATTTGGCATGCATGGCTGGGAGTCCACCTATATGTACGCGTCAGTCCTGATGGCGCCGACAGCAGCACAAAGGTCGACTTGTCACGGCAAGTAATTAGGCTGTCTGGCAACTCCACTCCGGGCGGTCAGTCGGTCACTTCAAACGGTGCTGGCGGGAGTCCGGCTGAGGTGATAATTAGGCTGTTGTTGGGGGCGTTTGTGACCGGGCTGGGCCATTTTTGAAATTCAAGAAAAACCGTCACATGGCCTCCAGAAAACCGCGGTTCGGTTTCGGTTCGGTTTCTCCTTAAAACCGCGGTTTTCGGTTTCAGTTTTAAAACAGTAACAGCCCTATCAAAAAGCAATTTCTGTAGTTTAATTTTTTATACATTTAATTGACTCATTAGTCTGAGTTTAACCAAATAACTCTTTCAGCACATAATTTTTTTTTACTTTTTACTTTTGTCCACGTGCAGAATATCCTGCATGTATGTTGACAAATGTTGACTGACAACTGCACCCAGCCACTCCAGTCAACTTTGGTTGACATCTGCACTGAAATAGTTAATCTAATTATGAAACACCAGTTGCATGGCAGCAATATGCACGATGTACACTGTACAGTCATTAGTTATGTATTCAGTTTAAGGCTGTAGGGGGTTGACAGTATTTGGCCGAATACGAATAATTGTGTCAACTATTCAGCCGAATATAAATAGACTATTCGGCACACTATTCAGCACCGAAGTGAATACGAAGCAAATATTTGTACAGCCCTGATTCAGTCAAACTAGCCTGTAGAATGAAAGCACAAAACTTAGTAGGTGCTTCTTGAAAAGTCAGATTTTGTGGAAAATTTGCTGGAAGCCATTAATGCACGTGTACATTAAAAAGTTATTACGTTGAGCAACAACAGCATACAGAATGTGCAACTTATTGGCTCTCGCCAACACTTTGCAACACTGATAAACAAGGAATTCAGAGAAAATGTAGGCCTACAACTCTCTAGTAGTGTAAGTAACCTTTTATGGTCACTCCAGGTCATCAGCAGTGAAATGGTGCAATAGATCAAGCAAAAGTTCTCATGTTCTGTGGTTGATCATGGCATCAGTAAAAGAATCACAGTGTTTAATTGAACTGATGTGGGTGTATTCGTACATATACTTCTTGCAGTTAACAATGATTGCATCATTGTGGACCATTAAGTAATTCATTGAGCTGTGTATATTTTCACCCTGTGTAGTTTTTGCAAACAGTTCTTGTGATGTCATGATGAAAGCATGTGCTGAATTTTATTAACATTCTCTCTCATCCATTTTAACGGTCATTTTCCAGGTGGACCTGGGTTAGCCGGTACCAGAATGTCTCTATTCTGGATTTTATCGTAGCTAGGGATGATGGAGGTGGTGGTGGCAACTGGAGCCATAAGGCATGCAAAGCTCCAGTCAAATCATTACCACCAAGAAACCAACACCCAACTTTTTACAGACTGATGCCCTTCCTGTCTCCGAGCCAACAGTGTCTAAGCCCTGAAGGGAAAAGTTTTATGAGATTAATATTGCTAATTATTATGTACATGTTATAATTGCAGGCACTGCAAGGTGGACAGTTACATCATGGACATTTTGAAATGATGCGTATAGGTATTAATAAAAAGATCGACGAGTCACGAATGTTTGCTGTATGGAGAATTGAAGCACCGTGGAAACCTGTGACACACAAAGGTGTCGGTCATAAAATGGGAGGTGGAAAGGGCTCCATAGATCATTACGTCACTCCGGTAAAGGCTGGCCGGATTATTATCGAACTTGGTGGAAAATGTGAATTCTCCGAAATCTATATGATGCTGGTTAGTAGTCAATTTTCTTAATAGTAAGAAGATTGGTATATACAGTAGCTGATTGAATTACAAATTACAGAAACACTTAAGCTAAAGCAAAGTAGCTAATGTATGGACTGTGTTGCATATTGTGGCAGTGGCTTTCTAACTTTATGGGGCAGGGACCACTATTTTTTTTCTAGACAACTTGTAGACCCCCATAGTCAAACAGTGACATTTAACCACCAGAAATTAGATCAAAATAACACGCATTATTCAAGCTTATGACAATGACGACCATTATAATAGAAAGTAACATTGTATACACTTTTATTAACTTCCTGTTCTAATTATGGAAATCAAGAAATCAGTAACATCGGTTTCTGTACTTGGTTTTTGTATTAGTCCAAGTATGTTGTCGCAAAGGTAACAAAATGTTGACTGCCTTGTGAGATAGCAGAGAATATTCAGTGCTTAACTAAAAAGGTGGAAGTGATTGCTGAACATAACATGTTCCATATGCTGTTGCAGACCCCACCATGCCCTTTGCAGACCATCTTTAGTTCATGGACCACAGTTTGAAAACCATATTGTTGTAAGTACGAACCCGACCCCATTACAAATACTGTACCATCGTGCATCCGTATTACTATTTTAAGTTTTTGTTACTGTGAAATCATATGCACAGTATTGCACATTTGACCTAAAACTGGGCCATGTAGATAAAATTTTGTAAAAAAAATTACTGGCACTTGACCAACCAACCAGAGAGTGTCATTGGTAGATGTACATTTCAGAAATAATAACAGATGAGCAACTCCTGATAATATTTTATGTACCTTGGCCAATAACCCTCTACACGTATTCATATGTACTGTATTCAGTAAGTTAAACACCAAAGAACAACAAAGTTTGTGACAAATCTTGTGGTGCCACAAAATAACATACTGCCAAAATGGTCCAACAGAGCCACCCACGTATTTATGGATGCCATTTGGATTGCAGCAGTTCCATTAGCACTTGCTTACTTCAGAAATTGCAATTGTGTGAACAGGACAGAAAGTCTGTTTGCTCTTGTTTACTAAAACTCGCAGCATTTGACTGCATTTAGTATACTGTTATGATCACAAACTTTTAACTCATTCTGGCATTCTGCGTATTATAATTCTCTGCATATTGTACACAACATTTTACAACTATCCAAATGTTATTTTTATAATGTATATTTTCTAAAATTATAGTATTACACAAACATTCTCTGGTGCCATGAGTTTTTTAAATAGTTGTAACGAAGTGTAATGTAATACCAAATATTCAACAATTTTTATTTCGTAAATTGTGATGTTATTGTTGTTAATGAACAATGCAGTGTGCTTATGTACTTTGATTTCTTTTCAATTTTTTTTACAAAATGTAATGTGTGAAAGGCCGCTGTACTTAAGAGAATTTTTGTGGTGTCGTTTTCTCTGCATTGCAGTATCGTGTGGCACAGAAACTGCCGGTCAAAGCAGATGTGGTGAGTGAAGAGAAACTGGCTGAAGAAAAGCAAATGAACGAGCAACTTGCAGAGGAGAATTTGAATCCATTTTCATTTGAGTACTGTGTTAAGCATCACTCGATGGGTTGCCGGACGTGGCTTAGCCCTTATGACTATTACTGGTTTGGCAAATACCGGTAGCATGGAATCGAGTCACTGCACCAAATTTTCACGTAATGTAAACATGATTTTCTTACAGATTTTGTGTTGTTGTGCATTGCATTACAGAATTGACAATGGACATCCTGAGCACTGTTGGTACGGTCACAGCACACATGGGCATCAGTCAAACTGTTATTTGTTACAAAACCTTGTCACAGAAAGCATAGCACAAACTGGTCTTTCAACTGCTTTACTTTCATATAAACAGACACTACAGACTTGCTGCTATATAAAAGTCATGTACAAATTAACAAATGAACAAATTCTGATTATATCAAATATAGCAACCAGATGACTGGCAGATAATACTGTTGGTTTTGTAACTATCCAATGACTAAATGTCAGTAACACAGCTGATAGATAGCTTTGTATAGGCCACTAATTCATTCTACTTTGTGTCTCAAAAAGATTACCACTTTTATTTTCACGATGACTTCAGCAAATGTAGGCCAAATCTCATAATTTTTTCGCTGCTAGATTCAGAAAGGATATGCAGCAGAAGCTGGGATTAAAACTACTACCTTGCCTCATATCTGCTGCCACACACCTTGCAAAGTTAAGTGTGCAGCTGTACAGCTTCATAATAGCAACAATAATATGCTACTTGTCAGGCCGCATCTGTTTCGTGAGTTTTTATTTGCTTATTTTTCTTCCTTAACACTGATGTCATTATGACATTATTTCGATATTTTGTTTGTTGCATTACTCATGCCTTTCAATTTTTGAAGGTAAACACCTGGCACAGCATTGAACAACACAATTGACAACTGACAAGTGGTATGCACACTCAAAACATGCACACGTGCCGAAGGCAGACATTTTTAAATGCACATGGTAAATTAATCTTTATAGACAAAGAAATAGCATTTCTCATGAACATGTACAGATTGCGTCACTTTCAGCAAATTAACTGTGCTGTAAAGATGCATAGTTGAAAACTTACTTTTTGCATGGTAGTGCAGCAAAGGATTTGAGCCTAGGGAGATGGTAGTTTTAATTCCAGCTTCCTCCACGGAGCCTTTCTGAATTTAACAGTGAAAAAATGGAAATTGGTCCGCTGGCGAAAGTTATCGTACAAATAAAAGTGGTCTGCTTTTTGAGAGACCGTGTACAGCTCTGACTCAGAAGACGTCTTAGTCATTAACAAACCAGTTCTTTACATTACACTACAGAATACATTCAAAATTCATTAGCACTGCAATGAAATTCAAAATATGTATCAAATTAAATATAAATATAAATCATGTAAATAGGCAAATATAAATATCAAACTAAAAGAAAGTAAAAGTAACTTATTCTGTATAACTAGATACTAGTAAATGTGGGAAAATTAGTGAATGAATAACCAAAGTTAGTTCAGGAGGGAGATATGCAGAGGTATTAATTATAATCATTGACAAGTTTACAAGCCTGACAACTCCAGTACCAGTAATCTTGATATAAAAAGTCAAATATTAACAATATAGCTGATACCGGTATATATGCAAGGTCAATAGTGATGTCTGTTTCATGATTTCAGTATTGCAATTTGAATTGTTTTATCCGGTTAACCCACATGACTTTGACAAACATTTCCTGAAAAATTTCAAACTACCGGTTTTGTCACTGCAGCAGTTGTCAGTTTTATTGTATTACGGTACAATATAATCAGACGTTCATTCCGTTCTGTGGCGACTGTTGTGCATTACCTGCTGTTCACCAATCTTTGTACACAGTACTGAACAAACGAAAAATCCACACAAATTTACAAACCAGACTGAACAGTGAAATGGTTAATTAGCAGTAACAGTATGGCAAGCAATGCCAACGCAAAGAGAAACTGTTGTCATGCACACTGTCATGTATCCAATATGCACAGTATAAATTTTATATACTGCAACAACTGATTTTCAAACTTTCTGCTGCTTGCCATGATTTGCAAACTGATTTAATAGGCGTAATTTTAAAAAAAAATAATTCAAATTTTTCACAGTGTACGAAAAGCAGAACCATTACATTATTTGTTTATAGTAAAGGTTCGAAGTTCAAAATATCTCCCGAACACTTGTTTTTCAACTTCACATCAATCGTGCTAGAAAAGACCAAGTAATACTAAATAGGCTTAATTGGTTAGACCGTTCTAACTCATTCTTACCTAACAAACATCAACCCCCAAACTGCATTCAGAAGTAGAACTGTGCATACTGCAGAGAATGTGAAGGTAGGACTTCCAGGATATTACTGCATGTCGAAATTATTACCGCGCGACGCTATGCGTAAGTGTGGTCTTAGCTGTTGCCCAGTGTCCGTCCATCCATCTGTCTGTCCGTCACGTTGGTGTATTGTATCCAGATGGCTGAAGATATCGTCAACTTTATTGTCAGCCCGGTAGCCCCATGATTCTAGTCTTTTGACCCCGAGCACTTATACCCAATTCCCAGGGAAACCCCTTAAGTGGGGGCGCAAAATACACGGTTGGTGGGGAAAATTTGCGATTTTCAATGGAAGTCGTCGTTTACCTCCGAAACAGTACGAGATAGGCCAACGGTTGATATGTAACGTTAATAGGTAATCATAGGTGGCGGATTGATAAGTGTCGGTTCCAATGACCTTCAGTGATCCCTAACCTGGGTTTCAAGGTCACTATAGTTACAAGTCTAATATCTCAAAAATGGCACATCTTGGGGACAAAGTTACTATAGAACATTAATAGGAAACCATAAGCAGTCTATCGAATGGTACCACTTTCAATGACCTTGAGTAACCTCTGACTTGGATTTCAACGTCACGATATTTTTTGACATTGAGTATCTCAGAAACGACACTAGATAGAGCCATAGTTACTATATAACGTCATTAGGAAGTTGCATGCACTCTATCGAATGGTGACATTTCCAATGACCTTGATGGACCACTAACCTGGTTTTCAAGGTCATGGCATTTTTGAAGTCAAGTATCTCAAGGGACAAAGTTACTATGGAACACTAATAGGTAACCATGGGCAGTCTATCGAATGGTACTGCTTTCAATGACCTTGAGTGACCCGAGACACAGATTTCAAGGTCACGACATTTTTCGATGTTGAATATCTCTGAAACGACGCTAGATAGAGCCATAGTTACTATTGAACATCAATAGGAAGTCGCATGAGCTGTATCGAATGGTGACATTTCCAATGACCTTCAGTGACCCCTAACCCCGGTTTCAAGCTCGTGGTATTTTTTTGAAGGTTAATATCTCTAAAAGTGTCGCACGGTTCGTCGGCGATAGCTAGGTTTCTTGTGAATATTGGTTTAATGTTAAATCAGTTGTTCTATCAGTCCAGTGTTGATCGTTGCTGCAGTATCTCATTTGCTGACTGTCTGTCGTTCATTACAATCATGTCTTTCAAGTTCTTCACTGTTCGTTCATTGGCCTGTAGCATGTTTTGCATGCTTGCGACTCTGGCTGCCATTTTCTTGCAATTGCTGCAGTTATCCTGCCACAGTGAAAATAATTCATACATGCAACTGGGATGATATTCATTAAGCACCTACAAATTCATGTTGACTGCTGAAATGTTATACACTTACAGATTTTTCATTATTATGAAAGAAAAACTTCCAGATTAAACAAAATTGATCCACTGCTCCAGTGCTGTGCTTTTTGAAAAGTTGTAGTTTGTTTTTACATCAGTAATGCATTACAGTTTTCATAACAAACTGTAGTATGCTTCGCAGTTCTTAATTTTGTCAATTATCTGATTCATTGTTCAGCAGCATCAGATCCTGTGAATCAGCAATGTTGGCTGGGTAGCAGGAAGGCCAGGGCATCCAGCCTGTAAAAATCTCACACCAGCAATTTTCTCTGGAAAACCTTTGGGGATCCGGACTGATCTCCGGAAAATAGGCAGATTACACAAAAACCAAAAGTAACAGCAGCAGTATTGAGCAGTACCCGCAGTAATGTTGTAAGGAACCTACATTGCAAACATGTGAAACGCTATTAGTGGCCTGCACCCACTCTTGCACAAGTACCTGAGTTCTGTTTTGAACAGTTCGGAGTTGTGAGCGAAGTATGTCTGCTTCTTCCTGAACTTTTTCCAGGTTTTTGCGGAATTCATCCAGCTGCTGCTGCCGTTCCCTGTACCACAGTAAAGTTGTTGAATTATGTGACTGCCGCTCAAATAGATCACTGATAAATGTAAGGATAGTGGCGTTAAAAAATTTCACTAATCTTTCTAACATTTCAAGTATGCAATATCACGTTACAAAGTCATTACCCCCATGGAATGATGCCCAATGTGCATTCCAACATCTGAGGCCTTGTAGCTCTGGGTTCCATTTTCCAGCCAGATGTCGTAAAAGGCGATTAAACTAGACTCTGTTGTGTCTCTTAGCCTAGGTTTCTTTTGAATGTGTTTTATGCTGTTCACTGGGGCCATTTTTGCCTTGCATTATTTTGTGTTTGTGTACTGTCTCTTGGTTGTTCTGGTTAGGTTGCTAAGTCACTGGAAAGAATCAACTCCAAAATGACCTACGGTATAATGTGTTGATGGGGACCTTAAACTCTAGTTGCTGTCTCACCCCCACGACACGACTGTTGTCTGAGCCAGAAAACAAAACAGATTTAACATTTTCATTCAGTTTAAGATCACTCAGAGTGTGCATACCTTCAACACTCAGAAATCACATCGAAGGCCCCTAGATTGGCGTGGCAGTCGACCCCAGAAAACGTTCCCTGCCGCTACATATAGTGATGTAGTTCTCATTTTCTCAACACTCGAGTTTTGGCCAATTGAGACACCCTGAGACTTAATTTTAGTCTGGGTGTTGGTCTTGGTCTTTGACCCGTCAAGTGTTGGTCTTGGCCTTGTGAACCGTGTCTTGATTGAAATCTTGGGAACTGCATAAAAATCTTTCATTACAAAATAACAACAAATAATGAAAAAGCGCTCGGAGGAGACGCAAACACTGCGCGCTGGCCGTAGTAAGGTGGAGCCAAAAATTTTCGCCCGCCACAGACCCCATTCCTGGGGTGTGGGACAACCAAAATTTAATCAGCTGGAGATGGTCACTACCTTTACCTACAAACCCAGTTTTGTGAGGATCGATGCACACAATTTCGAGTTATCGTGGTAACAGACCCACACACAGACACACTGACAGGACCAATTACAATACACGGCGCTTATCGTGCAGTGCAAGCAAAGAATGTCGTTGGTCCACCTGTTAAGTGGTATCTCTATCTCTATAATCACAGAACGAAATGTTCAAATTTCTTTTTACAGCCTCCTGTTATTAAGCTGCTGACAACGTCTTAGTTCTATAGTTACACTGCGCGCTGACGAAGCCGCGGCGCAGTGTATTGTAATCGCCCCTGTATGTTTGTGTGTTTGTGGATCTGTTACCACGATAACTCAAAATTGCGTGTATCGATCCTCACCAAACAGGGTTTGTAGGTAAAGGTAGTGACCATCTCCAGCTGATTAAATTTAGGCCGTCCCGCACCCCCAGGAGAGGGTCTGCGGTGGGGCAAAATTTTTGGCTCTCTTACTACAGCCAGCGCGCAGTGTTTGCATCTCCTCCGAGCATTTTTTCATATTAAGTATGTGATCATAGCAGTATATCTCTTTTCCATTTCTGGTTGATCATAGCATCAGAAAGATTTTGAACCAGAGATGTAAGACATGTCTTAGTCTTGTTAACTAAAGTCTTGGTCTTGTTCTCGGTCTCAAAGCCTTGAGTTTTGTTCTTGGTCCGAGTCTTGATTACATCACTAGATATATTACAATGCAAAATTTGTTCAAAGTAATTCACACAGTATGAAAAGACCTCAACTAACCACGAGTTGTCTGTTAGAGAGTCTGCCATTTGCTTCTTTAGTCTTGCAAGTTTTGTCTCCCTGGTCGCTACTTCTGTATCTTTCTGGGCATTTAATTCTGATATCTCACTTTCTAACTGCAAATAAAAAAGAGCACGTGTGAAAAAGCAGCAGTACCCGTTTATCAAAAAACGGACCCCTGCGATATTGTGAATAACTTACAACAAAACAGATCGGTTATCGTAACTTTTGACAGAGCGGATCGTTATTCATTTGCCTCCTAACAATCTGGACCTTAACTCCGTCGATTAGCCTACCAGCAGCAGCGCATTAGACGCCAAATGTCTTGGCTCAGCTGAAGCAGTGACGGGTGGGGGTCTGGGCTGACTTTGAACAGACCATTGCCGACAAGTGATAAGACCAGTGACGGAAACAACTCTGGATCTGGATCTGGATAATAGTCGCCAGGAGCCGGAGGCTATCACAGCGACGAGTGGTTGCGCTCTACGGAAGAGCGGAGAGTCGACACTTGAAGGTAGATACTGTGTCGGATTGAGCAACTGATGACGGAAGAGAATTCCACTCTGGGATTGTCCTGTGTACGAAGGATTTCTGGTATTCAGTAGTGTGTGTTCGAGGTTTATACAGCTTCTGTTGGTTATAGTTTCCTCGGCTTGTACGACGTACGTACAGATAGTTCCAAATCAATCAATTCGGCTGGCACCACCACCTGACCATCAGTATTTAGGTCTTATTTAAAGTGTCAAGGCTAAAAGACAGCACTTTGACACATGCTTCGACTTGTGATGCCGCAAATTGTTCGAGTAGACGCAGCTTTAAACGACTTGCTTCAGTCAACAGTAGCTGTTGGCAAGGAGCTATTGCTATAGTAATGGTCTCAGCTGGTACCCTGCTACGAACACAGAATTTGTACATTGGTTTAATTTAAATACTGATTCTCTATACTATGTACACAAAGTATTAGACTATTGGTATTAGCCTAAAACAGTTTTTATGAAGTTATACCAGAAAATCACAGGGTTCCGGATTTTTTGAGACAGTGCATAGTTTCAGAATATTGATTACAATTTTTGGTGCAAAAACTTACTAATGAGTCACTCATACAGTCCTGAGTGGCAGTGTTTATGTTACTGTGATTAAAGAGAATTTCACATTGAACAAAGTACAGCCATAATGACATGGTTGATGAATGACGACCACCTTATTAGTTAATAACCGTAGTTCCGCTAGCTGGTATTCGGTGAAGTTTTTACTTTCAACAGTTGCCTGCAGCTGTTTACATTTTTCTTCAAAGTCTTCTTGTATCTTGAAGCAGGCTGTTGATTCTTTTTCTAAAGCTGCTTTGTGCTGATTCTCCTACACACAATGTCACACACGTCTTCCTTAGCAGTGATCATTTGCAAACATATTTCACAAAATAAACTGGAACCACTACTGTCAGAAAGTAAACAGGAAGAAAACAGGTGGGGTCTGCACAATGCAGATCTCTCAAAGTTCATGAAGAGTAATAACATGTAGTTTGAGGTAAGAAATTGTAATTCCGTTGCATGGTTCACTTAGGTGATAGTTTCAATTGGTTTTATCATTTACTGCTCAACGGCATTGTTTGCTGCTCAGTAGCATGGCTTAAGTGTCTTAAACCCTGTTCTGCTTATCTCATTGTACACTGAGCTGTGTTTCAAATCTGTTTGAGCAAATACATTAATTAATTGATGAATAAATAAACAATAAAGAGTAATCAGTGTGATACTAATGTGCTGAAATAGCAATATTACCAGTTCAGTGAGACGTTCTTGCAAATCTTCATTGCACTTCTCAGCTTTGTTAAGATCTGCTCGAAGGTTAGCGACCAGTTGTTGCAGACTGCTCACTTGTACTTGCAGCTGCTTCTCGCGTGCCTGCATAATGGCAATATTGCACTGCAGTTTAATTTCAACATACATCAAACTAAGTTAACTAACAGGTACAGACTAAATGGACAGTCCTTAGGGCACATGCCAACTACCAATGGGTGAGCAGTTCTTATATATGGTGATCTCACCAGACTATTTAGTAGAACTTGGGGGAACTGGCATCAGAGAGCTGACGAGAGGCTTGGCGACCCTCCCCCAAGGTGCATCCAGGAACATGGTCAAGAGATGGATGGAAGACCCCAAGACAGTGTAGTTTGCTTGGCAGTGCACTGTGATGTGGCCAAACAGATGCAGCCTACTCAATGTAATAAGGGAAGTGGCAGGACATTGGCCAGTCCTGCATCTGACTCTGTCGTCCAACAATGAAGAAACACAAGACACTGGAAAAATATAAATGTGCCCATCTCGCCTACAAACTCTTGCTGCACTACTTTGAGAAGTGTGAAATAAATTATGATTTTAAACTATGTTCAACAATGCTTTCAACTAAAACAGCTATAATCATCAATATTATGGCAGTTTACTAGCTTATGTTACAGTGAGTGTTCAGAGTGACATTCTGCCAGTTGCAGCAGCATCTGTCTCACAGATGGACTGCATTCCAACAGCGCATTGTTGATGAGCTGATCAATGACGAGTGGCATACACAGACTCCATGGTTCTGTCTGTGCATATTGAACACTGGCTGTAATATAGGCTAGTTAGTGACATTTTTCGCTGTTTTAGGACAATGAATAATATGGGAATGTTCGGAAATTTGTGAAAAGTTAGCTGTTTAATCAAAATTACTATCAAATGTTGTTTTTAAAAATCACTTTATACTGCAAGGTAGTGTGGCAACAAATTGTAGGTGAGGTCGGTAAGTTTATAACTTTCTGTTGTCAATTTTCTTAACGATGTTGTATACATAAAAAATATTAAAATTGGTTGATTTTTCACCGAGTTATTCAAAAAATAAAAAGGCGGGCTAGAGGACGTTTTTGAGACGGTGTATCAGTGATGTTAGTCATTGGCCTTGGTCCTAAGGCCAAAATCTTTGTCCTCAAAGGCCTTGGCCTTGAAGCATCAAGTCCGTGGCCTTGGCCTTGGATGCTTGGTATGACCTTGTACTTGACACAAGCTGCAAGTGACAAAAATTCCCTGCTGCACTGGTGTGATGGTGTCTGCTAGCAGTGGCAATACCGGCACACGGCACAGGATAATTGCATTATTTACTTAACATCTCGGCAGTGTTTCTAATTTGCATCTCATCTTAGGTAACTTGTTGTTACCTGTTAGGCTTGATGTGGGTCCGTGGCCTCGGGCACCAAGTCCTTGGCCTTGGGTTCCAAGTCCTTGTAACATCACTGGTATATATGCACAAAATTGGAGTTAAATTTCCTTGTCAGGTTGCAGAAACTGTTCCATGTTTTAAGGCCTCTGCCCCAGACTCTAGTTTTAACGGGCACTATCCCCCTATCAGGCCATATGCTCCTGGACCGTGTCTGGAACTTCCATCCAGACTCCAGACATTGCCGTGAAGATCTAAAATGCAGCTCTTCTTACTCTACAAAAGTACCCCTAGTTTAGTACAGTATAGAAGACTACCAGAGCATCTCTGAGTTCCAGCTTTCTGTAGCTTCTGTCTACAAGTTCTTCCGTTTGCTTCACTTCACAATTCGACGTATTAGACATTGAAACCAACCGCGATTTGCGTCTGCTGGGTTTAGTATTCATGACAGTGTTGCCTGTACAAGCTGCAGTCGTAGAAGACTTGGGCGGCGGTACAGCCATAGCGCTCCCGCTAATTCCATCACCCAACACGTCAGGCTTGGCTGTTGCCGATGACGCAACAGACGATGGGAGAGACTGGCTCCGCGATACGTTAGCAAGCAACGTAGATCTAACAGACTGTCGTAGATTCGTGGTCATAACTTTTGACATTAGACACCAGGAAGTAAAACGTCACCGAGCACTCTCTACAGGTGACCCCGTAAACTTCTCGATAGAAAAAGTGTATCACATTGACAACCGGATACGAATATTCCCACTAACTATTGGTTAGAAAGACTATACGATATGTCACAATTCTTGTTCTTTAAGTCCAGAACAGAACCTTAAAATAAAACTAGGATCCAAAGACTCAAAGACGCCATATCCGTCGCTAAGGTCAACGTTGCCAACCTTCAACACTAACGACAAATAACACTAAATTTTTGTTGCTAACGGCTAAAAAATCTGTAAAATCCCTAACACAAAAAAACGTTTGCAATTTTCACTAACTTGTGCACAGCATAGTATGCATAGAGTATGCATAGCTGCATTGATACATGTGGAACTAATACGTTTAGATTTATGACAGTCATCAATAAAGATTATTGATATATAAATATACTATGCCGGTTTTCAAAAACGTCACCGTTTTTATATTATTACGGTATTACTAACAAGCTGTGCGGCCTCTAGTGGGCTACCACAATTGCCCCCGCCCCTTGCAAGTGGTGACATTTTCTGGACTCTGAACGTGCAACTTATTCCATGTAGTTTCTTAGATTGTCCATTACTACTGGCCGGAGTGCTTGGCCTTCCTGGTCTTGTTTAACAGAAGAAGAAGAAGAAGAAGAAGAATTTATTTTCCGCACAAAAACCAAACACAAAGATGAATAAACATGTCAATAAAGTGCGAAAGGCTACCGGTAGAGCCAAGGCCATCACAGCCG
>Ga0049107_10000165_pt1 | contig 16980 bp, 11 predicted proteins | sample WorMetilPIANOSA1_FD_61187 | JGI IMG/M metagenome (GOLD analysis project Ga0049107, IMG submission 61187) | Marine gutless worms symbiont microbial communities from Max Planck institute for Marine Microbiology, Germany - Olavius ilvae PIANOSA.1 | ecosystem: Host-associated > Annelida > Digestive...
GAACCAAGTTGAACATCGACGACAGTGACGCTGCGTCAACGCACGATGTCGTACTCTATGTGAACAGCGTCGCCTAAACAACGTGTTCAATTACAGCGTCGTCGTCCGTTGTCGTCCGTCAACGGACGACAACGGACGACGTCGTGCGGTGCCTTAAAGGTGTGATGTTTACATTGTGAAATGTAAATGTCAGGAAACTACCGACAATATGAAACAAAATGTCTCGTTTAACAATAATTTTAACTTAATTTATTACAATTAATAATGTTTTTGCATCGTCAATAACGCTCTGTTACACTCCAACTCACACATCAAACAGATGCTCGCTCAAATCATTCACATCCTGCACTTTTTGTGGTATAGACTCGCTGCCCCAGATTTTGTAATGAGATCCTGTCTCCGAAATGACCTATACTGTGTCGAGTGGGACGTTAAACTCTAGTATGCCATACCATTGTAATGAAATGTACTGAGGTCGAAGTCTGGAACAATTCAAGCGTTTGTTAATGACATTTTTGTTTATTGCGTGAGGCCACGGCGCCTTGTGATATTTTACTTAAAGTGCGCTACTTACTTACTTCGGTGGCCAGAAGTCTGGAAGTTCTACGGGTCTCTTACAATATTGCACTTTCCGACTGGATGAGCAAATGATGCACAGAATGTCAGCGTAGACACAGCTCACGGAAATGGTGATTTCTGTCAAAACGCGAAATTTTTTATACACCCTATATTTAATGCCCTACCCGTTGAGGGGTTACCTTCGGAATTTTGTAACGTTGGTGGGTTCCAAAAAGTAGAATGATGTCCTTCTGAGGTGATAAAAAAAGTTCGGCGATACGTACAACCTTTTTCGACACATTGGACAGACGGACGGACAGACATCGTAGGCCTATATCATATCGCGCATCATTATGGTGACGAGCGATAAAAGATCATCGTCGCGGGTCTCTTACGTATAGCTGAGCGTGCTCTGCTGTATAGCATCGCGACATTGCGTTAGCTGCCCTTAATGCAACAGCGCTGTGCGCCTGCGAACGTTGTCAGTCAAATGAGGCAATGCATCGCCGATTAAAAAATAGCTGAGCTTGTGTGGCCTCAAACGTTAATCTTTACGCCCGAAAATGTCACGATGTCAGTTACACGCGAATCAAAGAACGACAAAAAGGAAGAGAGGGAGAGATGTAGGGAGGGAGGGGGCGCAAATCCACCATATGCCACCTATATTTTGCTATTATATTCTGCTAATGTGATCAGCATGGAAACAAAGCATTATACAAAACATAAAAAACATAAACAGAGAAAATATGCAAAATGTGCAGAGAAAACGTGACATCTAATCAGAGTTAGGTTTTCGACTTACCTCGAACGGGACGGACGGACAGACGTAGGTACGGACAGTACGTTTCCGTAATGCGACCCATTATGGGGAGAGCCTTATAACAAATTGGAATGAGGATCGGGTTGGGAATGACTTAATGGGAATGAGAGGGAATGGAAACAGTAATTTCCGCACATCTCTACTTCACAGCCATTCAGGCATTACATAATTTACATTCGACGTTATCAATTTCGAAATGCATTGACGACACGCGATTCTATCAGTGATTGGCAATTAGTTAATTATAACATTAATTAGCAAATTAACTGATTTGTTAAATAATTGAATTCCAATTAACTAAGTGATCAATGGTGACTCTGACCATGGATCAGCTGATCACCGACAACGGATTTTCGTTGTCTGCTAATGGTTTGTGCGCGTGTTCCGGGTAACTCAAAACGTACTGGACGAACTTGGATGAGATTTTCAAGAACAACAGTTTATGTGACACTGAAGTAAGCGTTAACACCCCACACTTGTGAAGTGAAGGAAATCTTGGCGCCACTGCGTTGTTCAATCATCGAGGGATGGCGGAATGGGCCCCTTCCTCAGCCTGCCGTCAATAAATGTTGTGGAAAGTTCTGTTACATGCATAGGCAGCGGAAGGCGGTTTGGGATGGGGGGGGGGCAAAACCACAGGGGATGGGGGACTTCGTCCCCCAGAAGCTGAAGAATTTTAAAAGTAGTTACAAGCAAATTTTACGCATTTTTTGGTAGCATTTAACACATTTTCACCTATATATGCCTGTTTTTTTCGGTGCTTGCAGGCATCATTCTACTAAGTCTGCGAAATGGGGGGCATTTGATACCGTTTGCCACCCTTGTCTGCAAGTGGGGGGGGGGAGCAACTGCCCCTCTGCTCCCCGGCTCCGCCGCCTATGGTTACATATGATCCAGTAAAAAGAACACTGCAAGCTCTGTGCAATGCAGTTCAACTGCATTCAAACTCTTAACAACGCTATTCTTTTATTCTCAGTTCTCTTCGATATGCATTCTACGACGCAATATTCGCGTCTGCTGTCTCAGCTATCCCCAGTCAGGACAGCTATACAGATACTCGTTGTGTCGCTTCTCTCATTGGTTGTGGCAGGCTTGGACTGGCCATTGTGCCATTGTGCCGTGGCATAGGCGCCCCCCTTCGACCAACACAGGCGCCCCCTGGCCCCTTCGAATTTTTTTTTGATAATAATGGTAACAATTTCAGTTGACCGTTAGCATTATTGGTAATTATTTAATAATCGGTAATATTACTGGTAATATTACCGGTAATTACCATACGGTAAATGGTAATCATACTCTATTTATGATACCTTCAGAATGGCGCCCATAAACTGCTGCTGATGGCACAGCCCCTAAAACACCCCCAGTCCGAGTCTGGGTTGTGGTCGCGTTCGCTGACCAAATTTGGACCCCACGTGAGCTGTCGCATCAGTCCAGCTGGGCTATGTTCGCCTAGAGCCAATTAAAAACAGCCACCTACAGCTTGTGTTGACAAATAGAACCAGCTCTCTCCAGCTATCCTGCCAACAGGACTGCATCTAGTCTGTAGTACATCCATCTATAGCTCACTAGTCAAACGCTGGGTCGAAATGCTGTAGAACGCAAAACTGTGAAATCCGCTAAACAAGAGTACGGAAAAATGACCTGAACCTGCTAATAATTTACGTAACACCTGTACAAATTGCACTGCAAAATATGAGGACCCTTACTAGCTATACTCATGTTTTTCACGCGATCTTGGCTTATCCACCTCGATAACGGTGCCTCCAGAAAGTAAAGACTGTGCTAAACTAAATGTGGCTACCAAAAGATTTGCGAGCATTTTATTTGGAAATAAGTAATTTCCATTTAATAGGAAGGTAATATCAGTTCTACTCAACACTGACTGTAACGTAACTTAAGTGGTAATGTTTATGCAAACGGTGCAGGACACTGGCACTGACGTCGCAAAAAGCAGTGACGCCCACGACTGTCGAAATGGGGTTTAAAAAAAACCTAGGTTGTCAGGTTTTAAAAACCTCGAAAGTCCGAATTTTAGGTTTTTTTTAAACTTATTGTGTAACTAATTTAATAAAAATGAATTTTTAAAAATATGGATCGAGATTTGTGGCGTTCACATGGCGAGTCTTTGCTCAATGGACTTGTCTTTCTCTTCATTGTATAAAAGTTTGTTGGTTGTAATTGAGTGTTCGGCATTTGTAAGTCACAACCTAAAAAGCCTAAAACCTATTTTTTCGTTTTAAAAAATAGTTTTTTTTCCAGCCCTGGTGACGCCCCCTTTCCCTCTTCAGCAGTCATAGAGGACGACGAAAAAGTGAAGCCATCCGTGTGTTTACTGCTGCTGGGTGTCAGCAAGGGCATCCATGACATAAAACTTCGCACCAAAACCCTCGGTTAAAACAGTATCCAGAATGAATTGGAGGGGAAGTACAGCCCGTAATATCTTCAATTCAGTCACACAGTATATTTATTGATTTCATTTTCGCAAGCACAAACCTACAACCACTGTTTGGTAATTACATCAATCGCATAAACGGTGCACAAGTTGACAACCTAGGCAAAAGGTTGTCGAACACAAATAAACGATATTATAATTAACATGACAATCACATATAAAGAACCAATAAAGCAAACAGCTCATTAATTTTGCAGTCCAGAAAGAAGTTAAAATCGCACACTCGCGCGAGCGCACATGCACTTGATGGCGAATCTCCAGAACAACCTGGAAAAGCCAGTACCAAAATGTCAAACAATTCTGATGGTTTTGTCGTAGTGGCGGCGGTGACAACTGCACGGAAAACCTGCAAATCATTTGCACCCAGCTGCAGTCATATCCCCCACCAGAATACCATGTTTTTACAGGCTGGATTCCCTTCCAATCAACACTGTCAAAACACTGAAGATACGAGTTATAAATTAAATAAGACATAAGTAAGGTAAGGAGTATAAAGAAAAGCCTAAATACAAATATAAAATGCAGAAATATTTCCCCAAATAACACCATTTTCAGCATCATCAGAAGTGCAGTAGTAACAGCATATTATAATCCCTAGGCTAGCCACACAATCGCTATTATCATTATACCGTACACTGTTGGTATATGTATCATTGTGTTAACAGAATGTCAGTTTTTCTTTCTGTCCCAGTTCCTAACTCAATTCACATATACAGATGCGTAACACTACAAACCGAAAGTAACGATATTTAACACTCACAGAGGTTGCAGTTTTCAGCTGCAATTTATTCGTTTTAAACAGGAGATTAAATAACTATCGTGTGACAAATAACGTCACCCAACCGACAGTAACTAACAGTCTTGAAGCATTTAAAATTAAAGGGCATTAGTAAGGTAAGAACATTACTGAAATTATTTTAAACAATTGTGAACAGAATAGATAAAAAGTCACTGAGAAATGATATTTTTCCCAGCACTGAGCTGCACAACAATCTGTAAAATTGATATGCTACATCAGTTTGCAACAACCAGGTCAAACAGGTCTTTTTCTTCTCATTATATCGTTTGGTGTGTAAGTTTCTACTGCAAAACTGTTTTCCTATATCTATCACGGTTAAATCACAATTAAAGGTCCTTTCAATGATAGTTTCTAGAATCATTTACATCTTCATAAACCACTGGCTAAAACAGCTCGAATAGTCCATCCTTTCCTAGACTTTTTTTTACAAATTCGTTTACCATTTCATCGTTTATTATTTATAATACGTAAAGTATTCTCAAGGTTATACCATTTTACTGTTTATTCATGCAACAATTTAGTGAATGCAATGCATTTATATACGGAAATGTAACTGCAAGAAAGCGAATACGACATTTAATTAATCCAGTAAAAATCTTTCAACAAAGGATATTTGTTACGGTATGGTATGGTATAGTAGAATTTAACGTCCCACTCGACACAGTATAGGTCATTTCGGAGACGGGGGGGCCTGAGCAGTGATGTACATCTCCCATTCAGTAATGGAGGGCCACGGTCACCTTATATAACTCCAGCAAGAGCACTGTGTGTGAAAAAATACAACGAGTATAAACATAAAACAAAACAAACTGCCACTACACACATTCGTGCACTGTCCACACGTCTCTGTTTCCTAGGTAGGTGGTTTTCATTCACCCTATGCACAGTCTCCAAATGAGTGCGGGTAAATGGGAGTCAGCAGCTAGCTGTGAACAATTTTTAATAAATTGTTAAACCTGCTTGAAAGATGATAACATCGTCATGCGGCCCAATAACACTTATACAGGCTGTGGCATAAGAATGGCAAACTTATAAAGCTCTACGTTCTCTTTCTACTGTTTTTCAATTATTCTATCATTTATCTGCAATGCATTAGGTCTGTGTGCCATGCACAATATTTGTCACTAGTTTAAAAACAAGATTTAAGTGTAAATCATCTCAACTGTCCACAGACTGTTCACTTTCTTAGGTATTTGGGTCTGCCAGTGAGTTGGGATTATCGAAATGATTGCAGGATTTACAACACAAAAAGGTCAAAAATGGAGTTCTAGATGGACGTGTGTGATGTGAAACTGGCTGACAAGTATAATGTGCAGATTTGACCAGGAAACTGGTACTGGAGGAAACTGTTACTATATAACAATGAAATATTTTACGATGGTATGGACGAAAATAATTAGTGGAAAAATGTGTTATGCTCAATAAAAAAACCCTTATATCTATCTTATATTTTCAGTAAATTGTTCCAGTCTTCATGATTTTTAGCAGCAATCTTCTTCCGTCATCCCTTAATACAACAAAATTCAAGTGCTCACTACACCTGAACTATATGAATACACTACCTTGTGAAACACAACAACGCAAAACTATTGCTGAACACTGTAGCTGTTAAGCTGTATTTTAGTCTAAGACACTGAAAACATTCTGATAAAGGCATGATAAGGTAACATACGCACAGTAACGGGTGAAATGGAGTAAATTTGCTTTGTTCCGTTTCTTTGAGCAACAGCATGCCAAAATTGTTAACATCAGGGCACAATTAATGAAGATACAGGAAAAATTAGAAGATGTACTTTTTTATCTAAACGCACGTAGACTAAGAGACAGACGGTGATAAATATGTTTTCATCTGTAACTGTAGGACCTGGTCTAGTCACGATGACCACAGAAATATAGATCAAGTACATTAAAGCCGAAAGAGAAATGCAAACAAAAACCAGTTGCACCATAGTTTGATCTGTGGTAAAACAATAAATCAGAAAATTTATACCCAGTGACACTGATCCATTGTAAAGTTTGGGGGTCCACGCCCGAGTGCTGAAGGCACGAGTATCGCGGCGCTGGAGGCCGGGTGGATGGGAAACCCGTGACCTGACTCCCTCACAGTTTAATGCTATAGGCATAGTTCAGTATCATCGGCATGGTAAGACTAAGATGAAAAGGCAATTACTGTATAGCATTATACCACAAAATATCACGCAAACATGCACAGAACAAGCAGAAACTTCAGGGGACATCAATATTAGTGATCCCCAGTCCATATTTTTACATTTCATTACATATTTATATTACATATTTATATTTTACATTTTACATTACATAAATCTGGGAATGACTCCAATGTTTACACCATTCAAACTAACTATAAGCTAAGCATGGATTAGAACAGAAGACAGATAAAACCAGCAAACGGAAAATAAAAGAACATACATTAAACATCGAATCTTTGTGCCCCGTTCAAACAGTTAGATGCAGTATATTGTAGTTAACTGAATTCATCTACAATTTGTTAAACTGTGACAAACACAAAACGTTGAACATAACAATCATTAGACACTGATGCACACGTACTCTGCACACATGATACGTTACGTCATTTCCTATTTCTACACTGGCAATTTACAGCATCATACAATACATCTCATGTGCAACAAATTCAAACAAGAAGCATAAGTACTATACATAAAGCACTCCTTCCTCATAAAACTAAGCCTCTAAAGCAGAAGTTGGTTCAAGTCTAGGTCACTGGCCTCCTTTCTCACTGCCAAAGAAATGTTGATGATCTGGGTAAAATGCATTAGAGGCTGAGGGACCAGACAAAGAGGCAGACCTAAGAAAATCTGGTAGAGATTGTGAATAAGGATATGGCTTACGCTAAAAGCCAAGTGATGATATGGATCACTTAGGTGGAGGAAAATCATCAGAGCAAACTGTAGTGACAGGAAGATTGATAGCAATGATACAGACCGAGTATCAATTGCATGTTTGTGGTGCGAAGTCACCTAGGTCGACCTGAATTTAATTTAAGGGCCATAAAACAAGTTCGTCGTCGTTTGTTGTTACAGCAGCAGTACTGTTTGTCAATTCAGCTGTTACAAAGATAGAGACATTTCCAACAGAGTCTGCCAACCAAGTGAAGGGCAAAACGATCAAACTCGGAAGAATTTATGACTGATAACGTACAATAACGTTTTTAGCACATTAGGGGTGTTTCACGTAATGCACTATATAAATGTACGATACTTACTTACTTAATAACATAAAAGCAAAAATGCAAATGGTGATAAAAGTATCAATCAAAGACTCAATCAATCTCTTATTGGCGTTTGAAACAGGGCTGTCACATGATGAAACTTTTTGAAAAAAGCAAAAAAATTCCACGGGAGAGAAAAGTGTCTTAAAAATTGTTAATTGCAGTTAGTATTGACAGAGTAGGGCAATGAACCTTCCCCACAGAAAATGAAAATGTCAAACACCATGGAGACTAGTAACCATGAACGTCCTCAGCTTTAAAAACCGGGAACATATTCCGTGTTGAATAAAGACTGACTCTTTGCTCTGATCATTTCTTGACCAACAACTGTCCAAATGGCGCATTTCACAGTCTTGCTGATTGAGTCACAACTGTCTGTAGGGATCTCTCTATTCCTCTCAGGAGTCGCTGTTTCCCGAATCTTCGTCGTTGCCGTACATAGCATCGTTGTCGTTGTCGTCGTCTTCGTCGTCATCTTCCATGTAGTCGTCATCGTAAAAGTCGAGATCCGCCACATTTTCCTGAGGTCGCGGAGGTTTTGTTGCTATGCAGTACTCTTTCAGACTCGTCGGCACAGTAACACCATCTCGCTCAGCTTCACTGCGCGTCATTAATGCTTGTTTCCTGCTCACATCACCACATTACATTCTATACAATCAACTGACTGTTGGTAAGACATATGCTATCTATTCCACATACACTATGCATACAAGATCCATTGCATCGTTTCTGATTTCAACACTGGCAACTAATAGCATCACAATATTTTATTATTAATAATAATAATAAACAGGCATTTCAAAATGCTCAATTAACAGATTAACTGTCACAAAGGCGTGCACGGTAACTACACCAGAACAGTCTGGAACAAAGTGATTTTCAGCAACTAAAGTGTTTTTATTCAGGCTACTCAAACTGATGCAAACCTGTTGTACAGTACAGTACTTACATAAGTTTTTTTTAAATAAGGCTAAGGATTTTCTATAGCAAAAAATGGCACTTTTTGCAAATGGGACTTTCTGCATTGATATAATGTAACAGAGGATAACTCAGTTATGGTGCAAGCTTGACCAGAACATTATCGATACGGCAATGGACAAGTATTGTAAAAGACTTTGAGTATTAGTTCGTGTGAAGGGTGATAATTTCAAGCACACTGTGTGAACTCACTCACAGTGACCGTGCATGAATTGTTCTGTGCGACTGGGTTGTTCAAAGAAAGCACTCTGTATTTTATTGAAAAAATGTTGATATTTAGTGCACTTTTATTTTGTCAGGTAGTGCAGCAATGCAATTAAGGTGATGTGGAAGATTTTATACCACGTCTGAATGGGAGATGTACATCACTGCTCAGGGTTGTCGTCTCCGAAATGACCTATACTGTGTTGAGTGGGACGTTAAACTCTACAATACCATACCATTATACCACGTCTGTGTGCTGATCATTTCTCCTTGGATTGGTGAAAAAATTGTTAAAATCGGTCAACAGAAACCAAAGTTATCACAAAAATAAAAGTGGCTTAGTTTTTTGGTTCACACGGTATTCACCAGACCAGCAGTTCTCGCAAAAAACAACTAATCATTAGCAGAGAAATTGATGTTAACAAAACTAAGAAAGAGCCACAACAGACCGAACAATCAGTTCATATTCTTTGTCTTTGCCTTTCGAGTCGCGCCATTTTCGGAATGAGATTGATGCATCAACATTTGCTGGAGAATATGTGTTTGGTTCATTCAACAGTGAAATAATACTGAGCAGAATTGTTCTGAAACACGGACATAGCAAAGGTGATCAAATTTAAAATAAATGCAAAAATCACACTGCAAGTTTATGTGTTCAGCGGAACTACGATAAAAGTTGATATGTTACGGCAATCATGTCCAATATGTCCCTGCAAATCTCATATAATAGAAAATGTAATAAAAAATGATGCCAGAACAATCATTTTAGAATTTCACATCTTCTCTTAAAACCGTCATATTAATCACAATATTGTAAGTGGTACAAAGCCTATCTATATTTAGGTAGCTTAATATCAGAGGAGGGATACTGCATGAAAGAGATTCAGAGCAGAATTGAGATGACGAAGAAATCATTGATGGAGAAAGAGAATTGTTTACAGGCAAAATGAATCTGGAACTAAAGAAAGAATAATGAAATGCTTGGTCTGGAGTGTAGCACTGTATGTAGCAGAGACGTGGACGTTGATGCAGACACAGAAGATTAAAAGCCTTTGAAATGTAGATATGGAGAAGAATGGAAAAGATCAGCTGGCTTGATAAAGTTACTAACTGGGACTGTCATACGGCCAGTTCAGGCGGGCACTGAAGACATTTTTATTCGGACAGTTTGAGACCACGGCACAGTGTGAACTCTTTTAACTGCACCGTCTAGAAATATTCTTACTTACTTAATAAGGAAGTTCTCAGGATAGTAAATGAAGACAGGCAAATACTAAACTCTATTTGGCAAAGGAAACGTCGATGGATTGGCCACGTTTAGAGACACGATGGACTTTTGCATGAAATTACTGAAAGCAGAATGAAAGGTAAACCAACTAGAGGGAGGAGAAGAATTCAAATGCTACATGATTTGGAAAATGAAGGTGGCTTTGTTGCACTCAAATGGGCAGCTGAGGACAGAGAAGGATGGAGATACAGAGAAAGGATGTCCAAACCTGCTGTTCAGCAGAAGATTACTGATGATGACAAAGCCTATATCACAAGCAATATTCTTCAGAAAGCAACTAGCTGTAACTTATAGAATAACTTAGTGCATCAGACAATGAACTGATGTTGTAAATACTTTCAAATTCCAAATAAAACTATCACTATTACTTATTGTTTTTGCTTACCTGGCCAATTTTCATAAAATTACTGTAAGATAGGCTGCATCCCTCAAAAGTGTATTTTTACAGACCAGAAAGTCTGATCACTAATGCGCCAACCCTGGTGTAACCATGGCTTATTGGTTAAGTGATGACCTATGACCTATTTGCATGGCATTAGTCACTCTATTACACTGTGTTCCAATAAAAAGTACACCGTACATATTTTCAATATCTTCAATAAAGGTGCTCCAACTTTTTTTTACAGCTTTTTGCAGAAATCTTCCTCAGTTATCCCATAGCACTACAGCATTCAATTTGTCACTAATCCTAAACTGTGTGGCTACATTACCTTGTGAAGCACAACAATGCAAAATTATGGCTGGACATTGCAGCTGCTAGGTAGAATTTGTCGCATAGAACAATGATCAAATACAGTCAGGATCGTACGTTATAACTGAGCTAACAGTCTAATATTTACACTTTTACCACACGACGCTATGCGTAAATGCAGTCTTTGCTGTCTCTCGGTGTCCATCAGTCTGTCTGTCACATTGGTGCATTGTATTCACACGGCTGAAGATATCGTCAAACTTATTGCTCGGCCCAGTAGCTTCATCATTCCAGTTTTTTGACCCGAGTGCTGGTACCCAATTCTAAGGAGAACCACTTCAGCAAGGGTGCAAAATACAAGGGGGTGTGAACATTTTGCGATTTTCGACCGAAATTGCTGTTTGTCTCAGAAACAGTACAAGATAGGCCCATGGTTGCTATGGAACATTAATAGGAAGTCATAGATGGCGGATCGATCCGTGTCAGTTCTGATGACCTTGAGTGACCCATAACCCAGTTTTCAAGGTCGTTGTATACTTACAAGTCGAATATCTCAAAAATGGTTCATCCTAGCGACAAAGTAACTGTAGAACACTAATAGGAAACCATACACAGTCTACTGAATGGTATAAACAATGACCTTGATTGACCCTTGACCAGGATATCAAGATTGCGATATTTTTCCACACTGAATATCTCAGAAACAACACAAGATACAGCCGTTGTTACTGTAGAATGTCAATAGGAAGTCATATGTGCTCTGTCGAATTGTGACATTTTCAATAACCTCGATTGACCCTTAACCCAGTTTTCAAGGTCACAGCATTTTTGAAGTCGATTATTTCAAAACGGTGCACTCTAGAGACAAAGTTACTATAGAACACTAATAAATACCCAGTCTATCGAATGGTACCACTTTAAAAGACCTTGATTGACCCTTGACCGGGATTTCAAGGTCACGATATTTTTCGACATGGTATATCTCAGAAATGACATGCAACAGAGCCATAGTTACTATAGAATGTCAATAGGAAGTCATAATGCGCTCTATCGAACTGTGACATTTCCAATGACCTTGATGGACCCTAACCCGGTTTTCAAGGTCACTGCATTTTTGAAGTCAAATATCTCAAAAATGGTACATCTTATGGACAAAAAGTTACTATATCACACTATGAGGAAACCATAGCTAACATATCGAATGGTACCATGCTTGGTGACCTTGACTGACTGACGTCTAAACACGTCGTGCGATTTGTCAGCGATAGCTGAGGTTCTTGTTTATATTCTAAACATCTATGATACATCCTCCTGATTAAGTTCGTCAGTTGTTCAACTTGTTGCATCTGACAGTTGGTGTGCACTGTTCATGCACAACTGCTACCAGGCTGGTAAGCAGAGGAACCTTTGGCACAAACCTTACACATTAAGTTTCTCCAGCCCTCCTAGATTACATTCTCGAATTTATTGCACCATCATGTTTGTTCTGTTGCAACAACTTTGGTAAATGTTTATCTTGCTGTCAATGCAAATAATGATGTCAGCATTACATACTCTAAGGATTACAGTATGTAAGGTATGCACAGCGATGGGCGTAGTGGGCTAATTCTGTATCGCTTTTTTGCAAGTTTCCTCAAGTAGCAGCCTGCCAAAAATTAACTGGATTGGTGCATAATTAATGAAGTTATAGAAAAACGTAAGAGGTCCTCTTTCAACAGAACATGGTGTATATACATTACTTTACTGGGACATTACAGACGTGCAGGAGTATATGGCACTCTACAATCTGTCAGCTTAAATGATCTAACTTATAACAAGTACATACCGAACATTCTGTGTTGGATTCCACCTCTCTGATGGCAGCTCACCACTCTGAGGGTCGTCCACTGGTGGATGTAATATTGAGATACACACTTCTCCACTCTAATGCATACACAAGCCAATTTCACATGAACTGACACATTGGCACATCGTGGTAGGTAACCTTATACAATATACAAGTATACAATCTTTTACAAATATGTTCCAATAAACATACTGCAGTTCTCAAGTTTTATGCACTGTCTACAGCTCAGCATTGAGAACTAAGTCCATTGCAATACAAAAACAGCATATTTCTAGACTGACTGAACCTCTGTATTCATGTTATTTAACAATCAGTATTCTACAACAAATATATCACAACTGTGATTCTACTATATTGGGTATTAGCATCAGAAAGCTGATATAAAAGGGCTTCTTTCCATTCATGAGTTGTAGCGGAAAGTGGACGCAGCAAATGCAAACAAAGGTGTGTATTTCTGTTCACTGGCATCAGGAATGGCATCTAGCCCATAAAATTTCATACCAAAACCCCATATTTTAAGGGGGTAACCAGCTAATTCATCAGTCAGATGCCTCATTGCATTCAGTGTTTTGACACTGCTGACTGGCTGTCTGTCAGGAACAGCAACCAGTCACTAAAAAATCTCACTCCAGCAATCTCAAATTTTATCTGTATACACATATTGAGAACCTTGGACAATGCCTGAATACAGTTCTAATGTATTCTATGGCCGACGAGACAGCTGTGATAGTAATTATGGGAATCTAAGGCCTCAGTGATACGCAAGATTAAACCAATGGCATTCGAATGTTGCTTTTTCAATTTAGTTTTGTGTACGGTTTTAAAAACGCATCCCAGGCAATAGAGTTGATAGTATGACAGAAAGTTTTCTCAACTAGCTAACATGGTGGCAATACCATAAATACCGTACTCCAGTAATGAGCACACAATAGCAGAATTACTATTACATACCTCATAAACATTGGGATGCCACATCTTACACAGGAAACGTACACTCGGCGGCGAGTACGGATAGTCTAGTGGAAATTTCATTACAGCCTGACACAAGCAGTTACAAATAATAATGAAAAAAGCATTCAGAAGAGAAGCAAGCACTGCGTGCTGGCTGTAGCAAGGCAGAGCCGAAAATTTTAGCCCTGCCACAGACCCCCTTCCTAGGGGCGTAGGACAGCCAAAATTTAATCAGTTACAGATGGTCACTACCTTTGCCTACAAACCCAGTTTGGTGAGGATCGATGCTCGCAATTTTGAGTTATCATGGTAACAGACACACACACACACACACACACACACACACAAACACACCCACCCACAGATAGGACCGATTATAATACACTGCACTGCAGCTACAGCGCAGTGTAAATACCTACAAAAATTGTCAACTTAGACCAGTAAGGCTCAAATGAAAACTTAGGCAGATATCAGACACATGAGATGTAATGCTCATGCAACTAACAACAGTATCACCTAAGTTTTCAAACATATGCTGCAAAAAAAGCAAACCAAACAAAATAACGTTGCTAACTGCAAAACTTACGCAGGTAAAATTTGATTTTTTTTTGGTGGAGTATACTATCGCAGTCCAGAATCTAATGATAATGAAATAAGTATTAAGTCTTTACAGTAAGGTTATATAAACTGCATGAATTATGAGTGATTCCGATGATTGGCAAGTGTTCCATGCCACTGCAGCAGAAGATTAGGATTATTGTTCGGTTTTTGGACATTTATTATGCCCCCGCCCCCACAGGGTGGGAGCATAATGCACTGATGCTCGCTGTCTGTCCATCTGTCTGTCCCATACTTCATCCTTCAGTATGTACTTCAGTTCTTTAGCACAGGAAATAATTTAACATGCCTACAGGCATGTCTGTGCCTCGTCGCGCAAATTCAGTGCTCATCCATTTAAAAGGAAGTGCCAAATCTCTAATCCTCTTACCGGAGGAACCGTAACTTTCCAAATCTCATGGGAGTGGAAATGCTGATCTGAATGGAATACTCACTGTTCACAAACATGTAGTACCTGACAGTCCCAAGGATGAGTTTGTTTCTGCCTACCAACAGGCAGTCACTGTCACGTACATGCACCAGAATTGCAAAGCCACCCTTATGTACTTGCAGGAAGTTTTTAAAGTCACCGATGCCAATGATGCCATTGCGAGGATCATAGCAGCAAAGCCACATTCATGTGACGTAGAGTTAAAAGACCTAGATTGGTGTAAAATGTCCGCAGAGACCACAGCTGCCTACTTAAATACCCGCATAAATATGCCGCCACTGGCCGAATTCGACGTGAGATGGATGGCCGCTAAGGATGAAAGAGAAAGGATTCCAGTAAAGGCGAGTGGGGGGCAACGACACAGGATTGGTTCAAAGGCATTTTTATTTTTAGAGAGTCAGACGATGCATAATGACTTTGTGTGTAGCGACAATGACTCTGATTTACAGTCATAAATAATATTTTTGTAGATGTGCGTGATTCACTATACACACGTAATAAATCTGGTTTTATTTGTGTCTTGTTTCTAAAGACTTGAATACTTATTGGCAAATTCAGAAGCTTGTCAGGAAATTATGCCGTGCTCATCCAAAAAAAATTAAAATTAACCCCTGCTTCAGTATGTACCCAGCAATGGGTGTAGCTGGCGCTTTACCGAAGTCGAAAACAGAAGGGCAAGAAAAACAGAAGGGCGTAGGAAGCTGAAAATTGGCACGGGTAATCTGTTAGTAGAGTAGAGGTCGAAAGGTCAAAGGTCATGACTAATGCCATGACCGAAAATTAGCCGTATCTTTGGAAAGGGAAGGTCTCCGCATGGTTTCAACGAAGTTTATCCCTGTTTATTTTTCCAATTGGATAATGGAGTTGAGCATGCACTACGTGGTCATAAATGGAAGTTGACAGTAAAAAAGACTCGTCATAGACTCGTCAACGCGCCTACCTCAGTGGCTCAGTTGGCTGAGACACAATGCGCACCGACTGGGACGGTCTGTCGGAGGAGCCGGGGTTCAATCCCTGGGTCGGCCGGTAGATTTCATGTTCGGATTTCAGGGGCGCATGCTTTGAGATTAATTTCTCGGGCAGGCAAAGAGGGTTCAATGGTGTCCTCTATGACTGTGACCATTGGCTAATATTGAGTTAAGTGGCACTCGGTTATTAGCCACTGCCTAGTCAGCAATAACAGAAAGTGCCGGGCTGCATGTTGGTAGGATGCTGTACACCCTGTGTACACGCATCGCTCAGTTCGGCCCGGGCCGATGGTGCGAGGTATGCTGAGTGGCTGGGCGGCCTGCCGGGATGCATGCCTGGATTAGACACCTAGAGAAACACTACATTAAAAGCCAGGCAGTATAAATATACAGGTACAACACCACTCAATATCCCTCCTCCCCGATACCTTCCCACTAGGCCCACACGCCCTACCTCTCGGGTTACTCGATCGTGCCTGCACTCAAGCGGGGCCGACGAGTTGACTCAAGAGGAGGGTAGCACAGCATACACTCACACATGCTTCATTAATTAATGGGAGCAGCGCAGCATTAATTAACTTCCCCATCCCTGTGGTCTTGTGCATTGGGCCAACTTGTGAAGCAGGCCTCAGCACTGATGCATGAAAGGGGGCATGCGTCACCGCAGATAGTGACCAGTGACCAGACTCGTCAACGCATGGAATAAGATGCCTGCCAGTGTGGCAGAGGCGTCCTCCATCATCTCATTCAAGAAAAGACTGGATGACTGGAGCATGGATGTGGAACTATACGCACCACTTCATAGGTTATTCTAAGGAAAATTTAAAGATACACACGGGGGTCCCCTCCCTTCCCCCATGCCCTCCCCTCCCCTTCTTCCCCTCCCCCTGCCTTCCCCTCACACTCCCCTTTCCCTCCCTTCCTATATCCCCCTTCCCTTAGAAGTAGGGCCCCTGAAATCCAGCTAGGGAGTCTGGGGAGCGCTGTAAGCTCCCCCAGCGGGGTCTGGGGCAGAGCCCCAGCCGAAATCAATTTTGGTGCATTTTAGCCTTAAAATCTGACATTTGGTGGCAACGATTTTAACGATTCTCCTGAGAATCAACTGACCAAATTTCATCCCC
>Ga0049107_10000167_pt1 | contig 16870 bp, 11 predicted proteins | sample WorMetilPIANOSA1_FD_61187 | JGI IMG/M metagenome (GOLD analysis project Ga0049107, IMG submission 61187) | Marine gutless worms symbiont microbial communities from Max Planck institute for Marine Microbiology, Germany - Olavius ilvae PIANOSA.1 | ecosystem: Host-associated > Annelida > Digestive...
ATAGCCTACTACGCATGGTAATTATTGACATAGCAATTAACGTCCTTCTTAGTAGAGTGACCCGACATCCTGCCGGTATGCATTGTCCTTCGTGGGACGATGCTTTTGTTTCTAGTTGTTAATTCAGTTGCACGATGAATTTTGTCATCCTTCCTCGTCGTTTTAAAGCTTTATGCGTCTTTATTTCCAGCAATGAGCTGCAACGTTGTAACAGAAAAAAAAACAATAAAAAAGAAAACGAGCAACACGCATAAATACAAACATGCATAAACTGAACTGGTGTTGAAGCACACATGAACAGAGACGCGATATAATTAGTTAGGCTAATGTAGCGACACACTTGCATATTAATTACGCCGATAATGAGAATATTTCGCTATAATTATGGTGGCAACGTACAATTAATTTGAAAAAAAAACAAACTCAAGTAATTGGATAAAATGCATATACAAAACTAAATAATCGTACCAACTGCAAGATTCTAATTTCTATTATTTTTTTCTCTTCCTAGTCTTCCTCGTTCCGAGGATTGACTGTTGTATTCCTCAGTGTCTTTACTAAAGTTGATTATGTCCATACAGCCGTGACATTTGTCACGGTTTTTGGACAATACCATGAGGTCTTACTGTATGACGTTGCTCAGGTAAAGTTCCCAACATGATTTCCTTCTCCAAACTCCCATATTTCCTCACTCTGTAGTGTTACTTAACAACTGTTATCGAAGGGAGTTGCATCTTGCTGTCGGTACAGGAACAAGAAATGCACGAAGCTCAGCTCCGGCTTGAGCAGAAGTTGGAAGAGGCTCGTCTGAAGGAGGAGCAGTCGCTGAGACTGCAGATGAAGCTGGCGGAAGCGCATCAGAAGATCGAAGAGAACGAGCGGCGTGATGTGGAGGAGGAGGCTGGTGGCACCGAGGGACCGGCGGGCGACGCGGAGGCGGCCGCCACGACGGCTCCGCTGACAACGGTGAACGGCGCGGACGAGCAGCAAGGTGCGCTGAATGACGTCACGTATGAGAATGTTGAACGTTGCAGCAGCAGTAGCAGCAGCCACAGCGCGCACAGCCGTCACAGTTACCATGGTGATGCCGAGCGGCCTGATAATGATGATGCGACGTTCGAAACTTCGATGAACGTCGATGACGATCGCTGTGAACAACCAACAGAGCCGCAAACACCCGGAGAACAGAGTAAGTATCAGAGAGAGGCGCTCTTTGGCTTCAGCAGTGGAAGTTATCGCTTGACAATTTTTAAAGTGATTATTTTAAGCGAAGTATTTTAGAACAGTCTTATTTACAAATGGCATCTAACAAATAGATAAAAAGTAATATCGGCATTTTATTTTTCTAACTTACTGAATAATTTGACGAAAACCATTTCACTGTTAGCTTGAACGGTTGTACAATTATAACGAGTAAAACTGTACATTTCTATTTGGCTACCTGGTATATATATTTTCGAATAAACTTATTAGATGTGTGGCTAAAACACAGAGACCCTTCGACAGTTGCACATACCTGACCTGAACGTTTCCGGAGTGATGAGACCAAAGACGTTATATGTTAAATATACGTTATATGTTGGATGAGACTTACACAGCAAGTGTCAGATTGTATTATTTTACTTTTTTTGGATCGTATACGAGGAAACTTGAATCTTAAAAGTACTGACTGTCATAGCTATTCTGCTCTTTCGAAATTGTGGCCCCCATGCGGGCTCCGGGGTTGTAAGAATAGACTCGCTCCGTTTCCTGGCCGGATGTCGTACAGGGCGACTAAACCAGGCTCTGTCTGTCATATCTTAGCATGCTTTATGTTGTATTGTTGTTTACTAGGGCCCCTTTTTATGTATTGTTAGTTTTCGTTGCTATGTGTTATGTCTTTTGGTTGTTCTGGTTAAGTTGTCAGTACTTGATTGGCTAGAAAGACTTCCCTGAAGAAGCCTAATCGTGGCGAGGGGATCGTCTCCAGAAATCCCAGGCAGAAGAGTGCTTGTGATCGGTTTATTTATTGTTTCATTGTTTCATGATGTGTCTATATCTGTGTTCTCCCCGGCCCTACGTGATATATATTTCCTATTCTTGTGGCACGATAGCACGATATTTGTGCTGACAGTGCCGGTAAACACCAACAAACCAAACCAAACCTTTCTAAATTGCGATTCGTGATTTGTGATCGTAATGAATATCATTAGTGAATTTTGTAGTAACTGCATGTTGAAAATATTGACGGTTTGCAGTGAAAATAGTAGCCTAGTAATGCTATTAGCCTATATCATTTTAAAAACAAACACGAAACGTACAGAGACTGCGTCAGAAAATACAGAACACTAGAGTAATTACTACCATAAGGTCAGATATACTATTACATTTTCACACAATTCAACCGTAAAAATGTCACGACTGGCCGAAATATTAGCCTGGAGTTTTCGAACTGCCACAAGATCATGAGTCGCGAAATTCAGTCGTTAAACAAACACGTCTTCAAGAAGAAAACTTACTGTTTACAGGTCATGAACTGCAGCTGCTGGAGCACGGCGGTGACGTAGATGGTGAGGAAGAAGATCGTGTCACACATGCGGAGAAAAATGAATGGATTAATCAACAACTTAAGGTACACTGGTCAGTCAGATTGTCTGTGTGTGCAATGTTTACCTATGAACAACATTTTATGAGAGAAGACACGTTGCAATTGCAAGCAGAAGGACTAAAACATAAGTGAAAAACCTAAGTTTTAATGATTACCAAGGAAAGGCAAGGAAATTTAAACATTTAGATGTTAAATGAGATTCTCTTTGTTTCCGGATGTAAGTGTAAATTTAACAAATGTTTAACACACGTTCAAGAGCGCCCTGTTGTCTTTTGAACGGAATCAAGCAGAGTATCAATACATTCACACCAGGAAAACTGCAAGTAAAACCATGCTCAACGTATAATCGAAAAAAAACAGCCCATGAGTCTAGGCAGCCCGATGAGTGAGAATATGCTCGTCTAATATTCTTATTATTTACGTTTTCAAACTGTTAGCAGTGATGACAACGACAACGATGACTGTTCACTCTGAACGCGATTACTGTAATTCTCTATGTATTACTTTATTTTTTTTACTTACTAGTACGGTGACAATCCTACAGCATCTTTGAGGCAGCCTCATCATGGTTCTGTCCCCAATTCACTTCAGTCAAGAGCTTATGGCATCTCCCTTCTCATATTTATACACCGTGTCCTGGAAAAAGTAGTCAGATGTTTTTGCTATAACTTAAACAGCTTTTGATAAATTTCCATCAAATTTGGCTTAAAGCTTTAGCGACGATGCTTAAAAATGTAGCTTAAAGTTATCCACTTCACCTTACATGTGTACACACACTACCTTTAGACACAAACTTGTTTAACACAAAACAAGTCAATTGTCTGCCTGCTACGCACATATAATTTGTTTAGGCTTATACAGTCACTGTTAATATTGTGAATATTCGCTGTGTCCACCACTAAACACACCTGCGTTGATTTAAGAGTTTTTGCTTTGTCTTCTGGGAATTATTTGTATCGTTTGTATTACTGACAATACAATGTACGTTGACAATGGCTTTCGTATAAACTTTTATTAAGTTTTTAAAAGAAATGCGTTTTAACGCTTCGTTATCGTTTTTGATCATCTTTACGCCCGTACATATACCTAACTCGTATTGTTGGTGCGCGCTGAAGAATATGAAGTACATGTTAAGGATATAAAAAGAACTCGCTAATCATAATATTAAATTTTGTTACAACATATTTTTAGTGTATGGGGGCTGGCTGGACGTAATTATTGACGACGTTTTTGATCAGCGTTTACGAATGTTTTGAAAAAAAACTTTTTTTTCCACTTTTACGTTTTGGCATATTGTTTAGTATTTTAATCTGAACGCTGGTAACACGAGTGTTGTGCGAAATCGTTGCGATCACGCAGACTCTGAGTGCGGAGTTGGAGGCGGCAAAGCTGCAGACTGCTGTTACACTCAACGACGCGCTGTACAGAAAGATCGTGGCGACCGGACGCGACAAGTACAAGACGCTGAAACAGATTCGCGCCGGAAACACGAAGCAGCGCGTCGACATGTTCGAGGCAATGTAAACGCCAGCAGGTGCCCGCGCCACCCACGCAGCTGCCGAGCATAGCTGCAGATGAAGCGGTTCGAGTTTTGTGCGGCACAGCGGCATATCTTCCTTCCTGTCGACTGAATGCTGTCGGCCTAATTGTAATTTATGATCATCTGAAATGACCTCTATTCATATTCACACGATTCGCCGTTATGACCTCGTTGGAAACCCCTTGCTGCCGTATTTGTGAATTATTTATTTCAGAACTTGTTGGCGCTTTTTGACTGGCTATGATATACGTGGCCTACCTTGCCCAGTGTTTGTTATCAACTGTTGGCTAGATTTTTGTTGAAGTTCAATTTGTAATTATCATTATTGTAAATTAGCTGCATTGTGTCAACGAATTGCCGACAGTTCTTGCACAGTTGTTCAGAGTAGCCTAACTGTTAAGGAAACCCCAGTGTGCAATGGTTTTGTACTCGTCAGGTTTCAGATATTGTATTAATGTTTCTGAAATTGTTTCTTCTTATCAGGATTACACATTTAAGCTAATAAACTATGTTTGCGCTTACTCTTTAAATTTATTCATTTTATCGCGAGTCAGCATGCTATGCATCCAGCTCAGCGCGATATTGTTATGGTAAATCCGTCCGTCTGTCTGTCCGTCTGTCTAAGCCGGTAATGTGTTTAAACGAATGGACATAATCGTCACACTTTTTGACACTGTGATACGGGCGTCATTCTAGTTTTTTTCGGGCCCTACCGCTTTTACAAAATTTCAAGGGGAACCCCCTCAGCAGGGGCGTTAATACAATGGGGTGAGAAAATTCGGCAAATATCACCACATATCTCGGAAACGGTACGAGATAGGTAAATAGTTACTAGTGAACACTAATAGGAAGTAATAGGTAGCCGATCGATCCCTGTCGGTTCCAATGACCTCGAGTGACCTTGAAAGGCGGGGCGTGAAGGGTCAAAATTACGGCCGTACGGTTTGACCTAGAATGACCAAATTTGATACAGTAACACAGGTTATGGGCCAGCCACGTTCCAGTTCCCAGGGGCAGGGGACCCTGCGTCCCCCAATTTTTTGTAACCTCTATCTACGCCCAAACGGTTTGACCTACAGCGACGAAATTTGGTAGAGCAACATTTGGGGAGTAGCGTGTTTCTAGGGTTCAGACACGCCCCTCCCAAGGGGTTGTCCCCAGCTTCACCCACATTTTTGGGACCTCCTATATGGGCGCACACAGTATGAGAAACAACAACCAAATTTTGCATGGTGATCAAACTAGATGTGAGGCAAATTTTTACACTGTCGACCGCAAAGGTCGATGCGCCATCTGTTTGATGTAGTTAACCTTGTTCTTATTCTCTTTCGACCATAATTTTTGGATTGCTAGTTCTCTGGGGATTTCGGTCGTATCTTTCCGATACCTCCGGCGATATTTGTTTACCTGGTTGGTGTGAGGCGTACATGCATACAGATTTAATAATCACAATAACGGATCACAGTCTGTTTATCTGGCTGCGTCAACTGTAACCTCTACTGAACTCTGCGACTGTCGTGAACTATAACTGTTACATATTTAGGCTTATCAGTCTGCTAAGATTAGTATCCTTCGCTGATTTTGTAGGAAGCTACTAAGCCAGACTACCTTAATACATCCCATATTTATATATATATTGTTGCACTTTCCAAGCTCAAAGGTTACATGTTAGTATGATGTTAACTCTTATCAGCTGAAATTTCACACTGATATCGATACACGCGATCACTGAGAGATGCCGATATGCACAGCGGTCCGTTAAAACACAAATTGTTTTTGAAATGTCTTCTGTAAAAATTAGTTAATTGTTGCAAAATTTGGTACCTGTTATCCAAAACTAATTTGTAACAAAACGATGACTATATTCCGCTTCATGTAGCAATGTCTCTACACTACCTTGTGAAAGACAAAATTCGTATTTCTGTGACAAAAGCGTTAATTTTAGCAATGTCGATGACCTGAATAAAGCTGTTCAGGCTAAACAACAAATTATATGCATTTATTCATTTACTTATTTATTTGTTATACTTATTACACTGAGGTGGTTGCTATCAGATACGTGCTATAAGGTGTTTAATCCCATACATCGCAAAAGAACGCAAAACATGAAGATCGCATTCGATCGATTCCATCCATCAGAGGTTCGTGAAGATCTTTGAAAATGTCACCATTCGACCTAGGACTTTCTATTGATGTTCTATAGTAAGTATGGCTCTATCCCGTGTCGTTTCTGAGATATTCAGTGTCGAAAAATGTCGTGACCTTGTAATCCGGGACAGAGGCCACTCAAGGTCATTGACAGTGGTACCATTCGATAGACTGGGTATGGTTTCCTATTACTGTTCTATGGTAACTTTGTCCCTGTTCGACTTGTAAGTATACAGTGACCTTGTAACTCGGGTTTTATTCCCTTAGGGGTCACTCAAGGTCATCGGAACCGACATGGATCGATCCGCCGCCTATGAATTCCTATTAACGTTCTATAGCAACCATGGACCTATCTCGTACCGTTACCGAGAAAAACGGCGATTTCAGTCGAAAATCGCCAATTTTACCCACCCATTGTGTATCTTGCGATGCTGCTTGTCTTTTCACAGCATACATAATGTTGTTGATCGCGATGTACTACAGGCGATGTGGGAGAAACTTGCGGGCTAAGTTGTGCATCGCCATCAACTCCTTATCTGCTAACCATGCACGTCTATCTGAAAACGGTCTATTATCGAAATTAGTCCGTGCTTGTCGAAACTACAGCTTGTTAAAGTTGGCGCGTTTTGTAAGACACAAGGTACCGAGAACGGGTTAGGGGTCACTCAATATACGTAATATCGGTCAGTGCTCAATGCCAACCGGTAACAACAACGCCACGCCTGTCCACAACTGTCGGCTTTGCCGCAGGTAAGAACGTGTATTTTGCTCGTGATATGGTTACTGAATCATGGGCCCGCCGATGTTCAGATTGACGAAACCACACATTAACATCGTATAGCAAAACACAACAACTGGACGATTAACAGCAGCATAGACAAAATACATTGACAGTAAAAGTACAGATTCGTAATAATTCACGGCGTTGTTCAGCAAGTTTAATCTCGAATACGACGTACAAAAACGAAGAAGACGACAGGAAGTTTGATTGTCACAACAATAAAACATCAAATCTCATTACTCGCGTTTCTGTACAAGAAATTTACTGCTCTAACTGCTGCAGAACGTACAAAAATATACAGGATGGCTGAAAGGATGCCAGCGTTACAAAATACGCATTGACAGCGTACTGTACTCATCTATAGGCATATGCTGCGACTGTGCACGTGTGATTATAGTAAAGTAAATACATTATTAAACGTAGTAAGAAGGGGTATTAATTTGTTCAGGCCTGAGCAGAGTGGGACAGCATGTGGGCCAAGTGTCATGGGTCTAGGATTTTGAGGGCCCTACTCGTGATACTCACCCGGGGAACAGGCAAAGTGGACCATTGGACCTTTAGTAAGGAATATTGACATTGTAATGAGAATCGACTTAACGGGATCCTTTAGGCAAACGGCAAAATACATTTGATGTCGGTGACGTGAGAAAGTCTGTGATTTTGCCATCCTTTTTACCGCGCGACGCTATGCGTAAGGGCTGTCTTTGCTGTCGACCGGTGTCCGTCCGTCTGTCTGTCACGTCGTCCGTCCGTCACGTTGGTGCATTGTATCCATATGGCTGAAGATATCGTCAAACTTCTTACTCGACCCGGTAGCCACATAACTCTAGTTGTTGACCCCCAGCGCCAGTACCACATTGTACGGGGAACCCCTTCAGCAGGTGCGCAAAATACAAGGGGTGGGAAAATTTGCGATTTTCGACTGAAATCGCCGTCTATCTCGGAAACGGTACGAGATAGGACCATAATTGCTATGCAACGTTAACATGAAGTCATAAGCGCTCTATCGAATGGTGACATTTTCAGTGACCTTCACGGACCCTTAACCCGGTTTTCAAGGTCACGGCATTTTTGAAGTCGAATATCTCACGGACAAAGTTACTATAGGACAGTAATAGGAAACCATATATAATCTATCGAATGGTACCACTTTCAATGACCTTAAGTGACCTCTGACCCTGATTTCAACGTCACAACATTTTTTGAAGCCGAATATCTGAAAAATGGCGCGTCTTAGGGACAAAGTTACTATAACAAACTAATAGAAAACCATACCTAACATATCGAATGATACCATGTTTGGTGACCTTGACTGACATTAAAACGCGTCGCGCGGTTTGTCAGTGATATCTGAGTTACTTGTTAAGTATTACCATACGTGAACTCGTTTAAATGTTTAATATTTAACGGTTTTTCATTTTTAGTTATTTTTCTTTTTTATTTTGGGTCGTTCGGTAGACTACGTTGGCGTAACTGCCAGCTTCTGAGCGCACGTTAATATAGCATAGCATCATCATAAATTAATAATTTATGCGTATCTGAGTCCGAACTACTTTTTATTGCATTACGTATTGCATGCCTTTGCTATTCGCAGGGTACCCGGGAACAAGACTGAAAAGGATGCCGAATATTACTTAGGGGTGAATGTGAATGCCTTAATCGATGGCTTCCTTTTCCCTTTCCTCCCTATCCGTCTTTTACCCCTCCCCTTAGTCCAGCTAGGGGGTCTTGGGAGCACTGTAAGCTCCCGCAGGTGGGTCCGGGACAGAGCTCCGGCTGCCAACGCATTTGTGTCCATTCTAACTCCAGAAAACACGTCTGGTGACACCAGAATTAGTAATCCTGCCCAATGGTCGTCAACCCAAGCAAAATTCTTTGCCAGCTGGGGAGCAAGTCCCATCAACAGACTGGAAGGGGCCACGGCCGGATTGGCCCCTGGATCCGCCACTGGCCCTATGATCTTAACCTTTGACCTTTCGACCTGACATTGGTGCCGACAGTTACAAATGCGATGGAGAACGTTTCCCTGAATTTAAAGTTTATACGACCTTCAATTCTCGACTTGTGGGTCCTAACAGGACGGACGGACGCCGTACGGAGAGACGGCAGCGAAGTAAGTAAGTAAGTAAGTAAGTAAGTAAGTAAATGTAGATTAGTAGAGCGCACTGTCATAAGACATATGATGCGCTAATTGCACGGGTACGCCGACAACAAAAACGTTTTGAACGAGCGCTTGAAGTTGTCCTTGGTAACATCGGCAATGCATCCCGCAGATTGCCCGAGAGAGAGAGTTCCAGACCGTCGGGCCAGCCACAGAAAAAGCCCGGCAGCCATAAAATGATAAAAATACTGATCAAAGCTCGGTGTCTGTAAACACCGTAGACATACGCGAGAAGAGGCTATGGCACGGGCGATGGTCGTACAACTACAGCACCAGACGCCGTTATTCGAGGCACAGACGCACAATTTAGAATCGTATCGTATACGAGGATTCTCTCGTGACCGCTTCAGTTAGTCCGTTCTTCCACGGGTGCAGCCACGTTTTCAAAATCTGTGGGGTCCATTTGCACAAATTTTCACACTTCAAACGATTACAGTCTTCAAACGATTACAGTCGTCTAACAGTAAATGGCTGTAAACATATGGACAGAAATTGCATTATTAATACACTAAACTGAAAGGAAACTACACAGAGAGCTTTCAATAATTTTCATGTTAGCTGCGGCTGTTCAGTACGACTGTACTGTCAAAATCTGGGTGCTCAAAACCTACTTCCCAAACCTTGAGATGGAAAGGCATAAACGGAGTGAACGTAATCTGAACATGATCAGGATGGAATCGTGACCAACTCATTAAAACTAGTTATTCCTCTTCGGTAATGCGCATACAGACATCAATGATTTTCGTATAGCGTGGTGGTTTATATGTTTTAAAGTTGGGTTCGCGAACAAGAAATCGCTGGTTCGACTTCTCGCCGTTTCGCTGTCAGCAATTTACCAAGCAGTATAAATTGGTACCGGCAAAAGGGCAGTGATGACCTATAGGAAGCCGGGTAAACGACCGTAGATGCCGACGCTGCTGCTGTATCAGAAATTCAGTTGCGCTTACCTCCCATCAGCAACAAACATCTCGCCAATCGCTCTGCTGAGGAATGACACCTTAATCTTTACCACGTAAATCTGCTTTTTTTGTGCAGAATTAACAGTAGAAGTTTGCCAGACTGATAGACGCCACGTTCAGTTCAATGGGGTGTCTTGAAGGGATTTTGTTGGACGAACTTTAGTGTGCCCTGGCCTACGCGATGTAAACGGTAGATTCCGCTGCGCCCAATGGCGTGGACACAAGTCTACACATCACTCGACAGCACCAACGGTCGGGCAGGTCGCCGTGACGTCACAACTGACGACCTCCCCATTCCCGTGACGTCATTCCTCGCGACACCGCCGCGAGGCGTGACGTCAGAGAGCGGCAGGGCGGTGACGCGACGTCCCCTGCTGCTGCCCATGACGACGTCGTCGTCGTCACTGAGTCGACTCATGCTCCGACTGATGGCGTCCTCCAGCGACACCGTCGACAGCGACTTGTCCCCGCCGCCTCCGGCGCCGCCCGCCGCGCTGCTGCCGCTGCTCGCCGGGCTCGCCGCGACGTCGTCGCGCGGTCGGCCCGACTTCGCCGCCGCCGCGTTCGTCCTGACCGCTCCGAGGTACGGCTTCTGTCGACGTAGCGGAGCCCGTTGCTGGGGATGAGGAGCTGCCGCCCGTGACGGCTGAGGTGACGACGGCAAACCGACGACGTAGTTGGGACCCGAGCGGCCGGGCAGTCGCCCGTCCCAGCGCCGTCCGTCGTCGGCGTCGTAACAGCGCAGTGGGAATGCTCCGGCCCCGCCCGGCGCTTGCAGCTCGAGCCTGCGCCAGCGTCGCGGCGGACTGGACATCTCGGTAATGGACAGCGGGGACAGACAAGGGTCCTAACTGCGTCGGCGCGAGTCGCGCTCCGCTGGGACGAGGCATCCACGCTCGATTTAGTGTCGTATCGACATCTCGGTAATGGACAGCGGAGACAGACTGCGAGGCGAGTCAACGCCGCCGAGGTCACCCAGCATGTCGTCAAGGATGAGGTCTCCCCCAGGCGGCACGGCCGGCAGCGGTCGCGGTGGCATCTGGTACAGGTCGTCGACCGGCGACGCCAGCCTCGGACTTAGCGGACTCATGCTGGACAGACTGTGCCGTCGCCACGGCGGACACGCACCGCCCAACAGGTCGTCCGCGCTTCCGCCCTCCTTATCGACGGTCGGAGATGCGTCAATCTCGCCGGCAGGTCGACGACGCTGACGCAGACCTTCGCTGATCAGAGGCTGCAGTAGCTCGTCCGACGTCTGCACAGCCCTGTCCTTGCACAGCCCGGTCGCAGCCGCAGCCGCGGTGGCCGGGGTGTCGTCCGACTCCGGGCAAATCTCGTCGATCGTCGGCGACCGTTGGATTGACATTGGTCGCGGTCCGCGCAGCGAGGAAGGCCGCGCGGCGCCGGTCACGTCAGCGGTCGTGCGCACCTGCTGCTGCTGCTGGGCGGTCTCCCTGGCGTGGCAGAACGCGCCCTCGACGCTCAGACCGGCACGTGCGGTGGCACTTGAGTTGGTCGACGACCTCCCGACGGCAACGCCACGACCACGCGACCTCGAAGTTCTCAGGAATCCAAGCATGCCCCACGCTTTGCGCTTCCACTGTGTGCTGTACCAGCAATCACAGCTGTTCAATGCATTCATCGACTACCGGAAACGCGATTTCCCGCGTTTGATGATTACAAATCACCGCTGACATGCTATTGAACAAACAACAGTTTTCAACGGAGCTCACTGTAGATTACTGCAATCAACTGCCACACAGCAGCTAAGGCCGAAAAAATAGGAGCTAGGGCCGAAACAAAATATACTTAAACACCATATTGCTATATCAGCACGGCAGATATGTATGCCAATTTTGTTTTCGTGCACATTGGATACAACTACATACAGAGCGAAGTTTGGAAATTTCTGGACACTTAACCTTTCGGACCCAAAATCGACCTTAGACCATGCAGGCATCCACACGATCATCATTCGCACCGAACTTGCTGAGCCTGGCTTCAATCGTTTGGACTTACTGCACCGAAAGATAAACACAGAGAGAGTCAGACGACCAGCATCGCTGTACCCTCGCTGTACGTGTATGGACGTGTATTGGCGTATGGACGTGGTATTGGCGGATAAACGTGCTCAATCAAATTCGGTTGACCTACGATGGAACTATCTATTGATCTGACGCATGCAGTGTGGGCTGCATGTACTGTACTGGTCGCTCGAATGATATCTCACCTGGTGGAGTGCTGCGTGTCTGCGGCCGCAGCCGGAGTCGTGCTCCCGTGTTGCGTCGACCTCCACGGGTCGTAGCCAGTCGCAATGGCACAAGACGGTGTTACGATCGACGTAAGACGAGTGCTACAACGCCACAATGTCAAACGGTTAAAAGCCGTCATAAACGTACCGCGGTTGCATGCTCAACAAAAAGGAAACGGAATATTTCCTGTTACTTCAGCAATAGTGTACTGATCTCAGTATTTTGACAGGCTGCTGCCCAAGTGAATGCGTAACAGACCAATCATTCGGTACACGACTAGGGCCTACAGCAGCCTAGGATACTACAGCGAAATCCCAAATCCACCTTGATCTACTTTTATAGTGACACTTGGTGAATAACCACGCATTTTCGTCACTTAATTTCATCACAATCCTTTGCACTTCTGTTTTCGGTTCATTCTCTATGAAATGTGCGTCTCATGTCCTTGTGGTCTAACTGGACTTTGAGTCGCAGAAAATTTTTCGTTTTTGTGTGATTCTCTCAGCAACCGCTGCGCATTCCTCAAAACTGTACGCAAAATCGCAACCTAGATATAAACACAGTACTGTGGTATCAGAACTATTCGTACGAAATTCTAGAACAAAATAGATCTTACAAGGAAATAAGGACGAAGAAAGATGTTGAAAGACCAGCACAAAAATAGGGTATTGCGTCGGTGAGACGCCGACTAATCAACACACCACACTCCGTCACCTGAGCTGTGCTGACCTTACCTTGTAATAACGATGACGTACTTTGTTTGTATTTGCATTCCCGTAGCCTCCACATCGAAAGATTATATTAAGCCGCCGCCTGTGGCGCCTTTATAGGCTCTTTGCTCCACATAGCAAGGGAAATCTGGAACTCACTGACCTCTCATGTCAAGGTCATGTCCATGTCATGTCATTTCAAGGGCCCAATTTTTACAGGACCCCCAGCGTACGCTCGATGAACCTCGACAGTAAATATGAAAAGCAAGAAAAATGGAAAAATTCTAAAATTGGAAATACTCTGCATGATCAGAGGTGTCGCATGCGAAGACAGCCTGCGAAATGAATTCACTAGAGCTGAACTTGGAGTCAAAGGTATGTTGCAATATTGTGGAGGTGCCTCTTAAGTTGATGAAGTGGAACCGAACACTGCCTGGTAGTCCGCGGAAACGCTGGACGGATAACGTCAAGGTGGCGGTGGAGGGCAGACGGATCACAATGACCGACTGCAGTGGAACGAGACAGCTTACGTGGACAGACAGTGATATTTCTTCACCCCTAGCACCCCATAACACCCTTCCAATTTTGGGACCACACCCCCGCCTGTCAAAGCTCCATACCCCGACAGAGCAGTATCTGAAGTACTCAGAATCTATGCAAACCATGTGGCGGTTGGAGCTCTGCCCCAGACCCCGCTGGGGGAGCTCACAGCGCTCCCCAGACCCCCTAGGTGGGGAGAGGAGCTGGCTGCCCCCTCCCCCAAAACCCCAGCCCCCGCTGTTGGCCCTTTGGGCCTCGATGTTCGGCCCTTCGGGCTTCAGTGTTCCACATCCCCATTCCTTTCTTACACCCTCCAGTTTTATTTTTCTAGAAATATGCCTGGGACAGAAGGCGGCTGCGTAACTTCACAGACAGGCCTTTGGCGTAGCTGTACAGCGGCGGTATACAAGGTCGCTGACCTGTCGAAGCTTTCCGCCGACGTTGAGAAGGAATGTTGGCGACTGACTCCGGCAGCCCTGCCGATGTGACAGCGAACGTCGCGCGTCGTCGTGAACGCACTGCGGTCGTTGCGCTCCGGTTTGAAGATGATGATGTAGACTTTGGGCAGGAACAGCAACACCAGCGCGACCGTCGCCGACGCACTGATGGTGAGACTGTGAACCATCGGAGTACGCTACACAGCATCAGCGGACAGTTCTTACCAACATGAGACGACATGTCCGCGTTTAAGCCGGTGCTTACAACTATGATTCGACTTTGATTTAACGGCCGTTCGACTGCGATTCGATCATCATCATCATCATCATCATCGTCATCGTCGTCGTCGTAGATTTCTAGTGCGCCTATTACAGCCTAGACCACGGGTGCAGTACAAAAGTTAGAGTAAAAAAACGGAAATACGGACCGCCATTCGACTGGAATTCGAATGCAATACGACGTGCTACCATCATTCAACGACCTACGTTACGGCCGTAGGCTTATCTGTGTGTGGGCTGCTGCACTGAGGCATAAATAGATATATAAGTCAGCGCGACTGCGGCTAGCGGGTCGGCGGCCAGTGGTGTTACGTCACTGTGACCTTAATGACCTTTGATAAGCAGTCGAACAGCTGTCGAATCATAGTTGTAACCACTCGCTTCTTTCTCTGAATCGCTATGATTCTGAGCGAAGGCGACAGCAAGCAGCGCTGTTATAACTATTTTTTATCACACCTTAGTTTCGTCTATCAACATTTAACGTCCCATGCAGTCGTGCAGTCTGCCGTTTGCCGAAACGCAAGCCTACCCGTAAGCTGCTTTCGGAATCTCCGATCAGAACAGAATGGCAGATTATCTCATTGGAGTGAGCAACTCGTCCCAGGCGACTTGCGGCGACCGATTTAGTTCAGAAGTGAAGTTTCGGACTGAGTTTCTTGAATTTTTCAAGCAATTCACCGCGGACATGATAATTCAGCGGTGGTACTCTCTTACTTCAATACTGATTGGCTCAAGAATAATTTCTACTCTGTTTACAAACATAACGGATCAAAAACCCAAAGTGACTTTTTCCATTATAAACTAGAATGGCACTCAGTAGAGTGCATTACATTCCACAAGCCCAACAGTTCTATTTAATTCAGTCCAGAAAAAACTGTTACTATTAAACAAACGTTCGGTAGAACATACCCAGTATTGCGTGGTATGTCTCGGCCCCCAACTCAGAGTAACCCCACCATATCCCTTATGTAAAGTTGAGCTAAATTACCATCAAAATTTAGTGGTTTCTTCGATGGCCCATGTGCCACCTTTCGTCCAAATTTTGCGAAAATAGGCCGAGTAGTTCTGGCGTATTCCTGCCAACAACTACAACGGCGATGAGAACATAACCTCCTTGGCGCAAGTAACAACGTTTGAAAACAACAACAACATGTAATAACAATGAATAATGATATAAGCGACTACATAATGTGTGAGTCATTAGTTAAAAAGCGACAAGTATCGCCTTAAAACGTGCATTTGTTATGGAGTCAGTCAGTCAGGTACGCGTGGCCTTTTTGCGACCACAGCGACTGCCCTCCACTGCGAACGATCTCGAGCCAGAGAAAATGTATCGGTCAGAGACATGCCAGTGTTGGAAGAGATGTGATCAAGCCAGGTGGTTCTAAGACGTCCACTTGAGCGCCTCCAAGAAGGGTTGGGAGGATAAATTCTTCAGTGGGGTCGTATACGTGGGCCGCGCGCTGTATATTATCAACGAATACCGACCATTTTCTCGGTGCTGAGGTGCAGGACGACGAAGGCGATCCAGATGACGCAGGTGGTGTACATGGTGAAGCCGATGAACTTGGCCTCGTTGAAGTTCTCCGGCAGATTGCGCGTCTTGAACGCGTACAGCGTGCACATGGCGATCAGCAGCAGGTCGAGACCGAACGAAATGAACATTCCCCATTGCGGGTTCTCGCGACAGATCAGCACGGTGACGTTGCTGGACGGAAAAACCTGCGTCGTGTCGGCCACCGAGTAGAGGATCGTTGACAGCGACACCATCGCTATCTCGGCCGCTATGACGATTCCCGTTATTACCACCTAAAACGGAAAAAAATGGCGACACAGCATCAATTACATGCAACGATTTCTTCCTCACACACACTCATTTTAACGGCCATTTTTCAGGTAAGCCTGGGTTAGCCGGCTGCCCCATTGGTTTCCCGTCTCCATTTATTCTGTGCATGCTCTCAAGACATGCCAAAACTTTCCATATCATTCCCACCATGTCTTTTTCGGATGTCTCGTCCGTCTATTTCCATCAGCCTCCAACGTCATACAACTATTAACCCAATCGTCATCAGATTTCTTATTGTCTAATCTAATAAATGATGAACTGGAAAATGAGTAATAACTGACGAATTCCATTTACTCCAGTATCAGCAACTGTCTATACACCGTGTCCACAAAAAAGTTACAGTAAGCCAAATGTTTTTTTGACTAAAACTTTAAAAATTGTTAACAAATTTCCATCAGATTTGGCACACAGCATTAGTGATTAATGCTTAACATGTCGTATAAATTGTGCACATTACCATTGTGTGACAAAACACAGTGTAATTTCACGTTATTGTTAGCAAAAACTTGTGAGTATAATGAATATGCGGGTCCGAGAACTTAATCATACCCACCTTAATTAGCGAGTGGGCGTGTCCCTATGGGATGCGCCATCTTGGATTATGACGTCATTTCCGGTTTAACTCAAAGA
>Ga0049107_10000168_pt1 | contig 16865 bp, 15 predicted proteins | sample WorMetilPIANOSA1_FD_61187 | JGI IMG/M metagenome (GOLD analysis project Ga0049107, IMG submission 61187) | Marine gutless worms symbiont microbial communities from Max Planck institute for Marine Microbiology, Germany - Olavius ilvae PIANOSA.1 | ecosystem: Host-associated > Annelida > Digestive...
CAAGGCCTCGCCCAACAGCGCCGTGCCGCGCGGCACGCCGTCGTCGTGCGTGCCCAGCATGCGGCGCAGCATGGGGCGCAGGAACAGCAGGCCGCAGACCATGCTGGAGACCGGGTTGCCCGGCAGGCCGAGCATGGGCATGCCCTGAAAATTCCCGTACATCAACGGCTTGCCGGGCCGCATGGCGATGCGCCAGAAGTCGATCTCCAGCCCGACGTCGGCCAGCGCCTGCTGCACCAGGTCGTGCTCGCCGACCGAGGCGCCGCCGGTCGTCACCAGCGCGTCGCAGCCGCGGGCGCGCTCCGCCGCGGCGCGCAGCGAGTCGGCGTCGTCCAGCGCCACGCCGAGCTGCACCGGCACGCCGCCCGAGGCGGCGACCAGGCCGGCGAGCGCGAAGCCGTTGGAACTGACGATCTGGTTCGGGCCGACATCCTCGCCGGGCAGCACGATCTCGTCGCCGGTGAGGAGGAGGGCCACGCGGGGGCGGCGCCGCACGCTGAGCCACGGCACGTTCATCGCCGCCGCCAAGCCGATGTCGCGTGCCGTCAGCAGCCGCCCGGCGTCGAGCAGCGTTGCGCCGGCGCTGAAGTCGAGCCCGGCTGGCCGCACATATGTTCCTGCCTCGGCACCCGCGCGCACCTCGACGGTCTCGCCGCCACCGTCGGTGTCCTCCTGGATGACGATGGTATTGGCGCCGTCCGGCAGCGGCGCCCCGGTGAAGATGCGCACCGATTCGTTGAGGCCCAGCGTGCCCTCGTAAGACGTTCCAGCCGGCACGTGGGCCACGACCGTCAGCGTCACCGGCACCTGCGCCACGTCCTGGGCGCGCACCGCATACCCGTCCATGGCGGAAACAGCGCTGGGCGGCTGGGTGCGGCGCGCGGTGACGTCCTGGGCCAGCACGCGGCCATGGGCCTCGGCCAGCCCAACCTGCTCGGCCGGCAGCGTCGCGAGGCCGTCCAGGATGCGTCGGCGCGCCTCGTCGACGGAGATCACGCGGTCACAGCCGGTCGGCTTCCGGCGCCTCGTAGGAGCCCGACTTGCCGCCGCTCTTGTGGACCAGCCGCAGGTCGGTGATGCGGATGCCGCGGTCGACCGCCTTCAGCATGTCGTAGACGGTGAGGGCGGCGACGCTGACGGCCGTCAGCGCCTCCATCTCGACCCCCGTGCGGCCGGCGACCTTGACCGTCGCGGTGATGTCGACGGCGTTGCGCGCCTCGTCGAGCGCCAGGTCGAGGGTCACCGAGCTCAGATTCAGCGGGTGGCAGAGCGGAATCAGGTCCGCCGTGCGCTTGGCGCCCATGATGCCGGCCAGGCGCGCCACGGCCAGCACGTCGCCCTTCTTGGCGTCGCCGGCGCGGACCAGCGCCAGCGTCTCCGGCTGCATCTCGACCGCACCCTTGGCGACGGCGACGCGCTCGGTCGTGTCCTTGGCGGTGACGTCGACCATGTGGGCGCGGCCGCCGGCGTCGAAGTGGGTGAGGTCGCTCATGCCGTCGCCGCTTCGTGCACGGGGGCCAACAGGTCGCGGGTGGCCTGGGCGACGTCCGCCTGGCGCATCAGGGATTCGCCGACCAGGAAGGCGCGGGCACCGAAGGCCGCCATGCGGTCGAGGTCGGCGCGGGTCCTGAGTCCGCTCTCGCAGACCAGCAGGCGGTCGGCGGGCACCCGCGGTGCCAGCGCCTCGGTCGTCGCCAGGTCCACGTCGAGGGTCTTCAGGTTCCGGTTGTTGATGCCGATGAGGCGGGCCGGGAGGGCGAGCGCGCGGTCGAGTTCGGCCGCGTCGTGCACCTCGACCAGGACGTCCATGCCCCAGTCGGCGGCGGCCGCCGCCAACGCCGCGGCCTCGCCGTCGTCGAGCGCGGCCATGATCAAGAGGATGCAGTCGGCGCCCAGCGCGCGGGCCTCCGCGACCTGGTAGGGGTCGAGCATGAAGTCCTTGCGCAGCACCGGCAGGTCGACGGCCTCCCGCGCCGCGGTCAGGTAGGCATCCTGCCCCTGGAAGTACGGATCGTCGGTGAGCACGGACAAGCAGGTCGCGCCACCGGCGGCGTAGGCACGGGCCAGGGCCGGCGGGTCGAAGTCGGCGCGGATCAGGCCCTTCGACGGCGAAGCCTTCTTGATCTCGGCGATCAAGCCCAACTCCGCCGCGGCCAGCCGATCGGCGAAGCCGCGCGGGGGAGAGGCCTCCCGCGCCGCGGCCTCGACGTCTGCAAGCGGCAGGGCGGCCTTAATAGCCGCGATGTGGTCGCGCTTGTCGGCGCAGATCTTCGCCAGCACGTCGCTCACGGCGCGGGCCGGTTGGTGATCTCGACCATGCGTTCGAGGACGCCCAGTGCCCGGCCCTCGTCGACCGCCTCGCGCGCCATGGCGACCCCGGCGGCCACGTCCGGCGTCTTGCCGGCGACGGTCAGCGCGCCGCCCGTGGTGTAGAGCACGATGTCGCGGAACGGGCTGTGGGCGCCGCCCAGCATGGCGCGCATGGCCGCCGCGTTCTCGGCAGGGTCGCCGCCGGTGATGTCGGCGAGCGTCGCGCGCGGCAGGCCGGCGTCCTCCGGCACCAGTTCGAAGGTCGAGGCCCGGCCGTCGTTCCATTCGGCGACGTAGGTGACGCCGGTGGTGGTCATTTCGTCGAGCCCGCCCTCGCCGTGCACCACCCAGGCGCGTTCGAGCCCCAGGCGACCCAGCACGGCGGCCAGCGGCTCGATCCAGTCGCGGGCGAAGACGCCGACGATTTGGCGTTTCACGCCGGCGGGGTTCGAGAGGGGCCCCAAGAGGTTGAAGATCGTGCGGGTCGCCAGCTCGACGCGCGGGCCGGCGACGTTGCGCATGGCGCTGTGGTGGCGCGGCGCCATCAGAAAACCCAGATTGTTCTCCCACAGGCTCTCGCGGATCAGCGCGAAGTCGGCGTCGACGTTGACCCCCAGCGCGGTCAAGACGTCCGCGGCGCCGGTCTTCGAGCTCAGCGCCCGGTTGCCGTGCTTGGCGACGGGGACGCCGCAGGCGGCGACGACGAAGCTGGCGCCGGTCGAGACGTTGAGCGTGCCCTTGGCGTCGCCGCCGGTGCCGCAGGTGTCTATGGCGCCGGGCGGCGCCTCGATATGAGTGGCTTTGGCCCGCATGGTGCGGGCGGCGCCGGCGATCTCGTCGACCGTCTCGCCGCGCACGCGCAGCGCCATCAGGAAGCCGCCCATCTGCGCCGGCGTGGCGTTGCCCGACATGATGATGTCGAAGGCCTGGGCGGCCTGGTCCTCGTTCAGCTTGGCGCCGGTGGCGACGATGCCCAGCAGCGCCTTGAGGTCGTCGAGGTCGCCGCTCATGCCGCGCTCCGGGGGCGGGCCGGCCGCGCGCCGGTCGCCAGCTCGACGAAGTTGGCGAGCAGGTCGTGGCCGGCTTCACTCGCGATGCTCTCCGGGTGGAACTGCACGCCGTGCACCGGGAGGGACTTATGCGCCAGGCCCATGACCAGCCCGTCGTCGGTCTCGGCGGTGACTTGAAGCTCGTCGGGCAGGCTGTCGCGGGCGACGACCAGCGAATGGTAGCGGGTGACGCGGAGGGGCTGGGGCAGGCCGGCGAACACGCCCGTACCGTCGTGACGCACGTCGCTCAGTTTGCCGTGCATGGGAGTGGGCGCGCGCTCGATGCGGCCGCCGAGAGCCTGGCCGATCGCCTGGTGGCCCAGGCAGACGCCGAGCAACGGCACACCCGCTTGGGCGGCCTTGGGCACGAGGTCGAGGCAGATGCCGGCGCGGTCGGGGTCGCACGGCCCCGGCGAGAGCACGATGCCAGCGGCGCCGAAGGCCACCGCCTCGTCGGCGGTCAACGCGTCGTTGCGGCGCACCTCGACCGTGACGCCCAGCTCCCCCAGGAAGTGGACCAGGTTGTACGCAAAGCTGTCGTAGTTATCGATCAGCAGAAACATTTCAATCCGTTAGCGTGCGTCCCTGAGGCGCGGCGTCAGCCCGCGCGCGACGATTATATCAGGCGCCCGAAGGGCGGCAAAGGTGGCGCGCGCCGCGGCGAAAGACATTTGACCTTCCAGTGACGGGAAGGTGTAAACCTTGCGCCATGAACGACGCCACGCAGCCCGCCTGCCACCATCAGCCCGACGCGCCCGCCGCACCCGCTTCGCCGGACGCCGTCTACACCTGCCCGATGCACCCCGAGGTCGAGCAGGTCGGTCCCGGCGTATGCCCGTTCTGCGGCATGGCGCTGGAGCCCAAGGCCGTGACGCTCGACGACGCGCCGGACCCGGAGCTGATCGACATGACCCGGCGCTTCCGGGTCGGCGCCGTGCTCAGCCTGCCGGTGCTGGTCCTGGCCATGGGCGAATTCGCGCTGGGCCGGTGGATCGCCGCGGAAGTCTCGGTCTGGCTGCAACTTGCGCTGAGCACCCCCGTCGTGCTGTGGGGCGGCTGGCCGTTCTTCCAGCGCGGCTGGACCTCGGTTCGGACCCGCAACCTCAACATGTTCACGCTGATCGCCCTCGGCACCGGAGTCGCGTACGCCTACAGCGTGGTCGCGACGCTGCTGCCGGGGCTGTTCCCGGACTCTCTGCGCACCATGGGCGGCCGGCCGGCGGTCTACTTCGAAGCCGCGGCGGTGATCGTCACTCTGGTGCTGCTCGGCCAGGTGCTGGAACTGAAGGCACGGGGCAAGACCGCCGGTGCGATCCGCGCGCTGCTCGACCGCGCGCCCAAGACCGCACGGCGACTCGAAGACGGCAACGAAACCGACGTGCCGCTCGAGGCGGTGATGGTCGGCGACCGCCTGCGCGTGCGGCCGGGCGACGCCGTGCCCGTCGACGGCACGGTGGAGACGGGCGCCAGCACCATCGACCAGTCGATGCTGACCGGCGAGCCGCTGCCGGTCGAGGTCGGCCCCGGCGACGCCGTCACCGGCGGCACGCTGAACCGCACCGGCGCCTTTGTCATGCGCGCCGAACGGGTCGGCCGCGACACCATGCTGGCGAAGATCGTCCAGCTCGTTGCCGAGGCGCAGCGCAGCCGCGCGCTGATCCAGAGCCTCGCCGACCGGGTCGCCGGCGTGTTCGTCCCGGCCGTGGTGGCCGTGGCCGTCGTGACGGCCTTGGTCTGGGGCCTCGTCGGGCCAGAGCCGCGGCTCGCCTTCGCGCTGGTCAACGCCGTTGCAGTGCTGATCATCGCCTGTCCCTGCGCGCTGGGCCTGGCCACGCCCATGTCGATCATGGTCGGCATCGGCCGCGGTGCCCTCGCCGGGGTGCTGGTGCGCAACGCCGCGGCCCTCGACCGCCTGGAGCGCGTCGACACGGTCGTCGTCGACAAGACCGGCACGCTCACGGAAGGCAAGCCGCAGCTCGTGCGGATCGCCGGCGCCGACGAAGCCGACCTGTTGCGCCTGGCCGCCAGCCTGGAGCGCGCCAGCGCCCACCCGCTGGCCGAGAGCATCGTCGCCGGCGCCGCCGCGCGCGGTATCGGTCTGACTGAGGCAGAGGCGGTGGAGTCTCAGGACGGGCTTGGGATCGTCGGCACGGTCGACGGGCGACGGGTGGTGCTGGGCAATGCGGCGCTGATGGCCCGCGAGGGCATCGACGTAGAGCTCGACGACGCGCGCGAGGCGCAGGAGGCCGGCGAAACCACCGGATTCGTCGCCGCCGACGGTGCGGCCCTGGGTCTCTTGGGCGTCGCCGACCCGGTGAAGACCAGCGCGCCCCAGGCCATCGCCGAGCTGCACCGCGAGGGCCTGCGGATCGTCATGCTGACCGGCGATACGCGCACGACCGCCGAGGCGGTCGCCCGGCGCCTCGGCATCGACGAGGTCATCGCCGGGGTGCTGCCCGACGGCAAGGCCGACGCGGTCGCGGACCTGCAGAAGGACGGCCGTGTCGTCGCCATGGCCGGCGACGGCGTTAACGACGCGCCGGCGCTGGCCCGCGCCGACGTGGGCATCGCCATGGGCACCGGCGCGGACGTGGCGCTGGAGAGCGCCGACGTCACGCTGTTGGGCGGCGACCTGGCGGGGCTGGTGCGGGCGCGGCGGCTGAGCGCTGCCACCATGCGCAACATCCGCCAGAACCTGACTTTCGCGTTCCTCTACAACACGCTCGGCGTGCCCATTGCCGCCGGCGTGCTCTACCCGGTCTTCGGCCTGCTGCTCAGCCCGATCATCGCCAGCGCGGCGATGAGCCTCAGTTCGGTGTCCGTCGTGGGCAACGCACTGCGCCTGCGGACAGTGAAGCTGTCCGGCTGATGGCACGCGAAATCGCGGTGTCGGCTGGCTGCGGCCTGACGCCCCCAAAATCGGGAGAAAGCAAATGCGACAACCGCACAATCGCCCTCGACGCCGCGACCTGGCCACAACCTCGGGCGCCGCGCTCGCCGGCGCCCTAATGCCGCTGGCCGCGTTGGCCGATCCGGCTGACGAACGCTACGGCTATCACATGATGGACGGCGGCTGGTTGGGCATGGGGTTCGGCTTCCTGATGATGGTGCTGGTGATCGCGGCGGTCGTCGTGGTCGTCGTCCTGGCCATTCGTTGGCTCGGCGGCCCGGGCCAGGGCGGCGAGCACCGTGCCGCACCCCGGAGCAACGCGCTCGACATCCTCAAGGAGAGGTTTGCGCGCGGCGAGATCGATGCCGCCGAGTATCGCGAGCGCCGGCAGGCGCTCGAGGAATAGGGTCCCGTCACCGACGTCGGAGAAAGCGTGCCATGAATATCGGCGAACTGGCGAGCGAGAGCGGCGTGCCTACCAAGACCATCCGCTACTACGAGGGCGTCGGCCTGATCCCGCCGGCCGACCGCCGCGCCAACGGCTACCGCGTCTACGACGCGCGCGACGTGGCGACCTTGCGCTTCGTCAGCCGGGCGCGGGGCCTGGGTTTTGCGGTCGAGGACGTGGCGCGGCTGTTGGACCTGTGGCACGACCGCCACCGCGCCAGCGCCGACGTCAAGCGCCTGGCGCTGCAGCACGTGGGCGAGATCGACGCCAAGCTGGCGGAACTGGAGGGCATGCGCGCGACGCTGACCGACCTGGTCGAGCGCTGCCACGGCGACGACCGGCCGGATTGCCCGATCATCAGCGACCTGGCCGGCGGGTAACGCGATTTACACAAGTCCCGGCACAGCTTAAGGCTCGGTTCAGTCACGCAAGCCGAGTCGGTCCCTCTTGGCCAAGCGCCCCAATCGACCCCATGCCGCCGCCGCGCGCCAGCGCCTGGTCGTCGCGACGACCAGGCGCTGGGCGTCGCCGTCGGCAGCGCGTTCACGGTGCTGCTGATCGACGGCGAGGCGGCGCCCCCGGCGCCCGACCCGGCGCGCCAGGTCACGGAGATGCCGGCGGCCGAGCCGCTGCCGGGGCCACCGCCCGCGCCCGAGACTAACGTGGCGGTGCCGCAGGCCACGCCCACCGTCGTCGACCCGGCGGTGCCCGCCTGGCGACGCCACGCGGTGCAGGTGGCGGCGCGCGACGACCGGCCGATGGTGGCGCTGGTGATCGACGACATGGGGCTCGACCGCCTGCGCTCGGCGCAAGTCATCGCGCTGCCGGGGCCGCTGACGCTGTCCTACCTGACCTACGCCGACAACCTGCCGGCGCAGACGGCCGCGGGGCGCGCGGCGGGTCACGAGCTGATGCTGCACGTGCCGATGGCGCCGCGCGATGTCGGCTTCGACCCCGGTCCCAACGTGCTCGAGCCCGGCTTGGCCGACGCGGAGCTGGCGCGCCGGCTCGACTGGGGGCTCGGGCGCTTCGCGGGCTATGTCGGCATCAACAATCACATGGGCAGCCGCTTCACGGCGGACCGCGCGGCGATGGCGCGGGTCATGGCGGCGCTCGACGCGCGCGGCCTGCTGTTCCTCGACAGCCGCACCACGGGCGACAGCGTCGGGCTGAGCGCCGCGGCGGCGCAGGGCGTGCCGGCGGTGGCGCGCGACGTCTTCCTCGACCACGAGCGCACGCCGGACGCGGTCGCGGCGGCGCTGGTGGAGCTGGAGGACACCGCACGCCGGCGCGGTTATGCCATCGCCATCGGCCACCCGGCGGACGTCACCATCGAGGCGCTGACCGCCTGGCTGCCCGACGCCCGCCGGCGGGGACTGATGATCGTGCCGCTCTCGGCCGTCGTCGACCGCGTGACGCGCGCCGGCGGCGCCGGCTAGGACGTGAGCGCCAGGAGCAGCCGCGGGGCGAGCTGGAGCACGACGACGACCGCCAGCAGCAGGCTGAATATGCGCACCGTCGCCGGCGAGACCAGGGTGACGCGGCCCAGCTCCGGCGGGCGCTTCACCCGGCGGTGCGCCCACAGGGCCAGCGCGCCCAGCAGGATCAGCAGCACGGCACTCGTCTCGTAGCCGAAGATCGGCGGGACGTTGAGCCGCGGCCGGCGGCGAACTTGACCGCTTCCTCTGCGGCGCGGAACAGCGCCTGGGCCTTGTTGCGGCTCTCCTGGTATTCCGCCTCGGGGTCGCTGTCGGCGACGACGCCGCCGCCGGCCTGGACGTACATCTGGCCGTCCTTCAACAGCGCCGTGCGCAGGGCGATGCAGGTGTCCATGTCGCCGTTGGCGCCGAAATAGCCGACCGCACCGGCGTAGATGCCGCGGCGCTCGGGCTCCAACTCGTCGATGATCTCCATGGCGCGGATCTTCGGCGCGCCCGACACGGTGCCCGCCGGGAAGCCGCCGATCAGCGCCTCCAGCGCGTCGCGGCCGTCGGCCAGCTTGCCCTCGACGTTGGAGACGATGTGCATGACGTGGCTGTAGCGCTCGATGGTGAACTGCTGCGTGACCTCGACGGTGCCGATCTCGGCGACCCTGCCGACGTCGTTGCGGCCCAGGTCGAGCAGCATCAGGTGCTCGGCGCGCTCCTTCGGGTCGGCGATCAGCTCTTCGGCCAAGGCCTCGTCCTCCGCCGGCGTGGCGCCGCGCGGCTTGGTGCCGGCGAGCGGCCGGATCGTCACCGTCTCGTCGCGCAGCCGCACCAGGATCTCGGGGCTGGAGCCGACGATGGCGAAGGCGCCGAAGTCCAGGAAGAACAGGAACGGCGACGGGTTGAGCCGCCGCAACGACCGGTAGAGCGCCAGCGGCGGCAGCCGGAACGGCACCTTCAGGCGCTGCGAGGGCACCACCTGGAAGATGTCGCCGGCGCGGATGTACTCCTTGGCCCGCTCGACCATCGCCCGGTACTCGGCGGGCGTCACGTTCGACTCCGGCTCCGGCGGCGGCGCGCCGACGTCCACCGTCTCGCGGCGGTGGGGCAGGCTGCGCTCGAAGTCGGCGACCACGTCGGCGAGGCGCTCGCGCGCGCGGCCGTAGGCGGCCACCGCGGTGACGCCTTCCTCCGGCCAGACCGGCGTCATCACGGTCATCAGGTCCTCGACGTTGTCGAACACCACCATCACCGTGGGCCGCATGAACATGGCGTCGGGGATGCCCAGCACGTCCGGGTTGGCGTCGGGCAGGCGCTCCATCAGGCGCACCGTGTCGTAGCCCATATAGCCGATCAGCCCCGACGACATCGGCGGCAGGCCTTCGGGCATCTCCAGGCGCGTGGCGCGGATCAGCGCCGCCAGGCTGTCCAGCGGCGGCCCTGGGTCGGGCTCGAAGGCGTCGGGGTCGTGGCGCGCCTGGCGGTTGACCTCGGCGCGGTCGCCGAAGCAGCGCCACAACAGGTCGGGCTTGAGGCCGATGCCGGAATAGCGGCCGCGCACGGCGCCGCCTTCGACCGATTCCAGGAGGAAGCTGTTGGCGCGCCCGTCGGCCAGCTTCATGATCGCGGAGACCGGCGTCTCCAGGTCCGCGACCAGCTCGGTCCACACCACCTGCGCCACGCCGGCGTCGTACTGGCGCGCGAACGCCTCCGGATCGGGCAGGACCTTCATGCCGGGCGCGGGAGGCTGGGGTCGGCTCAGTTGACGGTGAAGATGTTCTCGATCGCCACGCGGTCGACCTCGACGCCGTAGTCGGACTGCAGCGCGGCGCCGAGCTGGGCCTCCAGGTCGTTGGCGAGGCCGACGCCCAGCCCGCTGCGCAGCGTCTCGCCGGCCTCGCCGCTCGCCGTGCCGGCGCGCCGGACCTCGACGAGCTGGGCGATCGCGACGCCGACCTCCGTGTCGCCCGTCAGCGCGTCGTCGGAGCGCGCGTCGAACAGCGGTGCCAGCATCGCGGCCGGCAGCGTCGTGTCCTCTTCGCCGCCCGCGCGGGTGATCGGCGCGCTGCGGCTGACCGTGAGACCCAGCGTCGGCGCCAGGCGCGTGAAGACCTCGCCGGCCTCCAGCCGGTCGACGATGGCGTCGGCCTGCTCTTGGGCGGCGCCGCGCCGCTGGGCGGCCTGCCAGGCGGCAATCGCGTCGTCGCGCACTTCGTCGAGCGGCCGCACCGCGGCCTCGGTGACGCCGTCGACGCGCACCACGAAGAAGCCGCCCGCCGGCGTCTCGCTGACCAGGCTGTCGAAGCCGTTCTCGGTCGCGAACGCGATCTCCAGCACCGCGCTCTCCGAGGCGATGCCGCCGACGCGCTGGCCGTCGCGGCCGGTGCCGTCCTGCGCGACCGCCGCCGTCGTGACGACGCGAACGGCGCTGGCGCTCGCGGCTTCCTCGATCGAGGCGCCGCCGGCGAGGGCGTCGTCGACCGTGTTCATGACCTCGAAGATGTCGTCGCGGGCGCGTTCCAGCGCCAGCTCGGCGGCCAGTTCCTCGCGCACCTCCTCAAGCGTGCGCACCAAGCCCGGCGACACGGCGCTGACGCGATAGATCGCCCAGCCGAACGGGCCCTCGACCGGCGCCGTCGGCCTGTCCACCGCGGCGCCGAACACCGCGTCCGCGACCGCCACGTCGAACAGCTCGGCGCGGCCGACGTCGCCCAGCGCGATCGGCGCCTCACCGGTGACTTCCTCGACCGCGCCGTCGAAGGTGCGGCCCTCGCCGATCAGCGCCGCGGCGCGCTGCGCTGCCGCCTGGTCCTCGAACAGTGCCTGGTCGACCGTGCGCCGCTCGGGCGTCTCGTAGCTCGCGCGGCGCAGCTCGTAGGCCTCGGCGACCTCGGCCTCGTCGACGGCGATCTCCAGCGCCAGCTCCTCGGGCGACAGGGCGGCGATGGTCAGCGCCCGGTACTCGGGCGCCATGAAGGCGTCCGGGTGGCCGTCGTAGTAACTCATCAGCGCCGTCTCGTCCGGCACACCCGGGTCGGTCATGGCCGCATCGAGCACGACCGCCACGTCGGCGACGCGGCGTTCCTCGCGATAGCGGTAGACCGTGTCGAGCAGGGGCCGGGGGGCGGTCTGGCCGGCGCGAATGCTGCCGACGTACTGCTGGCGCGACAGGTCCTGGCTCAACAGTGCCACGAACTCGCCCTCGCTGAGGCCGTTGCGCGCGAGGTAGGTCTCGTAGGCCAGCCGGTCGAAGCCGACGCCGCTCTGGAACTGGGGGCTGCTGCGGATGGCACCGGCGACCTGCTGCGTGCCGATGACGACGTCGGAGTCGCGGGCGCCGAGCTCGAACAGGTTGTGCGCCACGACGCGGCTGATCGCCTGGTCCAGCAGGCCCAGGCGCACCGCCTGCTCGGTCGTCAGTTGGCCGCCCAGGAGCGGCGCGATGTTCTGCATCTCGCGATTGAACGCCGTCGCGATCTCGTTCACGCCGACGTCCTCGCTGCCCACCTTGACGAGCTGAGTGGTGCGCTGGAACGGGTTGTCGGAGACGCCGAAGAAGGCCGCGAAGCTGATCGCGATGAGGATCAGGATGCCCTTCACGACCCAGGACTTGGAGCCCCGGCGCAGCGCTTGAATTGCCATGGTCGATCCGCTATCCGAAAAGGGCGCGCACTATAGGAGCGGGCCCACACCCCCGCAAGGCGAAAACCAGAGGAATCCGGCGCCTCCCGGCCGATCGGGCTGGGCGGGGACGGGGCAATCCGGGAGCGAGAACGATGACGAACGGGGATGCGGGCCGCCGGCTGCTGATTGCCGGCAACTGGAAGATGAACGGGTTGATGTCCGACGCTCTGGCGCTGGCCGGCGGCATTCGGGCGCAGGCGGACGCGGCCGGAACGATGGCCGCCGACCTCTTGGTCTGTCCGCCGGCGACGCTGATCGTCCCGGTCGCCGAGTGCCTGCAGGGCAGCGCCGTCGCCGTCGGCGGCCAGGACTGCCACGCCGAGGCGAGCGGCGCCTTCACCGGCTCGGTCAGCGCGACAATGCTGGCGGACGCCGGCGCGGCCTACGTCATCCTCGGCCACTCGGAGCGGCGCCACGGCCTCGGCGAGGACGACGCCACGGTGCAGGCCAAGATGCGCGCGGCGCTCGCGGCCGGGCTGGTCGCCATCGTCTGCATCGGCGAGACCGAGGCGGAGCGCGACGCCGGCGCCACCAACGACGTGCTGTCGCGCCAGATCGCCGGTTCCGTGGCCGCCGACATCGCGACCGCCGCCAACACCGTGATCGCCTACGAGCCGGTCTGGGCCATCGGCACCGGCCGCACCGCGACGCCCGAGCAGGTCGCCGAGGCCCACGCCCATGTCCGGCAGGAAGTGGTCGCGCTGCTGGGCGCCGACACGGCGGCGGCCATGCGCCTGCTCTACGGCGGCTCCATGAAGCCGGCGAATGCGGCGGAGCTCTTGGCGCTGGCGGACGTCGACGGTGGCCTTATCGGCGGCGCCAGCCTCAAGGCCGAGGACTTCTTGGCCATCGCCACCGCAGCGCCTTGAAACCGCGGTCGCGCGCGACGATTTCCCACTGGTGTCGCGGCCCGCGAGGCGGTAAATAGCCGCGACTCCGTGAACGGGTTTTGGCCGTCCGCGCGATGGGGTGCAGCAAGGGTCCCCAGAGCGGCCGGCGAGGCGTGAGCATGAGCACCATCGTCCTGGTCGTCCACCTCCTGATCGCCATCGCGCTCGTCGGCGTGGTGCTGCTGCAGCGCTCCGAGGGCGGCGGCCTGGGCATCGGCGGCGGCGGCGGCGGGGGCGGCGGCGGCATGGGCGGCCTGATCGGCAACCGCGCGACCGCGAACCTGTTGACGCGGGCGACGGCGGTGCTGGCCGCGTCGTTCTTCTGCACCAGCATCCTGTTGGCGATCCTGGCCGGCAACACGGGCGAACCGCGCTCGATCGTCGACGAACTGCCGGCGGCCGGCGCCCCGGCGGCGCCCGTCGACACCGGCCCCAGCGTACCGACGTCGGAGTGATGGCGCGGCCGCGGCGGCACCACGCGCTGCGCGCAAGTCCGGAGGCGGCACCCGTGCCGCCTTTTTCTCTGCCGGCACCCCGGCGGGCCGCTTCATGACCCGCTTCATCTTCGTCACCGGCGGCGTCGTCTCTTCGCTCGGCAAGGGGCTGGCGACGGCTTCGCTCGGCGCGCTGTTGCAGGCACGCGGCTACACCGTGCGGGTGCGCAAGCTGGACCCGTACTTGAACGTCGATCCGGGCACCATGAGCCCGTTCGAGCACGGCGAGGTCTACGTCACCGACGACGGGGCCGAGACCGACCTCGATCTCGGCCACTACGAGCGCTACACCGGCGTCGCCGCGCGCCAATCCGATAACGTGACCACCGGCCGCATCTACTCGACCGTGCTTGCCAAGGAGCGCCGCGGCGACTTCCTGGGCGGCACGGTGCAGGTCATCCCCCACGTCACCGACGCCATCAAGGCGTTCGCCCAGGCCGACCTGGACGGCGAGGACTTCGTGCTGTGCGAGATCGGCGGCACCGTCGGCGACATCGAGAGCCTGCCGTTCCTCGAGGCGGTCCGGCAGTTGGGCAACGAGCTGGGGCGCGACCGTGCGATGTTCGTGCACCTGACGCTGGTGCCCTACCTGACGGCGGCCAAGGAGCTGAAGACCAAGCCGACGCAGCACTCGGTCAAGGAGTTGCAGCGCGTCGGCATCCAGCCGGATCTGGTGCTGTGCCGCTGCGACCGGCCGATCCCGGCCTCCGAGCGGCGCAAGATCTCGCTGTTCTGCAACATCCCGGAGAGCGCGGTCATCCAGGGGCTGGACGTCGACACCATCTACCAGGTGCCGCTGGACTACCACGGCCAGGGCTTCGACACCGAGGTGCTGCGGCATTTCGGGCTGCCCGAGGCGGAGGAACCGGCGCTCGACGCCTGGCGCGAGATCGTCGCCCGCATCCGCGAGCCGGAAGGCAGGGTGACGATCGCCGTCGTCGGCAAGTACACCGAGCACAAGGACGCCTACAAATCGCTCGACGAGGCGCTGTGCCATGGCGGCATCGCCAACAAGGTCGAAGTCGACCTCAACTGGATCGAGAGCGAGATCTTCGAGAACGAGGACACCGTCCAGCACCTGGACGGGGTCGACGGCATCCTGGTGCCCGGCGGCTTCGGCCATCGTGGCGCCGAGGGCAAGATCGCCGCGGCGCGCTTCGCCCGCGAGCGCCAGGTGCCCTATTTCGGCATCTGCTTCGGCATGCAGATGGCGGTGATCGAGGCGGCACGCCACCTGGCCGACCTGGGCGGCGCCGGCTCGACCGAGTTCGGGCCCTGCCAGGAGCCGGTCGTCGGCCTCCTGACCGAGTGGCTGCGCGGCAACGAACTGGAGCGCCGTGTCGCCGACGGCGACCTGGGCGGCACCATGCGTCTCGGCGCCTATCCCGCGGTGCTGGAGCCCGGCAGCCAAGTGGCGGGCATCTACGGCCTGAGCGATATCAGCGAGCGCCACCGCCACCGCTACGAGGTCAACATCAACTACCGCGAGCGGCTGGAGGCGGCCGGGGTGCGCTTCTTCGGCCTGTCGCCCGACGGCGAACTGCCGGAGATCATCGAGCTCGAGGACCACCCCTGGTTCATCGGCGTGCAGTTCCACCCTGAGTTCAAGTCGAAGCCGTTCGCGCCGCACCCGCTGTTCACCTCGTTCATCGAGGCGGCGGTGCACCAGTCGCGGCTGGTCTAGGAGGCGGCGATGGAACCCCGACACGTCGAGGTCGGCCCGGTCGCGTTCGGCAACGATCTGCCGCTGTCGCTGATCGCCGGGCCGTGCGCGCTGGAGTCCCGCGCGCACGCGCTGGAAATGAGCCACGCGCTGACCGAGATGGCGGCGGACCTGGGCATCGGCCTCGTCTACAAGACCAGCTTCGACAAGGCCAACCGGACCAGTGCCGACAGCCCACGCGGGCTGGGCCTCGACGAAAGCCTGGCGATCTTCGCCGAGGTGCGTGAGACCTATGGCTGCCCGGTGCTGACCGACGTGCACACGGCGGAGCAGTGCGCGGTCGTGGCCGAAGTCGCCGACGTGCTGCAGATTCCCGCCTTCCTGTGCCGCCAGACCGACCTGTTGGTCGCCGCGGCCGAGACCGGGGCGGCGATCCACGTCAAGAAGGGCCAGTTCCTGGCGCCCTGGGACATGACCAACGTCGTCGCCAAGCTGCGCGCCGCCGGCAACGACCGGGTGCTGGTCTGCGAGCGCGGCGCCAGCTTCGGCTACAACACGCTGGTCTCCGACATGCGCGCGCTGCCGATCATGGCCGAGCAGACGGGGGCACCGGTGGTGTTCGACGCCACGCACTCGGTGCAGCAGCCAGGGGGGCAGGGCGGCACCAGCGGCGGCCAGCGCGAGTTCGTGCCCGTGCTGGCGCGCGGCGCGGTCGCCATCGGCGTCGCCGGCGTCTTCATGGAGACCCACCAGGACCCGGACGCGGCGCCCTCGGACGGCCCCAACATGGTGCCGTTCAAGCGCCTGCCGGAACTGGTGGCGACGCTCATGGAGCTGGACCGCATCGCCAAGGCGAAGCCGATAGACCTGGCCGCCTCGGCCTGACGAGACGACGAGCGAGGAGGGGAACCATGTCCGCGATCATCGATATCAGCGGCCGCGAGATCCTGGACAGCCGCGGCAACCCGACCGTCGAGGTCGACGTCGAGCTGGTCAGCGGCGCCGTCGGGCGCGCCGCCGTGCCCTCGGGCGCCTCGACCGGCGTGCACGAGGCCGTCGAGAAGCGCGACGGCGACAAGCACCGCTATGGCGGCAAGGGCGTGCAGGACGCGGTCGACGCCGTCAACGGCGAGATCTTCGACGCCATCGGCGGCACGGAGGCCTACGAGCAACTCTTCATCGACCGCACGCTGATCGAGCTGGACGGCACGCCCAACAAGGGCCGGCTGGGCGCCAACGCCATCCTCGGCGTCTCATTGGCGACCGCCAAGGCGATGGCGCACGAGCTTGCCATGCCGCTCTACCGCTACATCGGCGGCGTCTTCGCCCACACCCTGCCGGTGCCGATGATGAACATCGTCAACGGCGGCCAGCACGCCGACAACCCGATCGACATCCAGGAGTTCATGGTGATGCCGGTCGCCGCCACCGACATGGCCGAGGCCGTGCGCACGGGGGCGGAGGTGTTCCACGCCCTGAAGAAGCAGCTGAGCGACGCCGGCCACAACACCAACGTCGGCGACGAGGGCGGCTTCGCGCCGGCGCTCGCCAGTGCCGACGATGCGTTGGGTTTCATCATGAAGTCGATCGAAGCCGCCGGCTACACGCCCGGCGAGGACGTCGCCCTGGCGCTCGATTCGGCGTCGAGCGAATTCTACAAGGACGGCAGCTACGAACTGGAGGGCGAGGGCAAGTCGCTGACCTCCGAGGGCCTGGTGCGCTACTACGAGGACCTCTGCGAGCGCTATCCCATCGTCTCGGTCGAGGACGGCATGGCCGAGGACGACTGGGACGGCTGGGCGGCGCTGACCCAGGCCATCGGCGGCAAGGTGCAGCTGGTCGGCGACGACCTGTTCGTCACCAACCCGGCGCGGTTGCGCGACGGCATCACGAAGGGCGTCGCCAACTCGATCCTCGTCAAAGTCAACCAGATCGGCACGTTGAGCGAGACGCTGGACGCCGTCGAGACGGCGCACCGCGCCGGCTACACGGCGGTGATGTCGCACCGCT
>Ga0049107_10000169_pt1 | contig 16827 bp, 9 predicted proteins | sample WorMetilPIANOSA1_FD_61187 | JGI IMG/M metagenome (GOLD analysis project Ga0049107, IMG submission 61187) | Marine gutless worms symbiont microbial communities from Max Planck institute for Marine Microbiology, Germany - Olavius ilvae PIANOSA.1 | ecosystem: Host-associated > Annelida > Digestive...
AAAAAAAAACAGAAAAAAGCGCTCAGAGAGACGCAAACACGCGCGCGCTCTGGCTGTAGCAAGGCGTTTTTTTTCATCGGATCCTCGAGCCAACCAGCTGCTTGCATCATCTAATACCTCCCAAACGCACATGTTCACAAACTGCGAAACTTAAGCAATCTATGCCTTATTCAATTCCTTTGCTCGATCAGAGAGATTTCGAAACTCTTTTATTTTTTACTCTTTAAATAACTTTATAAGACCGTTTTCGACTAATTTTCTATCTCATTAGATTGCACGGTTGGCTCCGGAACTCCTTTTACGCATTTTTGTTTTTTTGTTTTTGCTTTTTTATTTGATTTATGATGTGATTGATATGATGTGATTGTCAATGTATAGTTTCAGCGTTTTGTAAGTTTTGTAATGTTCTATCCAGTTCTTTGAACTGCCATACGCAAGAAACGAATAAACAAACAAACAAACAAACAAGGTTCGGACACGTACCGCCCGCCCGCCTGCCCGCTGTCACAAACCCACAGACAGGACCGATTACAATACACTGCGCCGCAGCTAGCTAGCGCGCAGTCTACTGGTCAGTCCGAATCGTGTGTGTCACTTTCAACGTCGCTGGTCAGCCTGTCGACGTTCGCGTCTTCGTATACAACCTCACTGATTCTGCCTATTATAAACAGAATGTTAACGTGGACGTAAACATGATTAATTTCTTTCAGGCGTCTTTTTACTAAGCTTTTTGTGAAACCGAACATGCCCCGGTTGCGTTCAGCTACATTAGACGACGCGGTTTGGCTCGAAACTTTGACATGAAGTTCTGAATAATAACGCATCGTACGCCTGTTTTGTTTTCTTCGGTACGCGTAGTTTATCCGCGGAACTAACGTACGGTCGAACCTTGGTCACTGAACAGCAAAAACCAACTAGGCCTATTGTAATCGATTGTAATTGTTAAATGTAGATGTGTGTCGGTGCGCAAAAATGCTCATCGGACAGTAGATTTGTTGATAACACGAAGTGCTGTACAGCACTTTGTGTTATCAACAAATCTGCTGTCCGATGAGAATTTCGCTTTTCGCGAACTATGGAACTGACTAACATGCCAGAAAAATCGTTTTCATGCCATTTTGACATGCTGATGGGCTACGCCTGCACTCCAGTTGTCGGAAATAAATATGATCGGTCGAATGCATTTGTCACCGGAGATGATGTGCGTCAAAGTGCACATGCAGGCCTACTTCAGTACCGGCATATAGGCCTGTGACCGCAAGTTACACTGTACTTATATGTCATCTTGTACAAGTGGAATCTCCTGAAGTCAGATGCCTTTGCAACAATACTCAGCAGCTTATCATGACGACAGAGCCTTAAAAGAGTACACAAATATCACGTACAGATGACCCTTGTGACACATATTAGGACTATTTGTGCTATGCCAAAGTCAATTTGGGAGAAATAGCATCCAAAACGCAAAATCTCTCCAAAGTAGCCTAACTGTATTCCGTAATGCCTCGTACATTTTGTGGCAGGCGAAAAGACGTTCAAAGTCCGGTTACAATATTGAAAGGCGAAAATAGTATCGACTGCCATTCAATAACATCCCCGCCATATGCTAATGCATTCTTGCTCTGATCAAGTAGTTCTATATACTAGCATGCTGGCACTTTCTACTGACCGTGATCCTATTACCGGAAACCGAAGTAATGAGCCAAAGGTCGAGTGTTCTCGTCCACGGGTTTGAGTAATAAAATGGACACCGGTTAATAGCTAATCATCCGGCTCGCAGCACGATATTTCTGTGAAATTCACGGCCTCTGGATACTGATTGACCGTACCAGCCCAGCACTATCCACGGTCAGCCTATTCCTTCGAATGGTTTATTGCCCGTCCGTCGTTCGGCGGGCGGCATGCATGCTGTTACAAGTTAACGAGAGAGCGTGACGCATGCGCGACCGGCGGGGGCACGCGGCCCGGATGCGGTACGGGAGATGGTCCGGCCGAGAAAGGAGGTTGCTGACTAAGTCCACCTGGCGTGGTCCATAGCGGCAGGTCAGCGATCAGTGATCGTGAGCTGACCTATCGTCGGTAAACAGACTGCGGCCACCAACGGCTGCATGCACACTGCACAGAGCTCCCAACGGAGTCCAGACCGGGTGCGCGCGCGTCTGGTCGGCATCCAGTTTAGTTTACGATTAGAGCGGGCCATCTGTGTTTTGGACCAGTTCCCCGACCAGCGTTCATCAGCTGGTATCTGTTCGTAGGCGTCTGAGTTACTTGTCTCAGAGACTGTCGTCGACGCCGGATGAAATGCGGCGTTGATGTCGACAATGTTCACGTCACACTAAGCTGTGTGGGCGTGTCTGGTTGACCATTATTTTGACAGATAACCGCAGCCACAGTCCACTATCTTCATATTATCTTAATTACTCCCAAGTTAATAACCGGCCTTAAGTAAAGAACTATAGACCTACATAGTACAATTTTCCTTATCCCGTTTTCATGCTAGTTAGATGTGATGTAGCTCGTATAGTTTCCAAGATCACACGTTTGATTATCAGTACGTATATTTTAATTATGTTGCTAACCATGCACACTTTTGCAAACGGAATGCAACAGTTAAGTTACGGGCTAAAGCAAGGAGCAACGAAGCAGACTGTTTTCGACGACCTACAGTGAGTAAAAACAACAAATCAACTGAACAGTAAAACGGCAATTGGTAGACCACATATCGGACGTTAAGGGCCGTATAACTCCAACACGGTGTTCCGGATCAATCCCTAACCAGGATCCGATTTATGATCCGGATCACTGTCGGAAATCAATCAGTTCTTCCTTTCAGTAATAGGCTATCGACTTATAAAATTTCGTCGAAGCATATCTACAACTTTTATCCTGGTAACAGACACATACAGAAAGACAGACTGTCGCATAACCTCCTCCATTGTCGGAGGTAATAAGGAGAGCAAGAACTGTCAGAAAATGCCATTCAGAGAATCAGAAGGACGGCGAAACCATTGACGACCGACCTCGTTGATAACGGCCGGTCACAAAAGTGCAGGGCATTCGCAGCGGGCACCTTCGTATCAACAGAACTCGAGGTCAACAGACACTAAATGTAGCCTACACGTATACACATCAATGATCGCTCGCACACACGCACGACAGTTATAGCCCGTGGTTAACCGCGGACCTAGTCGTTTCCGCAAAATGTACGACTTCAGACTTTACTTTCGACGCTGATCGAGGACCGGGTGGAATCTTGACTCGCAGCATGTACCGCCGCGCGTTCCTGATTACATGGCTTGGGGTAGGTTTGCTCCGTCACGTTCCCCGATCTCATCTCTCCCTCTTCCGCCTCCCCCGCCCCGGACACCGGCCGTGGTCACTGTTGACTGTCGTCTGTTGTAACATCCGGTTGACTAACAGCAGGCTGTGAGCTGACATGATATGCCCTGCACTGCGGGTCGGTGCCGGTTTACACAACAAAGTCGAGTCGATCAGTGCAGGTCAGCCGCGCGTAGTTCAATGCCGTCGAGATTTCTCTGCGTGGTCAATCACTGCGCGGTCCTACTCTACTGTGGAAATGTTTTAGATGACAAATCGTTGTAGTAACGGCGAAGATGCCCATATTCTAGTGATGCGTTGCAGTAACAAATTATATTGCTTGGTTATTATGTCTCCACCCCCTAGGCGGGGGCATTAAGCGATGATGCGCGTCTGACGTCTGTCTGTCTGTGGCGTACGTCGGGCCTAAGTCGAGAACAGAGAGGCCTAGGAAGACTAAAATTGGCACAGAGGTAACCCACGTCACACGTGACTTGGATACCACTTTCAAGGTCAAAAGGTCAAGGTCACCAGGCCGCTTTACTCACCACGGCGTTAACGCGTCAGGCAGCTGCAGTGGTGACCATGGGAACGTATTGACCGTGGGAACCTACTGCTACGTTGCGGTCTGCAGGCGTGGTCTGCTCGGCGTAGCGAGGCGCTTCCGTGTCCACATAGGGAGGAGAGGGACGGGGGCATATTGTGGCGGCCGGCCGCCTACAGCTTGTTCGAAATCAATTCACTATGACCTGTATATTTTCTTAGTGGGGATAAGTGGTGCAGGTAGGGTCAGACTAGAGGAGTTACGAGTTGAGTTGTAGCAATCCAGGCACTTCTTGTAAACTGGCATATCCTCGTAATCTTCTTGTGACAATGTTATCAGCGGTTCTTGCGAAACAAAAGCTCAGACGAATTTAATGGGTCGAGCGCCGACGTTTACGATCCGCGGATTATTAGTCGCCGTGAGCGAGGCTGACAAGCACCAGACGGGACAGACGACGTTATACGAGCAGATGGTCACGTGACTGTCGAGATGGTGGGTAGTCTGTGCATGTAGGGCGTCACTCCAGGCGGCGAGTGAGAAGAAGGAACGCGGCGCTGCTCGCTGCAGGGCAGTTACTAGCGAGTGGTCAGTGATTCGTCAGACAGGTGCGCGCTGCAGCGGGAGAGAGACGTGCGACGTTGTAGAGCAGATAGCGCTAGGCGACTCATCTCGTCGTCGTCCTGATATCGATGTAGAGCGAATGCGCTGGCGACAATTCGATCGCTTCACTCAGACTATGACGTCGGCGTGGATTATTCAAACGACGCTTATCTCGACACTTCTTCTGCTCGTGACTGCAGCGTCTCTAGAAGTAAGTAACTAGCAGAGTTAGCTTATTGTCTTCAGGCAAGCGTATTTTTGTGCGCCGTCAACTTACACGCAAGACGACTAAAGCACTAAATTATATATGATATTGATTTAATTGAAAAAGTACAAAGACGTTTCACAAAGCGACTTTATGGCCTGAAATGCCTATCATACGCCGATCGATTATCTAAACTCGGACTTTGCAGTTTGGAGCTGAGGCGATTACATCTGGACCTGATTTTATGTTACAAAATAGTTTTTGGCATGGTTAATGTCAGTTTTAACGATTTTTTTCACATTTGGCACGCTCTCAAAAACAAGGGGTCATGTGTATAAGCTGTATAAACCACAGACTACAAAAACTGCACTTAAGAATGTCTTTGCAGAGAGAGGTATAAATGTGTGGAACTCTATACCCCTGTTGTAGATTTTTCGTCGTTAGCATGTTTTAAACGTACCATAATAAATGTAGATTTTACAGAGTTTTTGAAATGCTAATTGCATTGTATTTGTATCTGTAGCTGTGTGATTAGGCTTAAAGGGCAACTGTTAGTGCCGGTTATCTGTGCCTTGTTGTCCTGCTCTCTTTGTACATGGCAATATACATGTAACGTTTTGTGAGCAAATAAATAAATAAATAATACATTGTAGCCTACAAGTGCGATCGGCATTCGCAACAGCACGTGTATTCTGCGGAATAATAACCCGATTCTTAGCCTACTTGTATTACCATTTTAACAAGGTTAGCTACCGCAAGCAGATTGCGCGTCGTCATTCGTGTCAAAATTTTGGCCCCTTTGGACCGGGGTGCGGGGTGTCAGGACTTTTCGCCCCACGGACATTTCGCCCCATGGACACTTCGCCCCATGGAAGGACATTTCGCCCCATAGACGTTTCGCCCCATGGGCGTTTCGCCCCAAAGACGCTTCGCCCCACGGACGATGTTAATATAAATAATCAGCAACGCCCCGGGTCTGAGACGTCTGCCTGTTGTGGCTTCATTAAAAAAATAACCATTGTATACAGCCATGCAGGACGACATGGTCGTAGCCAGGATTTTTTTCTACCGAGGTGAAGGAAATTTCGGCCCGAAGCCGCCAAACGGTTGTCACGCATTTTAAGTGTTCATAGTGGCCATATTCAGTATGAGTGTGCGGGTCAAGCATTTCAGCTACATGACCCGTCCGTACCAGACACGTGCCGAAAATTGCTACCCGACCCGACCCAATTACCAAGGCGGCTGAAGGGGTTCCCTTGGAAGTGTGAACCGACGCCAGCGGTAAAAAAAATAGAATAATGGGGGTACCAGACTGTCAAAACAGTTTTAAGATAGGTTTAACCGTTTTAACAGTAACACAACAGCGGCGTGTGACGGACAGACACATACACAGACGCACATACACGTTACGTCTGTCTGTCTGACGTCTGTCTGTCGCGTACCTCGTGCCAAAGTCGAGAACAGAGAGGCATAGGAAGACCAAAATTGGCACAGAAGTAGCCCACGTCACACGTGACTCGGACACCACTTTCAAGGTCAAAGGTCAAGGTCACCAGGCTGCTTTACTCACCGCCGTGTTGGCGCGTGAGGCGGCTGCAGCGATGGGCGTCAGAACGTGTTGGCCGTGGGAAACTGCTGTTACATTGCCGTCTGCTCAGCCGCGATAGGCGTTTCGGCGCCAACGGGGGAAGAGGAGAGCGGCGGGTGCATATCGTGGCGGCTGCCCACCTACAGCTTGTTTATATTAACAGCGTCCGTGGGGCGAATCGTCTTTGGGGCGAATCGTCTGTGGGGCGAGACGCCCATGGGGCGAAACGCCCATGGGGCGAAACGTCTATGGGGCAAAATGTCCTTCCATGGGGCGAAGTGTCCATGGGGTGAAATGTCCGTGGGGCGAAAAGTCCATAAACCATGTGCACACCGCTTGACAGAGAATGGCATGGTTACACGTCTACGGAATTAAAGGGGCGGGGCATGCACCAGCATCCCCATTTTTTAGGATTCCCTACACGCACCCAGAGAATATGACACAGAACAACCAAATTTGCATAGTGATCAAACTAGATGAAAGGAAATATTTACAGGGTGCACCGTTGGTTGTTCTGTGTCATATTCTTTGGGTGCGTGTAGGGAATTCTAAAAAATTGGGGACGCTGGTGCATGCCCCGCCCCTTTAATTCCGTAGACGTGTAACCATGCCATTCTCTGTCAAGCGGTGTGCACATAAGTCCGAAAAATTGGGTCCCACCGTTTGGGATGGGGGCGGGGCTAAAACGCATCCTACCCGACGTGGGTTAGCATGTCAAATGGTACAAGCATGTGTGCAGAGATAAGCCGGCAAAATTGAGCGCCTCTAGTCCCGCCTTTCAAGGTCGCTGAAAGTATCGAACGGACACGCATCGGTCGGCTACCTGTGACTTTTTGTTAGTGATCCATAGTAACTATGGGCCTATCTCGTACCGCTTTTGATATAGGCCTAAAGGGCGATTTTTGTCGGAAAACGCAATTTTTACTATCCCTTGCGTTAATGCTTCCGTTGGGGCCTTAGCGTCGGAATTTTATGACACGAGTCGTGTGTTACCTCTGTTATTGCTTTTACAACACCGCAGAAACTATTGCCACTGATTAAATTCTAGAGTATCCACAGCAGTGCCCACCAGCAACAAAATCCTGTCCACGCCACTGCGGGTAAATACTCAAAACACAAAATATTTGTATAGGAGTGTATATATACCGACTCCGTTTTACCTCGATCTAGGTATCTACCACTTTTCTCCATAGGGGCTCTGCAGGCGAATTGCGAACCTTTAAAAATCTGCCACCTTCGATCCGAAATTCGATCGGTCACTTCGGCGGCAGAAACTGCTAGCGGCGGTCGCTAGGGGGCGAAACTGTGTCAGCGGGGGCCACACCGACTCCGATCACGCCGAGTGTATGCTGACATGAAAATAAATCGGTGAATAATTTGTAGCACGCTTCTTGGGGGTAGTGCTGCATTGCAAACAGTGAGTGAGAGATGCGCGTATTCTCTGAAACTACGTCTGTGATGTGTAGTTGGAGCGTGAGGAGACCACGGCGGCAGCATGTTCGCGATCCTGTGGTGGAGGCATAGCAGTCGTAGATCGCCCAGCGTGTCCAGGTCGTGTCAACAGGTCAGTATTGACTGCAGCTGAATGACGCTGATTGGCGTCCATTATACGGGCACCTGCTGCGTGACACAATTACGTCCGACTGCACAGACGTTGCTTATATATGACTTAAGTGACATTTAACTGTATTCTTTATTATAGGATTAAGTATCGCTTAAAGCTTAAGTAATCGTTCATGCAATCGGCCCTTAACAACACAAGCAACGACAGCACTATGAACATAGTGCTGTCGTTGCGTGTGTTGATAAGGGCCGATTGCATGAACGATTACTTAAGACTTAAGTGACACTTAACTCTATTCTTCAGTATAGGATTAAGTGTCGCTTAAGGCTCGAGTAACGTTCCCACAATTGGCCGGTAGTCTTGTAACATGAGATTATCGCTCCGAGTTTACCTGCTACTATTCCATCCCAAGTATTCTGCAGGAATTTCAGATTATTTTGTGGTGATGCACCAATTTAAACTGACGTAACTGACTCCTTATATAGGTGTCAATCTAGACAACGCCATAGTTAACTGAGCTGTCGTTTTGAAACAAGCTGCAGAATGCAGCATTAAATATTAAAAATGCTGCTAACTATGCAGTTATGAATTATACGATATCTAAATTTTAAAGCCCTCTGAGGCGAAAGGTTGCTTATCAGTACTGCTGCGTTATATTGATATCGCAGCAGCGGCGAAGCAAAGGCTATTCTTATCTGGTGATATCAGTCATATGGGCATATCAGTATGTGATATGACAGCATTGTCATGGTCGAAGAAGAATGTCCCTAGTCCCTAGGTCTTTCGCGACGTTGTCTAAAATTGACGCCTACGTAACGAGTCAGTTACATCAGTTTAAATCGGCGCATCACTACAAAATAATCCGTGTTTTGCGGACTACTGTACTATCGGGACTGTGAGTGGAGATGCTCCTGCTAGCCAAGCGTGCACACCTGTTCTTGCCTCTGCTGCTGCTGCTGGTGGTAATTACCTGTATCGTCAGTAATTCGGTCGGTCGTATACGTCGTAGTTCCTATATCTCATGGCTGGCTATCAGTTGTCGACGGTGGTGTTTCCAATTAGCCCAACTGACCACACCTGTACGGATATGCACTAAACAGGTCCAGCGGAGTTTCGCGGCAGGTGCGTTTCCTATCAGAGCCACCACTTGTCGATCTGTAGTTTCGACGCACGACGCTAATCTTTATGTTTATGACATGCGGAGCTGAAGAGGAGTACCAGGCGGAGGCGGGGGAGTTGGGCAGGCGGTCTCCGCTGCAGCACGTGGCCAGAAACATTTTCGGACAACAACTTTGTAAGAATAATCCGAGCATAAAAAGCTAGTAGAATAGGTATGTACTGCTGAAACATGCTCGCCCGCGTTATACGCATGTCACTTTAGAGCACTGAATACTGCGTCAATATCGGCGCTGTTGTAACTAATGGACAACCGACGTTGTTTTGAAGCCGGTGCTTGGATGACCGAATAGCAGTGTTTGGCTGGGTCGGTTCTAGCGCCAGAAGCAGCTGACACCAGAAACTAGCGCTGGTTTTGAGACGCGAGGCATAGTCATTAATATGTGACGAGTTTATTGAAGGAATCGAATTTTACGGCAGACTGCGTCCGACCTCGGCAGCATCGGGTCATCAAGTCAATGAGTGGGTTGGAGTCGTTGTTCAAACGCGCAGGTCCCGTGTTGTTTAGATTTAGTGGGAAGTCGCAGCCGGGATTGTACTGTCGTTCACGCTGAATCAAACGTAAACAATACCACGAAAACTATATGTAATGCACATCAGCGCCTCTGAAGTTACGACAATACGGCGCTACAGAAATTCGACTATCATCGTCATCATCATCATCATCATCAGCAACTTTAGAACGGCAACGTGTTTTTGCACATATGGCAAACAGCGAGAAACGCTGTATCCAAAAGGTCACGATGTGTTTAGCCTTTATTGGCCTAAATTTGCAGATAGGCCTATTTGTTTTTCAAATTGTTATGTGGTTTCTTGATTCATTGCTTACTAAGTATCATTCTTGTCTCTGTCTGTACGTAGGCCTATTGTTCGTATTACTGTCTGTCGCTGTCTTTTTCATTTTCATTGTACTGTCTCTTTATGATGATGAATAAACGTACGTGTTGGTTTTTCGAAGCTTGGTTGGTTAAAAAATCCTTATGATATTACTGGTTTTCGGGTCTGTCGCTTGTTTTTATGTGCCTACGTATTTACAGCAAGTAAGGACTTTAGTACTGTTGTTGCTGCAGTGCAGTGTCAGAAACTTTCTGTTTTAAACATGTTCTCGAGTGTGTATCTGTGCCTGTGTATTGATTGTTATTATGTATCATGATGTACGCTGTTAATGAAGGACGAGCGACGACATAAACGACTGCACGTCACAGCAGCAGTACGTGCTCTGTAATACACAGGTAACTAACATACCTTTATGCAGAAAAGCAAAATTTATTATAAAATTGTATCTTGAATGGCTGAACAAATGAATATGAAAATACAATAATATGCAGTAACATGCAACTCGGCCTACATGGTAAATATACATACAGTACAAGATGTTGATATAATTGTTGAGCAAGTAAGAATTGTGCAACGCAGAGGACAGAGACAGTAAGGATTGGAGAGGGTTACTGGGTCCAGACGGATAGACTTGGATCAAGCAGTCTTTGACTGCATGTCTAATTGAGAATTCATTAAACTTTGACAATTTTCGACACATCTTCGAATCTCGATTCGGGTATCAAAGACCGTAACTTGGATGCAGACTCAATCGCCGCGGTCCTTTTAGAAGTACTCGTGAATGTGACGTGCACGTGGACACAGCAGTGTGTAGTTTGGTGATGCGACTGTTAGAGTTGTGCCGATGAGCCATCTGACCTTCGACAACAACAGTGCAGCCAGTATGACGACCAAGAGTTTGACGGTGGAAAACAATATACATGGAAACCTTACACCGACGGTCAGTATAGACGACTTTCCGAAACTGCGCCGTTCACTTGTATATATAATTTCATAATTTGTTTTTTTACATTTTACATATTTGATTTTAACATTTTTCGATTCTCGGAAAACATAAGATCACTTGACTTACGCTTAGCGATAATTTATGGACGACTGTGGGTTTTTGTATTTTTTATCTAAACTTTGATTTTTTATCGGTAATTCAGTGTACCGATAATAAAGAAAACAAAAAACGAAACAAATACTTTTCAGAATTTTGGTAATGTACAGATATAAAACACACTTATAAATCACCAACAAGCTAGTCCGTGAAGCGGATAGTAACGGTCCACCGTGCCTGCCAACTGCACGTCCGCTCATACTGTTTGCGTTAACGTGAACTTACACTGGCGCCACGACGCGATTTGTCTGGGCGCGGCGCGGTGTAGAACTTTATAACTACTTTTGAGGATGGGAAGATTTAGACCGCTCCGTCACGCACGGCATCGGCTTTTGCCGGTCGTTACACAGTAAAAAGCCCCCCCCCCTCCAGAGCATGTGATACATGCAGCGTAGATATTTCGAGTCGACTGAAAGGACAACACTACGCTTACACGTCCAGTGACGTCATGCATCAGCAGAACAAGTTACACGTGACTTGGTATTCGATCGTGAAGGGATTGCGTCCACTATGCAATCGGCGACTCAGTGTGACGTCACGACCGTGATGTGTTATAACTATGCCGGATTATGGCCTGGGCATTGTAGGCAATTGCCTAAAGGCCTACGACGTCGAGGAGGCCTACGAAAGATGGACGCAGAATATTTTAGCATACGTCAGCCAGTCAATAACTAATGCTTTGTTTATTACAAGCAGTAAGCTGTCGATTTCGTGTACTAAAATATCAATTTCGTATAATGACCCGTCATTTCTGTATTCGGCCTGATACGTATGTGTACGAAGCAGTGGCTTGATTGTGGCAATGACGTAATCAGAGATTTGCCTTCTGTCTTTCTCTCCGTTTTAACGGCCATTTTCCAGGTGGATCTGAATTAGCCGGTACCAGAATGGATTATGGATTTTATTGGAGCTAAGGGTGATGGAGGCGGTGCTAACAACTGGCGCTATAACACGTGCAAAGCACCAGTAAAATCGTCACCACCAACAAACCAACACACAATTTTTTACAGGGCGCATGCCCTTCCTGTCGCCCAACCAACAGTGTCAGAACACTGAAGGGAAAAGATCTGCCGGAATGCCGTTCCGGCCGTCAAGACTTCTCAACGAAGCTGTTCGCAGTTATTAGAGTTGGCGTCTGTCAAGTGAATTGCTGTGGACAGTGTCCGACAGGTGCGCGTTGTACTGCGCCGTGGCCGGACGCGACGGTGAGAGAATGTATCGGAGATTCTCGGACAACGTCGTGGACGGAACGCCGTGCAGTCTCCAGCCACACGGCGTCTGTATCAACGGAACGTGTCAGGTGCGCCCCACTTATGCCACCTTCACACTAGGCGTATTTTACGATCGACACGCAGGCTGCTTGCAGAGCATCGACGTCCGGACTGCATGCTAGGGGTCGACGTCCGATCGTCCGGCGTCGACGACGGACTGTCCGGCGTAAAAATGTTTTATTGCTGCTTTTAATTGCACGCGTAGTTACAAGCAGACTAAAATAAAAATGAAACATTGTTTTATTTTAGTTTTATTGTAGTTTTGTCGTAGTTTTGTTACACTCGTAAACCACGGGCATTACGTGATCGACTGAATAGCAGTTTCTCATTCATGCACGCGTGTTACTGTCGATACCGGAACGCCATGGAACCGTTCAATTCACAGTTCCTTTCTCTTTATTTCCGGCTTTTTCTTTCATTACGATGTTTTATTGCACACGCTATTCGCGATGATAGCTGGTAAAGTATGTCCACACTTTTGATGTTCAGAGAAGAATGGGTTTTAGATAGGTAATCTTCATTATACAGAAAATCTTTGCAGCAAATTCTAATTTTGGCATTGTCGTCAAGTAGAGTGTGATAGACATTAATAGCGAATTTATAGCTTTATGGTTTGTTGACTACTTGATACCTATGGAACAATGGTGTCGGAGAGCCAACGAAAATGAGAGTCACGCCATTTCCAGAAGTGATAGTGGATGCAGTTGCAGATAAGGCTATTTCTATACTGATTGGCGTCAGTTAGGGCATCTGGCCCATAAACTTCTTACCGAAACCCCTTATTTTAAGGGGACAACCGGCTAACCAACATTAGCCTGAAAAAATGGCCGCTAAAAACGATGCATGTGTGATTACTTGATAACTCAGCTTAGCATGGCATTGGCATGTCACACAAAAAAAAACAACAAATAGAAAATTTACGAAAACGAACGAAAACTGAAAACAGACGAGAAACATAAAAAGTTGGACAGATATCAGACTGCTTTCACTTAATCATAAATTCTTTTCAGATTTATAATAAACGGTTGTCTTATTTTACATTTTTGTTATTATTTTTTTACCACGAGATACTATCACGAAACACGATTTATTCTATGGCAGTTCTGTCTGTCTGTCAGCCATGCTCATGTGTTCTGTCAAAACGGCTACCGCGCCCAGTTACCATGCAGTATAGGTTTGCGTACCGAATGTTGTGTCAAAGACTCTGCTCAGCGTCGTTCAGCGACAAGATAGGAGCTATGGGGGAAATTTAATATTTGCCTATGGGGCATTGTGTACATTTGTGGCCTAACACTGGTGAGATTTTTTAAATAGTTTTTTATGTGTAACTAGAAGGACACTTGACGTGGTGGGATTAACCTTTCGGTGGCTCCTATACACCTCTCAGCGGTGAACTCCCGTTTCAAAGACCAGTGACGTTACCGAAATTGTAAGGTTTTTACCCGCGCGACGCTATGCGTAAGCGCGGTCTTTGCCGCCGAAAGATGGTTGTCTGTCTGTCTGTCTGTCTGTCACACGGAGGTATTGTGTCTAAAACGGCTAAACTTATCTTGATAGTTTTTTAACCTTCTGATAGCCCCATCATTCCAGGTTTTTGATCCATTTCGCCGATACCCAATTCCAACGGGAACCCCTCAGCAGGGGCGTAAGATACACCTGGGGTGGGAAAATTTTGATATTTTTGACTGAAATCGCTGTCTCTCTCGGAAACTGTGCGAGATAGGCCGATGGTTACTATGGAACGTTAATAAGACGTCATAGGTGGCGGATCGATATGTGTCAGTTCCGATGACCTTGAGTGACCCCTAACCGGGTTTCAAGGTCATTGTATACTTACTAGTCGAATATCTAAAAAAAATGGGGCGTCTTATGGACAGAGTTACTATAAATCAATAATAGGAAACCATACCCAATCTATCGAACGGTACCACTTTCAATGACCTTGATTGACCTCTGACCCAGATTTCAAGGTCACAACATTTTTTTAAGTCGATAGTCGGATAAACGGCGCGTCTTAAAAACAATGTTACTATTGCACACAGGAAACTATACCTACCATATGGAATGTTACTATGTTCGTTGACCTTGACTGACCTATAAACACGTCGCGCGGGTTTGACAGCATCAGCTGAGCTTCTTGTGTGATATGTGTTAGTCTGTTCTCGACACGTCTTTTCTTCAGTAAACCAAAATTAACGAAAAGACGTCGTAATGAGCACATCTTTTCGTTAATTTTAATTTACTAAATTTGATTGGACTCAGGTTCGACGGGCGTTCTATGCGCGTTCGATTGTTTATCAAAGGTCATTAAGTCCAAAGTGACATGACACAGGCCGCTGACCCGCTAGACCCAGCCACGCTTACCTATTTATTTATTTATTTAGGCTGCAGCACAGTAACCCGGTCGTAACGTATGACGTCGAATGGTGATAGCGCGGTCGAATGGAGTCGAATCGAAAGTGAATCAAAGTTGAATCGCAGCTGAATCGCAGTCGAGCGGCAGTCGAACGACAGTCGAATCAGAGTCGAAACTTAATTGTTGCATAACCTTCTCCACCTTAAAGATTAATATATTTCCAACCGCCGATAAAAAAAAATCCAAATGGAACCCCCTCAGCGCCGTCAGCGGTGGCGTTAAAAGGAAAGTTATGCAAATGTCACCATTTATCTCGGAAATGGTATGCGATAGGGCTATAGTTACTATGGAACACATGGGAAATAATAGGCAGCCGATATATCCGTGTCGGTTCCAATGACTTTGAGTGACCTTGAAAGGCGGGGCGGGAGGGGGTCAAAATTTGCTGGTATATCTCCATAATTTACGTTGTATGTGTAAACTTTTTTCTTTTATCATGTATTATCGTGTGTTACTTTTATTCTTGTTTATGGCATGTCAGTGGTATTGTCCTTTGCCTGATATTTGAAATAAATAAATTACGCTCGTACGGTTTGACCTAGAATGACCGAATTTGGTACGGTAACACAGGTGGGGAGAAGTATATTTCTAGGGGTCAACCACGTCCACATCCCAAGGGGCGGGACCGCAGCGCCCCCAAAAGTTTTTGGGAACCCCTACCTACACCGAAACGTTTTGACCTACAGTTACGAAATTTGTTATGGTAACACACGGTGTGTTACCATACCAAATTTCGCAACACGTGGGGTAGCGTGATTTTGTGGGGCAGCCAAGCCCCCGTCCCAAGGAGCGGGGTCCCAGCGTCCCCCGAAACTTTTGGGACGTCCTACATGCGCGAACACAGTGTGAGAAAGAACAACCAAATTTTGCATCTGATCAAACTAGCTGTGAGGCGAATTTTTACACGGTCGATCACGAATGTTGACGCGCGATCTGTTAGCGGTAGCTAGCCTTCTTCTTTAGTATGGAGTTGGTTGCCTGCTTTCTTGCGGCACGGGCCAGCATTAGGGCGTTTATAATTCATATGTTGCTGACTGATAGGTATGTGCGCGAATGCATGCTGTGCGTGTTTAGGAGGTGGGCTGCGACGGCGTGGTGGGTCCGGCCGGTAAACAGTACGACGCGTGTCTGGTGTGCGGAGGCGACAGTCGACGCTGTGTCACAGTCCACGGCACCATCAGCATTCAACAGATGCGAGCCAGTACGTAGTAATTCCAACAGAGTGCCATTTTCCGGTCGACCTAACATTCACCATCACACTGGTGATTACGTTACATGCACGTATACGTAGCTGAAGTGCAAGACCAGTTCTTCCACCGGTCTTGTGTTTTTTTCCGGAACTTTAATGATCTTCCACAGAGTGATGCTCGGATACCGGCCTTCTGTCGGCAACCGTGTATATGTTTTTCAATGCGGTAAGTCGTCGATTGAACCTATGATCACCAAACTTGGTACGTGTATTCGTGATGATCTTGCAGCACCTTGATCCTTCGTCTGGGATTGGGATTGGTTCAAAATGTCAGATGTCAGTCACGTGGTTGAAAACTGTTTGAGGCCTCTCTCTCTCTCTCTCTCTCTCTGCCTATAGCGTCACTGCACTTTATTGACATTCGCGATCATAAGCTGCTGACACGCGCCGTGATTCTTATTAGACTTTGACGGCATCTACTTACTTGCTTACTTACTTATTACGCACGCACTGCTATGGATGGACTGCATGTCTAGTTTTTACACCCGCTATAGGTTATGCGATCTCGTCGGTCCCTTTGTGCTCTTCTTAACTGCAACAGTTGCAGATTGATTTCAGTGAACTTTTCTGAAATGGAAGCCTGGTGTAACTGGCTGATGTAACTTCAAACAGTGACCTGCACTCAGATAAAAGGCTGCAGTCGGCAGCTGTTGGCAGGGTAGGCGTTCATGAATGGGACAAGCGGTGACCAACGGAGCTGCACTGTCCAAGCATAAGCAAACGCTTCACGATTCATCCTACACCAAGAGCAACAGTTGAAGCTATGATTTTGACACGTGCCGAGTTTCGGTCAAGAAATATCAAACCGTTGGAGTTTCGGCCGTAACCGAAACTAACTTATGTAGTTTGCACCGAAAACGGAACCACGCCCAAATTGCGATTATTACCAGTTTCGGCGCCGAAACCGAAACCGAAACTTCGGTCGACCTCTGACCGACATGACTACATATACGTTGCTTA